>Ga0210059_1001878_pt1 | contig 32215 bp, 17 predicted proteins | sample Ectturendosymbi2_FD_188042 | JGI IMG/M metagenome (GOLD analysis project Ga0210059, IMG submission 188042) | Ecteinascidia turbinata endosymbiont from Florida, USA - Sample 2 (SPAdes) (version 2) | ecosystem: Host-associated > Tunicates > Ascidians > Unclassified | place: Key West, Florida... | reverse complement strand
TGGGAAGGGGGTCGGTGTTTCGCCTTAGGATTGAGCAAGGCAATAAATTGCCTTTTGACGATATCAATCCAGAGGACTGGCGGCGTGGCAGAATTCCACTAGGACTGAACAAGGCATCGGCCTTTTGACAATACCAGTCCATGTGGCAGGCGGCCAATTTGGACAAGCCAAATTTGCGGTGTTGAGTGTTGAGTGTCATAGATTCTCTCGGACAATTACCACTGGTGTTGACTAAAAGACAGGTCATTGACAACTGTTTCTAGTCTGAGAACTCAAGTCATCGAAGGCCCTACCCACAGCAGTAATATTTCGTTGCATAGACCGCAGCTACCTCCAACAACACTCACGAAATACCCGTCGAGGTAGGATACCCATGAGGCAGGATTCTCTGAGTACTCAAGCCGTCGAAGGCCCTAGCCACAGCAGTAATATTTCGCTGTATAAACGGCGGCTACCTCCAACAACACTCACGAAACACCCGTCGAGCTAGGATGTCCATGAGTCAGAGTTCTCAATTTACTTCAATGGCTAAACTACTCAAAGGCAGCGTAGACCAAGGAAGGAGCTCCCGGTTCAGAGTTGAAAAGTGAACTAGCACAGGTAGCTGAAATCGCATCTTATATACCCAGATTAGCTGGAAATTTCCTAATTAATCATTATTTGATTAGGGACTGGACATTGCCTTATAAGGCGTTTTTATGGGGTTTTTAGTCATGATTCTTAATTACATCATTAATGGAAAGTCTTCTGTACTTTTCCATGACATCATCTTTTTAGGCCTTCTTCAGCTCTGTTTGCTTCTTTTCTTCACTCTTCACTCTTTGGTTTTCCAAATCAAATTTTATTTGATTTAGTCCATATACAGTTTGTCTTTGGATTCCAGACTGATCTGTCTGAAACTCTGCGTTGCTTAGCAACACTGTGTAAGCGTGATGATTTGTCTGTCACGTTTTTCGTGTTTGACTGATCACGCCCTTTGTATTGTGGTTTGCCATGTCTTATTCTTGTCGTTGGACGTTTGGACTTTGTTTTCTTTTGGTGAAAGCAACATTTAATATCTACAGACCAGAATGTGTCTGCTACACTATGATTATGCAGCATATTTGCTTGAAGCGGTATAAGTTTGCTAACAAAGTTCAGAGGTAGTACAACGATCAAATTTTGTCTAGCAACGCTAATCACACCGACCTTTGTACAACAAGACGTCCCTACTAGGATGAATTATGAGAAGGTTTTGCAAAAGTTTAGGTTTGCAATTAACTGTAGCTCTCCGCGTAATGGAACAGTTTGATTTTCAGTGCTTATTAATGTATTTTTTCGAAATTTGCATGAATTTCACATTAACATGTTCGCTGGATAAAATGTTTTTTACAGTTCTGCCTCAAATACTTTTGCCAAAAATAAATGTGAATTTCAATCAATATTTAGGTCAACAAACTAAATTTACAAGCATTTTTTAAAACTATCAAAAGGCTGTTACTTCTAAATTAAAGTCATTTTGAAATGGTTTTATAATGTTGCATTCAAAATAAATCGTAATCCATAATCGCTATTGTTACTTTGTAATCGAGAAATTACTTGCAATCATTTCTTTTCCTTAGGTATGTTATTCACTCGAAAATGCCTTTAACATCCTCGTGAATATTTAAAATTAAAGGATTAACGCTACTTTTTGAAAGGAACCTATGAATTACTTCAGGTGTTCCTTTGAACTACTATGCGGTTTTTAGACAGTTCCCACTTCATTCATTGCATTTGATTATGATATAAAGGGCTTTCGTCGTATTTGTTCTTCACTCTGTCTAATGCAGGCGAAGGCAAACTACGACCTGTTAAACTCTTTAAAACTCGTCCAAATTATATTAATAAAAACAATTCTTTTCATATTCGATGCAAGCGCCACTTTTCGTTAGTACAAGACCCACTCCATACCTACTGACTTTCGCTGAGGGGCCAGCAAGTTACAATGATTAAGGATCACGGCCGGCGTTAGCAAGTGCGAGGCCCGATTAGAGACACTTTTTGCGGGGCCCCACTCTGTGACGTGTGTAGAAATTTTTAGGGGATGCATCAAGTCACTGATGATAGAAATCGGTGATGTTAAAAAAGACGAGGCCCGAAAGGGTGACGCCAGGACCTCTACAACACAAATTTCAATGAACAGTGCTGGAAAATCAAGCTAATCAAAGAATTACAAAACTCAATACCATCTATCTGGCCAGGCACTTCCATGACCAGAAAGGAGGTCTTGCTGCCTGCAAAGACATTTTGAGAGACCGCAACTGTTTGATCTGAATACTGAGATGATTGTAAAGCAAGGTTTTCGTGTATTCTGATGGTGGCAGTAAAGCGAGTACTGTTTTGAGAGACCGTTGGAATAATTTAAGAACCGTTTTGATTTCTCAAAACCCCTTGAAAAACACTGGACCCCGCGCCGGAAACATTCACAATCAGCTTCGATACAAAGTGCAAATTTGTGTTGGTTAGTTGGCGTAGCGCGGGGCCCCCTTTGGCGCGGGGCCCGATTAGAAGAAATCGGTCAAATCGGCTTAAAACCGGCCCTGTTAAGGATATGGCTGGCGGATTGGATGTCTCCATAAACACAGTTTTGTCATTAGCCAATCCCACTCCGTAGGTTCACGTTAAACTGGCCGTGTCCAGTGCGTAAACGATTAAAATAGATCCACGCTTTGCGCGGCGCGTTGCATCCTCATCGAGAGTTATTAAAACTAGAGATATATGGCTTCAAAGAGTCTAGGACCGGAGGGGGAGTAGACGTGGTTTGTGAGATTCTCTATGAACGATCAAGGGGCGTCTCGAGCGGGGTCTGTCGGGGGCGTGTCGTACGTACAGAGCTTCATGTGGCAGGTGGTTGCGACTTCGTGCTTTGAGACCTTTTTGTAAAGATGATTGGGCCAAAAAAAACAAAAGTGGACAGAGAAGTCCGAGTGTTTAATATTTAATGGACAGCCAAATATTTCTTCACTGACGCCCGATCATTGACTGTATGTTTCACATGCCACGAAAGTTTTTCTGTTCTTAAGAAAGCAATTTCATCCATGCGGAGTGGGCGGACAACTCATAAGACTCCGCATTTTCATCTCCGACACTGGCATCCATCCCCCCGGAATGACCCTCCCAAGAAGAGCCTGCGTCCGGCTTAACCACCTCCGCACCGCTGTCGGACGCTTCCGCTCCTGTTTGTAAAAATGGGATATGGCCTCCTCTGCGGCCTTTGAGTGTGGCGCAGGAGAACAAACCGTCAACCATGTTGTCCTCCAATGTCCAATCCATCGACCTCTTCATGGACTGCGTGACCTGACGGTTCTGGACGATGTCACAATCGAATGGCTGCTCAACATCTGCCCCGACATCCAGTGCGGCCAAGCAGTGGTTAGAACAACATTCACTTTGCCACGCCGAACGATTACCCACCGTTCGGAACTAATGGACGATGAAGCCAACAAGTTAATATAAAAGGCAGCGTCCTTCAAGTTATATTCACTAGCACAGAACGAAAGTACCGGTGCAAGAGATGCTGCTCGGTTCCTAATTTTTCCAGAAGTAATAACGATAATTTTGAAATAACGGAGCACCTTCTGACCACGGAGTTTCTGAAAGGAAAAACAAGGAGGGAGGTCTTATATGGCCGGGTATCTGTTGCCATGGAGAATTTGAAGGTACCTTGAGGTGAACTTGTCCATGATCTCAAAACGTAACTGAAAAAAATTGTTGGGCTTCTGAAAAGAAACGAGAATAAAAATGAAAGTCCTGCCCACGATGTTATTTTCCTTCGCTGCATCATTCATCAGGAATCTCTTTGTACGTCTGTATTGCAGCTCAATAATGTCATGAATCTAGTCGTAAAACTTGTTAACTTTATACGAGCAAGGGAGCTGCGACATGGTCAGTTCATTACAGATTTCTGAAGGAAACCAGTGCAGATCACCAGGACTTACTTTACCTTGCACTTGTCCGCCGCCAGCGTTTGGACAAAGTGTTTAGCGAGTGTGAGAACTTGAAGTTAATGAGAAGTCCATTACTGTATAGATGGTAGACCAGGGATGGGAAGTCCAGTGGTTATTGTAGACCAAAGATCTCCAACTTTTTTTAAACTAAGAGCTACGTTTTGGGTACCGAATTAATGCGGAGGACTACTAGTACCGAATTAATGCGGAGGACTACTAGTACCGAATTAATGCGGAGGACTACTGGTACCGAATTAAGGCGGAGGACTACTAGTACTTGATACAGACTTCTGAAATAAAAATATGCTCAAGTTATGTTTAATTGTATTAGCATTGATACAATTAATGATATTCATCTATGTGCAGACACTGATTATGTTGCTGCCATTTTCAGAACAGCCCTACGGGCGACCCACGTGATCCGTGCAGGCGATCTGGTGCCCGAGAGCACGATGTTGAAGACCCCTGCTGTAGACATAATTTCACACATACATGAGCTGAGCATGACACTACAAGAGAAAAATCAGTTAGTGCATGACTTTCACACAATTGAGAGTCTTCAATACCAAACTGTTTTTATTCACAGGCAGACTTCAAGCAAAGTCTTTCGCTCAATTTCCCACAGTGGCCCCTGCAGTGAAGGAGGCAAGCCAAAACGCCAAAACGTACAAGCCACTGCAAGACGACCTATTCAGATAATTATTTTGTTGGTTTTCTGATTTTGAAAATAATTGACATGTCACTTCAGCTGCTGGCCTATCTCCTGTAACAATACCCAGAAAACAGAACCACAGGAGCTCAAATCAGATTTTATCGATCTTTAGTCTGACTCTGTCCTGAAAATGTTCAATTATTTTAGGCTTAGTGATTTTTAAGTTAGTTTCACATATCGAAATGGCATTTCTAATCCTCCGACGTGTTGCACAGAAGATTCTGGCATTTTTGGATCAGGGCTGCCAGATGAAAATTTCAAAAAAAGCCAAACATTGCTAAAAAGATGCCAGAAAAGGGTCAGACCGATTGTTCACAGGCCAGAAAAAGGCCAAACTTTGTTTGTGGTATGCCACAGTTTGCACACTTATCCATCGGCAGCTTTCTGCACCCATGCGAAAGTCATCTCCCATTCACTCTTGTACTTACGACCGGAAATACGAACCCTGCCACTTCCTCGACGTTATAGTCGCATTTCTATCGCAGAGACGCAAACCTGTCTGCAAGCGTTGAGTCTGCTTTGTGCTTACAACACACTACACACTGCACGCATTTCCAAAATACATTTCGAGTGTAGCATCCTTCAAATCTTACCAACATCAGAGCGCAGGCGTCGGTCTAATAGCATATATTCAGGGTTCTTTTAAAGTGTTTTAGGGACCCGATTCGGCTTCCTAGAATTGAAAACCAGGTCCCTAGAATCAGAGAAAAGTATCATCGCGTCCGCAGAGAAAATCGGGTCCCTAGAATCAGAGAAATTGGGTCCCTACAGTTCCATACCGGATACCTAACACTTTCCTCAAAAAAACTGATATATTACAAACATTTTGCAAATATGTGGCCGAAAAAATGGAACAGTAATATTTTTCCTCAGTGGAAACTTTTTCAGCCTCAAAAGGCCAAACGAATATTTTTAAGCCAACCAACTTGAAACTAAGCCAGATTTCTGAAAAAGGCCAACCTGGTAACCCTGATTTCGATCGACACATGTGTGTGAGCAGACGTTTAAGCGTCATGAAAAATAGCAAAGCTCGTCACAGACCAAACCAATATCTCAGATCTATCCTGAGAAATGTCACAAAAAATAACTGCAGACTTTGATGTACGTGTAAAAATGAAGAACAACGAAAAAGTCTCTTTATTCTCTGTTCTGACAAAAGCTGAAAGAGACCTTGTTTTCACAAAGTTGAAATAAAGTTGTTGGCTGTGCTGTAAAATGAATTACGCAATAAGCCTTAATATATCATGCTTTGGTTTCTGTTAAAGGACAACACCTTGTTGGTGTGACATTTACATCACATTTTTATTCATTTGCACACACAACCCATCCCATTTGCTCCTGACTTGGCCCGGTGTCAAATTGTATGATCCAATGTAGCCCTGTCGTCAAATAGTTTGCCCACCACTGGCCTGGTCTGATGTGCTGTGAGCCTTACGTCACCATGTGCACTCCTTCTGACTTGCTCACAAGTATTTTGCTGTCCATATGGCATACAGAATTGCTTTCTTTTTGCATTCACTCAGCAGGGCAAAGTATCCTTCCATAATTTAACCAAATTTGTGTGTTCTCCAAATTTGTTTTGTGTGTTGAACGCTTATCTAATACCCTCACCTAGCACATTGTTCAAAAACCTCGTTATGTGTTGCTAAATCCAAGTAAAGCACTTTTTATGTGCAATGCTTTGCTTACAGGGCGTTTAGAAACTTTAGAACATACCAGGCAATGGCAATCGATAACATTGCATACAGTGTAAATCGTGCAGAATCGTCGCTCATATTCTATCTTCATTTAGAAAAAACAAACAGTGGCTGATTTTGTCAAGAATGTGAAAAGTAACACCGCGGTTTTACATCACACAATCACAAACTCTATCAGTGATGTAAACGTCTAATATAAATTGCCATAAAAAGTTGTCAAAAAATCCTGTTTTAACCATCTGAAGCGAAATTTCAAATGGTTAAATGAGAGATGAGATCCAGTCAATTAAAAAAACAACTGAAGTGGCCACCAATCAGAAGTGGTGAACTTTCACTGCACGCCTTTACCTCAAAAAGCGTACTTACCACTTACTCATATCACATGTAGTTGAATCTTCCAGCGTTTCAGATGATAATTATTAGATACAGTAGGATTTTCACTGCATAAGAGTGAACAAGGTTGGGATAGTAATATTTTAAGTGAACAATTGTAATCTTTAACACAATTGAAGGCTCTAGATTTCCTGTGGGAATTTGGGGAATCTGCCTGCTGTGCTCGGCTTTCATAACTTTCCACTGATTCGGACGTACACATATCCACATTCCAGCAATAAGAGCAGAGCCTTCAATTCTCTGCGATACGGAGTGGAAATCCTTGTTAATTCAGTTTTCAGAAACGTTTGAAATGTGCTGAAGCAAGTGTAATTTCTATGTTTTGTGGTTACACGTGGTTTACACATAAACAAAAGACCGAAACCGTTTTAGGTAAATCGTATTTTTAATGGGTTCGACGAATTTTACCAACGCTAGATTGTCACGAAATCTATTTCGCTTAACCCTGCCTGAATGTGAGTTTCGCGGAATCTTAACACAGACAAACTTAATTGCAACTTCTTTATTTTTAGCAACGTGAAAAGTAACGTACTTGATTGTTACAGATCAGTCTTCGATAAAGTTCAGACGTCAGACTTGTTTTTTTAAGCCGAGCTTCATAGTCTGAAAAGATACTACGGTTGGATGTTTTTATCTTTGATGGCAATCATTCAGACCTTATCATCTTCTAGTTATGTTCTGTGAAGAAGAGTTTCACAGTTCTAGTATAGCACGATACAGTTTTCGTACTCTGAAAAGAACATAATATATGCATACTGTAACGTGATTGTTTTGAGAAATGTTCTTTCATATACATTTTTTTACTTTTACTTGAATTGTCTTCGTTGTTTGATGAGGGAGTGAACAGAGTTCATCTCGTGAAATAAACAGGGTTTGGTTTCACGGAACCGATGAGTCTTCTTAGATGGGGGAGTGAACAGAGTCCACCTCGTGTAACTAACAACGTTAGTTGCACGGACGACGAGTCTTCTTTTTTGAGTGAATAACTGCCATAGCTATTCACCTCGCATAACCAACACTACGTCAGTTACACGGCTCGACGAATCTTCTTTTCTTCTTCTTGAATGCTTCTCTTCAGGTCTTCTTGCTTCGAGGTCATGCCGCAACGCAACTCAACTAGTTGGAGTTTTTCAGCTGCTTTTATAGATGCTGAGTTATGAAAACGCATCGTTTCCTTGCTCTAGGGCAGTCTTGTAACTCTCCTGCAGATGGGCGTTTTATTGTTCTTTCTTTATATTTTGTTGTGATTAAGCCTCAGACATGTGCTACTTGCGTCACCATATTGCTGTCGTGTGTCGGCGGATGTTGCACGTGACTGCACGTGATCTTTCTTTGTTCTTTATATTTCAACTGTTAAGGTTTGCGTGCTTGGAAGTCTACCACGCTTTCCTATCGTTTTTGTGTTCCTACCGACAAATCTTTCCTTTAGTAGGTGTTTATCGTGTCTCGTGCTTTAGAAGGCTGATGGTTAAGCCTGCGTTTCTTCAGGTCATAACCTCTTGTAACCTTTAGTTTATCATGGCCTCGGTTAATTTTTCTTCTAATGTCACGAGGTCTTGGTTGCTTGGTTACAAGTTCTTGGTTTTGTCGTGTTCTGAGTTTATGGTTTCGTATATATTATTCAATGTGGGGTGTCTAGTTAATGTTTCTTTGAAATTGCGTTTTGGGGACAAAGTTCCCACAACCCACAACACAAGAGAAAAAACTAAAAAAACTGGCTATGCAATAGAAACGTAAAACTGACTAGGTAAAAATTGACAGCCCAGTACCGGTGGCCAGTAGTTCTTAGCTGAGCAGGCCACAGACGCCGAAAAAATGTTTTCTTGACTCATCGCGGCCTTGCTTGAATAAAAATAGCCGTCCAGTGATTGGTGTCAGTTTTGCTTTTCGGCTTTGGTGAGACCAGCATTATGGTCACAGCCTGCGTATGATACTGCAGATTGCGTGCTTTCTCCAAATCTTTCTGTGGTTATTCATCGTTTCACTCGTAAGCTTCTGCTTGCAGTTTTCAGGACTAAGGGTGCGCAAAATACGTGAAACCGATTTTTTATCAAAACAATTTGCTGGTTGATTCGATTGCACCGCCTTTGTGGAGACTTGTTGCTGGTCTCTAAGAGGTAGTTTCTTCCTGTGTAATTGAATATTCTCTTCCAGTTGAATACTGATTACTCACTAGCAGACATATGGTGATTACATCACAAATGTAATCGATTACGATTACTTGCCACCTGCTCGATTACGATTATGAATAAACAAAATCACAATGTAATCGATTACGATTACATTGAAAGTAATCACGATTACATTTGTCTTGAAACATCTTCAGAACGAAAACAAAACCCATTTGCATTGTTTGATGTAAGTACATTTTCAGACAACAACGATATGATATGAATCAATGCAATAAACAAAATTACTAATCTGTAAGGATCAAGTACCGGAAAAAAGAAAAAACAAATTGGTTGTTTACTGATATGTTCGTGCAGTCAACAAATCAGTGGAGTAACTAGAGCAGGAGTGCACAACCTTCGGCCACTTGTGGCCTTCAATAACAAATTATGCGGCCGTGCGCTTGTAATAAAATAAGTTAGGGCGGCCCTGCATTAACAAAAACTGTCTACTGTAAGGGTACTTAAGCCAAAGATGTCCAAACAGACGTGTGGAAACAGGCGAGGCTCAGTGTGTGGAAGCAGAGGAGAAGCAATGCAAAAAATAAAAATATCTTCAACTCACTGGCGGCCGTAATTCATAAAAATAAACGTAATGCGGCCGGTAATAGCGAAAAGGTCGTGCGCCCCTGAACCAGAGATTTGAGCTAGAGGAGAAGCTTAGCTGAAAGAGACCCACTGGCCTCAGTAAGGGACCTACTAATCAACACTCAGAAAGAAACTTGAGAAGTGATCAAATGTGGATGAAACCCAAGTCATCGGAAAATAGGCGACTCCGAAAAACGCAAGAAGATGACAACCTACTAAAAAACAATTAAAACGATACTAAAACCGGAATATAAGTTCAGTGGGGACCTGGTTTTTACATTTAGCTGGCCAGGGGAGTTAAATCGCCCCTCTTCCTTCTCATCAGTTACTCCACTGCAACAAACACTTTAAATGTTGATTGAAAAAGAATTATGAATGTTTGAAATCTTTGTTACAGTTGATGAACATCAACACTTCAAATCTTTTATCAGGCAAATGGCATCTTTCAAGCTTGAACATTCGCCCAGCAACGCTGAAAATTGGCTATTTCTTCTAATTCCCGATTACGATCGTCTACAAGCCAGCATAGCATTGCGCAGCTTTTAATCTGAAATGAGATGATGGGAACAGTGATGCCAGTATAGCTGCGCATCTATCTGTTGGACCAAGAGTCAATGGTCAACAAAACCTCACAGGTTTCGTTGAGTTTTTTTACCAGTATCTGGTGGATCGCAGTTGACATGCTAGTGATCAGTGTTGTGGAAAGGTACTTTCGACTTGGATTAAAGTACCTTATTCCTCTGAAAAAAGTTAATTTACTGTATATAAATTACTGCACTAATTATATACATAGCCTACTCCAGCACTTACATTTATAAGTTCACTCTGAATGTATATAAGTAAAAGGAACACCTCTCCTCGTAATGTCCCGCTATTCTGTTGCCGAAGAGTCAACCCTTTTTAAGAAATGCTCCTATGTTTGTTGCTACTTCTCACTAGAAAAGACTCACACGTTACTTCTGGCAGCCAACAGGAAGGCTAGGTGGAACAAAGCGAGAATCAGCTAGAAACGCTGCGCTTGCCCCTGAACTATCTGGATTTAAACCACACAGCCGGGTAAATAGCTTCCCCTGAAACATAACAATAACAAACGATGATAAAAGAAAACCAGCCACCACAACCGGGGTTCATCGCACAGTGATGTATGGTGAAGATTTTCAAGTTTAATCGCGAAAGTAATCGATCGATTACGATTAAATTGGCGATGTAATCGGCAATGTAATCCATTGCGATTACATTTCATTTTTGGTCAGTTGAATTGATTACGATTACGATTATTCAAAAAACTGTAATCGATTACGATGGACGATTACGGTTACTCCAATGTCTGCTCACTAGAGTCGCCCTCGTGCGCCCCTTGCGAACTGCACTTAGCCCAAGCACTTTCAGCTAGTAATCATACAAAAACCCAAGCAAAAGCTGCATATTCATGGAAAATAGGTTTTCACGGCTAATAGAGTTTGATATAGCTTGAAGATAAGTTTGCTTATTAGTGCAAGAGATGTAGAAATAGATGTGTGATTGCCCTAAGCTTGCAATAGCTTTTAAACTTCAGAGATTAGGGAAAGTTATCTGAATGTTTGATATTACCAACTTTTTAATTGAACTTTAATTATGTGCTGTTATTTCAAAGGTCAAATGTGTAATTCTCACGTTTCAAAATTTTGGAAACAAGACCACAGTACAGTAAAATAAATTAATTTGTCGTCACAATATTAGCAGTTCTTAATCCTGGGAAGTCCTGGTAAACCGTCTCTGGTTTCTTCCGATGCAACGCCTGGGTGGCGCTGTAGCCTTATGTAGCATATTTCATGGCTGGTTATACAGTATGGTTTGTTACGAGCCACGCAAGAAATTGTATGTTACAGTATAAACATATCTGGTCTTATAATTTGACCACCTCTACAATATTTGATGTGCAACGACAGATTTTCCTGTAAATGTGCGGGTTTCCTACAGCTTTTGCAGATAGTTATTTCAACAGCAGCAATCTTTCATCAATACATGACTTTGAACAAATTTTTTTTCGTAGGTTTGCTACTTACTTCCGCGTGCGCAAATCATAGCAACTAAGTAGAATATCAGTTTGTTGGCATAAAAAGTATTAAATTATTATTATTACGAATAAAGTGAATTGTCTGGACGCAACAAAACTTTGTTTCACGAACGGCAATGTATCTTTTTTGTATTTAATGAAAAAACATGAATTCACGTAGTTGAAATATAGCACATATACAGATTTACCGCACCAGTAGGATTTTGAGCGAAAAGTTGTTGAAATCATCAGCAGCATTTGGCAGAAAGTGTGTGGCTGTTTGGCCATGCGACTGCTGTAAAGGTTGAAGTTTTTGAAAGGAGCTAAGCTTATGTGCTTGTGATAAGGAGACGAGATGTTAACAAGGAAACAAAAGAAATAAGCTACAGAGTTGTAAACAAAACCAAACATTTTTAAGTTACAAACAGGAAAAACCAATTTAATGTGAAACTACTACTACGAAACATCATTTTTATTTTCAGTCAGAACTGTGAAGATCACTTTTGAGGAATTCAAAATAGGAAAAGGAATTGTGAATAAATCGCTGACCTGTCCTTTTTTCCTAAAAAACTGTTTTACGATGGCAAACATCTTATTTTAACTCAAATCAAGCCCCACGTAATCAAAATATCTGTTGCCGCGCTGGAACATTCCTGCAGCTTATTTATCGACAGAGCAAAATTGTTCGGAAAGAATCAATCAACTACTTGGCCACATTCAATCACGCTTCCTGAGCCACATCAAAGCATTTTAAGGCTGCACCTGCGAACCACATAGAACTGTCAATGAGCAAATCAATTCGAATTAATTAAGAAAAAGTTCGCAGCGTGGCATAATAACTGTTCTCGCGCTTGCTCGTTCTGTTCACACTTGCCATGCCAGCCGATGAGTCACAGTCGCCCGCAACTTCTATTTTCGCAAAACGTTTTGACTGACAGCTTGTCTATTATTGAACACATCGAATGTCGCAAAGGGTGGTTTGGTGAAAACTGGATTTTAGGCAAAATCATCTCGAACACAAGTTGTTTAAAGCGGCGGTCAAGCTGCATAATTCTTTGTGCAGAAATGCAACAGCCGTACACCGTGTTTTCAACATTTTTTTAGGTAAATTGACGTATTCGCATTACCTCGAAGAATTGCCAGAAAAAAGAACAAATCTAGACATGCGCGACCTCAACGCAGGCAACGTTTGTTATTTGCACCTTTTATCTATTGCAAAGTACCTTCTCTTCCGTGAACGAAAGAGCATAATACACTGGAAAATTTCGTTAATATTTTAAGAGCAACATTTGAAAAATAACGATTTGGGTTTTACTTCCACAGGAGGAAACCTTGATCCACAATATGAAAGCAAGATAACGCTAAAAATATATAGGTGAACATAAATAGATAATTTTCTAAATTTAATTCCTACTAGCTGCTTAGTGCAGTAGCAATCCCTGGGAAATTAAGTGATACCATGATAAACTCTTTGGTCTTATTACTTTTACAAAAATCTCTATAAAGGTACAGAAATTGCATATGAGTACATGTGTTTCCTGCACTTTATGTTGCAGGAAGTCAGATATATTTCGTCTTTTACAGAACATTTTATTGGATGAACTACAGTCTGAGCCCACACAACATGGAGAGTAAGAAATACCCAAGATCATCTTGCCAAAGTGGAAAGCCTCACACTGAACTAAAATCGGTCAGTGTGAAAGAAACCTGACTTTAGCATTATTTACCGTATTTACTCGATTGTAAACCGGTGCTTATAAAGTTCTTTTTTATTATTTCTTTGGGCTTACAATCAAGGGCCGCTTACAATCGAGGGCGGCTTACATCTTTTCCTTCAGCTTATCAAAATGTCTAGATGACGCCCAGTCTTTCCTTGACTACGTTTTGTTGACCAAACCCTCTTTTCGCATTATGTTTCCTCTCTTCAGCATCATGTGCTCATCCGCCACAGGAGGGATTATGATGAACAGAAGGCAGTTGCAGTGGTGAAGCATCATTACCAGGGTTGCTAATCAAACACGAAGCATGCTGTACACGAAAGTATTTCAGACAGCAGAAGCTTAGGTAACCTATAGTGAAGTGTGGCTTACAATCAAGGGCGGCTTACATTAACTTTTTAATACCATTTCGTGTGGTGTGACTCACAATCAAGGGCGGCTTGCAATTAAGGGGGGCTTACAATCGAGTAAATACGGTACTAGCGTGGTAGCATGGCATCACTTGCTGATACGGAATCTCTTTAACTGGGACATCTGGTGTATAGGAACGGAAGGCGTGATGCTGATGGCTTAAGCCAAATGACGGAAACGTTCAACTGACACCTATAACAAATGGGCTTACAGAGCTTCTTAGAAAAGCTTCATCCCTGCAGTTAAACAAGACGTGAAACAACGTTGCAGATGCTTGGTAAATCGTTAAGTTTCTTTAGGGCCAGGTGTTCCCTCATCCTGGCTCACCATGCCAGAATCTGACAAAAATTACAAACTTTATAGTTCTTTTCTTCAGAAAAAATTAAAATATTTATTGGCAGGAACAATAAAAAAAGCCTAATGTATTACAGCTTAAAATTATACCACATTTTTGCAAGAAATGTGCGTTTCATTTTGTTGATTTGTCTTGGACAGTTTTGCTCAAAGCTTTGCTCTCTGTTTGCCATATTTCCGTTTGCATTTTTAACAAATGGAGCAAAACTGTCCCAAGGTTAATATAGTTTTTAAGCAGTCTTCATCAAGCTAGATCTTCTTGTAATAGATTTAAAATTCTGCGGTGTTCGTTGAAGCAATCAATGGGTGGCTTACGCAGCTCTTCATCTGAAGCTGGAAATTTTGGAGCCCATTTGGTTAAAAACTAAAGATTTGCCTCTTGTGCTAAATTTTTGTTTGCACTGCGGAAATGTTTTTAAGAAATTTAATTTTACGCTGACGCAGTGGCTTGTGAAGTGTCCGAGGCGCCATGCCTCCTGGAATATCTTTTACATCTGATTGTCCTGGAGGGATTTCATCATTGATCGTGGTGCTGTGTGCACATGCCCGATTCTGCGGCTTGTCACGTAAAATCTTTCAAACCTCTCGACAACCGCAGGCGTTTGATTGGTTAAAGAAACCGTTTCCAAGCTCTCCTGTTGATTGAATGTCCTCAACAACAGCTTGCTGATGATTCGTTGCCGCCAGTCAAACATTTGCCAATTGCAGATAGAAATTTTTGTAGATGTTCTACGTGATCGTAAATGGCGTTGAAGTGTGATGAGCCACGCAGATAGGGTGCAGTTCGGCAATTACGTGGCGTTAGTGACGTCAAAATCAGTTCTCACGCGACATTCCTACCACCCTGACTGTGATAACACAGGTTTATTAAAGTAAAAATGCCGTTATTTGCCGAACAATGACATTTTTCGGCTCACTGATTTTTCGAAAGAGATCGCTTTCATCTGCGATAGTGACGTTGTGTGGATGTCGATACTATTTCAGATTAGCGTGAAATTCGCGGTGCTTGTCCCCTTTGGTCATTTCTGCGTTCAGGGTATGATAAACTTTTAATAAAGGCAGTATATTTCCACAAGCCATACTCTTGTTGTTCAGCCACTTTATTGGCGGTCGGGCCACAAATCCCTTTTCTTCCTGAACGAAAGCTCCCACCCGAAGTGACGGTGAAATTCGCGTGCTCATCAACCCTTATCTGCAGCCAGCTTCCGCAACCCACACAAACAGGATTCACGCGACAAGGGCTCGAAACAAAAGCAGCGTTCGAAAGACATGGTCATTGTTTGTCACCGGAAGGTCGCTTCATTGCCTTGCTTCATGGATCCTAATCGTTTCTACGTGAAACATCTATATAGATCAGCTTTTGGAGCGACAACTTTGGCATCTGTTCGCCATCTTTGCCGACTCTTGGTGCACACCGGTGAACAGCAATATTCAAATAGAAAATAAGTTTTGAAAAAATCCATGCAACCTAATGCCAAACATCGGCGAGATGTGTTGCAATATTACAGTACTAGTAATTTGGCCATTGGTGTAGATGCTCAAAAATACGTGCTGAAAGCAATAAAAATTGATTTTAATGACATGCCAGCAACTTCTGCTAATGTTATTTATAACCACCGTGTTTTGCAGAGGAAGGCAAAAAGTAAATTTTGGGATATTAAATGCATGTTGATTGATAACGGCCTTTCCGCTCCTTTGACATACCTTTATTTTCACTTATCAAAAGCTACATACTTTTCATGCAGTACTGTTTGCAGAAGGCTTTCAATATTTTTCTCTCATTCACTGTATAGGTAAGCTTTATACGGCCAGTCCTGGGGTTGGGATATCACTAACTTAAAAAAGTCAGTTGGTTAAACAGACTTATTCCTGTAGAAAATGTAGGAGACAAGCTTAGTAAACAGTCCTGAAGAGATTTGTATAAGTTATAGGTCATCGTCATCACTTGATAGAGCCGCACCCAGCTGATATATTAGAGGGAGAAAAATGATTGTAACTTAATTGTTGTTGCACTATTTGGAGCGACAAAATGATTGCAGCTTGTTTATACCTAACAACTAAACATATTTTTGAAATTTTCGGTGGGGGAATTTCCAATTGCCACCCCTCTGGTTGTCGCTTCACATGGCGATAAATGGTTCTATACCTGGGCAAGGCAGTAATAATTTGCAGGTTACCTTTTTTGGTAAAAGTGTATTTGCGATTATTTGTTTCAAAGTAAGTTAAGTGAAATTCGGGAAACTGCGTGGATTCTCGTCTAGAGTATGTTTATAGGATCACCCGACCAGTAAAGATTTGACTTTTTGGCCCTTTAACATAACATTTTTTCATGCATTAGAACAGTGGCTCCCAAACTGGGGGTAATATGCGATTCTTCGGGGGGGTAACGCGGAACCAAACCACGATCACTGCGAAATATTGAGGGTAATAAGACATAATCGCTACCTTGGTTTGGGTAACGGCTCGAACAAGTTTGGGAACCACTACATTAGAAAGTCCGTTATTTGAGAGAAAAGGCTGTGCTGATCAGCAGGTGTTATTTTTTTGAGTTACTGTTTTTGCTTGCGAGGCTATAACTGGCAATGAAACGTTTGGCACCTAAAGCAGACTTTGTAGTTTTAGTCAACAGCTTTCCTTCAAGTATTCTGACATTACTCATCGCTTCATGGCCAGTAGCGGATACAGCACGACTGATTTAACTCACGCGAGCAATGAAATATTTATTTATGTGCTCAGTTCTGCTTGTTGCCTTGAACTCTCCATTGCAGGAAAAATGCTCAACAGTGGCACCTAGCTTAATCTCTGCGAAAAGTCTGAAGAGAATTGCACAACCAAGATAGAATCGGCATATAAACATTTATGAAACGCTTTCGTGCTTTTGTTTGCGCCAAAAATAATGTTCAATTTTCACATTTTGTGTTTCCATTTGTTGCCAACAACAGAATGTTTGAACAAATCGATATTCCAAACTGTCTTCGGGGAGATATGTAACTTGATTATTTGAGTATAAGCAATGGAATGAATGTAAAACGGCAGCTGTTAATTTGTTACTACTGCAACATGCAAACATCCCGCGTTTACCATACAACTTACAGGCTGTTCATAGTGTTTAAAAAATAAGCAAGATTTTGAACACACTTACAACCTTAAAGAAAGCGACTGCCGTTTTCGTTCCCTGGATAATTAAATATCAAAAATGTTAAATCCATTCCATATATTGTTTGGACCCACTTCAAAACTATAAAATTTCCCAAAACGGTGAAACGAGCGAAGCAAATATACTGTTTGAAATCTCGGTTTTGTTTTTCCAAGAGTGTGTCTGATAGACCCACACAGCATTTTCAGAAACATGCAGAAACTTTGCAGAACAACAACAATTTTTCTCGCACATGCGACGCCGAATGGAAGCTTTTCTTTGCAGATCAAAAACAATGACAGTAACATGGTTATCTTTTTCCGTTGTCTCTTTTCAGAATCAACTGATTGAACACAAAAGGCAATTGCTTTTCCTACATTTTTATGTAAATAAGTTAGCTCCAGGCTAACAAATCGAGTTAACTATCACTGTCAATCTTATATTTGTCTTGAGAGCAGACTTTGTACTATCAGCCCAATGCTAATAACATCCGACCATTGCTCTGTGACTGCTGTAGGTCAAACCGCAGAGCAATCGGTTCTACGAAAGTCATGTTTTAAACGCCTCAGCAGATAGAACCCGCCCAACTCAGTTAAGAACTATTGTAGGCTTAAAAATAGCCCGAATGCCATTTCATTAGCGGAAGCCGTTTGAACTTGGAGCGTCTCTGTGAAGAATTACCTCTTCGCGATGGCACCATAGCCAAGTGGCTTCACTTACATGAAGCAAGAGATGTCATCCGTATATAAGGTGAACACCACTTGAGTGATCTAATCCATGCTTATTTCACTCATCGCCTCGCGCTTTGGTCTTTTGGGTGTTGAAAAGGTGCGCCTAGTCGCTGATATTTCGTAATACCATTTAATGATTTTTCTGTTTAACTCAATCAGGAATCTTTCATACCTCTTGTCAGTTGAAGAGTAGATAATTTTTGGTTACCTGTTGAGAATGGACCGAGTTGGATAGTGGGAAAATACACACATGGTTTTTACAAGAGCTGGTTTTCCATTAACGCAAGATTTTCGTTATTCATTTTTTGTTGAGTTATGAGCTTATTAAAGGCACATGTTCATATCACATTGGGTAGAACAGTTTCAAAGTATTTTTCTATTTCCCCCTTGCAAACCCAAACACTGTCAATTCCTCCCCTTGCAAAAATTTCACATCACCTACTATGAAGAAACCATAGACAATTATGAACCATACAGACTCTTCTAAGACGTCAGTCACTGCAGCTAAAGCAGCTTGTCGTTGCTTACTGTAGACATTTCCATCTAAACCAACTTCGCTGTGTAGTTTTTTATGTGTTGAACAAACAAATAATAAAAACTTGAGGTTTTTTCATCCACAGCTTTTCCTTCATGGAAAAGATTTCCTCCCAGGTATTGAAAATTCCTCACTTAGACCCAAGTGGCACCCGTTTGAAAACCGTTGGGCTAGAACTATGTTGGAATGAAAAAACTTGTTACAACGTAGGCCTGCACAAGGAACAGCCTCTCAATTGGAAGGTTGGGTGTTCGATGCCATAGCGCTCCTTGAACAAGAGTGTTCACCTCAACCGTCCCGGCCAGAAGCACAATTCAGGCTTCGGTCTGCCGCCATCTGCCGTCACCAAACATTTACAAAAAAAAGTTGGCTTAGCCTACATATTTAAATTTTCAAGTCTTTGCATCCACTATAAATTTCTGGTGTGTGCTAATGTGGACTTCATTATGACCAGGGTTTTTTTAAGGCGTTCTAGGGACCCGATTCGGGTCCCTAGAATTTCAAATCGGGTCCCTAGAATAAGAGAAAATTATCATCGGGTCCCTAAAATCAGAGAAAATCGGGTCCTTACAGATCCATACCGGGTTCCTAACACTTTCCTTAAAAAAGCCCTGAATCTGACTGAAATTTTGCAAACGATATCATGCTCGAAATATTTCAAATGTATTGCTAACAAGCCAAATAGGCTATTGTTACCGCTACTCATCTTCATGATGTATCATTTAACTCTCATAGATACATTATTTTCAAATAAACTGAAATTTATTCTGGTGACATTGATTCAAAATCTTGGTATGTTTTAGCCTAAAACGAAGTAATTTAAATAATTGACAAACACGCGAGCAAGTAGCAAATAGAAATTCCATAGAACACGACATTCAAATAATCTCCCGCGAAACATGAACGTGGAAAGAGCAAATACCAAAGATGTTTTGTTAGTTGCTTTTATTCCAAAATGACCGTAAAGGTTTTTGCATTTTGCACAAACATCGATGGTCACCTTACAGAAATTTTAGACAGTTCATTTAATCCACACTCTGCTTCACCAAAATAAAGGATGCATAGATTTGGAGTAATAATTGTTTTACTCTATCTCTCAGAACAAAATTTTTTATTTACTATTTTCGAACAACATAAGTCATCTTCTTCCCCGCGGAGTTTGGCCTCTCGTTAAATAATTTTCAACTGATTTACAGCGTTTAATTCGTGACACCATGAAGTTGCAGGTCTAAGGAGAATAGCATTTCGCTGTGGCTGAATGAGCACAAAACTCGGCGCCATGTGTAGAGTTATCTTTATCTGGACACGAGTTTCTTGACGCTGCAGCGCACAAGGTAATTCGTAGCTTTGAAGAATAGACAGCACCGCTGTGAGTTAGATTAAGCTATAAGAGCTGTTGGAAGCGTGTGTCAAAAGAATGTTAGCAAAAAAGAAAGGGTTCATGGCAGTTCACAAGACTGCATTAAATGGTAATGAACTTTTTCTGAGAATAGGAACGATAGATAATGTTCAGCTTGTTCTGGAGCCACATATTTTGCTTAAGTAAAGCTTGCAATAAAATTCAGGATGATCCCACTAATTTAATGCAGAATCGCAAACTTAAGTTTAGTTTTCTTTGCAAGGTCCTCAATAAAAAACTACTAGGGCTTGCCACATGCATCTCCAAAACACCGGGTTTGTGTATTTGTTCAAATACGCGGTTTGCCTGTTTTTGTTAACACAAGCAAGGGGAGAAGGTAGAATAGCAATGACGTCCTGGAATGGTTTTAGATTTGTAACTAGTGCTTTGAATCCTGTGCTTTTGTAATGCTTGGCTGAGGAAAAACTTGTGAAATCGAAAAAATTTTGAAGAGGTTTTTGCAAAACTATTTTCAACAGAACAGCTTCTTTCATCTGTTTCAGTTACATTGGCTCTATCATGACCGTTTTTTCTAGTTTGTCAATATTGCATGCTATGCCGAATTTTTACATTCTACTTTTCTTAGACATTTGATTGTGTCACCAACTGTATTTACAAAGATTTTAAATCAACCTATTTGATTCAAAGTTGTATTTAAGAATATAATTTCGCAGTAGTTCGAAATGGACAAAACCGACGATTTTTTTTGCAAAAACTCTGTGTCAGCAGAATCTTTGAAAGAAATCAACACTGTCCATTACTTACTTATTTTACGAACAAAACACATGCACAATACATTTGCGAAGCGTGTCCCAAGAAGGGCACGTCAAAAAAGACTTAAAGCCTGCGCTTTAAAAAAATTTGTCATATTTTGTAAGAATTTCTCTTAATTTTGTTGTACTAAAGAACTCTTACAGATTAACTGAAAAGCGAGCATGAGGCGCTGGATGCCATTTTGAGAAAAACCACTGCTTGAAAAACGAGTTTACTTGTTTCAAGTACCTGCTGCATAACAGTGGTGCTATAAGTCTGTAATCGGTTTCGTATTTGATTAGCATTGACCTCTTTGACTTTGAAAGAGCAAGTAAATATGTGGCTCTAGCGCTAATTCAGCTAAATTTGATGTAAAAGAATGAAAACAATTGCTTATAAAAAGACTGATTACAGCTTTTAGTTGAAAAAGTAAACTTTCTACATTTTAAGAAATCATTGCGTGATTGCGTCGACCAGTAGGGTAGAAAAAGGTTTTGCTTCTCAGACAAAATCAACTTAAATGAAGCTGCCAACCTTCCTGTATAACAACCTTGCGATTCCTGCTGGACAAGGCGAGGCGAATATCACACTTGTTGCAAACAAATTGCTTCCATTTTGATCATTCTTTGACTTTTGTTTTTTATCAGAAATTTTGTCTCTCACCAGACAATTAGAACATTTTTATGGTTGAACAAGGAAAAACGTTTTATCATTGTCATTTGTAATTTTCCAAACTTTTTATAAACAAGTGCTTGACTGGTTTAGGATTTTTAAGTTGTTGTCTGAGGCAATTTCAATATTTAGTTGTTACTGCTGAGTAAGTTACAAAATTATTTTCATGTTAGGTGCAATATATCTTGTGCTTTATCGGTAGAATCTCTTGCTTAGACTAATTCTTCAGTTACGTTTTTTGTCCAAACTGGTCTTAACAAGGAGTTAGGAAACCTGATTTCAGCATGCAGTATAAATTTTTAATTTATCATTGTTTTGTAGAAAAGTTTCCATATTTTGTCTGAATGTTTTAAAAATATTGATGTCATGCTCTGTTTAATTTATTGCTTTTTTATTTTATTAATTTATTCATTTTCATCCCCGTTTTTCCTCAGAGGAGGGTCGCGAAGCAACAGCTACAGGGAGACTTGAAATCATAGGCGTAACAGGGCGGAGGCCAAGGGGGCCATATCCCCACAAAATTTCAAGCATATCTTGTAATTTTGTGCTTTGAAAGGTGGTGTCCCAAACAAAATGCCGTTACTCGCTTAAAGCCAACATATTTGGCTCCATCAAAAAACTTTGTGCTGGCTACGCCACTGCTTGAAATGCCCTACGGTTTTGAGCAACCTCTGATAATTACGCTGGCTCCACACCAAGTCGGGCCCAAAGCAAGGTCGGAGATGTAATCATTCCACCTGGTCTTTGGCCGACGTCAGGGCTCTTTCCCTTTGGTGCAGTCAGCAGGGCTCGCCTCGTCAATATTTCCGGGGGAATTCTGGTCACGTGGCCAAACCACCGTAGCTGAGATCTCACTTGTCGCAGCAGAGAAGTGACTTGACATTCAGAGCTTCACAGACTCACGTTGTGAACTCTTCGCAAGATAGCATTCAGCCACTTGTACTTGAGATAACACTCCTTCAGTCATTACCAAGATTCATGACCATAGGTAAGGATCGGAACAAAAGCCGATTTAATAACTGACAACTTTGAGGTGTTTGAAAACTCCCGTTTTATGATTACAGAGCGACAAATTCACGCAGAACTGCGTTTGTTTTACCAATCCGTGTAGCAGTCGCCTTGTTTGCCTTCCGTCTCTCGTGAATACCATTTTGTGTTTTGTTTTTTTGCTATAAACTCTTTCGCATTTATGAGAGTTAAACCTATGGCAGGGCCATCGCCAGCGGGGGACCAGTGGTGCCCGGCCTCCCATTTAAAATCTGTTCCACCTATTTCATGTTTGGCCCCCCGGTTGCTGCATACATCCAATATTTTTTTTTAAATATGGCCCCCTTGTGGTTGTTGGCCCCCCTGCTGCGAAATCCTGGCGACGGGCCTGATCTGTAGCATAGGTCTGAACATTTTACACTGCCTACCCTTCAAAGAAAATTATCTCATAAACGCATTCAATTTGAGTTGATGTAGATAAGATCTAAAACAACAGTTATTGCCACTTTGCAATTAATTTCAATTTCTACTATTCCTTCTCAGTTTCACACAGAAAAAGTCGTGGGACTGTTTGACTTAAGCGTATGGCTTAGAACAGTGCTTCTTAACCGGGTGAATGGTTCACCCCAGGGTGAATGAAATTTTTGCAAGGGTGAATAAAAGAAGAGGGGTGAATGAAGGGTGAATGAAATTCATGTTCCTAATTTTTTATACCCTGTTGTAACATGCATTTGTCTTGTTTTCTACCCAAAACACATCAGCAATCGTGAATAAAATGGCGAACCTCAATCAAGCGTTCTAGCTTGGCGTCTTCAGCAATCAACAACTTATCCCTTCAGAAAACACGGTCTTTGGCGCAATTAACTGTGTTTATTACGTAATAGCGAAGATTTTACCGAGAGATGCCACGTTTTGTTCACTCGAGTGGTGGAATCTCTGCTGCGTTCCGCATGAGCGTCATGTACTCCTGTGCAAAGGTTATTTGCTAAAATCGCAGTAGTTTCAAGTTTCATTCCCAGTTTCGAGTGAAAACCAGACACCTGGACACTAATCAGAGTAGCCTTATCAGTCGAAGTGCAGGCCTAACCAACCGAAGTACAAGAGCAGCCTATATGTGATATTTGTTTGTTACCAGTTTGATATTGATACCAACATCTAATATGCGTTTCTTTATATCAGGTAATGAAAGTAATGCGAATATGTAGATAAAATCATCAGGACATGTCAGCTTCGCAGTGAGAACCAGGTTAAAAAGGTTAGCGTCAAGAATAAGTTCTCTTCAAAATTTACAAGGCGGAAGTGGGATGATGATGATATCAACCAATTATAGGTTTTATCTTCCAAGAACTGAAGAATCGAGCCGTGAGCCGTTTGCTCAATGCATGGTTTGCTATTCTAAATATTACAACCAGTTTTTGGCTCTTTCAAATTTGCAGAGTCATTTACAAAAGAGACATCGCATTCACTAGAACAAGCCATCGCAATTTTTCAAGCAACAGTGCGAATATTGTGCAAACAGTAAAATTTCCTCTATTCATCAGTCGTAAATGACTCTGCTAGTGAAAAGCCTCTTATCCTTTCTTCTTTTAAAATAGCGCTTGTATTGATGAAACGCAAGAAACATTCTGTGAAGCTGAGTCTGTAATCAACCACATTTGAAGATCGTAGCCAGATGGTTGCATGGCGGAAAGCATGCTGTGGATAAATTAGAATAAATACGCTGGTCTAACAATCCATTCGATGTACTATGATGATTGTCACATCGGCCATACAGTATACGTTCACAATAGGGTGGGTCATGGGCGTCGGAAGGATTTTTTCCGGGGGGGCACTAGGGGATTTTTCCTAAATTTTTCGAGGGAGGGGCCAAAAGCTGTAATATTTAATTTTTCCCACTCGAAACCAAGAAAACAACCTCTTTTGCTGAAAATTTCAAAATCCAGGGGGCCAAGACCTTCTCCTGCCCCCCCTTCCGACGCCCATTGGGTGGATAGGAATGCAGCAACCGATGGCAGGGTGAACGAAATCGAAAAAGGTTAAGAAGCACTGGCTTAGAAGATGTGGGTTAATTCTCCCACATATTTTTTCATGTTAAGTTTGACCATTCCAAACAATGCTCTCTGGAATTTTCAAAGAGGTTTGAAAAAATTCGAAGGCCTGCCGATTATTCTACGGATATTTTAAATATGTTTTTTTGTCACCAATAATTTTTGGCAGATTTTTCAACCTTTAGTTTGTGAAATTCCGACCAACTCCCTAAAATGAAAGAAGTCACGATTTTGTTTGTAGCTGTTATAGCGTTTTTAACTTTTGCTCATGCAAGAGGCGGACCAAGACCAGGCTGTCATGTAGAAGGCAAGTGAATCTTTGCATCATTAAGTTTGTCAACATTTAGTCCACTTGTCCTTTATATCTCATTTGATATTTCTGTTGTTTCACGTATTCGCAAACAAGAGAACAAAAACAAAACAATGAAAAAATTTTACCTTAATTTACTAAATATCTATTTATTAGAAAAAACAAATTGAGCTCTGTATCAGAGCAGAAGTGGCATAGATGGCTGATATCACATTGCATGAAATTATAAATAAATCTTAGCTGATCTGAATTGTGGGAAACGTTTTAAATTTTTGCTGCAAGAACAGCATTTTTCACGACTTATCTCGCTTATGCTGATGTTGAATTTGATTTTTTTAAATACTGTAAGTACAAATATCGTTTAATGTGTAATTCGATTTGCTCGGGTTTTGAAAACACTTTTTGCTTCACATGCACAAAACCGGCTTGTTTCGGAAGAAATAGCACTTGCTGAAAAAACAAACGTTTGACTTAAAAACCATCTTCCTAAAAGCCAGTAATACTTGGAAAACGTTTGTTGTTCTATTTACGCGCTTGTCTACCACGTAAGACAAAACAGCAAGTCTGACTTAAAACTTTGAACGAAGGCGAATCGAGCGTTGTATTTATGCAAATGATTTAAGCATCTCCGCGTAAAGCCAGTCTCGCTCTTTTCTGCATACTGTTGGAGTCGAAAATGCCAACATCACTGCAGGTGAAGAAAAGTGCTCTTGCAAAACGCACTTTATTGAAACCAAGACGCGCAAATATCGTGGAAGTACAGCAGAGACTCTAATGCGGCTGGATTGTTATAACTTGGCGCGCTTGTCATGCACCATTTAACCACATTGTCGCGCAGGATACAGCAAGCGAATTGAAATCGACGGTTGTCAGCTGGTTGAAGTTGCCATAAATGCTTGTAGAGGATGTTGCAAATCAAAAGCTTCCCCGTCTAATCACGAGACAATAGTAAGGTCGAACGGGCGACACAACATCACCTCAGAAGCTTCTTGCTGTTCCATTGCAGCAACAAAAAAGGTGAATGTTTCATTAACTTCAAAACGCGGTTTGATCACCGGCCAAACCTGGCTAAACGGCCGAATGAAAATTAAACCATATTTGGGTTCCTAAATGTGAAAGCAACGTTAAAGGATGTGGTAAAAATTGAAAGGAGAGCTTGCCAGCATCAAATTATAATCAGAGCATGGGCAAATTCATGACGAAACTCAATACGCTTGTTCATCGATTGAGCGGATTCAAGCATATTCTTTCACTGCCGGTTTCCATCGTTGGTATGAATTACTCCGGTGACATTCGAGGCGTTCAATATGACGACATGTTATAACACCAGGTTTGCTAATGAGCAACCAACCAAGTTGTCAAGATGCTCATATCCGCTAGACAATCTTGAGCTACTTTTTTAATCTTGAGCTACTCAGCACTTTTTCACTTGGCTATAGTGCCTAAACCAACTATGTCCAACCGAAATTCTGTACTGAGTCAAAAATTATATCACTATCTTAATGCGGACCGCACATTGAATGACTTACTTTGATCTTAGTAAACTAAAATTTAGTTTAAGCTACTGTACTGAAAGTGTTCACATCCTAACCGTAACGGTAACGACTGTTTGGCACTTAACCACTCCGCCAAGTGGTTAAAGCTGTGGGAAATTCGCTTGATGTCATTGGCAAGTTTAGTGCCAATAGAACAACAAGTGAAGAAATTAGAAAACTAGTAATAAGTTTTGAACCAAAATGAAAATCTCCCGGTACGCACTACGCAGTACCGACGTGATAAAGTGGCACTGGAGACGACGGCATCAAAAATGTCAAATTAAAAATTATCAACATAAGGTCAGCTTGTCAGTAGCCTGTGTACTTATACTACAGCGAAAACGTAAATTAGGCCACACAAAATCTTCGACTGGGCCGCATGCGGCCCGCAGGCCACGGGTTGGACATAGCTGGCCTAAACTTTCCCGATAGAACTCGCAGCATGAAACAACAATTCGGCTGTTTCTCTGTTTCTCATCCGTCAGGAAGAAGCTTTCTTCTCGCATCGCTGATTTTGTTTAAGATACGGTCATTACCACGAAATATTCTTGCTAAAAATTGAAAAGTCATTCCTCGGCTGGAAATGTATCTGCATTTTGCAGTAAATTGATTTCTTCCAGCAGCTTTAATTGTGTCAAGCTATTTTCATCAGCCCACTAGTGGCGCAAAACCAAACATTGATAAAACGCTGCTTGCCAAGATTTACTATGGTGGGCCTAGGTTGGGAACTGCATGATTTACACTGCTACGATTGAAAATAATTTTGTTTTTATCATGTTTTTTTTGGTACGCTGCGTTAACTATCGCACTTTTTGGCCCGATGCGTCCAGAAATGGCTGATTTTCAAAGCAGCAATCGTCTTTGTAAGAGTCGGTGTTACTCATCAATAATCTTTTTTGAAAGCGTTTCACAATTAACAAGCTTGAGCAATACAGATTTTAAGTACTGCTAGCCGGAACAAATGATTTTTAACAGCCTTAACTGAAAACTGTTTTAAAAAGGTAAGAAATGTTTTAACTTGTGATAAACATCAAAAACGATTCGTGCATGACTTCTGAAGAAAACAAACCTGAAACATCAGCAAACGAACCCAGGTTTTGACTTTCTCTTACTTTTATAAATGTAATTTTTCATCGAAAACATTCTTTGAAGAAGGTGAATGGAAAAAAATAGGTGAACCTCAAAGTTTTTAATTCAACGACAACGATGTTAGCAATTTCCTTAGTATCCATCTTTCAAAGGAAAAATTGAAATAAGACTTTTTTATAAATGGAACACAAGCGAACCGCTGCAATTTTCAAAATTACTCTACAGAACGTACTTAGCAAAACATCTTGATACGTACTTTTTAGATCTATTATACTGTGCACGCAACGAAAAATTTTCCTTAGGGTAGTTGAGGGTTGGTGGCAACGTGTGTTTGTGTCCAAGTTTATTCAACGAATTTTGAATTGATATTGATTTTTAATTTTGTCCTAAACCCAAAGCCTTGGCCTATACGTGTGGCTTTGCATTATTTAGCTTATTAACAAGCAGTGTCAACGTCACATCTGAATAAAGTAGAAAGTGCGATTCTACTGCGATAATAAGTGACTCTAAAAAACTCGTTGGTTGCGCAAGTGCTTTCCCCATAGGGAACAACAGCACTGCATTTTCTTGTTAAATGCAGAAGTGCCATGTGATAACGACCGGATGTCCAAGTACATCTTGATTGCAGTTCAAGATTATCAGATGGTGATAATGGATCACTCCAATCTATTTATGGCACTGCATCACAAAGGAAATTAATTGGAAAATGAGCGTTACTTAAACGTAAACATTTACTTCTCTAATAAACAGCACTTAAAATGTAGGCAGCAGAATAGAACTAATGGGGCGGCAAAAACTTCAAAATAACAAATTCTTCCTTTCAAATTAATTTATCGGTAGTTTGTCGTGAAAAGCTCGTGCACTTTCAGACAACTAGGTTTAGATATAATCATTGCTATAAAGACGTTACAGCCTCATGAGACAAGACGAATCCCAATTTCATTTCGGTAATTTGCAAATGAGTTATAAAGTTGAAAAGGTAAAGTCAATCCACATACACTAAGTTTGAGAATAAATTTTATTATTTGCGTTTTCTTATCTGTGGAGCAGCGGTTCATAGATTCTGGAGAACAAAATGTCACACGCAAGACGCACGAGTGCCTACTTTTAAAAGAACTAAAATTTGCAAGATATCTCGCTGTTTGATTCAATATCAATTGCTAAAGAACGAAAATTATTTTTGCATAGTTGTGATTCATGTTCCTTCTGCAACATCCTCACAACTACAACAGCTATATCAAAACTTTCGTCAGAGTACAATACATTAATGTAAAAGTTAGGTTTAAACAAGTTCAATGAAAGTATCGGCGCGCTGGTTGGTTGGTGTGGAACTTCGGTTACTTTTTTGCTGTTATGCTTACATCTTATTGGACAAGTTCGACCAATGGCATGCACACCTCTGAAAGACTTCGCAAACAATGACTGCAGTATTTCGTGCGCAACATTTCCCTTGGGCCACCAAAACCTCTCAATGAGAAGGTTTTTGAAAGGTGTGCGAGACATTTTTTGCCTCAAAGAAAACAGCGAGACTAAAGTTTGCACTCCTGGTTTATGGCATTCATCGGTTTCCCAGTAATCATTTCTTTTGCTTAATGCAGTCATTTTCACTTTTGCCAACCATGGGAAGCTAAAAGGGTTGAAATAAAAAAAAACTAGCTGTTAAATGTAGGACCATATGAAGAATCGTGGAGACGTGTTTATTTCAATTCGTTTTAACATAGTATTTTGGTTGAAAAATTCTTTTTTTCGTAAATCGCTTCCAGTGCCTCTTTTGATCCTACGCATAAATTCCGATCCAATATATACAATCGTCTGTTTGCATGCTGTGGTCCTGCGGCAAAAACTTCTATATCTTTAGTAAGATTCATTGCAATGAGGATGAATGACATGAGTTATGTGCATGTTGAAAACTATCTACCAGTTGAAGTATTCAATAAAGAAATGCGTACGTAGTGACACTGGTTGTCGATTTTAAATATTCCGCGCAGTTCTTAGCTACAAAAACGCTGGTCAATTATTTTGAATTGGAGAAGTGCGCAGTACGCTGCAAGAAGCTTGCTTGAATTAACTTTTAATGAAGGACAAATTACCTAATTTTGGTTTATACTGTAAAAATGCGCCTTTCTCTCCTTTTGCGAACGATCTCGGGACAATGCTGCAGACAAGCCTTCATGTTGCGTAGCTTTTGGGTAAGAATAGTTAGAATTATAAAGAACAAGCTAAGCTTCGTTGCTGTGTCTGCAGCATGTTTACAGTAGTTTTGAAATAATCTCTCAGCTACCTTCTCTCATTATAAAGACTTTTTTCTTATTTATCGGTAAACACTATCCTCTGCATGGTCATGTTGCCTTTGTGACGAATACAAGTAGGTGATGCAGCAATTGTTGTCACGAATGTTTTTCTTTCGTCGAATTTATCTTAAACTTCGATAGAAAAAAGACTTTTGGGTAACTCTGGGTAACTCAATCGCAATCGTGTGCGAGTAGCACCTGGAAATCAGCTACAATCTGAAAACCATAACTGTATTGGAGCAAGCAGCTGCTCAAGTGCAAGCTAAAGAGGTCCCCGCCTTTCCGTCTTGAACCGAAACTGGTGATGAACGCGATTGGTTCATTTTTATGATCCGTCAGTGGCCACCTGTTCAAACGAAACAGAACACCTTACAATTTTATGAGGGAAGCGCTTCTTTGAATTTTGTTTTCGTTGACGTTGAAAGGCACTGGCTTCGTCAACAAAGCGGCGGTGTGAATCAGGGTTTGGTTAAATGACGGAATGAATGTCCGGCCAGCAGCTGGAAAGCAAAGCGATGACTATCTAAAGAAAAACTCCACCAAAAAGCCCGCATGCTACATGTTATCCCTCACAAAGTTTACCACAAGCCTCTTCGGGTGACAATGGACCATCATAAATTATATAAATTGACTTCAAAACCTGATGATCTTTCATCTTGATAGAGGAGCACTTCAGTGGCCACGCCAGTCACGCATCAGGCCATGAGAGTCCTCTTCACCTACAATCTTAGTTTCACGCTTTCTTTGATACTGCTTGACAATCCAAAAAGTCTCAACCGCCTTATCTATCGCAGTGGGCATAATGCAAGCTATTGTAATCAGCATGACTAATGCGTCAGCTGTTGGAAATTCGCTTGAAAGACAGATTTTCCAAACGATACCGCGTTGCTGCAGACAAAGTGCCTGCAATTTGACATTTCGACGAGCTGGCTGATACATTAGATAAAAAGAGGGGTAATTAAAAAAGCAACATGCCATTGCTTGTATTTAACTCTCGTCTGGACACTGAAGGGTGAATGGAAGTAATAAGTTGCAAGGAGTCCGCAGAAATCATTACACTGGCTGATTCTAACTAAAGGCTTTAATCAACTCGTTATTGCGTCTAAGACGCAACGCGATTTCGGCTTTAATTTGTTTTTGATCGAAAAGTATTTTCCTACGGTTCGTGCGACGTAATATATTAATTTGCAAATAAGCAGCATTCCTGCGTCACAGCCAATCGTTCATTGTCAGTATCTATTAATTTCCTATCATCGCCAGAAAAAATTTTATTGCTTATTGTTTTTTCTTCTGCTTCACGGTTTTTCAAATTCAGTTGCTCCACGCCAAGATCTACAAACGATTTGCGACCGGCCAGCCTTTACACCAGGGGTTCCCAACCTGTGGTAGGCGTACCACTAGTGGTACGCGAAGGTCTCCCAGGTGGTACGCGAGTAACTTGCATTTTTTCACGAAAACCTGGATTCACAGCTTTCAAGTTTACGTTTCGGGCTTTGTTTCTAAATAAATAAATTTTCCTGTAGCTTGTTATTCCTATTGTTTCGTAACATTATGACTTTCGATGCGCTGTTGGCAAATGTACACCACGCATCGACCAATTGGTGGAAGGTGAACAAAAACAAAAATCTCATCAAATTTAGTTGTGGTCTTTTATTGTTGTTTCAATGTGTATTATTCTTCTGAATAAACTAAGTTTCGATAAAATTAGTTGATCTGGAAGAAGTGGCACGCATTGACAACACGGGGTGCCCAAGTAGTACCAGATGGTAAAAAGGTTGGGAACCTCTGCTTTACACGAATACGAAAGACTGCTACCAGCGCATTGGCAAAATGTCAGATCATGAAAAATCTCGATCTTCTCGCGCAATTTTAGCCACGCACGGCGCGTGCCAATCGCACTCGTCATCAACAAACTTTCTAGTCCTCCCCAGTTGTTTGTTTTCAAGACGCGATTGGAATGGAATCGCAGGTCGGCCTGCCGCATGACGGGCGCGACGCAAACACACAAACAACCAACACATTCTTTACTGCCAACAAGATCCGTGGGCTGGCAGGAGGCTTTTCAGAATTCGCTGTTTCACATAATGTTGCGTTGATAAATGTCGCTTGTGGCTTAAATAATAGAAACCCAGCGGCACGTATTCGCAAAACTGCGACTGAAATCCATTCGCGTTGAACTGTTTGCACTTCAGTGAACGTTAGTGAAACGAACTCGCGTGCGGTCAAAAACTTATTACTTCTCAGAGCGGATGTTATGTTGTGTAAATCGTGGTGTCATTTACAGTTCGAAACCGCTGCTGCGCGAAATATGCGCTTCGAATTCGTCGCACATGTGGTTGGCGTTTTAATGCGTCATCGCCGTCTAGTCAGCGCTGAGTTGTTCGGCAGCTCTGCGAAACAAATGCAAGCCGCTGCCCCTCTCGCAGAGATCGTGCGATCTGTGATGCTTTTATGACGTCGCAAGTGCAACATGCTCCTGTCTCCACATTCCAGAGCTATAGCGTGAGAAGAACGGTGTAAATCTTAACGTTTTGCGAGCGATAAACATGCACCCTGTTTACGAACGATCTTAAGCCTCAAAATTTGGCCACACCATGCAACGATCAGTTTGCGGCGGATCTCGATCGCGGCGGGCGCGCTGTCGCGACGCCGACGTCGCCGGGGGACAACTTCGCGTGAGAGTCG
>Ga0210059_1001876_pt1 | contig 32232 bp, 15 predicted proteins | sample Ectturendosymbi2_FD_188042 | JGI IMG/M metagenome (GOLD analysis project Ga0210059, IMG submission 188042) | Ecteinascidia turbinata endosymbiont from Florida, USA - Sample 2 (SPAdes) (version 2) | ecosystem: Host-associated > Tunicates > Ascidians > Unclassified | place: Key West, Florida... | reverse complement strand
GTCGCCGACATGCCTGCTCAACCTGCATCTTTTTGTCGAAAAAGAAGGAACGCACCACTGGTTTATTTTGTAATTTTACTCACATGTCAGAACTTCAGAAGCTCAGGTAAACTGAATCAACCTGGAGTGGACCATAATTTCACGATGCAGTATCTATTAGAGCGACCGATTCACGTAATTCACCCAATTTGTCTTTTTGTCTATGGCTTCCGATTTTAACAACATTTGACTAAAAAGGAAAAATTCATATGAAACCTCACTGGTGTAGGAGATAGAGGTGCAAGCGCAGCCCCAAAACATTTGACTTGTCAAAAATGTGAGCAATATCTCAAAAAAATTGGGCAAAGAATCTTTGACGTTTAACAATATTAATGAAAGTATACTTTCTTGTCAATAAGTACATAATTGAAATTTGTTGTGTCATAGGGAACGTATTAAATGTATAAAAAATCAACAAACTGTTTTTAGTCGCTTCGTGTTTTAGTTTGTGGGAATCGATGAATAACCGACTCACTTGAAAGTTTTGTCAAACGAAGAGCCTTTCATTTATGTGGTTTATTAATTGTACTCTGGGGGAATTGAGCATGCTGCAGAGCACCTAGTTCATGTTAGCAGAGTCCAACTTGCCGATTGATAGAGCTAGAGAGCTGTTCAAACCCTCTGCGGATTCGGCAAGTTTTCTAGTTTCGATTACAAAAATGTTGGGAAATTTTGGATTCGGATTTCTTTAGCTTTTTCAGTTCATAATTTCCTAACCACAAACGTTAAAACGGCAATCAAAGGCTCTAAAGATGCGGATTTTCGCCAAGGTTTTTAAAAAACAAAGGAGCACAAAGCACGTAAAGTTGAAGTGAAACCGCAGAGTTTGTGTGGGAGCGGCTTTGCTCTGTGTGCTGTGCGCATGCTTGCCAAGTCTTACCACTTCGCAGTGTACTTACCAACAACACTTTGCGAAAACAAAGATGACGTACATTTCTTCACCCTCAATTTTGAATGCCGTAATAGGAGTAACAACTTATTTTTGTGTAATTCTGAAAATGTTGGTGTTGCATGATGCAATGAAATAATTCAGAATGGGATTTTCAGGGCCGGCCCTAGAAAGTGCGGGTCTAATGCAAAACCTAGTCGCGGGGCCCCTCTGAGCAGTGGTGTTTTGACGTCATTATGATCAGTCAATCGTGTTACGAACTTTTGAATGAAGTTTTTTTTGGCAGAATAATTATATGAATGTCAAAAAGACGGCGATTTGTTGGAGTTGATCTGTATGTACATGACAACACAACAGTTTCTTTTATTTGAAAAGGAGTGGGCATAGCTCATGTGTCCTTGCGTCCATGTTTATGTCTACTAGTATGCTTGGCGGTCATTAGACAGCGACAGAGCCGCATCGACCGCACTCCATACCAACAATGAGGGGGTCCACGCAGTCACAGGGGTCCAAAATTCATTTCCGTCACCATTTAGCCCCCCAAAGAAAGTTTCGCCCCCCAAATTGGAATATGAAGCACTAGAAATCAGTGAAGTCAAGGGGCCCTTTGAAAGAAAAGTGCTTATACATTACAGTTACTTTTGACCCCTTTGAAAGCAAAGAAATTTGCACATTACAATTGCTATTGGGGGCCCTTTGAAAGCGTGGTGAGCCTACCTGCACATTACATTTGCTATTGCGGGCCTCTTTGAAAACGTAGGACTTACACATTAAAGTTGCTTTTGCAGTCCCTTTGAAAGCAGGGTACTTACACAATGCAGTTGCTGTTGGACGTCCATGTAAAGCAGAGCACCTGCACATTACAGCTGTTGTTGGTGATTCCTTTGAAATTGGAGTAGCCTACTTACACATTGCAGTTGCTCTTCGGGTGCCCTTTGAAGGCAGAGTACTTAATTATGACGAGCTTCGGAAAATATTATGAGCGGATAATAATGTTTTCACCAGAAATAAGGTAAATTTACGCGCGAAACATCTCGAGGGGCCCCTTGCTCGCCTCCCCGTAAACACACCACTGACCAGTACCACTCGTAATTAAGACGAAAATCGTACAATTGAGATCCGAGTGGAGAGTGAAAGTGCAAAGTTACGTCAATCAGGCCGAACTGACAAGCGACTTGAACTTACTACGCAATTGCTTCACTTTTATTAAACGGAATTTTCGTTCGAAGAGCAACGGACTTGGAGATAAACTGCCAACATGAACTGCTTACCTCTCTCGCTTTCGACAATCACAAGCGCAGGTGCGTTCCTCGTAACGTTTGGACGTACGATCAACTATCTGCTTTATGACGTAATATACGAAAAGAACGAGATTTCACAAGAGAGGAACCCGCCCACTTCCTCAAATTCATGGACTTGGAAGTTTGAATGCAAACTGTTCTTTATGAATTAGAAATGCAATGAACAAAGATTTACGACTGCCATGTTACAGATGTAGAAACAGTTATCAAACGCAATATACAGCACAATGTGCATAGTTGTTTGATGAAACAGAAGCCATAGCAGCCCAAAAAATGATAAACTGGAACGAGCGTGCTGAATGACATTCACAATTTTTGCCTTGCCTAGTTAAGCTACAGCTTTAAGTGTCCTTTGCGCTCATGAACCTGAACAACCTGAACTTTGAAGTAGTGGTTTTCTACCTATTTACGCTCGCAACTAGGAAAACAATAAAATTTGCTGGGGCGGCAAATGATAAAAGCACTTGCACGGCCGAAAAACAACGCGGAACAATTTTGTGGACAAAGGAAAGAAATTTTAAGCGCGAACACTTCACAAAATTTTGCATTGGTTTGCATAAAATTTTTGGCTTCCACTGGTTCAATCTCTCTTCTTTTGTCAGTTGCTTCACTGTCGTGGAGTTCATTTTCTTTTGACAAAATATTAAAATACGTAATCTACGTAAATCCGCATGGAGTATCGGGATAAATGAACAACCTTTCCAAACATCATGGCGCAGGGCCGCCCGAGGCGCTGGGCCCAATGCAGCTGCAAGGGTTGCATCGGCTTAAGGCCGGCTCTAGGGATTTTTCTGGTTTTCCTAAATAACTAACAAAAAACTCTTAATAACGAAAACAAAATGCCCCACCTGGGTTGCTTTGTTTTTGAAAAAGATACAAAAAACAGGTGTGTTGTTTTTTTCTCCACCTTGAGTGCGAATATACCTAGGGTTTGCGTTAGCGAACTGTATTGCTTATAGTTTCTGATGAAATTGTTCCGCGGCACACAAAGCATCGTCTCTCGGCAGGCCTGTGCGCCGCGTCACGCCGGTTGCCGAGCACTGATGTAGAAGTAGTCTCTACTAGAGAAGGCTATCGTCAGTATCACAGCTATCATCTGCTTTGAGCGACCAAAATCATCAATGATGCATGGCACTTATTTTATCACGTGGCAAATGAACATTATTGCATAACAATCGAAATGGTTAACAAATAGAATTGTGTGTTTGAAAAGTGTTGCCAAGGGCGGGATAACAGCAACTTTCATAGTTGCTAAAGTGAATAAACATGTGGTGGTTCACATCAGTCATATCTTGTGCTGCCCTGTAGACTGCATTCTAGAGTTGCGCTCGATGCGTGGTCTTTCGCAAACTAGAACCCACTGTGGGTAGTTTGGTATTTTTGCTATGTTTCTTTCGTCTCACATACATACAAAGGTCATGGTTCCCTAAAATTATGTCTGTGGACCCCTGAGGCTCCATGGATCCCGGTTGGGAACCACTGTTCTACTTTCTTCATGAAACTTTTCATTTCGCAAAAAACTGACAGCCAACTGCAAAATAAAGCTGTGCCTCCAGAAAAGACAGAGGCCGAACCACTCTCTATTCCTGTAGCGGAAATTTTCCCGGTCGTTCGAAGGTAAACCTGTTACTTTTCGACTTGCAAGCTTTTTGATCTACACATGATGCCCTGGTTTATGGTGCCCCGTTGCTGTCAAGTCGGACTTTCATTTTTAATGGTTTACTTTTATTTTGAATTTCTTTTTCAGCTTTATTTTGTGTTTCGTTTTAAATTTATTAAAATTCCAATTTCATTTCAGTTCAATTTTTTGTGTTCAGTTTGGTTTCGCAATTCATTTTGATTTCACTTTCGTTTTCGGAAAACCAAATTCATTTTGATTTTCATTTTCGTTTTGGAAAAACTTTCACCACACAAACATATTTCTAAATTCGCAGTTGCCCTAATTCGAGGTAATGCCTCTATAAAAAAGGAAGCAGTCCTCTAATGGTTCTAAAACACGCATTTGAAGATATTGTAACACAGCACTATTTAAACAAAAGAAGATGGACGAGTGGGGGCGAGAGATATAGGCGCAGCCGCGCAGGGGATAAAAATCTGAGGGTTTTCAGCGTTTTGCTTCAAAAGCGCGTTTCTAGCCTAATAGGCAGATTAAAAAGAAAACTGTACAATTCACCTCTAAGTAATAAAAAGTCGCACATGCAGTTTGTGTCCCCACTGATATCAGAAAAGGATTAAATTGACAACAACAATTCTTTAAAAAGTTACAATAAGGGAGATAACAAAACTTTTGTTTAACGCATCTTTTCCCCTAATGCAAAGTGGTTGGGGGGCAACAGACGTTCATGCAGATACACCTCCTACGCCTGTGGCAACAAATATTTCACGCGCAGACCTCATGAGGCCCTCTCACAGCATGTACTAGACCGTGTAACCTAGGTTTTAACACATGCACTGGGGGATCACAGGCAGGAAGCAAACAAAGAATCAGCAAACAATTACGATAATTTTGAACATCGTCCTGTGTTTGGCTTCGTGTTGTCACATTCCATTTTGTATTAACCAACCCTTTTTTCAGAACAAGTACACCCTTTTCAAGAATTGTGCGTGAAACAAAAACATATGGACGAAAACGGAATAATCAACACCTACCACGTTTGCTCGAATGTTGAACTTGGCGAAAAAATATGCGACAAAGGACTTTCACCTTTCGACTCGTGGTTTCGAACTGTTTCCATATTCAAGGCTAGCTGCGGGGAAAGTAACTATACTGCACTGAATGAAGACATAACTCGATCAAACAGCTGCGATCCAACGTGGGAGAATCCTTTGGCAATAAAGTACAGATACTGCAACACTTCAATCACCAATCACACAGTACGTCAGTACGGGAACGGGATAATCGACCCACCTTATATGCAAGTGTTAATTTGGATAATGGCGGTGTTGGCTTTGACTGGAAACGTATGTGTTTTGATTTACAGTTTAATATCACTGAAAAACAATTATCAAACGATAACTTCAGAGAAAAAGGTTCACTTGATTTTGTTGACCAACTTGGCATTTGCTGATTTCCTAATGGGTGTCAGTCTTCTTTGCATATCAGCAATAGCAGCTGTTTTCACTGGTCCTTTAGGAAGAATGCGTTTCCTTTTTTCCATGATGCCATTCTGCAATCTTATCGGAGTGCTATGTTTCGTTTCTAGTCAAATGTCTGCCACCGTAATAATTATGATAAGTTCTTCTCGATTGTTTAGTGTTGTTTGTCCATACAAACGCATTAACGTGCGTTTATTTCTTATTCTGTCAGCGGCTTGCTGGATTTTATGGATTTTGTTTGCCTGTTTTCCTCTCTTAAATTTTGAAAATATACGAATGGCTTTCGATTTCGTTATCATGATAACATGCAGCCGGTACAAACGCGCACAGGGATATTCGTATCACAACATCCGGGAAATTCTCGATGAGTTTTTAGAGCAAATCAACATGCAATGTGGAGCTTCGGGCAAGCATAGAATATGGTTATCTGCATTTGCTCGCGGGCCTAACGCGTTGTCAATTGCTCAGCATCTACAGCTGTTCAATCAAGAGTATTTCTTACTTTCCTTCTATGCACAAAACCACATCTGCATGCCGCAATATTTCCTCGACTCGAATGACCCTTCGCAGTATCTCATACTGTTTGCATTGTGCTTCAACTTTGCTGGATTTATGTACGTGTTGCTGGCGTATGTGTTTATTTTTTACAAAGTGTCGGGGGGGAAACGCGCACCACGTCGAGCGAGAGGGGCGGAAGCACATGGCAACCAGGGTGCTGAGTTGAGAGAGAAAGAAAATGCCGCGATGCAAACAAAAATTCAGCTTATCATTGCTTCTGACTTCGTAAGTGTGGTACCGATGACCATATTGGCTTTTGCTCATTACATATATTTCTATAATCTCCAAGTTAGAGAAAGCTGTGATGAATATCTTGAGCTAACCTTAACAAGGTCTGTGCTTTCAACAATTATGCTGCCCATAAATAGTGCACTGAATCCTTTTATTTACGCATTATCTTCTCTTCATCGCTTGAGGAGTGGCTGTCGCCGATTATGGCGCAGTTCAGCAAATACTGAAATTGACGATAAGCGTTTCCCACATTCAGGTAGTTCTCGAGGTTGCGAGATTCCACAGAGTCTCTAAATCAGCTATGTCCAACCCAAATAGGTTACCTAGTTGAAAATTGTCATTATCTTAAGCAGGGCCGCACACCGAATGATATATTAACGAGGGCTGCGAAATGAATGGCTGACTTTCATCTTGGCAAGCTAAGTTTACCTAAAACCAAGATACTGAAAGTATTCGAATACTTACTGCAGTAGTAAGAGAAGTATTAAAGTGGCACTGAGGACCACCTGCCTCAAAATAGTCAATAACAAAATTGTCAAAATAAGTACAGGCTGTCAGTATTTGGGATACTTTTACCACAGCGGAAACCTAAGCTGGACCGTACAAAACCTTTGAGTGGGCCGCGGGTTGGGCATAGCTGCTCTTAATTTTAAACTGTGTTGTTCCAGAGTTTCATGAAATTGTAAATGTCGTTTAGTATTCTGGCAGATGCTCATTTTTTTATCGCATGTTACACACGCATTGAACTTTTTTTGAAAGAGGATACGATATTTATGAAATAAAAGCATTCTTAGGTACAAATTACTAGTGATTTTTTTGATGCAGCCAATTATATTAGGATATATTTGGTAGCGAGTGTAGTGCGAACATTACCTTCATACATATATTTTCTAACCTATTTCTTAAAATATATCCACGAAGTCTGCACTACTACTAGCGGAGTGTGCGTATCTTTTCTGCGAGCACATGGCATATAGAAAAGCTGGGTAGAGGGCATCAGTTCAAGAACCACTCACTCACTCTGCCTCAAATGATATAACAACGTGGACAGAAGGAATTGCACCAAGAGACTAAGCCCATTTCTAGAGTTTGATTGTTTTTCATTAATACATTAAGTTTGAAAGAAATGTTTTACCCCACATTTTGAACAATTTGTGGTTTTTGCTTCTATGTAAGAGGATAACTGTGAGACATAGTGACTAAGACATTTGTATTTTTTCACTTTTCCAGGCCTCACTCAAGAATCACTTGCCAAAAAAATGTTGTTGGTTTTATACTAAACTATCGCTGCGTAAACGTTATCAATGTAAATATTGTCACCTTAGTTTGAACTAAAGATTCACTGTTTCAATGTGTCACAACAAGCAGTCGTTACATTGCTTGACTCCATTTTGAATTAACTAGACGCACTGCATTTGTTTAGAATAATTTTGGTTTTAAACCAATGATATGAGTCTGCAAATTTATGAAAAACTTACACTTATCCGTTGGAAATTAATTCATTCTCCTCTTTCACAAGGAAAACTATTTGTAAACAGTACATTGATAATTTGTTCAACCATCCGACAAATAGAACAAATCATATATTTTGTTATATTTAGTGGCCACCTCAAGGTCCGGACAAAAAGTTAGCCAATTTTAACTCGTCACGCATGGTCGAGTTGTGTTGACTGTACGGTAGCTTGCAAAATGTAGATTGATTTATTTATTTAGCGGTACTCAGTGTATTACGCCAGATGTACTCTCTGAAACAGCTAACGCCAAGGCACCGAAAAAATACAGAGGTTGTCTAGTCAGGTGCACCATAAATGAGCTGAGATTGACAAAATTTCCATGATGAAAGGTTGTGCTGACCGCAAGACGTGATGTCGCAATCCGATGTACACGTTGCGGGATTAATGACCAAATTGTGAAGAGGTTCACTTGTCGGGCACAAATGGCAATAACGTTTCATTGTGATGGATCGCAAGGTTCCAGACGAAGAGGAAAAGCCTAACCCAATCAAAAGAAATCCTCTTAGAGTTGCCATAACCCTTTCCTGATCCACGCATTCCTATTACAAAGATGGTTTATTGATTCTGGCCATGATGCAACTCTAGGGATTTTGAAGAGTTTGTTTTTGGAGACAGCCTTCGTGTAAAAATTCGTCTTGTAATGGTACATAACATGTACCATCACATGTGGAAATCCTCAGAAAATGATGCTATGCCGTATGCAAGGGAATCACCTGATAAAGAGAAAACGAACCACAAATACAAAAACAAGATACGGCAAAAGTATATAAAAACGGCCGATCCAAACAGTAGTAGAGTGATCATGGCATGTGATTTCTATTGCTCCTTGTAATATCATTGTGATGTCACCAGACCTTCCCGACCACAAAAGTCTACTTCTTCTGCATGTGCTTTTGATATTCTGCAAAGACAACTGAATCGAATCAGAAATGTATTCACGAACTAGTAAGCCATAGTGAAACACGCAGAAAGAATAATGCTGCAAACACACAAATACGAGCGCATTAATCATTATTAACATGCATTGACAGACAATCGAATCATATAACGCAGTTAAAGCTTGCGAAATTGATGCCGAGTTTCGAGGCGGTTTCGGGCTGCGACCAAGAGGACAACATACGGAAAACTTTATGATGATTCTTGTAGCTTTCAATAATCGAGTTTCTGTATCATTTTTTGAAGGTTTTTGTTAGCAATACTTTAAAGGAGGAATATATTTGCTGCCACATTCTTGGGTCTTTGAACCTGATTGATCTATTTACAAATTGGGAGCAGAATGAGTGACAGAAGTATTGACCAGTAAAAGAACGTCTTCGTACCCCAATATTGTTCTTACATGAATAAATAGATCATTGAAGACAGCGGTGAACAATTACGGGCACGCGGGCCAGATGTGGCCCGTCATGGCGTTTTTAGTGGCCTGCGGAATCAGTCTGGAAAATCGTCAAATCTGAAAATTCTTCCAAATTAATATAGCGAATGTTAGTGCTGAGGCTAACGTGAACCGTGAATTATTTCAATGTCCATCGGCTTGGTTCTATCTCTGTGTCAGAACAATGCTTTTAACCTTTTTATCCATATCACTCACTTCCAGTTGAGACTGCATCTTCATTTCCCACAACTTAAAATTTAATTAAACCCTTTGCACTAGCTCTAACGAAGTCGAAAGAAAATAGCGTGTTCAACAAATAGACTAATTACCCACATGCAACCTTTATAATTCGCCACTAATGGTAATTCTGCACAGGTTAAGAACCACTGCATTAAAAGATACGGTCCTCCACTAAACACGCCCTTCTCAAAGTGGTTCCCGAGCCAAATAACTTGCCCAGCCATGATCTAAGACTTAGATCTTAGATTTCGTTTACTTAGATTCTAAGATCCTTAGTAAACGAGAACAAAGATTGTAGTAAACGAGTAGCAAGATTCTAGTAAAGATTCTAGTACTTAGATTCTAAGTAAACGAAAAAAAAAGCATTGCGACAACGAAGTCATGTTCCTAACTTCGAATTGCACCTGTCAAGAAAGAAACTTTCATCATCATGCTTTGCTTTTCTTCATTCAAAGTTGGCAACTGAGGTTAGACGTAATACTAAATCCGGCTTTTTGCGCTGCTTCAATATAAAAACCACCTGCTATGTTGAAACATTATTTTTCCGGCAGGTTTTTGTTCTTTAGTTGGGGTTAAACTGGAACGGATGCACCACATTTTTAAATGAAATCTCAACCGTTGCAGTGACACAAACCTTGTAGAAGAAAAGAGAGGAGAACAACTTATTGTCCATGTTCGCCCAAATTCCATGAAGTTTCAGCGAATCACTGCAAAAGCATGTTACAGTACCACTATCAAATACCAAAATGGCACCGAATTCAGAAAAAGGTGTCAAAATGTTCAAAATCAAAGCCGTAGCCCACCAGTGCGCTGAGCACCCCACCAAAGCTGAGAACCTGTTTGATTGCCCTCGACTTTCAGTCGGTCTGGTCAGGCCGGCAATTTGAAGAACGGAACTAGCGATCTGCCCAGCATCCCAATCACTGCAGCGACGTAGTATAAATGCGCAATTGTGGGTTGGTGTGTTGATATCAAGGAAACGTTCACGCACAGTACTGCCATCCACATATTACCAGTTGCTAACGAAAGTATACGCGTGGCCCACCACTCAAGCAAGCGTAGATGGTCATCACAATTTGGTTACTATGTTTTCACACCAAAAGCGAAGAAACAATTTTAATAAAAATTATGAACATTTGGACATCACAAAGCTTTTGCTATATGCTTCCACCTTTAAATTCGATGCACTGTAAATTTTTTTCAAGAATCAAGCCGCATTAGCGTACATTTTATTTTAACTGTTTAAAACGTAAAAAGGGAAAAATTTGGGCATTTTGAAAGGTTCTTCTTGGAGTACTAATTATTTCTCATTAAAAAGGAGGTCGTGTCGTCCGAAAAGAAGGACGTATGGTGAAACCCTTGCCCAGATGACTCTTGAAGCTTCAAAAGGAAGGCAGAAGCAAGTACTGTGTATTAGTGAACGGAGACGTATCACCCGCCCTTCATACTCCCACCTGGGGGAGCCAATGCTATCACATGGGGCCCAAAATTGTGTCTGCAAGTGGAACTAAGAAAATAATGAAATAAAAAAATAGAATAATTGGATATTTTAAAAATTCAATTCTGCTTCCAGATGTACCATAATTTCTTCGTGTGCCAGGGCTGGGGGAGAGCTTCATAAAAAACATGATTGTTGTTATTGCAATGATGTGCACGTTTATGACCTCATCGTTCTTTTTTTCAGAAAAGTAGAATATAATTATCACAGCAAGTTAACAACAATATCATGAAATAAAACGTGTTGAAAGTGGTTCGCAGAAAAGATAAAAGTTACAACCGGAAGAGAAGCTGTTGCTAAACTGTAAAAGCTGACAAGTTTTTTCAACGGTTTGAGCAAAGTAGTAGGTCGAACACCACCATCAACAACAAGTATAAGGGTCATAACGATGATGGTCAAGAACTACTTGGTGATGGAGATTATGACCAATGTGAATGTGAACAAGTAAAATATCCAACTAGCGTTGCAGATGCTGTCATTAATTAACCAACCATTAACTACAGCACAATCACAAGGTGATGCCGTAGTGTCACATTCAAATCCATCCTTCAATCCTGCTTCTGTTGCGATCGGAAAGGCCGAGCGGCAAGTGCGCAAAGCTTTGCACTGTGGCAACAAACAACAATAGAGTTCACCCGACGAGATCACTCTGTTATTGCTTGTTCACGCCACATACATATGGTGTTGTTCTTCGTGCACATTTCGTTCGTGGAGAAACGCGCATTCAGTGCAACGCCAGCGGAGAGGTTGCAACACTTCTCATGATCCAGATAATTGGGTAGAAAAAATCGATGATATACAGCAATGTGATCTAGTCAAGCGTGGACCACTACAGCTTGTTATAGATCTTCCATTTTCTGACGAAATACCAAGACGACGTTTTTTTCTGCCAATAATAAGCCGGTGTTAGTCAATGGAGAATGTGTGAAACGGTCATGGCTATTTATTTTGTGGAATCAAACAGTGTTCTGCTTTTGCTGTAGCCTAAGCTGTTTGGAAGTAAACTCCAAACCCGTTTTGCAATGGTCTAAATCAGCGGTTCTTGGCCGGGAGGGCATACCTCCCCAGTGGGCGTCAATGAATGTCCAAGGGGGGCGCGAGACCTTGTGCGCTGAAGTATCTCACTAATGCGTAATGAATAAATTTGCCAAGACACACATTTGCTTTCAAAACTTATTTAAAGTCAGGGCGCTTGAAACAACGGACAGTTACTTAAGGGAGGTGTGGTAGAGAAAAGGTTAGGAAACACTATTCTAAATAAATAGAGAGATTTGTCAAAAAAATGAAAATCAGAGAACAGTGAATGGATGTTGCTAGTTGAGGGAATGAGCAAAGCATCCACTATAGACGAACGTGCGAAGAGTGATTTTCTGGAAGAGAAAACGTTCTGGAGGAATGTTTTGGAGAGTGATTCATATTGTTGTGTTTCTGTCCGAAAGAATATTGACTTTCGGGGATCTAAAGAGAATCTCGGTTCACCTCACAATGGCAACTTTTGTGGCCTGTTTGAATTTACGGCGAAAAGTGATTTTTTGAAAGAACTGCATAACAGTATTACCAGCAATAATCGTAAAGGACAAAATAACTAGTTGAGCAGTGGCATTTCCAATGAACTGAATTTTTTAACAGGAAAAAAAGTGAAAAAGCAAATGTAAGACAACTGAAGTTGGCGGAATATTTCCCAATAATTCTGGACTGCACTCCCGATGTATCGCATCATTAATAAATGTCTGTCATTCTCCGGTATGTGCAGAGTGATAGAGAGAAAGAAGGTTAGGTGAGAGAAATGTTTTTGGTTACCTTAGAGTAAATGACAGCTCTGGAAAGTTTTTTTTGTTGAATACGTTCATGGAACGAGCAAAAGAACTGCAACTTGATCTGTCAGATTGTAGGGGACAATCGTATTACAATGGTGCAAACATGCAAAAGAAACGCTCTAGGGTCCTAGCAAGAATATTGGAGATGAATCACAAATTTGTGCTTGTGTCATGTGCGTATTTTAAACGTGGTTGTGGTTGACAGTGACTTGCTATCCACTTGTGCCTTGACATTTTCTGGAGTATCAACAAGGTTTTATGTATTGTTTTTTTTCAACGTTGGGTCATTCTGAAACAACAAATAAAGTTGTCTTTTAAGTCCCAGTCAGATGTTCGATCAGAAAGTCGTATTAAAGCCACTTCGTTACATTGTGAAAGATGTTTTGTTGGCATAACAAGAACATGACGCCTTCTGTCTTTGATGGCAAGAGTCAGACGCCTACAGGGATTTGTTTTTTTTTGCTTTTTGACCACGGCCCGCTAGACGAGTAGCCCTACGATAGATAAATGACAACGACAACTAAATCATGAAAAATAATACCACCAATACAGCAACGCTTTGGAGCTTTTTAAAAATCACCAGGCCCGTAATTAGGGTTTGAGCGAAGACCCCGAATCAAACTTTTCGCCCCCACCTGGAAAAATGTGCTCGACATAGTTTAACACTATTGGACATATGCTGTGGCACGGATAATGAAACTGAAATGTGAATTTAGCAAAATCCCAACTTTAAGTCGGATTTCTATACAAAATTAAATCATCACTTGGACGTTGTTCGATTGGTTTTTCGAAAAAAGTTAGCACTCTTACGGTGGCTGATGTAAGCACCACAGCTGCTGAGGTAGTCATCACTTTTTCTTGACAGGTTTTGAGTTATTGCAGCATTTACTGGGAAGAAAACTGGAGGATTGCTGCACAAAGAGACTGGACGTCCTTTAATTTAACATAGGTAAGGCGTTATAAATCCTTTTTGCGTTGATGCCAACCTCGCATATTCACAGCTCTGTGTGAAGAGCTAAACTGCATCATGTTCTCTAGTACAACTCCTTTATCTTGCACTTTACTTTAACTTGAAAAATTTCACAGCGATTTTTTGCACAAATTTTTATTAATCCAAATACTGGTTCATGTGCGGCCTGCTAATAGCAGTGGTTTATTGATGCATTTTTGTGACTCGAATCATGAAGCAACACAAATGCAACAAGAGGAAAAACAGCAACATCAAAGACCAGGAAATAACTGCATGTGATGAGAATATGAAAACATCACAAACTCCAGGTTCAGCAAATTGATGATTGTTTTCTAACATGTTTGAATCACAAAGGGTTTGCGAAAGACCATATGTGTCAAGTTCTTAGCCAGCCCTGTTGCTAGCACACATCAAATTTTAATTGAAGGCGCTTCACATGTAATAAAAAGAAAAGTAACATCATGCATCGAATCCACGTCAGATAAAATAAGTAAACAGAACAACAACAAAAAGCACAGGGAGAAAAGCATGCCTACGTACAGGGGAGCCTGGCAATTGCAATAAAAAAGCACAAGGTTAAAGTTCTCAACAGCCACAAAATAATTGTGCCAGAACAATGTAATTGCCACGAAGGACAATACCACTTGATGGACGATGCCGGGAGTAGCGAAAACAGGATGATCTACCAATTAGTGGTAAATCGAAGCATAAATTGCAAGAACTAAAAGAAAGTTTCACAATCGGGGGCTAAAAACTGAAAAGGTCGACTACAGCACTAAATGGTCTATTCACAAGAATGTGTAGGTGAACAAATGTGGCTCACTAAGATGATACCTTTGCAGTAGCCAATACATAAAAAAGCAGCAAGTAACGCGAAATCATGTCAGCATGTCGGCACAGCAGGGCCAAATTTCAACTATCCAGCATTCCACAGCTCTAAAAACTGATGTAGTCAAGCCGAACTTAACCGAGGGACCTCAGTGAGTGAATCCAAATAGTTACTGCACAAATATTGCCGCAGTGAGAAAAACCTTTCGCAGTATTAGAAGCAACGAGGCAGAGAATCATCTTAAATCTGTTTTTTGATGAATTTTTAAACACTCCTGCCGAAATCTGGTCTTTGTTGAATGTTTTAAACACTTCTGTCAGATTACAAGCAGCTTGTGTTTATATGTTATGTAGAATGTCACCTTGTGAACGCGGATATGCGTGAAATTAGAGAGGCACACAGAAACAAAGCCTGGTTATTATGCACGATGCTTGTCCGCAGTATTGTGGCAATGCGTCAGGAATTTTGGTATTGAACTTTCGGTCCGCAAATAATGCACCCTGCTCATGTAATGCTAGATACATCAGACTAAGTCAGTTTTCAACTAAATTTAAAATAAACTTAAAACACAATTATTAACCTGATTCTCTCAGTAGCTGATTTTTCCGAGGCGTTCTGTCGAGTGGTGTTATCGAAATATGCATAAGTTTTGTATTTTTCGAGTAAGGGTGGTGTTACTGCCAAGATGGCAGTGCGTTCCTCACGCGTGATACAAAAGCTGTGACGAAGGTGAACATCTGGTTTCCAATGCCATTTTTTTCAGATTGGTGACTTCCAGGGAAGATATGTCTATATATATTTTTTTTTAAATCGAAATGCCTCAAGTTTGCATTTTAGGGTCAGATAAGCTTGAAAATGATTGCTGCGTTGTTGGAACATGCGCCTCTGCTCCTAAAACGTCATTTGCCATTTTCGTTGGTTTTGGTTGCCATTTTGGTTACCTGTACATTCAGGTTACCTGAGCAGGTCTCAAATGTCTGGAATTTTGGCAGTTAGCAGATTATGAATAAATAATTGAATGTTTAGGACAGGAGGAGAAAAACACGGACTATTTGCATTTTATTGCTTGTGGTTTAACGATTCTGTGATATTTTTTTTTTGTGATTGTGATGCTGTTTTGCTGTGGGTTTGTAGTTGTAAAAACATACCGAAAAATGTTCTATAGCGGTTATTTGTTGTCGCGAAAAGTAGTCATAGAGATTTTCAGGGATTTTGCCTCTACAGATATTGTAGCCCTATTCTACAGCAGAGTTTTTTGTATCTTACGAGTTCTTTGCTTCTGTCTTGCTGGATTCGACAAAGCTCGTCTATTATAGCGGGAAGCATGAAGAGTGAACGTTTGAATAGTTAGCATACGTAACAATTAAAAGTAGCTCATTGTTTAGATGGAGTGATTACTTTGCAATTAAGTCTTTCAATTTGTCCACGTTCATGTAAGCCAAGCCTATAATTTATTCGATTCAACGGGTGGTTTTGATTGCAAGTTTAATGAACAAATCATTTTCTAAACCCACTAAAGCGCGAGCTGCTTCGTAGGGATGGTTGCCATTTTTTAACCGAGTACCTGTCATACATTCTCAAGGTTTGCTTAGCTGGTGTGTGAAAGAGATTTCAACCCGAATGAATTGTAACCCTTGACCACGCTGTACCAACAATGTTTTCTTTTATTGTGGTCATTCAGCGCCGGCTGGTATTATGTTCCCCGCGAATGATTTGACGTAGCTGAGACAGAGCACCATAACGTTTTTGTATTAACGCCTGAAGAGCGAAAACAGCCCCCGGTGTACGTGACCATTTCATAAGGATGGCAAGGTCTTTGAAAGTGATAAGTGTGTTAACTCAATATTGCGATAAGTGGATATCAATCTATTGCAGTGTTGATCTGCGTCCACAGAAGCGTGAGACGAAGCGTTGTACTTTTAACGTGAGTGCAAGCTGCTTTTCGTTTGAGCAGTTATCTGGTTTCTATCCGATTATTCAGGAGAAATCTACCAAAAAATGAAGTAAAATCACCCCGAAATCTTCCTGATCTTGCCTGTAGATTAGATCAGGGGTTTCTGAACTATGTCCCGTGGGCCGAATCTGCCGCGCAAAGCCATTCCATCCGGCGCGCGAAGTCATTTCATCCGCAAAGACATTTTGTCAATAATGAAAATATAAAAACATGCGAAAAGGTTGATGGTTTGGTAGAATGCAACGTATGCCGAAACAATCACATGAAGTAAAATGTCCGGCCCGGACAACTGTTGTTTAACAGCTTATGTGTCCCTCTGGCAAAAACGTTTGAGAGGCCCCTGGATTAGATTAACCGTTGAAAAATGAGACAGCAGTTGTCACTTGCAGCGGTTGTCAGATATTGGGATTTGAGTCTCGTCTGCTTGGTGTGAGTTGTGCATCACCCTTTGTAATGTTTGTTTGTTTCAACTTGATAGCAGGCAAAAAAGCAGAGAATGCAGCTAGAGTAGGGGTGAGCAGGTTTTGAGTCAGTTTCGTCGAGAAACAAGGATACATTCTAGTGGATGAATTGGATTAAACTAAATACGACTATTTCTATTGACACGTCATTGGTCATGTGTGACTTGGATGTTTCATTGGTCATTTTCTTGCATTGAATGTGTGTTTACACTTTGATAACTGGCACTTCTTTTCTTTATGTCATCATTCGCTTTGGCAAAATTCAAGAAATAGTCTGAAACACTAAGGGCAAAATCACGCTACTGTACTTTCTAGGCACTTTTCGACAAACGCCAGTCACTTAAATTGTCCCGGTTTAGCTCTTATTGAACGTCTCAAAGACGAAAGTAAAACCTACGTGGGTTTTGTGACAACCAGCAACATTTTGCAACATCTGCACTGTTTGAAGATTACTTGCACTTATAGTTTCACGTACAAGTACACATCGTCAGTCCTACACCCTTACTCAAAGTTGCATTCGTTCCAAGCACACAGGCTCGTCACTAAAAACAGTGTTGCTTCATCACAATGTTTTATTCACACAAGTGATCCACTGCAGCGCCTTATCCAGGGCAGACAAGTTTTGTTATCTTTGTTCTGTGGTTTCCGGTAGAAATTTTTTGGACACTGAGGTTCACGACCGGTGCTAAGCGACATTTCTGACTTGCGAAATCGTTGATTTCACACTAGGACCGTAACCAGGGGGGGCGCAAGGGGGAGAAACCCCCTGCAAAAATTTCCCCTCCCCTGGAAAAATGTGTTGGACATAGTTTTAAACTATTGGTCATAGTTTTAAAATTTTGGGTCGCTTTCAGAAAACTCTTCGCTCTCCCTAGTGTCCCAAGCTGGTTGCGGGTCTGCTTCACACCATCTGCGCATGCGCAGAGGGATATTCCAGGTCATTATTTCGCAAGCGGTGGCTGTTTACTGAGATGTCAAATATGCTGAGAACTGATGATTAGGGTTACGGCTTTAGAGCTTAGGGTTAGAAAAAGAAAGAACTGACGACTATGACTAAGTCAAATATTTTTCAGTGGTTAGTTATTCCCAAACTGTCGCTTATTGCGTACTATCTGACATCTAAACAAAACTTTTAACTTCTGCAGCGGACATCAAAAAATTAATCGCCAAAGTTTATGTTTTTACTCTGAGAAGCAAAATAACTTACATACAAGAATAGGTCAAAAAATTCCCAGATGACAGAAATGTCGCTTGACACCGGAAAGGGAAAGCTTCAACTGTTTTCGGTCAACTGCGTTCACGAGTGTGGAACATTCACAATCTTCCACTTCGCCTAACAACTCGTGTTTACGAGTACTGGCTTCTAAGTGTCCTGTACTTTTCGGAAACCTGCTCCATCTATACTGCCGTCTTAAACATCGTCTGAATGCCTTCCGCTTTCGTCGTTTGGGTTCTATATATTAGGCGTCTTGCGGCATGATCGTGTAACAAACACCTATGTGACGAGCTACATGGACATCACTGACATTTACACGATGCTAAAGTCGCGCATCTCCGCGTCTGCTGGACAGGTCATTTGTAGAGGCAGGAAGATGTTCGACTACGAATAGATCTTTACAGTGCAGTCTTCTGCCGTTGTTTTTTTTATTTTTATTTTTTTAATTCTTTTGATCAGCCCTGAAAGATTAATGGCCTTCACAAAAATACGAGCGCGTGTAAAGAAAAAATATGATTTAGCTTTCCATCGACTCAGCTCCGAACCTTGATCTCAGGATGTGGTCCGATAGATGTTTCGCCAAAAACTTTTGTCCCTGCTTAGGTAACCTTCCGACTCAAACACCGTTGTTGTCCTTGCCCAAAAGAGGCAGTTTTTGTTTATTCGCCTATGCTGGGCTAACTGACAGGTTTAGACGAGCGCGGGTTATACTACAACTTAGCAAGTCTTCTCAAGCTTATCTGATCAGGAAAAAACAATGTGTTGATTTTGGAAAATTTTTTATATGACAAAGATTTGTTTGTCATATGAAGATTATCTTTTCTTCACTTTCCCAAACAAAAGTGTGGGGAGTGCTCTTAACAAAGAACGAAAACGTAGAGAAAAATCCTAAAATTCCATCAGACGCCATTGGTGGTCGGTTGAAGATTTAAATCGAACCTCACTTCAAGCTTGTGTTTCTACCTGCAATAAAAGTAAATTAGGTTAAGACATGAAATTCTTTCTATTTTTACTGCAATTTTCAGCCACATAAATCAACCTTGCCCAAAATGGGCAAAATTTTACGACAATCGGGCACATAAGGTAAACTTGCCCAAAATGGTCAAATGCCTTACGACAATTGTTGGGAAATCAGTTTGACCTCGGCACTGCTATTGACATCCATGTCTCATATACGGCACTCGACAAAGTTTTGGACACATAGCGCGTGCAGAACATCTTCTTCTACGCAATGCTAACGCTCAATTGTGCTTTACAACAGAATGCAAAATGCATGCCAGCGCTTATCTGTCAGCAATCTTCGCAGAAAACTTGAAAGTGATCAGTGCAGAGAGGAGCTCCGCATCGTTGGCACGTAAACCTCGTTTTGTTCCGTTTTGATGGTGAACAGGTTCCGCAACATTGTCTCAAGGTTCACGTCCTCAATAAAATGCTTTGACCTCTTACCACAAGTGCACACACAACAAGGAGCAGGCCATTTTTGGCAAACCCAAAGTTTTAGAAACTTGCATTAGGAAAAGAGAAGTACAAGGTTCATGTCCTCAGTAAAATGCTCTGACCTTGTACCGCAAGCGCACACACAACAAGGTGCACGCCCCAGGGACGCAACGAGGTCAGATGGTGCCCGGGGCAAGAAGCAAGTTTGGCGCCCCCATGTTTGAACCCGAGGTCTTCTGGAAGCAATCGCACTGTATTGAAGAAAGTACTTGTGACATGGTTGGGATTTTTTGGCTCCCCACTCAGTCATTCGGCGCCCCCATAGTGATTCGGCGCCCGGGGAATTGTGCTCCCTTGACCCCCTTGTTACGCCCCTGGCAGTACCTTTCTGGTTGACCAAAAGCAATTTCTTTCTTTCCTCTGGCGTATCAGGCATCATATATCTCCTGCCTGTTTCTCAATGAAAAGCACGAGATGAACAGGAGCCATTCGAGCCAGATTGATTTGTGTGGTCAGGGCTTGCACTCGTGTGATCTACTCCTCTGCTGGCTTCGGTCAAAGGTTGCTGGCATGGCTTACCAGCGCACGTACATGCTCTAACACGTTTTGTCCAAATTGGTCAAAGTTATCTTAAAAAATAACTTTGTGTACGAATATTGTTACACCACACGAAACCATGGATCATTATTTTATTCAACGTTTCGGCTTATTCGTAAGCCATCATCTGGAATGGAATGAAACGGTTGGAACGAAAAACAAGAATGAAATTTGAAGGCATTCGTGATGATGGCTTGCGAGTAAGCCAAACGTTGAATAAAATAATGCATTCGATAATTGTGGTTATTTTGTTCGCAATAAGAATCTACAGCAACTTCGTGCATTGTTTACCAAACCACGGATCAGTTTGGACAAATTTTCGTTCCCCATCGAAAACTGCAAACCTTTTGCAGATTTTGATAGGACTGCCCAAAACAGCGCCTAAAATATGCAGCTACTGAAAGAACCAGCTTTCTACGTGAACGTTAACTACTTTTAAAATTAAGTTGAAGAACGGTTTGCCCAGATCAGGGGCGGGTTAAGGTTGTGTGGGGCCCCTGGCTGAAACTTTGAAATTTCTAAATATATATATATATAATTTTCTATATACTGTATATATAAAACTATCGTTAATAGGGAAACGTAAATGAACGAACCTAAGTATTTGTATGATTGAACAAAAGAGCTTGACGAAAAAAAATGAATCGTTAACTTATATGGACGTCACAAACTCGTTGATTTCAAGTCTCCATTTCTTGCTGGAGACTTGAAACCATATCGATAAATGTTCACAAAACACCGGTGGAATGTTTTGAATATACAGTGACACCTCATCGACGACCACCCCGCTATCACGACCGCTTCAACGGGCTCTTCACTATGCTAATGCATCACCTTTTGTTTCACTAACGCGACCAACCCGGTATCCAGACCGCGACCACAGTCCAGCTGTTAGAAAACTGCTGATCCAGCACCGCGTAACACGACCGCCATATTCTATCGGTATCCTTACGCTGGAAAACTAGTAACCTGTCAGCAGCAATTTACTCAGCTGCATCACGCCCTGAAGCATCGTGGATACAGAGATTTTGGCGTAAGTGCAAGTGCAGTAAATGACAATGTGACGTAACAAACTCCCACTGTAAACTCTTCTTATATTTGCACTGCCGACATCGACTTTTTCTGTTGTGGGATTTTATAGTACATTAACGATGGGCTATGGCAGCACGTAAGACAAAGCTAAATAACTTTCAATCAAGGAAAGAATTGTAGAAATGAAGTGATCGCGATAATATATGAAACCTTTAGGAATGCTAGGGTGATGCGACCACCACCCCCCCAATACATCCAACTGAGTGCCGTCCAGTGGGTGGTCGTGCTAGCGGAGTTCCACTGTATATATATATCAAAATGACATTTTTGAGGTAGATAAAATTTTACTTAAAAATTATTTTCAGAAAAATCAGTTTTCCATACCAGATTCCCGACAAAAATAACACTTACCTAACCAAAATTTAGCCTTACCCACCACAATAGCCCAGTTTGATATGTCATAAATTGATATGGTGTAAATGATAATTGTACTCATTGCAATTCAGTATTCTATTTTTCTGTTGACAATCACGGATAAATCAGTAAGACTGTTAGTAAGATCAAGAGCATGCACTCACTTATCAATAATTGTTGTGAAACTCACTTTCACGTATTACGTGTGGTTTTACGTTTATTCATAAGACGTAACAGTGTTGAATTGTTTTTATTTTTCTACTGCACTTAGAGTATAAAATGGCACACAACAAAATTCTTAACTAAAAGCGCATCTTTCGACTTACTAAATTCGTAAATCGAATGAGTCATTGAGTTTAGCGTGAGCAAGCTTAGAGTTACTTGAACGAAATGTAAACAGAACTAAGACGTGGTTGATACGGTTTAATTCTTGCTGTTAGTTAACGTTTTAAGCAACTCGATATCTGCCGACTTTTCTTTTTATTATTGCGTTTGTTCTGTTTTAAGTCAGTTATCAAGAATTGTACCAAATAATGGCGATTCACATAAAAGTAGTAAGCACCAAAATGTCCGAACTTGCATCTTGGAAGTAAATAGTATCAGAATTGGTATTAAACTACCAGTTGACATGACATGGTGAATTGTGTAAAGTCTTCACTTCTACACGCAACGCGCTAGACTTCAAGCATGCATCGCAGTAACAAAGAATGCACAAATACATGAAAGTACACGAGGATATATACGTGACGTATATACCAACTCTGGCAGTCCTGCCTTATAACACCGTGATTTATTATCCTAAGCTAAAATCTAATTGCGTTCACCATTGCTGAGGGATTTGACACCACTTAAGTTCACAACTTCCTTCGGGGCTGTCTGCAGGACCGATGTTCAAATGACGTGGATGCCGCATGCGCATCTGAAACCAATATAAGAAGCCGATGGAATACCTTAATTTTTTAGACCTTGCAGTACTAACTTGTTAGTGAGTGTCGGCCAGACCACAACCCAAAAAATCATCTACTCTTATGCCAACGAAGCAATTTCACTGAGTGAGCACAGAGCGCCTAGTTATTAGTTCCAATTGGCGATGGTATTTTCTACAGCGCATTGTGTATTGTTCACATATCACACTTTTTACCGACCTAGAGATTGGGGGCCCCTGGCTGTAGCCCAGTCAGAACCCCCCTAATCCGCCACTGGCCCAAATTGATCAATGGTTGCCTGAGCCGAGCTCGCTTACGCTTGTTCATTTTGCCGGGTCAGCGAAAACACTGCTATACAACCGGCCTTTTTTCCTAAACAGTTCTTCTTCGAGATACACGCAATGTATGCACAGTGCACACAAGGCAACAGACTTATTACGCAATCTTGAGATTGCGAGGAAGCAAGTCGTTGAACGTTACGAAAGAACCTTTCAGCCTTCAGTTTGAAGTTTATTTTTTGCTTTTTCAGTGAAACATTTCATATCTGGGACTGTAAAGATCTTCTGAAAGATTCAAAACTTTGCTCCAGTCTTCGATAAAGAGATATAGAAAGGACTGCGGTATTGGCCGAGTATTGCTTGATCTTTAAGTGGCAGAAATAGGAAAAGTCTTTCTTGCATTTTCTAGGAATATCTACCGCTGCATTTCCACAACTTTTGAAATTAGGAAACACACTTTTTAAGGTACCCTTTCATAAGCGTAGCCAGGAGGAGCCCAGGGGGCCATGCGCTTTGAGAAGCGGTATATCAAACAACAATAGTGTTGCTCGCCTAAAATAAAACGTTTCTTCCCCCAAAAATTATTCTAGTCTGGCTACGCCACTGTACCTATCCCAACACCACTGCACTTGCCACATTCAACAATTTTTTACCATGAGTTGGCTTATCTCAGGGTTGAAATGCTCTCAAATAAATTGTTTTCAATTGTTGAGCAGAAAAACTAGGACATATTTTAAAAGCATATTTGCATAAGGATTTTAAAAACAATGAAAGTTTTATCATCTGGGAAGTCTTGTATTTTTTTCTTGCCCAAAGTTTTACATCTAAAATTCTAAATCCCTGTGCACTATTTATGAATATAAACAGCCCTCTTGGATTTTCAGCGTCAATTCGTGTATTTTGTTTTTATTTTTTCTTGATGTTTTACTGATACTTTTTTATTAGTATGATACTCTTTAGGATCGGTTGGCAAGATGACAATCTTGTGCTGCTGACCACTTTTTGTGATTTGGTGGCAAATCAGTTTTAATCATAGGGCTGAATCTAAAATTCATTTTCATTTTGTCCTGTTGCAAGTCGTTCTTGTACTTTTTTTTGTAGTATTACCACCGCGCTTTGTCATATCATCACTATTATAATTTTGATTTGATTAATTATTTCCTGAGTGGCGGCTGAATAACATATAAGAGGTTAAGCTTCAACTTGTGCGCTTTTCGTCTTGTAGCGTTTACATTTTGATTAGACGAATTGAAAACAAATAGAAGGAAAATGTCATTAATGTACTAAAAACTCTCCCAATAGCCAACAAAGTTGAGCTGACATGCTTAGGATATTGACAGACAAAGCAGAGAGAGATGTTGAAGCAAAATGAACGGCAACCATGGGCATAAATAACACATGATTTGATGCAAGCCGTTTATAACTGCGTGTTGCAGCCCACAACCAAGCTAATCTTTGTACTGCTCCGATGCCAAACTTTTGAAATGTTCTTACCCAAAGCCCGTCAGACCATAACTTTTTCAAAGCAAATATACATATTAGCTTCTACCCTTTATTAACAATGGATACGAAGCGCGACAAAAGTACCAGCCAAACGTCACTTCTCGTCGCTTATTTTACAAAACGCCACTGACGTTTGCTAGCGGTGGCATTTGCACAGTTATCAGATGGTGGTGTGGCTCAATTAAAAGAGCTCTACAAAGACCTCTATGTAAACAGACGGCCCGGCCCGGGTTCCACGAAATAGATGCGCATTTCGCCTCAGCACGTTGTCGCGGCGAGCAGCTCTGCAACATGCGAGCGAATTGCCGCATCAACAGGTTGACAGTCGCGAGACTTGATTAAATGTAATTCATAGGCCAAGTCGGTCCAGCGGCGAGAAATTAATGGCGATTTGCGAACATTTTTGTCACTTGTGCTTTCTCGTGCAAGGCCGACGCTCTTGTAGCAGTAGCATATGGAGACGTAATAAGGGACAATTCAAAAGAAGAAAAACGTGGAACGCTGTGCTGACAAACCGTCTGATACAGTGCAGGGCAAGTCAGTGTTTGGGTCATGAGCAAATTAACGCAAGTGAAAGTTGCGCTCGAGCCAATTGCATTTAAGTGTACGAATACTTTATTTTCTCCAACGTTGCTCTGTACTTAGTAACCTCTTTGAAATGCTCTGCCGATTCCCGCCTTTGGTTAGTTGTTTATTTTACTTTTAATGCTGAACATCAGTGCGATCATGGGCGGAGTAAGTTTTCATCAGTGATGATGGCCAGATTTTTTGCCCCCCTACTCCTTGCTCGTGCTCAAGTGCTATTTGCGAGAGCATCATGCGTCATGTTGCTTCGGTTGGTTCAGTTGAGCTTTCTTCGACCGTACAGGTTTTCTACCGCTTGGTTTCGAGAAGGTCCATCCAGCTTGTGATAAATTATGCATTGCTGGAGATCGTTCCGGCACGCGTATTTTATTGAGCTTTGTATGAAATATTTCCGCAATAGTAACTGCGAGAAGGAAGGCATACCAAAAAAACAAACTGAAAGAAGTTAGAAATGCAGCAATAAGGCACTTCCAACATATGTATATATGTATATTTTAGATTAGCTTGGAAAAGAGTAACAAATAAACGTTTAAAAGACAAGTGGATTTTTTGCAATACCTGCGCACAATCTCCAGCATTGTTGCTCTAAATTTCGTTCCTGCAGAATATTTCGTTAAGTCTTGCTCAAACCGTTTCGCTAAATGTGCGAACGGACCCACGTTAATCAAGTTAGAAGACAGACATCAGACCTTTCGTGTGCTTTCTGTCTGTTTTATACATCTGCTAATGTGGTGTGCAGACTAGAGATGGCACGGGCCGCTAACAGTCCAGTCTTCGGGCCGTCCGCTAAGGTTTTGAAACAGTCCGCTAGCAATTTTTTTAGCGATGACGTCATTCCGGGCCGCTACAGTCTGCTCACCAAAAATTTTTGTTTTTTGCAAATTTCATAATCTAACAACGAATATTTTTTGCTGCTGTTCTCTCCATTTTACCGTTCTGCCAACGTTCCGTTTCACTTGTTTCCACGCAAATCAGTGAACCATGTTAGGAATCAATCAAAGCAACAAACGTTTTCATTTATAGTCTGTCGCCGAGATTTAGGTTTAGCACAAGTATTCCCAAACTTTCTACGGCCATGTACCCCTTCAGGATTTCGTTATATGAGCATGTTCCCTAAAATTTCTTATAAGAAAAAGGTTGAGGAAAATAAAAAAATATATTTACTGGACCAATAAGCATCTACTGATTTTGAAAATAATACTCACTGATGTTGACCTATGTATAAATGCGAGTATTTCGAAATGAATAATATGCAATTGCAAACATAATTTTTCTTTTCCATTGCTAACCTCAAATGTGCCCTTTCAGATAGGAAAATCTACCTCTAGGGGTACATGCATCCCAGGTTGTGAACCCTTGATTTGATATTATCTTTGGTTAGGGTTTAAGGCAGGAGTCACCAAACTCCTGCATCAAACTCAGAGCTGCTTCTTGGTACAGATTCATGCGAAGGTCTACCAGTTTGATACACACACTTCTGAAAATAAAAATTTGCATGATTTATCTTCATATCATGTTATCATTAAAAATATAACTTAAAGATATTCATCATTGTAAAGAAACTGATCATGTTCATGCTACTGTCAGAACAGGCCACGGGCAACCCACATGGTCCATACCGGCGGCCTGGTTCCGGCGGGCACCATCTTGGTGACCCCTGGTTTAGGCTTAGTATGTTAGGCTACTAGCAAGTGTAGTGCAGCCTGGGGCACTTTTGTCATGTGTTAACGTCATGTTACAGGCATTGGGCAAATGAGTTTTCAAAATTGATGAATGAAGGCCCCCTGGCGAACCTATGTCATGTGTCTATTTTTCCGCCATCTTGATGGCAAAATTGATACTGCCTACTTTATATTACGGGCCACGGGTCGGTCAGGGCCAGAAAATATGTTGTAGTTTGGCATAAACAGGCCGGGCCGGGCAGTTTCATGTTAGCTCCGGGCGGGCCGGGCTGCAAAACTGCTGGCCCGTGCCATCTCTAGTGCAGACAATAGATAAGTATTGAAGAGGTCATGAGATTTATGTGGAAAAGTAAGTGATTTTGGTGATACGGTTATAGCTAACGGCAAGAGCGAATTTAGCAATACACATGATAGGCCGTTGCAGTTGCGTACTCGGGTATTTGGTGTTTCACTGAATCATATTTGCCACGCAACGCGCACAGAGCAATAAAATATTTTTATGAAAGGCTCAGGTGTGTGACGTGCTGTTAACGAATGTTGAAAAGGTTGCCAAATGTCAATTTTGACCAGGGAAAATCGTCACTTTACACCTCCGCTGGGAAAAGGAAATGTGTTGGTCTACAGAATTTAAAAGTTCTAGATTTGCTGCAAGCTTTAGATTAGAGGAATCAGCCGACTGGGCTCTGCTTTCATGACTTCACGATGATTCAGATTTGCACATATCTGTCTCTAAGTAACTAGTCTCCACAAAGGGGTAGACGCCTAATCAATCAGCAATTTTTTCATTAGGAAATCGATTTCACGTGAGTGACGTGACACTACATATCGTCGGTCCTGAAATCTCATTCAATGATGAGCAGTATCATGGCGGAGCAGCAATCTCAAGCATTTTTCACAGAAACTTTACCAATTAACACGCAATTTGTTCGCGGTTTGTCAGCAGCACCTAAAATCATATTTTCCTAATCAAAGTAAAAAAAAGGAAGAAAAATGGAAATACAGTATATTAGGAAAACACAAGCCTCACCTATGCATTGACCCTTTGTACTGGAGAAAGTTACACGACATGTCGTTTGGTATACCGACTTCCAGGTGTACTGTGTGCATGACAATCTAACTTTTTGTACAGGGCATAAAGCGATTAAAAGTTCTAGGTTTGTTGCAAGCTTTCGAGGAATCAGCCGACAGCTCTACTATCATGATTTCGAGATGATTCGGACTTGCATCATTCATATAAGTTCTGTTTGTACAATTTTTCGGGACTGAGCATGCATAGAGTTACGTGAAATCGATTTCCTCTAAAACAATTGCTCATAGATTCGACTCTGTCACCGTTGTGGAGACTAATTACTTGAACAAGGGCATAAGACAGCCGCGTTGTCAAACAAAAACTGAAAACTTTGCTTATTTTCTTTTGTTACAAAAGCAGTACAATTTTCTTTGAAACGAGAAGTTAACACATGATTTTCAATAAGGATTTAAAATTTTTTATGCGCTGGGTTACGTTAGAATTTTGATACAATTTTTGTGATTTCTACATTGCATAATAGCAATCAGTGCTATTGTTCCTATGAAGTTCTACGAACCTACTGCTGCTATTTACTTATGCGACAATATGGTCTCTTAGCAGTTAGTAAGGGAATCAGCACTTGAATGTGGTTTAAAAAAACAGACAATCATGTTTGCTGATACGGAAGACGTCGAAAGCATCTCAGCAGGAGCGAAAAACGTCACGGATGTGAACTTCAACACCACCAAGCGGAAAAAGTCTGGACTGAGCGAAAAGCGTATTTTCGCACTTCTCGTCATCCCCTTCATGTTTCTCGGCTTCCACATTTTTTCTCCAAACTTCATACTTTACACCCCTGATTACGAGTGTCGCGACTTGCAATCTGAGGTAAACAAATGATGCTTTGGTATATTTGCTTGATTTCCTGTTTGAAAATAACCAGCGAAAATTCGCAAATCTGTTTGCGCAATTTCCTCGCTCAACCACTTGTTCTCTCTTTGTTTGCGTGAATGTTGAGGAAAAAAATTAAAAAGTGGCTACATTTTAATTACCCTCGATTTTTCTTCAACTAACCTGATCTCGCTTTTCCCGATGTTCAGTTTCGTTACCTCATCTCTTCTGGCCTTGAGCGTTATCGTTTCGCTGCTTAGTTGGCATACTTGTAATCAGAAGCGTACCGAGCGGTGTAAAGGGGGCACAATGCCCCGGGCGCCAAACCACTCGAGGGCGCCGAAAAACCCCAACAATGTTGCAAATGTTTTCTTCAATGCAGTACATTTGCTTCAAATACTTTCTTCAATAGAGTACATTTGCTTCCGAAGGCCTTAGGTTCGAACATGGGGAGCGCTAAACTTGTTTCTTTGCCAGGGCGCCATGTAACCTCGGTACGCCCCTGTATGTGATGTACTCTTTAAGCACCAAGACGTAGCTTATTTGCAAAAAAAAGTAATTAACTCTTTGCACTTCAAGTGACATCTTTTAAAATTCCTTCATCAATAACGCGGCACTGCCTGCCCGAACAGGCGCAGCCAAGGGGGCCAAGAGGGACGTGCACCCCAACTTTCTAGAATTTCTTGACATTTTGTGCTTTGAGAGGCGGCTTCCCAAACAAAATACCGTTGCTCGCTTGAAGTCAGTTTTGGGCTGGCTATGCCAATGCGTGCCCGCACTTTAGCACTGCAGTCCGTCGTATTAGATTGCTCGTCCGATCGACAAAATGTATGCCTTGCTGCAAGTTCTTCGCGAGACATTTCGCCGACGAGCCCACAAAAAGTATTGTCCCAACTGCTACCCACGAAATACATCTTGAACTAGAGCAGTTGTAAGTGGCACCTGCACGGCAGAGCAAGGCAGCTGTCACGAAAAAGTCAATCAAAAAAGAAAACTGCAATCCTGCTGTAAGTCTCGGGCAATTGTTTAAACCGTTTAAGGTCCAATCAGCAAGAAACTTTCGCGCAAGCTTTCGTTTAGAGAAGCGCATAACTGCGAGTTGGTGAGAGGACTTGAAAATCGACGACAGTGATCGTTACACTTGCTACGGCAGTTTGTGAAAGCGAAGTCGCTCGAGAATTGTTCGTTCTCTGATCGAGTGCTTGTTTGTGTAACTCTTGCTGTTCTAGGTGATCAACGATACGCAGTCCTTGAACGAGAACGCAACACTATCCCGCAACAGTCAGTGCCATGTGTAAGCATGTTATGTTACCACGTGCGCTACTGTGCTCTGTTTGAGCTGCTGGTTCTGACAACGGCTGAAATAAGTTTACTGTTGGTTGATTTCAATGACAAACTTGGAAAATAAGTTTTGCCTTTACTTTAGCTTTGAAAGGTAAACAAACGCATGAATGAAGCAGAGTACGTTTTTCACATTCTACCATCTGGTAAGCGGTAATTCACCAACACATACAGAAAGTTGAACAAGTCTTGTTGCCATGGTCACCAGGCGACGCGGTACGATCCCATATCCTGAAGGACCAATTTCAAATTTAGCGCATCAGTGGGCTCTTTTTTGCAAATTGGTTTCCTGTTTCACGGATATTTTTGCGTGTTGTATCAAATCGTTACTTGAAAAATAATGATTCTACTTTTTTCTGCAATGCACTGAAAAAATGATCGTTTATCAATGCTTTGCAAACGAAAAGGTGTAGAACAGTGTGTCTCAAACTTTTTTATTCCATCGCCCCTTTTTCACTCTCGACACGTCGTTTTCGCTCCTCAAGCCTGATAAAGCAAACACAAGGTAGTAAATTTATTTTATATAAAGAAAGTATTAAATAGCTGAACCAGGCCATTTATAAAGCTTAACTAAGGAATTGTATTACAACGCTAATATTACGTTCAGGATTGTTGTGAAAATAATCCAGGGCTACGGAGCTGGAGGGCCGGAGCTGGACATTTTGCCTGGAGCCGGAGCTCAAATTAAAAATCAGAAAGAGCCGAAGCCCAGTTTAAAATTTAGGACCGGAGCTGGAGCTATGGCCATTTGAGAGCTATCTCCGGCTCCGGATCCCTTCCTAGATATTAACGGTTTTGCCAAATAGATTTACATGTGCTCTGTATAGCACACTAAACGCGATTTTTACGAGTTACAACACCAGACTGCAACAATAGATCTGCAAGCCTTTGATGTTTATTTGGGAAGGCTGTGACATCGTAATCGTTAGGGGTGTGACATCGTAGCTGGCAGGTGTGGTGTTACTCGTTGAATGGTGGTTCTCGAACACTGTTCTAAGAGCTGCATGCAGCTCCCAGGCATTCTTTGTGCGGCTTTTAGCAATCTTTCCTTAACAGATTCTATTTGAATAAGAGCTGGATGATGCCTAATGCGTAGGCGAAATATATACTCTGTAAGAGCTGTGCCACTGATTCTTTCCTGGGAAAGGATTTCTTTCCATAGGCAGTGTCTTTCAGTAACACCTCTAATATTTTGTGTGACAGAATTCGTGAGAGCAATATCAAACATAACGTGTCAATTGACTTGTGGTTAAATTTTTGTGGATCTCTAACAAAACCGTAAGTCTGTATTTGGCTCCTTCAGCGAAATGGTTGAGAACCACTGTTGTAGAAGTAAGAAAACGGTAACTACCACAACATCTTACTTTCTAGTCAGAATGATCTAAGCGGGCCTGTAGTAGTGGAGCTATCTAAAAAGAACTGAGTTATAATGCGTACTTATATAATAAAACATCCATAGATTTTGTAGCTGTGTAGTCATGCTGTTAGTAGGAAGTATGATTAAGATGGGATACCATTGGAGATTTAAGCGTGAAATGCTCGGCACGCCATTGTAAAGGAATTTTTATTGGAAACCATAAGACTTACTAGCAGGGTTTACTGGATTATTGGCAAAATTCATTTGGATACATTACGTTTCAAGCAGTAGCATAACATGAAATTTGTTAATAATTGGTAGCGCACTCGCATTGCTTTGCATAGCAGCACATTATCAGGAGGATATAAAAATCAACGTAAACAAATGTGCACTCATCTTGATGTTTTTATCTGTGGTAAAAATCTGTTTTCAACACATTAACCAGTCTTATTTTCTCCTAAGCTTTGCGTGTTAAATTGAGCTTTACTCTGCGATTCACCATTGGTTTTTATGAGTGAAAAAGATAGGAAATAAGAAGACTTCAGCTATTTTAAGAGTCAAATGTGAATTTCTTACTAGAAGTCATACTATTTCTTTGAACAAAGGACTTTTAAACACATCTTCGCATTTGTGGTACTGCAAACAGAATCGTATCAGCCGCACTCCATACCCCCAATTGGGGGGACACGCTGTCACAGGAGCCCAAAATTCAGTCCCATCACCACCTAACCTCCCAAAGAAAGCTTCGACCCCCCCAAATTGAAATATGAAGCACTAGAAATGTTTGCTGCTTCTGTAATAATGTTTTGATAACTGAACGATAGGATTGAATCTGATTTCCTGCAAACATTTTTACATTTGCATTTCGTTACATCTCTAAATAAACCCCGTCAATTAAAGGACAATGATTTACGACCCATTTCCTTTTGTTAAGCTCGTTCAAAAAATTATAGTTGGAAAATGCAAGGCTATTATGGGTATTTGCGGGAAAATATTTACAATCAATTTGCACAATCTGCAAATGCTGTTCATGTTGTGAATTAAATGTAAATTTTCAGAATGTCTAGCGACCCTGCACAAACATGAAGGTCCCCAATGGAAGACTTTCTGGCGAGGGATCTGCCCAGGCCCGCAGACAAAGACGGGCATTCGGGGGCAGTTAGCCCCAAATATTTTTTGTGTCCGTCCAAATTTT
>Ga0210059_1001875_pt1 | contig 32236 bp, 20 predicted proteins | sample Ectturendosymbi2_FD_188042 | JGI IMG/M metagenome (GOLD analysis project Ga0210059, IMG submission 188042) | Ecteinascidia turbinata endosymbiont from Florida, USA - Sample 2 (SPAdes) (version 2) | ecosystem: Host-associated > Tunicates > Ascidians > Unclassified | place: Key West, Florida... | reverse complement strand
GAAATATTTGAGTAAAATAGGAGCATTTGGGTAAGGTACAACGGCTTCAATTAAATCTGGGCAAATGAGAAAAGCTTCAATCAAACTTGGGTGAAAACAAACACATTGAGATAACTTGGAAACACTTCGGTGAAGTCCATCAGTCAAATAAAATTTTGCCAATTTGCAACAGCTTCATTCAGTGGTGGGCAACTTCAGTCTTGTTCAAAGATGGGTTATATAGAAAAGCTCCATTAAACTTTTAGTACGTTTACAAATGTCTGGGTGAATTATAAGAGTTTTATTCAAATTTGGATGAAATCAAAATCATGTGGGAATATTTCAACAACCTTAATGAAATTTGAGCAAATTGGGACTACTTCATTCAAATTTGGGTGATGCTAAAAATGTTTCCATCTATTGGAAAAATTTGAGTAAATTCCAACAGACTAAATCAACTCTGGTCAAACAACAATAGCTCCATTCAAATTCGGACAAAGTGGAACATCTTCATTTAATTTTGGGTAACTTCAAAGAGCTTTATTCATTTTTGGGAAACTTCAAACAACTTTTTTAATTTTAGGAAACTTCAAACAGCTTCATTCCAATTTGAATAATATACAACTTCATTTAAATTTGCATACGTTTAGAAACATTTGGACAAATTCCAGCGGCTTTAATCATATTTGGGTAATTGAAACAGCTTTATTCAAATTTGGGTGCAATTAGAAACATCTGGTCAAATCCGAAGAGTGTCATTCAGATTTGCATATATTATAAACATGGGAGCAAATTACAACAGCCCAAATCAAAATTTGGCCAACTGAAACACCATCGTTCAAATTTGGGTAGAGTTAGGAACATGTAGGCAGTGGTAACTCACCATTCCAACTAACCCTAATTTTTGTAAACCTCAAATTGTTGATGCTGTAAAGTGTGCAACTAAAATGTAGCGGTATCTGCAAAATGTTTTGCAGTAGCAATGTGGTGTAGCTGTGATATGATAGTGTGAAGTTTTCGTGCTTCAAACTTGCTTAATGTGAGATTTGCAAGTGTACATCTGTTTCCATGAAGTATTCATGAATAAAATTAACTGCGTAACTGCAGCTGTCATATGTTATGTGGCGGTAATGTAGCTGTGATTTCATACTGTTTAGGTTTTCATATTTTTCGTTTGTTTCATGCAATGAATTGCATATGTTGCATCCTGCCAAATTGCATTGCTTCAATTGAATGCTGTGAAATGAAGCTTTCATGAACAGTAGCCTACTGCATAATTCACCAGTGAAGCACTGCAATTTTTATAAAATATTCTCGTTGAGGTTATGAATCATTTGTAATTGGAAATGTGCATTTGCACACATTCCTTAGTAGTTGATCATATAGGCTGCAGTATTTGCGTGTATGAGTCCCATATTGCTATTTTTTCTTAGCATGCTGTGTTCAATGCACATTTAACTGTCTAAACTGGAGTGGATTTTACGTTTTCATAATATAACTTTAGAAGCTGTAAGCGTTTAAGCAAGTTGTAGTTTATTAAGTACAACATGTTGCAGTGAAGATTGCCAATGTGGAAGGATAAGCTATATGCTACGTATTAAATTGCCTCCTTTCCCTCTAATTACTTAGGACTTGACATATTTGCGGCAATGTAATACTTTAGATCGTAACCCGAAATTTTTCTCCTTTTCAAGATTCACTGCCATTGTGACCAACACAAATGCATAGATCTATGCTACAGAAGTACAAATCTTAGGCTGATCGTGTTAGAAGAATAAGTTTAGAACGTATATAAAAGCTTGAAAATGAAGATTCTGAACAACACTTTCCACGCGCTGTGGCAAACAGCAATTTTTGGAGGATTTTATTGTGATTAGCTAACATTTTTCAACACAATGAATATTACCATTGTTCACATGTAGCTATGCAGAAAATTGATTGCTAGTTGAGGGCGTACGGCTTTGAACCCAGGTAATCAGTAGCCCTAATTAGGCATGCGGAAACCTTGATTAGTTTACAATGGTACGTTTTAGTCTTGACATTAAGACTTGCTGTTTATACGTTATTTGGGAAAGCAAGATCAAATTTGGGCAAAAATTTTTTGCATCCCCCAAAATATGCACTCCCGTACACTTATGCATGTTTCCAATCAAATTTCATTTGAAGTATCTCTTTGTTTAGAACTTTTTGGTTTATTAGAGTTTTTTATTAAAGATTTGCTGGAATATGTTTAAAAATGAAAGACATAAAGGAATATTCAGTTAAATGGACACATTGGGACAGTAATCGTGAATGCCTTAAATTCGACAAAGTAGGCAAACCTTCAAGTTCAACAATAATTGCTGCTAATAATTATCAATACATAGTATTAGGAAAATGCACTGTCAGCAATTCACATTAAAATACATCACTTTTTACCAAATCCTTTAGGCTTAACCAATTCTATCACCAGGTGGGATTAATTTCGCTACATTATTCCGAGTGTGTTAGTAACAAACACTCAATCGTTCCTTCAGCAGGCCCGCAAATAGGGGGGTAGCATGGGGCGAAGGCCCCCTAGAAAAATTTTAGTCGTGGAAACATGTGCTGCACAATGTTAAAACTATTGGACATAGTTAAAAAAAACTGTGCCCCTCTCAGAAAACTCTTCGCCCCCGTTGTGTCTCAAGGTGGTTACGGGCCTGTCCTTCTATCTCAGGCCCCTCCGTAGCTGTCGGGCCCTGCTGTGCCACAATGTACCTGCTGGACCGCCTTCTCATAGCCTCTGAGCCAGTAACCCAAACGCTGAGCTGCGAGTTAAACTTTATAGAGACACCAATTGCGTCTTTTTCTCAAACATTCACACACTGTTGCACTTATTTGCAACGTTGCCAGACACAACAGCAACAAATTAACGTTTATTTTCAACGCTTCAATGGTTGCTATTCTATTTACGCAGCACTATAGGGAAAACCAGACCCGTAACCCTAGCTAAAAAAAATTTCGACCCCCCTGTAAAAATGTGTTAGACATTCTTTAAAACTATTGGACACAGGCCCGTAAACAGGGGAAGGGGGCGAAACCTCCCCTGCAAACCTTTTCGCCCCTCTTGGAAAAATTAGTTGGGCATAGTTGAAAACTATTGGACATAGTTTGAAAAATTTGGACGCCTCTCAGAAAACTCTTCGCCGCCCCTGGTGTCCCAAGCTGGTTACGGGCCTGATTGCACATAGCTTAAAAATTCGGGCCCGTCTCAGAAAACTCTTCACCCCACCTGATGTCCCAAGTTGGTTACGGACCTGGGCAAAACCGTCTGATGGATTATCTTTGTTGACGAATAATCCTGATGTGACATTGATCCTGGTTATATCGACGAGTTGCTCAAATAGAAATGGTTATATCGACGAGTTGCTCAAATAGAAAAGCAGACTAGATTTTATCTTTTAATTGTTCTCGCAGGTATTTCGTAAAGTCAAAATTTGGCTATTGGCATCCCGAGTTGTTGCTATGAATCCACTTACGTACGTTTAGTTGATTTTGACTTATTCAATAGGCATAATCAGTGATATTCTCGTGGACAACATTACACGGCGCTTCGCTTTCCGCTACTCTTAATGTTCATTGAAAACCGTTTGGTTAACAACTGCTTGACAATGACCACTGCGAAAGCAAACGTTTTTTGTCTTTGTTAAAATTTATCGATGCCAACTGGTAGGAGATATTTGACGTCATATCGTATTGTAACAGACCAGAAATTGACCAGTGACATCAAAATGATCTTTGTGCAAAATAGCTAAAGTTTGAAATCTGACAACGTCAGTGACTGGCCCCCACCCGAACAAATTTCCTGGCTGCGCCTCTGTTGCTCCGGGCGCCATCTAACCTCGTTACGCCCCTGCTTGCAGATGATGTTTTCCAGAACAAACAAGTCTCTAAGTGAGAAACTGGAACACGGCCTCAAAATCTGCAATGAATCCTCCGTTACATCGTCCTCGCCTGTTCCCCAGTGCAACACAAATGATAAACAATGGAATTTATTTACAAAACAAATCCGATGATTTACTGTGTCTTGACTGTGTGTTTCGCCTACATCCACACTCTGATGCACAATCATAAACAACGTTTATGCTAACACGCAAAGCACTACTCAAATTTTCACATCTCTTGAGGTGCTTTCAATTTTATTTTCGTATATTTACTCCATATCAATACACATCACATCGTTCACAGAAGTTTATTGTTATGGGGTGAGGCACCGCAAGGTAATCGAATCAATCCCCTAATAACGCAACACAAACAAAAGTAAACAAAACGCAACATAAGACACACAACGTGTGTTCGGACACTACAGTCGTCAGTCATGGAGTCTCGGTCTCGAAGCTTTCAGGTCTCGGTCACGAGCCTATTGCTTTGAGACTTTGAATACTGCAAAGATATGGCTTAGTAAAACTACTGTGATACGTTTTTTTGTCTGCTGTATCTGCACGTAAGAATCAATCATAGCGGGTAAGAAAAATGCCAGGAATATGAAAAAATTTCAGCTTCGAAGTGGTGATAACATTTTTTTGAAAATTTTCAGCATATTCTACCAATTCTTAAGTCTCGAATTTTTTTATGAAGGCCCGGTCACGAGTTTGGGTCATGACTGCATCTCTGACAGTTGTACCAGCTTATGATCAATTGTGTGAAGGACAATGTTTGGCATCAAAAAAGTATAACTATGGTGATTGTGTTGACCAATTACATTTCACTGAAAAATGCCATCAGGAAAGTTGTTCAACTCGAGTCGAGATCTGTTGATTAAAGAAAATTTCCTTCAAACACGTTCAGGATATTTTCTACATTTGGTTTCGAACAATAAGTTGTAAATGTCTTGTCAGCCACCTGAGCAAAACAAATGGTATTCGACACTGATCGCAGGATAATACTTTTCATACAGTGTGCATTCGCAAGCGCCTGGTCAAGTGACCGCTATGGGAAGATCTTTTTCCACACTCCTGACAACAAAAAGTATTTTCTTCACTGTGTTCGTCTGTGTCTTGTCAAATTGCTGGCATGGGAGAATCTTTTTTGCACACCTGGCAACAGCAAGGTTTTTCCCCAGTGTGCGTTCGCATGTCTCTTGCCAAATTGCTGTCAGCATCAAACATTTTCTCACACACCTGACAACAGTACCGTTTTTGTTTGTGTCTTGACAAACTGCTAGCATCGGAAAACTTTTAACCACACTCCTGGCAGCAATAAGGTTTTCACCCAGTGTGTCTTCTGATGTGCATGGCCAGATTGCTGGCATCGGAAAACCTTTTCTCACACACTTGGCAGCAGTAAGGTTTTTCCCCAGTGTGTGTTCGCATATGTTTTGACAAACTGCTGGCATCGGAAAACCTTTTCTCACACACCTGGCAACAAAAAGGTTTTTCCCCAGTGTGTGTTCGCATGTGTTTTGACAAACTGCCGGCATCGGAAAATCTTTTCTGACACACCTGGCAACAATAAGGTTTTTCCCCAGTGTGTGTTCGCTTGTGTTTTGACAAACTGCTGGCATCGGAAAACCTTTTCTCACACACCTGGCAACAATAAGGTTTTTCCCCAGTGTGTGTTCGCTTGTGTTTTGACAAACTGCTGGCATCGGAAAACTTTTGACCACACACCTGGCAACAATAAGGTTTCTCTCCAGTGTGTGTTCGCTTGTGTCTTGCCAAATTGCCGGCAGTGGAAAATCTTTTCTCACACACCTGGCAACAATAAGTTTTCTTCCAAGTATGTGTTCGCATGTGTCTTGCCAAATTGCTGGCATTGAAAAATCTTTTCTCACACACCTGGCAACAAAAATGTTTTATCCTGGTGTGTGTTCGCTTGTGTCTTGACAAATTGTTGGCATTGAAAAATCTTTTCTCACACACCTGGCAACAAACATGTTTTATCCCGGTGTGTGTTCGCTTGTGTCTTGCCAAACTGCTGGCAGTGGAAAATCTTTTCTCACACGCCTGGCAACAATAAGGTTTCTCCCCAGTGTGTGTTCGCTTGTGTCTTGACAAATTGCTGGCAGTGGAAAATCTTTTCTCACACACCTGGCAACAATAAAGTTTCTCCCCAGTGTGTGTTCGCTTGTGTCTTGACAAATTGTTGGCATTGAAAAATCTTTTCTCACACACCTGGCAACAAACATGTTTTATCCCGGTGTGTGTTCGCTTGTGTCTTGCCAAACTGCTGGCATCGGAAAACTTTTCGCAACACGCCTGGCAGCAATAAGGTTTCTCCCCAGTGTGTGCTCGTTTGTCCTTCGCCAGTTTGCTTGCATCAGAAAACCTTTTCTCACACACCTGACAACAAAAGGGTTTTCCCCCAGCATGTGTCCTCATGTGCCTGGTCAGGTGGTCATCCTGTGAAAATCTTTTTCCACTCCTGGGAACAGTAACCCTTTCTTCCTCCATGAATTCCCATGTGTTTGGTGAAATGCGAGTTATGCATAAAGTGTTTTCCGCACTCATGACAACAAAGTTGTTTTGCTCCTCGTGCAGATGTTTTGTGCTTCATCGATGTCAAATTTCTGGTCAAACACTGTCCAATAGACTAGTGATGCTTCTTTTCAGCAAATCTTGCGCGTGTTATGTTGGTCATCGTTGTTGTCTGAAGAGCTGTTTTTCTTCTGTGTTCTGTTTTTAAAACATGACTTTTAACACCCGAATGTTTTACACTTCCCATTGCAAATGGCTTGTTTTCATTGTGAATTCCACATTTATTGTGTTGCGAAGAACTGCGTGGAGGAAAACGGGGAAGGACTTGAAGGTTTTGCACGATTTAATGTTTTGCTGCTGTTTTCTAAACGGTTACTTGTAGGAGTTTCTTTGGTTATTGTTTTTGTTAAATGAACGAAGCTTTGGTGAATGGCTTGCTCTATAGAGGTTATGTTAGACATTTGCGAAAAAGCCGGAAGAAGTTTCCTCTGCAATGCGAAGTCTTAAATGTAACATTTAAGAGTCTGAAACAGGGGCCGGCAACTTACGCCACGCGTGCACATTTGGCACGCAAAGCAATTTTCCAATGGCACGCAGAAGCTCTAGGTTTAACATTTCGATTTCGTTATGATTCACACAGAAGGTATACTGACCTTGACTTGTATAAAAATACGTATGCTGTTGGCACACTGCATGATTTAAAATCTTTAAGTCAGTAGACTCGGCACACATTTAGCAAAATGTTGCCGATCCCTGGTTTAAATATAACATTTTCAAAGACTTATGCACATGAAATGCAAAAATTGTTGTTTTCAGTTCGTCACCTTTTAGTTAAAAATCATGTAAGCGTTTGTCTTGCATAAATCCATATTTTTAAAAGTCATAGTCTTCCACATTTTTAGCTTTGAGCTGCAGATATATAGTTTGTAAAACGAAACTTTCTTATAAGTGAATGTAAGTGCTGTTGGCTAGCACTCCATGTTAATACTTTTGACAGGGTGAATTGTTGCGTTTGTGCAATAATGTGCTATTTAGTCTTCACGCAAACATTCGTCTCAGGAAACGTAAAACAACAATAACTCCTCGTAAATGCTTCAAAATCTAAATCAGTGTGGCCCAACTACAGGCCCGCGGGTCGCATGTGGCCCGCCACAGCGTTTTCAGTGGCCCGCGGAAGCATTCAGGAAAATCTTCAATCGTGAAGTTTGCTGAAAAGCGTGTGAGGTTACATTTGTCTCACGGAATTGCTTGCGCTGGATAAAATGCACTTGCACAAGAACAATACCTTTTCTGTATAACATTTCGTTTTGTTTCTTTATTTTACGATCAAATCAGAAGGTACGGCCCGCCGCCAACCCTTCGCAGGGGCACCGGTCTGGATGACCTCTCTTGTTTTTTCGTTACCCCGGCATTCGTTGTCTTCAAGAGTGGATCTGGCGTAATGAACTCAGTACCGCCAAATAAATCTGTCTATCTATCCGCTAAACGCGGCTTTGTCGAAGTGGCCCTCGAGTAAAATTAATTGCCCATCCCTGCAATAGGTAATTTTAATTAGAACAAGCATAACATCTTTTAATTAAAATGTACGTGCAACCCCAACAGTGTTAGAGACTGCAGAGAGCTTCTGTGAGTTAAACTAAAATATTTCGCGCTAAAAATGCACTCCATGTTTGAGAACACATGCAGTGTGAGTACATTTTCTACGATGAAGCAAGTCAAATCTAGAAACAAAAATGGAATGGCAGACGAAACACCGAACCAAAGTCTCTGACTTGCACCAGGTATTGATGAAGGTACTATAGCAGGGGCGGCCAACCCGCGTAGAGTTGTAAGTCGGGCCGGTTCGGGCTTAAGTTTGTTAAAATGTTTCGGGCCGATTTCGGGCCTGCATACGTAACTTTTTTATAACATTTAGAGCAGGGGTCTCCAAACTACGGCCCGCGAATCCGTTTTGTCAATAATGAAAAAATATTATATTTTTGAAACATTTCTTGATTCGGTAGAATGTAGCATATCACAAAACTAATCACATTACGTAAGATGTCCGGCCCTCGACATGTGGCGTAATAGCTTATGCGGCCCTCGGACAAAAAAGTTTGGAGACATTTAGAGTAACGATTTTTTTCTTTGGTTAGGTATATTGTTGTGCTCACTGGGCTGTCTTCTGTGAGTGAAGTGATTTTCTTCAGCTAATTCCATTTGCAAACACATTTGCGTTCTTTTGTTCTCTGCTCGGATTAGTCTCAAACTCTTTTTGAGAAGGTGAGGAAATTAGCCCGCGATGGCATTGCGTTTAAGAGATCAATCACTTACGCGATTCTTGGCTTGTTTTAAGAAACGATGACCTACAAACCGTTTTTTCATGTCTACAGCGACATCGTTCATAGTTTCGTTTATGCCTATAGCGCCATCGTGGATAGTTTCGAGATAGTTTACTTTTTTCTTGAAAAACATTTCATTCCACAATATTATCGTTCACCAACAAGCTAAGTTTGTGCTTAAAAGACAATGTTTTGGTCAATGTGGTTTCTATTTTGAGTGTGATAAAACCGTGTACCTGCAGCTATACCCGTACACTACGTATTTTGACACCCGCAGTTGCGCATATCTTGACTCACTCGTTAAATTTACCTTTCGGGCGTAAATCGGGCTTCAAAAATAAATGTCGGGCTCGGGCCAGGTTCGGGCTTGTGATTTCGGTTTAGGGCTTCAAAATGAGGCCCGTTTACAACTCTGACCACGGCTTGCGAGCCGCATGCGGCTCTTTGCATGGATTCACGTGGCTCTTACGTAACTACCAGAAGTCCCACAAAATAACATGCATAACATTAACAAGAAATGGCTTGTTACGTTCTGTGGTCATGTTGGTGTGTGTATTTACAATAAATCTACCTGAGCAAAGGTATGTGTGTGAGTGAGGAAGGGATGGGGTGATGTTCAAGTGTGCCCATGTGTATCACGTGACTCTTTGCGTAAACACGGTAAGAAATATGGCTCTTGGTCTCTGACTGGTTGGACATCCCTGATCTATATTGTCAGAGAAGCCTCGACCAAAGGCATCCCACTGATAGAGATTTGTAATAAACCGCTATTGCTTAATGACACACTCAATTCTCTTCCCTTTGTTAGTTTTAAATGTTGTGAATCTGTTGTTTTATACATCATTTTATTGAAAGTGGCCCGCGAGTTGTCACGTTTTTGTAAAATGGCCCGTAGGTCAAAGTAGTTGGACCACGCTGATCTACAGAAAATGCAAAAAATAACTTGATTTTTTTAACTCCAAGCTGAACCTTTTGAGCCAGCGTTCGGAATCTTGTGATCGTCTTCAGCAATCGTCATGCACTTTTTAGCATTTGGCAATAGCTCCAAATTTTCGAGATACATTTAATGATCCTAACTCTTTACCTTTCTGTAGCAAAACGTTTTAAAGATTTTTCGAAGATTATTGCAGCTACATATGCGTGATGCGAACACGTAAGAGAAAATAATAAGTCTGCAAGTGCAACGGGCAAATAACAATAGAGATTCCTCCCTCACACAGGTTCTCTCTATTGTTGCTTGTGCACCAACACATTATTGACGTACTTCCCGATGGCGCAGTTTTGGGCATGTGACGCAATGCGCACATAACTTGCGGGGAGCTACACATTTGCACAAAATTTAACTGAATCACCAACAGATTCCATATACAGCAACAACTTTTACAGACCTTATTCATTACCTGGTTTTGAAGTTTCGTTGCTTAATTTGATACAGCTTTCTAACTGTTCACCCGTGGCTGAGGTACTTTCGATATCAAATGGAACCTGTGTAAACATCACATAAGAAATATCTTTGAACAGAATTGTAACATTTCTGAACAACTTTGAAAAAAAGCAAACGCAAAACCGTTATGTATATTGTTTTATGCTACTTGAAAACGGAGAAAAGTTACAAATATATGGAATAAACACATTGAAACACAAAGGCAAAGTAATGATTATACCCCTTTCACCTCTGGGATAATGCAGGAACCTTTCACAATCAAAGTGTAAATGAAAAAGTGCTTTGTTTGATCGGAATTACAACTCGTTTTCACGTGTGATATTGAAACATTTATTCGCTGGATTCCACATCGAAAAATTTCCAAGCCACAGACATTTTCAATAATGAATTGACACGTTAAAAAAGCTTTTCGTCAAAACTCTGTAGCATTAACAATTGAAAAAACTTATGGGAAACATACACAAAACATTGTAGAGATCAACCAAACACGTGATTTGAATGAAACGCATCTGAGTTGGAAAAATCCTTTTTTTTTATCTTAATCGTTGCGAAATCCATCCCTTACTGTTTTTCCATTTCACAATTAATCTTTATATGCGCAACAATCAACCGACAGATTAAACAGTAACATGTTACATACTAACGATTTCAAACAAACACTATTTACACTAACCACCACCAAGGGCATAGAAAAATGAGTTTGACAATATTTGCTCTTTCGATCAATGATGGTTTATGAAACCCTCACTAGTAGACACCACAATCGTTTGGGAAGCTTATAATCTTTTCGTGCATTAACGTATTGCTTTTCAGCAACCCCTCAAAGCTCGAATTAATTTGGCAATCCGTTGGCCCTATTCTGAACGACTTGAAGACTTTTTAGGTCTCCCAACTGGTTTTATGTTTTAGATGTGAATAGACGAAACCAGTTTAATTTGAAACTAGACTTGTGTGCTTCAAAACTAGAACTGAATATTTGCGTCATTTTCAACTGTGCAGGTTGAGTACAACATCCATTTCTTTTTCTAAACCACAGCCAGGGCCGGCCTTAAGCCGATGCAGCTGCATTGGGCTCCGCGCAATAGTGTTTGGGTAGATTATTCGTTTTACCAGATACACCTTGCGCTTGAGAATTAGTAGAAACGCCATATAAATTTCATTGTTAACAAAGAACGCTCTCGTCACAACCAGCAAATTTCCTCTCGAACGTTAGCAAACGTGCTCAATTCTCGTGTTAGTGCTATACTGCATATTTGAGCTCTAGCTCAAGTGGTTGCAATAATAGCAACAGCATCAAAATACGAAGACTGCAAGTGTACTCCCAGATATGTGACACTGACAAGAAAGATGTACTGAAGGTTTGGGCTGCATGCTTTCCCCACCTGCTAACTTTATCAAAGAAAAAAATTTGAATAAGATGGTACTGTTTATTTTGGAAATGTAAATATAGTATCCCCTTAGTACCAATAAAACTACTATTGGTAAAAATTAACTACAAAAAAACTACCACAGTTCGCTGAACACTAAGCAAGCACCTTGCGTTAAGACAAAAATCAAACCAAAGATTCATCAGGTCCTTGCAAATAGTTTGCAATTGGTGATTGCCATGGAAAGCACAACAAATCTATGGTCTCAACTGGTTCAGAAATCCTGACAAAAAACATATCTTTCCTGTTACATCAAAACCTGACATATGTAAACTAAGGTATTCATGTTGTGATTGTGCAGTATGCAATCAAGAATATGTCGGACAAACAGCAAAATTCATTTCAAAGAGCTGTTCAGCACACCGGATGTACTTTAAGCAAACGAGACAGACAAGAGGAATGATCGTGACTGTCATGGCAATATACAGTAAACCTCGGTTAATTCGGATTCGATTTGACCGACGATTTTATCCGGTTCAGGCGAAGATCCGGATTAACCGAAGATGGTTGTTTCTAGCCTGAAGTCATTTCGGTATTGAGATATTGGTGAGAATCGTTTAAATTGAACACATTTGCGACACAACAGCAGATTTTCGCAGAAGCAAAACGAATTTATCGATGTATTTACAATGGTGTACCAGATTACATCAGATTAGTAACCGCTATATCCAGGCAGTTATGAGCAATCTTAAGTTCATAATTTTAGATTACTTTACTGGGAAAAAATCTGTGATATTGTTCTAACGCAGAGATTTTTCTGACTGGTCCTTAAGCAGTTACTCTATTTGGAAGGTAATGCCCTCAAAACATCTTACCGAGTACAATACGCTCAGGGATAATGCTCTACACTTCACACGCAAACTCAACACTGATCAGTAGACTGAAACCATGGTGCGGCGGCGTGCCTTCAACGTTATGTTCAACGTGATAATCGTCTCTACGATCAGTCGAATGTTGGGTGCAGTTGCGGCCGGATTAAAACATCCGGATAAACCGATGATTTTTATAAAAAACGTAAGAAATCATCCGTACCACCAGTTTTATCCGGTTTTGGCGAAGATCCGGATTAACCGAGGTTTACTGTACTGTGTCCCATGGTACCATAAATCAACCACCTGTTCATGACTTACACCAGGCCCATAACCATGGTGGGGGGGCATTCAGGGGGAGCGCCCTACAGGCCCATAACCATGGTGGGGGGCATTCAGGGGGAGCGCCCTACAGGCCCATAACCATGGTGGGGGGCATTCAGGGGAAGCGCCCTACAGGCCCATAACCATGGTGAGGGGCATTCAGGGGAAGCGCCCTAAATTTTGTTGTGCCCAGAAAAATTCGCTTTAAACATATCATAAAACCAAAATTTTTTCCCCTAACAATGCTTTTTGCCTCACTAAAACTTAAAACCTGGTTACCAGCCTGTCTTACACTGTTACTTTTGTTGAACAACCAGATTTGACTCTCTGGATACTTGCGAATAAAAGTGGTTTAGGTGGTAATTATAGTGTTTTCACACGATTGGCACAAGCAAATATACAAAAATAGACATTTGCAAAATAGAAGTAGCCAATAACAATGCAAAATTGTTGGAAGCAGAGAATTTGCAATGTTGTTGTGAAAGGTTAATGTTTTGGTATTGTTTTTTTTTTCTGCAGACATTCAACAACAGAAAGTGCAATGTTTTTGAGAAACAAACAAAAAATAACAAGAAAAACACTACAGTGTTGTTGAGAAAGGCTTATGTTTTTGTAATGTACATGTTGCTTTCTGTTTTTGGGCTTGTTCTCTTTGTTTTGGGCTTGTTCTCTTTGGTTCCTCAAGCTTCATTGAACTAGCCACTAAAATCAGACGTTGACTCTGATACACTCAAAGCCTAAAACGTGATGACATGCCAAAACATGAGAAAAATTTTCAGTGGAACAAAGCCACACAGCAAAAAACACAAAAAATATCAACAGGCTAGCAAGATCTGGCTCTCACAAATTCCCTTACAAGAAGAAATTACCTTGTTTGACAACCTTATGTACAAAAACCAACAACACAATGGCATGTTAGAACAATTATACTGCAACATGGTCATGGCAATCAAAAACCAGCATATGAGGCCACACCTGATAGTCCACTATAAAAACATAATGTCCCTGGAGCAAGGATGTAGGACAAAAACATAAGGCTGCCCAACATAAGCAGCATGCCTACTTACTGGATGTATAATCACAAACCTAAAGTGGACCTCTATTTGACAGTATGAAGAGAGTAAAAACAAATTCAAATATGTATTGAGAGCCTGTGGAAGTTGCAAACAATGCGCTAGACTGAAGCAATGGCATGAAATTCTACACAATCACTCTCCAGTGGCAAGCAGAAGGGTGGAACTGGGCGACAGCCCCAGGCATCCAAAGCAGTGGGGCATTTGAAGATAATTTGGGACGTGTGATTGAATTTCTGAGCCAAATTTCAAAACTGTCCCATTTCAACTTGCTTGATTTTGCTGAATATTTGAAGCATCACTAGTTTCCCATATCATTTTTTGATTTGGCAACTCTGGGTGCGCACTAACACAGCCGCACACCTGTGATTGCAATATGTGCATCATTTCAAGCTAAATCATTAACTGACAGTTCAGGTGGATTGATGACAAACAACAGCTCACACAAGCCCGAATCTGCACTCTCCCCATAGTAGTTGTACATACAACAGCCGCACATTAAAAAACGAAAGTTTTCTTGCACACTTTATGCACATTCTTAATTCTTGTGTAGTTAAGCAAGTTATAAAAACTGCCAACCCACGGCGCACTTAAGATACGGCCGGATATGTCACATTTTGCAGGCCACCATTAACAGGCCGATTTCGTTTGTTTCAAAATGCAAGTAAACTCGATCACATACATTTGTTTCATGACTGTAACAGTAGCTGTAATGATACTAGTGGTTTATGGGATTTTTTTCAAAGCTTTGCCATGCTTTTGTTTAATCATGCATAGTCTGAAAATAATCTAAAGCTAGAATGTGTAAGGGTTCAGGAAAATGTAAGCCATGCTCTCTATATATATATCTACTTACAGCATTACAGACACTTTTGCAAACAACCTTCAGCAAGCAAAATGCAACACACCTCTGTGAAATAGAGCAAACATTTTGCTACCAGTGTGCCCATATTTGCTTTAAATTATACCAAAATGTCAACACAAATCATTTAGCTTCACAATATTTCAAACAGCTGATTGCAGTGTTCAGAAAACTCCTTTGTTTCAGTTTGGGGTACATTTCTTAATGAAAAAAATTTTTCTCACATGCTGGACTGTGTTAATTTTGCGCTTCTAACATGAAAAAAAACATGATGAATGATTGGAAGTGGGATATGGGACAAGGAAACTGCAAAACTGAAGTGGCACATGCAAATGTTCATCCACTTTTATGGCTTTTTGCATTGATGAAAATCCTGTCTCCTCATTAAAAACAACATTGCAAATTAGTATCCATGCACTTGTTTTCTCGCACACAAGCAACCAGATGGTGAGTTCAAAAAGCTCAAATCATGAAACGACTTGATCAAATCCCCAACTTCAAAACTTTCATTTTTATCAGTCTGATAAATTCTCTGCTAAGAGTATTTCTTGACAAGCTAGCAGTAGCCAATGCTGAAGGTTGTCTTCATGATTTTTCTGTGTGTGTTGTTGAACTGGGTGCATTTCTTTTTTTATTTCATTCTTTTACCATTTTCAATTTAAAATCATCCTCAAATGTTTTATGCATACTACGGATTTTTTGATTGGCTTCCATTCAGATTGGTTGTCACACTTGATCCACTTTGTTAATAAATCAGGTTTGTTGAAACAAAAAGAAAATCCAAGAACTTGTTGATGTTTCTAAAAATAAACAAACATACCATTTTACCATGTACAGCTGTTAAAGCATACAATATGTAGTACCAAGTGTTACATATTAACACTTTGACGTCTGGGTTAATTCAAGTGGTTCGCAAAAAAACAGCTGGATCGCACGTGGCTTTGTCTCCGCTCCTGTTCGAAGTGTCAAAAGAAGGGCAAGTGTTGTAGTTTGCACTCGAAAAAATTTTTTTGCTTGGGGGTTGCGGGTTTTTTGTGAGTGGCGTCATAAGTGGAGAACTTTTTGCCCACCTTGGCCAACTTCACCTGGCCCTGGGCACCAACCGTTAGATGGTAGTATTTTTGCTGAAGTTTTTATTGGAAACTAGGCATCAATCTGAGTCTTTTGATACTTTGGATGACCTGCTAGGGTTTCGGGTTCAAAAGTTATGATCTAAGTTAGTAAAAATTTGACTAATTAGTTAATTAGATAATTAATTTGTTTATTTAAGATCATAACTTTTGAACCAGAAATGCTAGAAAGTTGATCAAAGGCTCAAAAGACTTGGACTTGAGCCTAGTTTCCAATGAAAACTTCAGGAAAATACTTTGGCCTAGCAGTTGGGCCCTAGGCCAGGCAACATGAGCAAAATGGCCCAAAAACTACTTCACTTATGACATCACGCACAAAAAATCTGCACCTCCCAACCAAAAATTTTTTTCGAGTGCAGACTACAAGACTAGCCGATTCATTTGAGCCCTTGAACATCTCTCTGGCGCAATCAGCGGAGGAGCTAGGGTGTTGGTAAGGCAACTGACAACTGCTGGTTTTAGGCCGATTTCAAAGTACGAATATATCGTACCCCGGGTCTCAAAGTGTAAACAATTCACATTGTAGTTCTTCTTTCATGATGTGCAAGGATGACAATTAAACCAGAAATGACATTGCAATAATTTTTACTGGTAGGTTATCATTGTAACATTCACACTATTTATTCATTTAACAGCAAAACAGAGCTGTAGGCTATACAAAAATAATTTTTCACAGCATCTGAGGAATCAGGACTGCTGTTTTACGATTATATCAAACTTGCAGCACTTTTTGTCTTCATTAAGATCACAAAACCAAACTTACATTACCCTGCCTGCAAAACATGTTTACTGCATCTCACATTTATTTTTCTATGGTGCTGTTTTGCCTGTGGGACTAACCAAGTCAATATGCTTATTGCTTAGCATTTCAAATATTCACTTACATTACACAATTTCTCAGTCACTGTTGAATACTGTCAAACGGTGTTACTCGGGACAATTTTGAAAGTGTTTTTATTTTTTCAAAGCACCATAGATTATTTTGAAACATTCTAACAATGGAAAGACTTGTAAGTATGCAAAGTTTCTAAAAACACAAAGTTTTTTTCATTTTGAAAGTTAATAGTCCCTTTTTTCAAAAAACTTGATGGCATCCAAAAATAACCCTGGTCTCACAGGGTAACTTGAGATGCAAACTTTTTTGCATGTTTTCTCCAAATATATATAATACCCATAATTGTGGATAATAGTAATGGGACATAACCATTGTTGAAAATTTAAGTATTAGTGACGTTTGCATGAAAAACATATATTTAATCAGATTAAACAAATGTTACGTCATCTGGGTAAACTGGAACACACACAAGCAGGATTTTCATTTCAATAATGTATATTTACACTTTTCACTAAGCTCAAAGTTTGACATCAAATACTAAGTTATGGACGAAAAATTAATCTTATACAGAAAGAAAACCTGATACAAGTACATCAAAATCCTGTTTATGACCCATGTTACCCTAGTAACCTAAGATTGTTATCAAATCAATTTCACAAAAGCTATGAAAGACATTAGCCTTGTTTTCAAAAATATGTAAAGTTGAGGTAGGCATGCTGAAATTAAAACTAGCCAACTCAGAAAAGTCAATCATACTGTACTAAATAATTTTTTTCTGGACACACTGTGCTTAACACAGTGCTTTTCAAACTTTTTTCGTCATGGCACACTAATAACTTCTGGATTTGGCTGCAGCACACCTATTTTATGATGGCAAAAACCTACTGCTACATGGACCAAACATTTTATAAGCTTTTTGTCATAGTATGAAACTTTCATGGCACACTTCAGTCTTTTTCGAGGCACACTAACGTGCCGCGGCACACAGTTTGGGAAACCCTGGCTTAACACATCAACCGCCAGTCCACGATATATTCGTGGCTCCTGTCTGATGCTAGAATGCCGGTATGGTTTTCGCCAGGGATGTGGAAACGGAAGCTGTCCTTTTTCTGTGGAAGAGGAAGCGCAAAACTTCTACCGCTTCCGCATAGGTTATTTGACTTGAAGAGTAACTTGGCGAAAAAGTTTTGTCCATTTCCCATTTGAAGTTGCACGATAAGCAGGGCCGGATTAACTGATGTGAGGCCCTAGGCTAATCCACTTGTAAGGCCCCCTCACCCATTGTTGCAAGGAACAAAACGGAAACCGTTAATCAATTTGCGAAAATCCGTAAATGACGCTCTGAAAGTACCGTCATTAAAAATTCTAAATCATTAGTGAAGTGCCCACGATTACTGCATTTGTTGCTGCCTTCGACGCAAAAGCGTTAAATAGCACGGAATTGTTGAAATCCTACTTGGCTGGCGGGAACAGGATTACTAACGGCCACAGGCAAACCAACTGAAATCGCCACAATTGAAATATTAGACAAAACACATGGTATACATTTTTTTTGTAAGAATCACATCTGTTTTTTCTTATCTATGTTCAAAAAAAAGCAAACACACTACACCTATATAGTATGTGTTGCGGCATAATGACTTTAAAGCACAACGTGAGGACCGTGTTGCAACTCGCTTACCACAGCTGTAAAAATCTCACACACACAAGCAAAACACGTCACGTAAAACCCACCCAAATGGTTGTACTGCTAGGTTCACGATTCGCATGTTTCTTACTTTTTCAGACTGGTAAGAACCTAACACAACGAAACTGTCATGTGAAAAGATGTGAAGCATAACCAGAACTGTCACTAGAAAGTTTTGAATAAGGGGTTTAAATTTGCACAAGGGGACTTGACATTCTGAAAATGTAATAAAATTTTACTGATTTATAGTGTTTCATGTTTAAGTTTGGAAGGCTGAGCTCACCAATGCCCACCGTGGCAACCGGACTGGTTTAAATTTCGCTTATGCTGTCATTATTGAAATACGTATAGAAATAAAAAGCTACAATCATTAAATCAAGGTTGAACATAACACAGTAAACAAATTAGAAGGGTTTTGTCCTGCCTTCCTCATAACAAAATTATGTAAGAATTCATTACAATTTGTTTGCCATGTTTGTCACTTTTAATGTATCAAATGCAGGGGTGCAATGACAGGAGGGGCAAGGGAGGCACAATTCCCCAGGTGCTGAATCATTACAAGGGATGAAAAAAGTCCCAACATTGTCACAAGTACCTTCTTCAATACAGTACATTGCTTCCGAAAGACCTCAGGCTCAACCATAGGGGCGACAAACTGGCTCCATGCCCCCGGGCGCCATCTAACCTCATTACGCCCTGATCGAATGCTTAGTGTGGACAACCTCTCATGGAACATTACGACCCTTTCATTCATTTTTAATTCTTTTGAATTTTGAAAAGGACCTTTCACCTGAGCAGTTAGTGACCATCAAGCTAAGAAATAAAGCTTCGTGTGGTTGCATAAACTAAGAACCAGTAATTTAAGTCATCAGACCCTAATGAGCTTTTGTTATTTTTGCTGTTTCCCTGTCTCGTTGGGGAAGAGCTCTGCGGTTGCTAGTTGGCAAAGTGGTTTTTGCTTGCTATTAAAGCTCATCATAGAATCTTCTCTGATTTGCTTAGCATGGGAGCAGTACAAACTTGCGCAAGTACTCAATAGGAATCTGATTTCTGAATGACTTTACTGAAGAAAATTCAAATGGAAAAGATCACATCTAAAAATACCAATCGAGCTATACGCGATACAAACGCTGACAAAACTACTGTATTGCTCAGTCACCTATGAAACAACTATGCTTTTATTGTAGGATACTGTAGCTAGCACTACACATAGTTCTTATCTGCAGCAGGCCCATAGCCACAGGGGGCATTCGAGGCCAGGGACCCCCAAAATTTCTTTTGTGCCCCCCAAATTTTGTTCCGCACATAATAAAAGCAAAAATCTTCTCCCCCCCTAAAAATATATTGTGCCCCACCAAATCTTGAAACCTGGCTATGGGCCTGATCTGTAGCACAATCTTGCTTTGATCAGGTGCAGTGACGTAACTAGAGGTTTGGGCCAGAGGGAAACTTAGCTGAAGGGAGCCCACAGGCTAACAATAATTGAGAAACAATAGCAAATCTGGTATTGAACGACTATACAAACACCCTAAATCACTGGAAAACACTACGAAATTCACAAAAAACAACATCTACTAAAACCAAAAGAATAGTAAATACCAAAATACAAGGTAGGTAGGTCCCGGTTTTTACATTTAGCTTGGGAGGGGGCTGTTCACACCCCTTCCACCTGCCAGTTATGCCACTGATCCGGTGCATTTCAAACATGAACAGCCACAAGTTCTTTTGATAGAGTCACACGTAACAACAGGTACGATTCAGCAAATGCAGCCAGCGCACTTTGAATATTAATTAATTTATTTGTTTGTTAGCAGACACGAAGTCCATAGTATGAACACACACACTCTGCAGAACGCAGGTTGATAAAAACAGACAATACAGAACGTAGTACAAGACATTGAAGCCGGCGATATCACAGTATATATCGACACAATAGTTGGCATGCGGCTTGACCACCGGTCGACACAATAGTTGGCATGCGGCTTGACCACCGGTCATATTGAGATTCATGGAAACTCGTTGGAAGACTCTGGCGTTATCACCACGAAAGTTGAATAAAACTAAATTTTGTGAATAATAATTTAGACAAAAATTTTTGACGAAGTTTAGTCTAAATGATTATATACCGGCCATTGACTCTATGCGTACAACAGTTTGTTGGAAGCCCAATTGGATCTGGAGGCTCTAGGCTTAAGCCTATATATACAGCCTATAGGTAAAACCGGCCCTGACTATAAGCCTGAATGAACGTGCGATACTGCGATATCAGCAGCGCGAGAGAACGAGAAAAAGCATAGCTAGTATCCATGGCGTTCTTCACAGAAGGCCAAGTCATCGTGCAGCTTACCGATTTTATCAGCCAATTGTTCTCTCATTTTTTGTTAGTGGAAGTGATAGGTGTGGAAGCAGAAGCGGTTGACGAAGTAGCCGCTTCCACATCCCTGGTTTTCGTGCTGGTGCTTGAGTGGGCAAAGCTTGTTTCAAAAAGGCTCTGGATGGAAAACCTTGCACAATACTAGCACAAATATGTTAGTCATACTGTGTAGTTTATGAAAATCGAAATCAAAAAATTTTTCCACTTCGTTTGGAGAGAAAAAACACCCAAAAACAAGGGTGGATTGCTTGTTTTTTGACTTTGAAAGTTTATTGTGCCTACTCCAACAATGGGAAAAATGTAAAAATCACAGAAACGGTTGCTATAGCTGTTACAAAGCATCCTGCCAAGTTCTGAATTAAAAAATTATAGAGAAGAAAAGCTATAACAGTTTTTATATCACCTGGTCCTAGACAGCATTTCTGCTTTTCGACTCCGTCTGAAAACGCACATGCATTCATCCGTGCTTTGCCGATCGCTAAATAACTCAGTTTGGTTTTGATTTGACTACAATGTACAGTACTATTTCGTTTCGATACATAAAACTTTTGTTGCACTAACTGAACTACGAAAAAAAATTTTTACACACATTGTGCCACAAAAAAAACACGCAAAATTTTATTTTCGCATGAAAAAGTCGCACAAAATTTTCTTTTCACAAAAAACAACAGCGCAAAATTTTACTTGCACGTGGGCTGAGCATTCGACAATTGCCAGCTCTTGTATGCTGAAATGTAACGCTTCTGCTGTTGTTGTTGTTGCAAAAAAAATGTGAATATCATAGAACATGTTGTGATTACCTTGTAGCAGCCGCATGTCAAGATGGTAGTGCATGAAACGAGAGGAAAAAAGTACAACATTTTTATCAGCTGGTTGTAAATAAAGTTTGATATTTGTGAAAAAGTTATACATGCACGTTCAGGTGCTTGGCGTTGTTGCGATAGGAAAGGACGAGCGGCAAGGGTGCAATGCGAGCTATTGTTGGCAGGAACTTTTATTGCTCTCTGTTGAACTCTAAATCTCCATTGATATGTATTGTTGGGAAGCAGCGAAAACAGCACACGCTGCGATCACTGAATTACTGCATTTTCGCCAATCAGCGGGTATTATTCTTCACGATGCCCTTCCTGGCTCACAAAGGCTTTGCGCTAATGGGCCATTTGAAGACTGCCAAGTGCGCATGTTTGTGAAGCAGCGCGCATTGCCAAGTGCGAATGTTTGTGAAGCAGGGCTAATTCCAAAGTGTCAACGTTTTTGAAGCAGCTGAACAGGCCGCTCCAGCAGTTACTTGTTGTTGAAAATAAAACAATTTTGCAGCAGCTAAAACCGTTAACTCTCTACATGATGTTCCAACTCCCACTAATTTTTTATCCACATCACACTGGCATGCGTTCAGAAATGCTTTACACTAACGGGTCATTTGAAATCTGCCAAGAACGAATGTTTGTGAAGCAGCGTCAAAAAGACGGCTGAAGCTTTTACTTGCTGTTGAAAAAAATATTTATGCTCAAGCAAAAATCGTCAAATATCTACATGATATATTCTAACTCAGTAAAAATGTTTTTGAGTAATTATTTATGCACTTTGCATTGCCATGCGTTCACAAATGCTTTACACTAACAAGCCATTTGAAATCTGCCAAGAGCGAATGTTTGTGAAGCAGCGTCCAACACATGGCTGAAGCACTTACTTGCTGCCAAAAAAAATATTTATGCTCAAGAAAAAATAATCAAATCTCTACATGATAAGTTTTTAACTCAGTAAGTTTCTGAGTGATTGTTCATCCACATTACATTAGAAATTGCTCCCAATGAAATGCAATGTGACGAGACAATCAGCCACATGGTTATAGCAGGCCGATCTTATTTCCGCACTCTGCGAAACGCGTGCGTGACTGCAGGCAAAACTGCCATGACTGCAGGCAAACTATACCATGGTTGCTTTGAAATGCTCTCCTGGCCACACTGTACGTCAAATAACATTATAAATATGTGTTTCTGGTTGCTAGAGACTTCTACAAAATATTCATACTTTATAGAGGAAAACATGTGACATGGAGCTCAACAATTGGCATTAAGTGAACTACAAGTATATCGTGCACCGGTCCACGAATGTATCGTGGGCTGGCTCTACGTTTGGGCAAGTTTCCATACAACCGGCGCTTGATGTGTTAGTAACTTTTTCCTCATTTCTGCACTTCAGAAAATTAAATTTCTACATTCTTCAACTAAATTTTGTAATATGTGTTTTGTGATTTAAAGTTTTGTTGTTTACTGATGCTGTAGCCTATATATATATATATCATTATTTGGTCATATTCCAAATCCACCAACCATATATCAATAGTAAGCAATCATTGTGCTTATGAATATAGCAAACCAGGTTGAAGCCTGTTCACACAGGCTACAATCCAGCAGTCTCATGCACAACATTTGAAGAAAGTTGTATTGATACTTAAACCCTCCCCCAACACAGGATCTAACCTTTAGTTGTATTATGAATAACTCTACCCTCATCTTAAGCTAACCCTGCAAACACAAGCAACTGTTAACTTCACTGCACATAACCCCTACAATATCTGCCAAATGTTTTCAACCACACCAAAAGACTATAGCTAATTTGTAGCTTTCACGAGAAACGAACTGGTAACATTAGCTTTTAAGCCTACGCAAAACTTGATGCAAGCTTGACTGGCAAAGTCGACGTACGTACCATTGACAACTAAAACTTCCAAACATGTCAGGATGAGGATTGGGTCTCCTGCAGTATAGCTTAGCAGGAATACGGCACTGGTCTGGCGCTAAATAGCACATGCTTCAGCATGCACAAGCCACAGTAAGATTGTTTTACAAATACAGTGGCTGAATGGACAAACTAATGCCAAGTTCTAAATATATAAACTCAAAACTCACGGAACTTAACAACTTATCAACACACCCCACACAGTCAGACCTAGCAGGCTGACAATCGGCCTGTTAGTAACAGCCAGGCGGGAAATGTGACATATCCTGCGGTATCTTAAATAGACCACGGCCAACCTAGGACTGCCATCGCAACTAGAGGCCAGCTGAATACCTTCTGTGCTTGACTGCTATTCAACAAGATATTTGCACAACCTGATGTTTTGCAGTTGTGAACTGCACTGTCATAGCATTCACTGTGTTTTAATCCACTGTTTTTGTTGAGGACTGATCGTGCACAACGCCGATCGAGCATCCTATAAACAGTTTTAAACTTTCAGTCCCGCGTGCGCCACATTTCTTGCAGAACTTTGAACTCTTATAACTCGCCAGCCGATTGAGCTAGAGAGCTGTTCAAACCCTCTACAGATTCAGCAAGTCTTGTAGCCAAAATCGAAAAAAAAATTTTCGTTTCGGGTTTGAGCTTTTCTGGGGGCAACGTCACAAGTAGGGGTGCTTCTGCATTATTTTGGCAATCTTTGCCTGACCCTGGGCGCCGTCCCAATGGGCCATTTTTTGGACTCAAAGTTTAGTTGAAAATTATGTCAAAATCCGCGTCTATAGAGCCTTTGATTGACTTTCTAGCATATCCGGAGCGAAAATTATGGCTCATAAACCAAAAATTGACCAAAATTTTGCTCCCTCAAAAGTCACTCTTAGGGGCATTTCACCCCAGACAATAATTCGCCGTCAGATTGAGCTAGAGAGTTGTTCAAACCCTCCAAAGACTCGTGAAGGTATGTAGTTTGCAATAAAAAAACGTTTCAGTTTAGTATGTCTGGTTTTTTTTTAATGCTTATATAATGATAGGATATTCATGTTATTTTTTGCTGACGTCAGCATTTTTGCCCGACCTTCCTTTAGGACCGGCAGGAGCCATTTAAACGACATCAAAAATTTTTTTGCGTTTAGCTGTTTTTTGGTTACTATTCGGGGCTTTGAAGGGTCCGAAAGGGTTTCTAGCGATCCTGGTTCCAAGATTAGGGCCAAAAAACCTTAAAATTAATTTGGGAAATCCCCCAAAAGTATTGAGAAAAGCCACTTGCCAATTAGCTGTTTTTTGGCCTAACTTTTGAACCAGAAACGCTAGAAATTCAATCAAGGCCTCTCAAAACGCATATTCTGCCCTAGGATCAAAAAATACTGCAAGCCAAAATATTGGAAATTAGCATATATCTGAAACAAAAACTCACAGGAAAATTGAGGGGATTGATGAGTTGATGTGCAATAGTTACAAGATTAAATACCTACTTCACAAACCATCCCTAAGTTGTGCAGCTGACAAAGATGGCATTTTTGTTGAGCATTTTTTTTGCTGATTAAAGAGTGTGCAATTATGCACGAAGTCTGTTCAATGTGTGTTTACTGTTTAATGCATGGAAAACTTCCACAGACATGCATGCTAATTGTCATTGTGCCTATTTGTAAAAATGACAATGGGAGCATAAGTGATGATGGGCGCTATAGACATGTTTCTTTTGCAGCTATCGTCTCCAAATTGTTTGAACATCACATTTTGTCTTGTATCTCACCATTTGTGGACACAACAGACAATCATTTTTGTTTCATGCCACAACCTGGCACTGACTGACATGTGTATTTTTTTACTTAAACAGGTTGTGTCATATTATGTAAGCAAGGATACCCCAGTGTTCTCAGCAACCTTAAAACAGAGTGTTATTAAAATTTGAAGCTGGATACTGTAATTAAACATTATTCTGTCCTGTCTCAAATGGTTCTTGTGCTTTTTTGTGTTGCTTATTTTGAGTAGTTTAGCATGTTTCACCACCCCTTCAACTAGGTTTGTCAATAACTCTCACAGTGTTCAGCATTTAAAATTGCCTCATTGTTATCCTATAGTTACTGAATGTAGCTATTAGTTTTAATAATGCCCTCGAGAGTTTGGCTGCCAGCCTCCCATAAAACATTGATCTTAAACACTGTACTACTGACCAAATTTTCTGTGCTGCAAATAGTAAATAAAGTAATGTAACATTATTCTCACTTCTCTGTGTATTTCACAATTAGTGTTTCTCTATGAAAAACATCTGCTTCATTCATACACTGTTGGATCTTTTGTATAGCAATATATCTCAGCCTAAATGCTGCTGAGAAGCATGTCTGCTTCTGCAACCAAGCACAATTACCAATGACATAATAGACAAGATGTCAAAAACCCTTGTCGAGAACAGCAACACCCAATTCAAGCGCATAGAGATGAGGAAGATTTGCAAGAGCCAGCAATTCTTATCTGACCGGTATGAGAAGATTAAGAAACATCTCCACTCTACAGATGAGGAAGTAAACACTCTGTGTGCTGAGGACCAGGTCCTCAAAGATCATATCCACAAGACTGAAGCTGAGTCTGGCCAAATGCAAGAGGATGTTAACAACCTCAAGCAGTATGACTGCCATTAATGCCTTCAGTTTCATGTCCCGAGAAGGAAGTGAGAACAATGATCAACTTGTAATAGATGTCTTCAAGCTTTTACAGTTAGACCTATCTGCCAAATTTTTCAGTGTCTGTAACAGACTGTCTCCAGCCTCTGAGAGAAAAATCAGAGGTTCTGTCTTCAAAAGACAACATCGGTTGTGTAGCCATAACAAAAGTACCAAAGAATGCATATTTATTAATGAGAGCCTCACCAAAATCAACCAGTGATGCTTCAGCCTATGTTCACGGTTTAAGAAGGAGAATAATTCCAAGTTCATACGGACAAAGAATGAAATAAATTATGGCAAAATGAAGGAACCCCAGCTTGAAACAGATTTGGCAAGACATGGTGCTGTTGCCCTCTAATTTTTCTATATGATTGAGCAGATCACATAATTTTATGGATATTTGCTGCATAAAATATGTTCCAAGGTCATTAACGAGTAACATGCTGAACTGACTTCAAGCCCAGAACCATTTTGTTGTTATATCTGTATATTGTATTGTATTGAGTAACATCTTCAATCCCACACGCAAGTCCCTTGAATTTAAGCATGCATCGCAGTAACATGGAAAACGCAAATACATGAAGGAAGACGAGGATACATACATGGCGATAGTAGAGAGTATATGCTTGATGGCGTATATCTGAGAGTTTGCCTACTAACGTAATGATCCCAAGAACTGGAAGGTTTAGTCATGATGTACTTTTTGGAATTGTCATTGATTGTTTAGAGATGAACCTCAGTTATCATAATTTTAATTATTTTAATTCAATCATGGTAAATAGGAAGCCAGATGACATCTATAATTCTGCACCTTCCATGTAAACATTAGAAATGCCCAGAAAAATTTTGATAAACTGTAGCATCCTGTTAATCATGCAGAGACCACCACATAAAGAAGCAGTAAGCGAAACAAATATTGACACAAAAGATGGTTTGTGATTTCCATCTACCATAACTGGCTACAATTTCTTACATTCTGATCCTGTAAAACGTCAGATGGAGGAGGAATCTATATTGATAATAATCTATATACCCAACATCAATTTATTCTTGACAACCCATACAAGACCATCGTCATTCTGGCAGAATTCGCAGCACCAAAACCACACGCAGTCTTTCCCTCGAAAAAACGCAAATACCAATGATGAGTTCAGTACATAGAAAAACAGACCGTTATTTTGGGAAGTTCCGGAATCAACGGCCAACAATTTTTATGTTATTTCACATCTACAAGTATCGCAGATTCCGAAAATCACATCAAAAAAGTGAACCGGGGGTTGGAATGCCAACAGAATGACAACATTCCAAGGTCAGTCTGCGAAACGCCTGTCAAAAAATAAATACTTCAAAAACGCCGAAAATGAACGAAATGCTATATTTATTTTTTTGACTTTCCGGAATCATCGGCCAACAATTTTTATTTTATTTCTCATCTACAAGTATCGCAGATTCCGAAAATCAAATCAACAAAGGGCACTGGAAGTTAGAATGCCAGCAGAATGACAATATTCCAAGGCCTGTCTGCGAGACGTCACTCAAACCAGAAAAACTGAAAATACGGTGAAAATCAACGAAATGCTACATTCATTTTCACAACTTTTTAGAATCATCGGCCAATAATTTTTATGTTATTTCACATCTACAAGTATCGCCGATTCCGAAAATCACATCAAAAAGTGAACCGGAACTTGGAATGCCAGCAGAATGACAACATTCCAAGGTCAGTCAGCGAAACGTCTGTCAAAACATAAAAACTTCAAAAACGCAGAAAACGAACGAAATGCTATATTTATTTTTATGAATTTTCGGAATCATCGGCCAAAAATTTTTATGTTATTTCACATCTACAAGTGTCGCAGATTCCGAAAATAAAATCAAAAAAGTGAACCGGGACTTGGAATGCCAACAGAATGACAACATTCCAAGGTCAGTCTGCGAAACGCCTGTCAAAAAATAAAAACTTCAAAAACGCTGAAAATCAACGAAATGCTATATTTATTTTTATTATTTTCCGGAATCATCGGCCAACAATTTTTATTTTATTTCTCATCTACAAGTATCGCAGATTCCGAAAATCACATCAAAAAAGTGAACCGGAACTTGAATGCCAGCAGAATGACAACATTCCAAGGTCAGTCTGCGAGACGTCACTCAAACAAGAAAAAGTGAAAATATGGTAAAATTCAACGAAATGCTATATTCATTTTAATAGCTTTCCGGAATCATCGGCCAACAATTTTTATGTTATTTCACATCTGCAAGTGTCGCAGATTCCGAAAATAACATCAAAAAAGGGCACTGGAACTTGGAATGCCAGCAGGATGACAATATTCTGAGGCCAGTCTGCGAAACATCAGTCAATTTATAAAAATTGAATGGAATTGGAATAGGAATGAAATGGAAACATATTTCTGATGAGTTTCCGGAATTATTGACGAAACATTTTGAGCTTTTTTGTTTGAAATTTTCATGTATGGCAGATTCCTGAAATCACGTAAAAAATGAAAACGCGTTTTCCCAAAGGAGGAACCTGTGGTTAGTGAAAGTCGTGCGTCTCGTTGAACTTTTGTTTTAATATTGGAAGTTGATGAAGTTTTATATTACTGTAAGTGAATGTTCCTTCGAAAGTGTTCGTATCTGTTTGTTACTTGCTGAAATGCGTATATGCTTTAGCTTTTCTGATGTCTGAACTTGTTAATCTCGTGATACATGATACATGTTTAGATTATTAGGACTTTGTGAAATTTCTCATGTGTAAGGTATAAAAACAGCACACGGGGCATCCACTCTGTCAAAATGGGCCCGAAAATCAGTTCCGTCATATCGGCAGGATTTCTGTTGTTTTAGTGCCTCTAACAAAGCTCCAAACATGGACGTAACGAGCTTTTATGGCGCCTGAGCCAAGAAGCAATTTTGGCACCCCCGTGTTCGTACCGAACCTGAGGTCTGTCGGAAGCAAATGTATACTGTATTGAAGAAAGTACTTGTGACATTGTTGGGACTTTTCCAAATCCCCCGCAGCCATTCGGCTTCCCCCGCAGTGTTTCGACGCCCCCATAGTGATTCAGTGTCCAGTTAATTGTTTTCCCCTTTCTCCACTTGTTATGTCCCTTTTTTCCATGACCCCAAATTCTTGTTTGAGAAACTGTGTAAAATGTTATTAATCTAAAAATGTGCCCATGTACCAGCAGATTGAAAAGTCAGAAAGTTCAGAAAGTTTCAGAAAGTTTATGAGAATGATTATTTTGTCCAGAAGAAAACACTGTGCTCATGCGTTTCAAGCAAAATTCATTCAAGCTTATGATAAAGTTTATCAATTTGCATTAAACTAGTGGTTCTTAACCTTTTTTACATATCTTACCCTTTTATCGAACAAGAATAGTAGATTTACCCCCCGATACACTCAATGGTGCTAATTTATTGATATGAATGTAACAAACTCTCAGTTTAAGATGATTTATAAAAATGTTCATTGGCTGCTATTTATGATTCAGTAAATTTACGCCCTTGGAAGATGAAATTTACTCCCAGGGGTAAATTTACCCCAGGTTAAAAACCACCTGCACTAAAAAAAGAAACGGGGGTGCATTACATAATTTTATATTTTATTCGCAAAAATTGCAATTGCTTGCTGTGTTATGAATTAAGTGTTCATTTTCAGAATGTGTATCCCCCTTCCACAAATACAAAGCCCTCCAGTTGAAGACGTTCTTGCGACAATTCTGCCGAAATTGTGTCAGGAAGTGGAACTGAACAAAAAAAGAATCAAATATTATGACATTTTGTGGTTAAGGTCATTCGCCATCACAATGTACCATAACATCGAAAGATTTTGTTTTAGAAATAACCATTAGGGGAGTCCCTGTAAACATTTTGGGGTCCAGAGTTGGGCTGCTATGTAACCGAACATGAAACAATGCTTTAAATGGCCTCCATATATGAAATATCAGCTATTTTGCTCTGATTTGCGTGAATTATCCAGAAAAGCTGTTTTGATAGCCTTTAGCATTCACTGTGTAATCAGTGATTTCAGCGAAGATACATTGTGTATGATATTAATAGTGCTATGGTGCTCGGTGCGAAATCTCTGATGTTTTGCATGGCTGGGATATTGTGGATTTAAGGGATTGTCAACTCTGTTGCATAATTCTACGTAACTCCCATGCGTGTGGTAATAACATGTGTTGCAAAGGAAAAGGCATAATGCATTTCTTTTTTGTGGTCAGTAAACGTGATTCTGCTACGGGAGTTCGTATACTGGAAAGAGTTGTGGTGGGAGGTGAAGTGTGTAACCTTTGGTACTGCGATGTTAAGAGAGCAAATGCGGATGTAACTTGAAATGGTCAGAGGCGTTGGGAGTTCGTGACTACGGTGGACCGATATCGCGTTGTTGCTGAAGTACAACTTGTTTCCTGCTGAATTAGGTAAGACCTTCTTGCTAAGAAGGTTTGTTGATAAGCCACGGAATTGTTGCTTGTCTTGTCGACTTTATACGGTTTCGTGTTTGTTCGGCACTGTTTCATAAATGTATGTTGCAACAGTGTAGAGATGAAACAAATAACAATAGTGCAAATCGTATTATTTACACTGCAATTTTGCTGCTTGTTGCTATGGCCCACTGAATATTGCCACACGTACTGAGTTGAGCACCTTCCCGTTTATACATATTCTTGAAACGAAATCATCCATGAACATTTAATACAAAGATGTGATGGGCGCCAAACCTGCGAGTAGCGGTAGAGTGTACTCGTTAGTAGCTCGCTGTCACTACTATTTTTTGAAAAAAATACTGGCGCTGCTGCTATTGCAACTTTAAAATTAGCCCACTATACAGCTCCCTATTGCCCACCTCTGCTTGTACGTTTGGGTTGAGATTTGATCTGTCAAGCCTGTCATTAAGGAATCGGAACAATTTCGGGCCTCCTTAATGATGTTCTTAATGGCATTTCCAGGATACAAGCTTTGTTGATGAGCAGAGGCAATTTTGTAACGTTTGCTTTTTGTACTTTGTTGAACTTTGCTCTTGCACTAAAGAAGTATTGGAGAATTTTGACAAATTCTGCATTTTAATTGATTGTGTTATTTTAGCAAAGTTTTCGTTTTCCAGGTTTGTACTGGAAAACTGAATCAGATAATATTTCCCAACATGAATGTGTGTAACCATCCAAGAAGGAGAAAACGAGAATCACATTGCAAAAGCATGGAAACGTTGCAAGAAAAGCTACAAAGAAAAACCTTCAGCGAACCTTTGCAAACGTCTTCAGTTGTGTCAGTACATTTGCTAGACTAAGATTGGATAAAGGCTACTTTAGCAAAGTCTTGTATGGATTACAAAGTGTACACGAAGCAGTTGCTTCATGTGTACAATTTTGTACAATTTACAATATCTGGGGCAAAATGTTTCATGTCGTTCATAGTTTTCTATGTGTATTTTTTTGGTTTTTGCTTTACAGTAATTTTGCGATCGTTTGGCGTAACTGGCGTCATGCAAAACATCGCACATTACTTGCAGTTGGCGGGTACGTCGCTACATCTCGGCAAAATCCGCTGCAACAACAAAAAACATGTATAGCACAACGTAATGTTCATCAAGTTCTGCTCAGAATGGTTGTTACTGCGGTACGTCAGGCCGCGAATAGGTGGAGCAAAAGTTAAACGTTGTGAAAAAGTTTGCAATAATCTCGCTTTGTTCCTGCATCATAATCGAGCAAAGAAATTCAGCAAGAGCCTGGCGTTGGAATACCTTCGAATGAATACAACATGGGGCAAGCTTGCTATGCCAAAACGTTTAAATTTGCTCTTTTCATTCTTAACCCTTTACCGCCCACCAGAGCCACTATAGTGGCTCTCGGTTTTTTGGTTATAACTCGCCAGCCACAATAGCTAGAGAGTTTTTCAAACCCTCTACAGATGCGGGAAGACTTCTTGGTTCTATTTAAAAAAAATTGTTTGATTCGGGTGAGGGGTTCGCCTGGGAGAGGCTCGCAAAGTGGGGGCGCTTTCGGTTTTTTGACCAATTTTGACGGGCCCTGAACGCCAATCCCATGGGCCAAAATTTTGGCTCAAACTATTTTTGGAAACTAGATGATCTCCCACGTTGATAGAGCCCTTGCTTGACCTTCTAGCATGTCT
>Ga0210059_1001874_pt1 | contig 32244 bp, 23 predicted proteins | sample Ectturendosymbi2_FD_188042 | JGI IMG/M metagenome (GOLD analysis project Ga0210059, IMG submission 188042) | Ecteinascidia turbinata endosymbiont from Florida, USA - Sample 2 (SPAdes) (version 2) | ecosystem: Host-associated > Tunicates > Ascidians > Unclassified | place: Key West, Florida... | reverse complement strand
AGCGAACATGGCTTTCGTGAACACCGTCCTTGTTACATCCATGGACGAACCCATGTAGGCATTTCGGATGTAGCTAAATGCGGAAAAGTATCTTGGCCCACAAGCCAAATAAAAAGATATTTTTTACCGCAACAGTGACAAGGTTTGTAATACTAAGAAGAAAGAAGGTCCGACCGGACGGAGGACAAACGCTTGGAAGGCCAGTGTTTTGCTGCAACATGAACGACGCATACTGCAATTTTAAAATAAATGTTTCACTTTTTCAAAAACTTTTGGTAATAAAAATCATGCCGTGAACCACTTTTCTCAACACTTCTTGCATTCATGATTCTAATTGTTCTCCTGTGAAGGTTTGTGAGTCAAAAACACGAAAACTCAGCACATAATTGCTTTGACGAATAAGCTTATTTATCTTCGAAGCCAAATCCGATGCAATGATTGCTCAAAAACACGAAATATTTTCTCACCAGTGAAGAAAGTTCTTCGCAAGAAAAACCGAACACTTGTCCAGGTTGTACCGCCCAGTGCGATGAAATTAGTATCCCTGAAAAACAATCGATTGCATAAATTTTTCATCTTTATTTATATTTTAATAGAAGTCGACCATTCACGGAATGTATAAAAACACTTGTAAAAATAAATGTTTCTCTGTACTAAAGCATCATCATAACTTCAATGCAATTAAATGCTCATGACTATGTATGAATGAGAAGAAATTTTTGTGATACTAAAGGAAATTCTACATATTTTTTGTTCAGTTCCAGTTAACAACATTCAATTACCACGTCAGTAAGTAACCTCCAGTTAACTGTTCATTTACAAAAATTCAAGCTTGTTTTTTATGTAATAGTTGTTTCCACATCTGAACTTTTAGCGGATATTCAACTTGCATTTTGCATTTCATCAAGGAATTTCGTAATTTTAACTTGTATTTTTAATTTACAACGTGATTATCTAAGAAAGATCACAGTAGATGTGTTTATAAACCAGTTTTGAATCGACGTTTGCGGATAGCTTTTCTTAAGTGTCTATTCGAGAGCAGAACGAAGAAATTTATTCAAAGAAATCCTATGTGTTTTAAACTACAAATTTTAATTATATACGTCTTGAGACATTTAGTAAAAAGACAACAATTCCATTGTCGATCAGCTCTTCAAGCCAGCATGTGATGTTAGGAATCAAAAGTGTGCCTTGGGTTGAAGAAAACAAAGATACTTCCACTGAAGGAAAGATCGTTGCTTCCAACATGGTTGGATTTGAAGTTCCGTTTTCAGTGCAATATATTTCACCTCAAATATGTTAATAGCTCTGTTTGAAAAAAATAAATATCATAAAAGCAGTATTTTTCTGCTACCTTTCATTTTGAAAAATATCAAAACGGTCATTTTGCGGGTGCTGAAGTGCATGCGACAGGATCAAAACGACTGGCTTGTGAAACAAAGTTTAAGAATCCATCGGAACACTTCAATTTTATCAAGAAAAGTAAACATTGAATTTCAAAATTTGAAAACGCAAGGGAAATAAAAACGTATAAGTAGGGCAACGAAAAGACAATAAATCAAAATATTTCTGTTTTTTAAAAGTTCATGAAACGTCCACAAACCAAATTTCACGTTGATACTATGAGCTACTCCAAAGTAATTAGGTCAAAAAAGTTAAAGTTTATTATTAGGTCAAAGTTTTCTTGCAGCACAGTCTTTTTCTCTTTATCGATATTTTATTGAAGTTACAACACCAGATTTCGATATGTTTTTGCACGTTTGGTTGCAATTCTGAAATAGCGATGGGTTTATTGCGACTTCTGATGTAATAATATTGTTTAGCTCACTACTGGACGATTGAATATTAAGTAGACTAGGCGTGGCAATGCATGGAACGTGGTCTTACAGTAGCCTACTTGGTTTGGCAAATGCTTAATCCATTATGTATATACAGTGTTTTAAACTTTATGATATTCGCAGATTTGACTCTACTGTTGTTATTAATGCACTTATCAACATATCATGCCTGAGGTTAAACAACCAAATTGTTTATAAGTTGGAAGTATACTGCATGAACATGCTTCAACCTAAAGTGAATTAGTTGACAAAATCTGTGTCTGCTTAGTGAAAAGTGACAAAAGGTATATTGAGGAAGCACATCTCCGTAGTGCCAAGTATCAATAAGGTTCATTTCATAAAACTGAAAGTAGCCATACATTTTTGAAACATGTTAAACCAGATTTTGCAAATAAACCACTTTTTGCTTCGTTTCTAATACTGTATATGAATATGCTTTGCAGTCCGCATTTCGATTGCAAACGCAGAAAATTGATAGGTCAAAATAAAGTCAAAATTTTAAGTTTTTAGGTCAAAAAATTAGTTGCCCTACTTATAAGATACAAACATCTCCACCACGGTTTTGATTCGAAAAGATACGTCCATGCACATACAGACAAAACGTTTATCATTTCTCAAAGAAATCGATACATTGAGAAAATCTCCCTCGTATTTATTCTGTGACTGTGTGTCAAGCATTCTCGAATAAAAAATTGGAAAATCGCCGCTTGCACACACTTTATATCGGACAAGCTTCTCGGCTTTTTTCTATTTTCACAAAATGAATTTTTTCTTCGTCCTACCACATGACAGCGCAAAAATTTTTGCTTCTGTTATATTGTAGTGGCGTTTTGCCTCGTTTCTCTGAATTCTTGTTAGGATACCTTTGTTTTTTCAAATTCTCAAATACTTCTATCGGTTCAGCCAAGCCTTGATACAAAATTAATAACGCTGTTAAGAAGAATACATTTTATTTACATGCGCAATTAATAAAACTTAATTTTATTTCAAAACAATTAGAACGTTAAAACATGCAATTTGAAAACGTTATCTGATGAAAAAGAATAAAATACAAGAAAAACTATCGTTTTTGTGGTTTATTCAACATTCAAAGCAAATCTAATCAAACAACTTCTTCTGGCTTGTCATCAGCCGTTGATGTTGGTCAAATAAACTTAAAAAATAGCGAAACTAACTTGTTTTCATCCTGAAAGTATATTAAATGTGGGAAACAAAAAAACGCCCCAGGCAACATCAGATTCGTCGCCAAAACATCAGACATTTCTCCTAAAACTTCATATTTGATATTGAAATATCAGAAGTGACCACACTACTCGGAGTCGTCCCTGCCAGCTTGGTTAAGGCGCCCAGGTCCGGTGTTAATATTTGCTTTTGATTTATTGTAGTAGCCTTTTGCTTCGCTTTTCTGAATTCTTGTCAGGTTACCTTTGCATTATGGAGTGTTCGAATACTTTTATCGGTTTAAACCAGTGGTTCTCGACCTTTTCGCTGAAGGGAGCCAAATCCTCACCTAAGATTTTGTTAGAGAGCCGCACTAAAGATATTTTAACACAAGACAAATGACATGTTTTGTTTTATAGCAGAAGGACGTATGTTACACAAAACAATGGAGGTTTTATTGAAAAGTTGCACTTTTGCAATCTATTACGTGATCATCTAACAAAAGATTACAATATATGTATGCTTGCCAGATGCGTTTCGTAAAAATACCGGCCATTTTGTCCACCGTGACAAATCAGGCTGGTGTGTCATAATTCGTAAGCACATATTTAATGGCACGGCATTCTCCAATAATATTTTTGAAAAGAACGCTTTTCTGACAATGCATGTCATTTTCGGTTATCTTCTTTTCACTTGCATGAAGCTTCCAACATGCTTTGTTTGAACATTATTCAAAAATTTTTGCTTTATCGAAATAAAAATGGCTTTATAAAACTAATAAAGACATGATGAAATAAATAAAAATTGCACTCAGCAAGCGTTGGTTCAGCTTCAGCGCGTAAACCATGCTGTTGATCGTTAAGACACTTCCAGCCTATTTTATCACATCTGTCCTTTCCTTCCTTTACAAAGTAAATCTGAGTTGACGGCCAGCTGAACAATAGGTGATCAACAACTTGGAAAAGGAAGCCGATGGATGGAAAGGTGACGCAAAATCTGGTGGCAATTTTCCTGGAAAAATTCAAAGCATTCTTTAACATTAGCAACATTTTTGGAGCTGTGCGAAAAAGCATTGTATATTTTTAAAACCAATGATTCAACATCGTAGGACACGAGTTTCAATGAATGCTTCGACGCGTTACGAACAATGTGACAGTGACAATTACCCTTGATCATGTTTGGTTGCAGTAGACGTAACGTTTGGAACACAGAGCAGTTCTTTCTGTAGTTTACAGATGCAATGTCAGCTGTAAATGCAACCACACGCTTGATGTCCAGACTGAATTTACGGAGAGTGTCCGTTATGGACTGAGACGTGTGTAATTACAAAATCAATTGATTTTGATTATAAACAAATGGGCTGTGGCAAAATACTTAACATCTAACCCTACCGCGAAGATATACCTTCCATAAATTCTGAAACAAAATTCAATGTTACCGATTACTTACATTTGAACAACAAACTGCCAGAAGCAAAATGCACACGTAAGTGTCTTAATTTTATACGTTGGAATGCTTTTTCTGTTCTGAATCTTTGGCTGCTGGCGCAACAGTGCAAAAATATGCTTCCCACCTAAACCTAGATGAATGGACTGTAAACACTGCAATGCTCAATTGTTTCCTGATTGTGAATGCTTAACAAGTAGCAACAACAAGCTCTGACAGCGATTTACAATCTTCTTTACCAAAAGCACGTTCAAACTCAGGTGCTAAAATGATAAAACATAGTGCAATAGATCTGGTCAAGAATTCCTGCGGAAATGAAACATAAAACGTGTTTGGCACTTTTTTCGGAGGATTATAAGAAATATGTATAACTCGGATATTAGAAATACACTCTGTGTTCTTATTGATTGGTGTACACAAACCAAGTGGTTTGATTTAATAACTTAACGTTGTTACAGTGGAAACTATCAAATAATGAAGTATCTCCGTTAAATATTGCATCGTTTGGTTGTTCACAAAAATTGGTTACATCAAACCAGTGTATGAAGTAGTGGGATGCCTTAATCTCTAGGTACAAAATAGCAAATTTCCGTTCTCATGCATGCATTGACAACAAGTTCTTTTCCGCAAAGCATGATTGCGCGACTGGTTCTCAACCTGCTTAAATCGCATGAAACCACTACGGTGCTGCAACGGTCTATAGCTTTTGACGCATTTCCTCTCCAGCATACACGAATATTTTTGAATGTGTGAAAACAGTAAATGTTTAATTTGACAACTTTAAACCATGTTCTTCTGGTGGCTTGGCCTTGCCTGCAATACATTTTACTTCAATTTACCGTGTAAGTGCATTACCCATATTACATTTTATACTCAGAGCAAACGACGTATACTAACTATTATGCACTGTTCCCTTTACACAATAAGCATCTTCGCCCTTGGGAGGTCTGCAGCCTAAATGACCCTTGGTCCTTCGAAGCCTTCCACTCCCTCATGCATTTTATAAATCAATGCACTTGGAAGTCATCGCAGTACTACATTATAATAAGCATGATGACGTCATTCATGCATATGTCTCAAAAGCTTGTGTTTCATCAGAATAAATGTATTAGCGCCATCAAGCATGTACTCTTTACTACCGCCATGTGTGTATCTTCGTCTTCCTTCATGTATTTGTGTATTCCACGTTACTGCGATGCATGTTTAAAGTCTAGCGCCTTGCGTGTGGGAGTGAAGACGTTACACTATACAAAATACAAGAGATAGGATTTTTTCGGTTCGTCACAGAAATGAAGCAAGTATTCGTTAATCCCTGCCGCTGGATCAAAACCATTTTTGCGAGTCTCAGTCTCGAAGGTTTCAGGTTTCGTCTCGGTCTCGTAGGTTACAGTCTCGACTAGATCACTGGTAACTGCGGTGATGCTCGATAGTGTGGAGTGCTTTCATTTATCACAACGGCTGTTATTCTGTATTCTAACGAAGATCATTCCGGAGCAAAAAATGTACAGATCGAGTTGGAAGATTTATATGCCCTAATAGCCTTTTTGTGTCTTTCAGTTTTAGCATATTGATTTAATGCACCTTTTAGCATATCTCAGTACAACTTATTTGCTGCACAACATACAGCCATCTTGATTGGGATCCTCATCTTAATCGAGGCATTCTTTGTATGTGTCCATCTCCAGCCAAGACTTAAAAATAAAATTTCTCTATCTCTACTCTTTACGCTGTCCAGTACAAAGTTCGCTAGTCTCTACAATGTTACTCTCATTATGTCCATTTCTATGATTTTCCTGCATTCTGCCTGCAATAGCCTGTAGTAGTTCAGACAATAATTGCACCTACTGTACAGTACGCCGGTTTCACGGTTAACTGCCAAAAGAAATGCTCATGCACATCACGTTTAGGACGACGGAGGATGGAAAGTATGACTGAACAAAGGAACAGGAAAAACGGAGAGACATTCCATTGAATATGGTTAAGCCACAAGTAATAGTTTGCCGTAATTTTGGCCCTAAACGAACTTCGCTGAAGGAACTGCCGTGACAAGGTTCACTACCAGAGTCATTATAATTGGAGAAGTTCTGGATTAGTTCCTATTTTTGCGATTACTGCTAATTATTTTCAAAATACCGGCCTCTTACCGGGCTCTGCTAAATTTGCAGAAAAATCGCGGCCAGGCCGGTTAGATACCGGCCATCTGATAACCCTAAATATATGTGTTTATAAGCAAGATTTGAATCAACACCTGCGGATAGGGTTTCCTAAGTGTCAGTAATAAGGGTAAAATGTCGGACGCAATGTCTCGTATATGCTCAACGATGCCCTCGACAGCAAATATACGAGCACTCATGAACAGCTTGGGCATCCTGGATTTTCTCGTCTGTACCACTTTGTCCGGTCAAGGAATCTTCCCTATACAAGTGATAAGACGAAAAATGCCATAAACAATTGCAGAACTTGTGCAGAAGTAAAACCGAGGTTTTTAAACCTGCTCCGGGCACCCTCATTAAAGCGACACGCCCGTGGGAGCGTCTGTCGATTGATTTCAAAGGACACGTCCGGGGCCTGAGCCATACCTTTTCGTTGCAATCGATGAATACAGCAGGTTCCCATTTGTCTTTGCGTGCTCGTCTACGACGACGAAAACCGTCGTAGATTGTTTAAATAACTTATTTTGTTTATTTGGTTTTCCTGCGTACGCGCACAGTGATCGTGGCTCGTCGTTTATGAGCTCAGATTTGAAGGTTTATTTTGCAGAGCGAGGTATTGCTTCCAGTCGCTCCACGCCCTACCACCTCACAGGCAACAGCCAATGTGAAAGAACAAATCACACTGTATGGAAAACCATCAAACTATTACTGCATCACCGATGATGACCCGAGGAGAGGTGGCAGGACGTACTTCAGGATGCTCTCAATGTAATGCGGTCGCTCCTATGCACCGCGACTAACGAAACTCCACATGAGCGGATGTTCCGCTTCCAGCGAAGAGCGACTTCTGGCCCCGCTATGCCAACGTGGCTTCTCACTGGGGCCCGGTTTTACTTCGACGCCATGTATGGAACAAAGGCGATCCACTGTGTGACGAGGTCCTTCTGTTGGAAGCCAACCCCTGGCATGCGCACATCCAACATAGCAACGGACGAGAATATACTGTCTCGACGTCAGACCTCGCTCCTTGTCCAAACGAGGGGATCGAGTTAGAGAATTCTCAAGTGATTCCGGCAGTCGAAGCCGAGGTACCTACGAACATTCCAGAGGAAGTACCATCAGCTGATGCTGATCAGCACAAACCAATGAACGAGGTAGAACCTGATTTAAGTTCAACAAGTAACGAAGTGTCGCCTACTCCGATTCTGCGGAGGTCCAGGAGAAAAAATAGACCTCCTGATAGATATGGAGAACCGATTGTTTATTCGTGACTGTTACCAATAGTGCAACGCGTGTACTTATTATCAATAATGCCTGAATCTGTGTGTAACTGTACTTGCGTGTTATTTACATGGGGAGATTGTGGTAATGGTAATTGCCTTATGCCCGCCGGCTAATTGTTATGATTGCTTTCCTGCTGCGCCGAATGCAATCCCACATTGCGCGCAACGACCTGCTTTGGGCGATTACGATAGCAAGCCTGTACTGCAATGTGTTGAAGTTTCATTTTGGTTACTTGCTGCATCCGCTTGCGGACGGTACTGCGCAGAGCTGCTTATTTCTTTGCTTGGAAGTTTGCACTTCGTTTTTAATTATGTTAAAGCTAATGAAACTTGCCACAGACAGTACATTGTTAACGCTGTGCAAATTAATTCTCCCAAGTGTTCATTTTTCAGGATTGCACGATGATTTGATTTTACGAACTTCATTACAGAGAAGAAAAATTCACAGCAATATGTTGTGCTGTACACAGAAATGAGTTATACACTGGTATTTTAAATTCTGCGTATTTACTTTCGAGAACCTGGCGCCATAAATTAAGTGTAGAGTGGCGATGACTAAATTTATTTTTTGAGCCAGATTGTCTTGCATTTCGTTCAGTTTTATTTCTACAGCAGACAAGTTTGTAAAAAATGGTTAGCGAACTGGACAGCCATCACCAATACATTAACACTGAATGGATTTACAAGGAATTCAAAGCAAGGTTTTAACTCTTGGAAATGTTTAAATCTGGCTTGGAACTTCTCCAGTAGCCTTACCATTATGTTAATATTCTTCCACTTTGTGGTCTGCAGTTGTCTCTTCGCGAAAAACCTTCGTTCTCATTCTGACATTGGGAAAATGAAAGAATGCTTTCGACGATATGTGTCTTTGAAAAATTTTAATTTTCTTCTGGGAACTTAAGTAGCCTAACTTGCGATTTAGGTTCACTGTCGTTGTTATCAAATCGCGCAGACTCCCTGTGACCAGAGCCGGATTAAAGGGTAGGGGGGCCCGGGGGGCAATTTTTACTGGAGGGCCCCTATGACGTCGTTCATGACGTCATCGTTTGTAAAAGTTATGCTTTCGCTGAATTTCAAGGTTCCCAAATTCACATAGGCTGCAGTTAGCTCCGAGAAGGGAATTTGTGATATAGATACTTGGGTGTATTTTGACTAAGCACACTACAGAGTGACTCAGCAAGAAACAACATTCACCCGAATATTAAGCAGAAACCTGAGATTACAAACAAAAACACCGGAAAAAGAACATGTCAATATGGCCAGCCAGGCTGAGTTTGAAACTTGTTTCCAAGCTAATGTCTTGATTTTCACCTTAATTTTCAGGTGCTCTGGTTAACGCCACTGCTTTAACGTTGCTGCTTGAACGTTTAACTAGAAAAAGCGATTCAGTCACGGCGTTTTTGCTAACACAGCCAGATCCTTGCGTTTTTTCTTAGAAGCTTTGCGCTTTTCATAGCTCGCCTGATGTCCTGATGGCATTACAGGACAGGTTTCGGCATCGCGCTAGCCAAACATTGCAATCTCGTTTTCTGCTCTTTCATTCGACGAATCGACTGATAACCTTTTCTGACGGACCACGCAATCACATGTGTTTAATGGCTTGACTAGCTTCATGTGTTTATGATGTAACACAACAATAGTAGTCATCGGAAGAAAAGTGCATTTCCACCACACGATACCCTTTATGACGAAACAAAGGTGCAGTTCGGTTGCGGCGACCTCGAGACAGCACCAAAATTGCCACTTCTGATATTTTCACATGACATCAGATGTGATGTTCTCAGATAAATTCCTGATGTCTGATGTTTTGGCGACAAATCTGATGTTGACTGAGATGTTTTTTTTCAAATTTCCTCTCATTTCAGGACGAAAATAAGTTAGATTCATGATTTTTAAGTTTCTTTCAATCTCTCACCCTAATCAGTGGCGTAACTAGAGGTTTGACCCTTGGGGGAAAGCTTAGTTGAAGGGGGCCCACTAGCCAGAACTCAGAAAAAAGTTGAAAGATAGCGAATCTCTGGATGTCGTGGATGTCTGTACTAGATTAAAAAATGAAAGCACCTCGAAAAACTAAAAAAAACAACCTAAAGAATGTCACAACAGAACCTAGCAACGAAGGAAACCTTTCACTAGGCTTTATTCAACTAAGAACACATCAACATCTGCAGCGCAATACAACAAACGCCTGGTACGAAACTAGCAACCATCTGACATCGACGTGCGATACAAACGACCAAGCAAAGCAATGCAATTCCACGCGGCACGTAATCAAGCAATGCAATTCTGCGCGGCACGTAATCAGACTAATCAGTGGAGGCATCGAAACGAAACCGTCACAAAGAATACTAAATGTCAAAATGTCAACTGGAGGGGGCCCAACTTTTACATTGAGCTTGCCAGGGGGAAAGTCGCCCTTTGCCCCCTGTCAGTTAAGCCACTGACCCAAATGTGTGTTTGGTTATCGTTTCAAACTAAAGAAGCTCTCTTGGCTGCGTTGAAACTAACATTTTACATAAATTATAAACGACTGCTCCATTTAATGGCGATATTTCGCTCTGTTTCGGATTCAACGAGGATACTCGCGCATTGTTAGGTTTGTTAGCAGAAGCATTTAGCTTATGTGAAAGCGTAGCGTAAAAATTTGATGTTATCTGATGTTGAAGAAGGCAACAATCTGATGTCAACAAGACTGACCCCAGTGGCAACGTTGATTGATACTAAACAGCAGTCAGCAACCACTAGCATTTAGGACGCAAATAGCAATGTTTTCGTGACATTTGTGCAATAGAGGTGATGCACGAGTAGAGAGTCATACCCATGCCAAAAGAACGATTATTAGGAAAAAGCCACCAGCGAAATCATATATATTTGCATTCAACAAAACCGAAAATACTTATAGGCTATTCAATAGCGATTACTAAAACTGGCAGACAGTCAAACTTGTAGATAAATCAGTTGCTACTGGGGAATCTTGTCCCCTTGATACTTAACGCAACATAGGAATATAATATAGAGTTGTTTTCTTTTATCGCTTCTGAATTACGAAATATTTCAAATGAGTATTTTGTTTGAAACAAATAAATTTCATCAGTATTTTTTTTTGTTTGAAACGAATAAATTTTTTTTGTTTGAGTATTTTGTTTGAAACAAATAAATTTCATCACTGCCTGTGACCAGTGTTCCCTGTAAGGTGCGCAACTGCGCAAAAGCAACAGAGCATTTGCGCAGTGAAATCTCATTCTTGTGCACTTGCAGCAATCCAAATTTGATATCGTATATACATCGCATAGCCCTTTCGAAGTGTTTCACTGGTTGTGTCTACATGGTTGTGAAATTGCATGCACACTAAAACAAGCATTTGCTCAATGTAAAATTTTCTTACTGGGAACACTGCTGGTGACTAAATTCACGAACTTGTGCAAACATATTGACGAATGAAACAAACATTAAATATAAGGCAACAACTCTACCAATTTGAGATATTGCTATTCATCTAGAAGAGCCACACGAAATATTTCGGCGATCCGCAATTCGCCCACTATTGGTATAAACCTGCATGGCTTTTCAGCAGTCACTCTCTCACTACTTTACCTGCCAAGATGTCTGCGTTCAATAGTTACATGCGGCAAAACGCGTACCAGTGCCACTCTGTTGTTACGGAAAAGTACTAGATTTCATGACAAAAAAATGACAAAAAAATATGGTTGAAGTTCTGTTCGATATTTCCTTGTAAAGATTCAATAAACCAATGCTCACACATAAAATATTCTAACTTGACTCCAATACCTGACCACGGGGTTGAGGTGTTGTTAGTTGAGAATGGAGAATATTTGACTGAGTTATGCTCAAACACGGCGGGGTCTAATATTGACTCGCCTAAAATCATTGTAAAACGGGGATACATCTCGCCCGTGAAGATCTATTTTGTCACGTAATTCGGGCCAGGTGACACAAAATCAATACGGGTTCACTAGTGCAAGAAAGATGAAGTATACGCTTCAAAACACTGCTGTGGCAAAACAGTGGACGACAAAATGGCCTTATATCGCGAATGTTGTTCAAAATCATGGTGAAAAAAGTTACTTTTGTAGGTCTTAGAGGGGGCCATCGCCCCAGTCGCCCCCCCCCCTTGATCCGCCCCTGATTACAATTGCACTAAATCAAAAGGTCTCAATTACAGTTATAATTACACAAAATAGTGCAATTAATTACATTCAGCTCACTCATAAAAAAGACTAGATAGCCATAAAAAACAATAAATGAAATGAAAAACACTGGATCTAGTGGAAAAACACTAGTAGTGGCACCATTGACGCGTACTACCGTGACTTGAAGTGGATCTTCGAAGTTTTATTGTCGTGTCATTGTTACGCAACAAAGGTCAATAGTACAACAATTCGCTCGTGAGTTTCGCAACCTGCCTCTGCAGGCAAAGAAGCGGATTGAACTACACCCTCATAACTGCATGCTACTAAAACAGTGAACCTGACTCTGGTGCAGTGTGTCATATCGGCAAATAAACTGTCATTGCAAGATTTAACCCAACTAATTGGAATTAAACTGCTGATTTCACGTTTTCCAGAAATTTTTCCTTTTCAGTCCCAATTTCCAGAGGGGGGCAAATGACCGTTTCCCCCCTGCGGAGGCACATGGTTGTACATGAGAAATTTTTTTCAACACGAATGTTGTCTTTACTTTTCTTTCCTAAGAAAAATGTAAAAAATAAGGGAAAGAATGGTTGAACAAACCCTCAATACCTAAGCATTTTAAAGAAGTTTCTGGTGGAAAAACGGCAAGCTCATTTAAGAAACTACAAGGTTTGTCTGAAAAAACAAAATCAGTTTGAAAAACTATAAGCTCCTAATTCCTGATCATTTTGAACAATTTTCTGCCATACCTCATCATATCTGCTTAAAATACAAGCGGAAATATTTTGCTGCTTCCTAGATTGTTGACGCTAATGCTTTTACAACTAGGGAACTATTGGGTTGCTACGTCTCTGGCGCGGACCCAGGGGGGCAGTTTGGGGCAACTGCCGATCCAAACGTCCGTGGCGCTCCGTTAAAATGGTGCCCCTCTGTCGTCTGGTATAAATTTGCCCCTTTTTGGAGCGTAGCGAAGTGGAAATAGAGATAAAAAATACTATGAAGTTAAACGCTTATTTCTTTTCCGCGTTAGAACTGCCCAGCAATCACAAACGCCATCGCTTTCGCTAGAACAGCTTTGGACTTGTCACTGGGTTGCGCAAAACTGGTCTTCTCGTGCTACACTTTCATTTTTTAATGTGTGGTGGCAGTCTCCAAAAAAAGCAGTAGTGGAAATAGGACTTAAGTAAATATGGAAAAATTGTAACTGACGCAAGATTTCAGAAGCCTGCAAAGCGAAAAACCAGTTTCAGGTCTGCTATCAGTGCAGTCCGTGAGTCGGACTGAGTCCGCAGTATGTCTGCATCGACGTTTTGCAGCATGAAGGTGAGTAGATGAGTTTCTTGTCGGAACTAATGCAAGTCAGGGCCCTGATTGAACCATTATGAAACGTGTGAAAAGCTATAGGAACATTTGTACGTTAGCAAACAACTTGCTGCTATCTGAAAAAAGTGCATTGAGCGTGCTTCAATAGCTCAAGGGATTAAGACCTAACAATACAATTGTGCAACACCTCACTCCGCCAACGGGGACAACGCATCTTAGCATTGAATTACTATGTGGTAGGACGACGCGCCTCAACAAACCATGCTACTCCGCACTCAGTTCTCACGCAAAAACTTAGGCAGAATACCAGCTATCTACAGCTTGGTGGAATAAATAATTTGTTTTACGCGGTCATGACAGTTTTTGCTCAAACGAACGGCGCAGTATTTGCAATCCAAAATTTGAGGGTGGTATGGCGCCTTTCGTCCCCCCCCTGGTTACACGCCTGGCAACATTGACTGATGGCCATGTGGTTTTAATCCTTTTGATGCAATTGCAAAGGGGCAGACAGCTCGCGCCGTCCACGAAAAGACAAATTTGGCATGGTTAGCGAAACCTGCAACCAACAGCAAAATGCGTAGTTTATATTGGCTAGATCATTCCGTGTAAACCACATAAATTTGAGCAGAAAACCGTATTCTGATGCAAATTTTAACTTTTTACTGGTGACTGTGGTGTTGGGTGAGATTCGTGGTTTTGAATTGGTTATCGGCTGATTCTTACCTTTGTTTGCTGGCCTGGATAAAAGCAGATCCATCACCAGACCAACAGCATTGTGGAGGGTTCATAGTACTACACAATAAATTGTAAATGACTTTATCGGGGAGACTAGAGCTTGAGTTGGGAGGTATTGGCGGGGAACTTGGGAGGATCAGCTCGCCTGCCCTCATTGCTTTTGAACAGTGTCACACCAGCTTACGATACTGCATGGCATCTCGGTCTGCAACTGATGCTCTTAAAAGTACTAGCATGTCAACCCATGGTTAACTTCATCATGGAACTGCTGCACTAGAGATCCTTTGTGCTATATACCAGTGACGGACAAGCAAATCGCCCCTTCAGAAACAAAAATGGAGTCGCACAAGGATCTGTTCTCGCCCCTTGTTTGTACAACATCTACAGAGCACATTTTCCGGAAACGTCGGCCAAGCGGTACATGTATGCTGATGACGTCGCTCTGACCGTCACAGCCCCCACATTTAGGGAAGCGGAACTTGCTTTATCACACGATGTCTCTGTTGTCAACACTTACCTGACTAGGTGGAAACTCAGGCTCTGAGTTGAGAAAATTGTGTGCTCCATCGTCCACCTGAACAACCAATCAGCCAACTATCAGCTGAACGTCAATTAAAACCCAGAGTAACAGTGAAGTTTGACTCACATCCAACATATCTCGGCATATGCTTGGATCGTTCTCTGTCGTTCAGTACACACTTACACACACTCAAGAAGAAAGTTTCGTCACGAGTGGCACTCATCAAGCGACTGGCCGGTGTCGGTTGGGGAGCTTCTTTCAAAGCTCTAACGACCTCTTGCTTGGCACTTGCATTTGCTCCTGCAGAGTACTGTGCCCCAATGCAGTGCCGCAGCGCTCACACAAAACACATCGATGTACGTTCAAACGAGTCGATGCGCGTTATCACTGGCTGCCTACGAAGCACACCCTCCTCTTTCTTGCCCATTCTATCTGGCATTACCCCATCTGAGACAAGGCGCAGTGCTTCATACTTGAAACTTTACACCAAAGCCCTCAATCCGAAACATCTTCTACACGAAACTCTGTACCTAAAACCTTCTCCTAACCGTCTCCGCTCCAGGAAACCTCTACGCGCCTTTGTGGAATTGTTGTCAATTAACGGGGAAGCAACCACAACAATCCCTCCAGCTCTCCAAGGGCTGCGACCTGGGTTCAGCTCAACCGCCTGAGGACTGGTGTTAGCCTATTTGCGGCCAACATGAAATTAAATGGCCTGTGCGGCTCAGATTTGTGTGAATGTGGCAAGGTGCAGACTGCACACCACATCTTGCATGATTGCACCAAATTCAAACCTCCGTGCCACATCAATGAGGTGGACAACCCTGCTAGTATGGAATACCTTACCCAATCAAAGTTCTGACCAACATGTACTCGTGTTCATGTATATGAAAGAAGAAGAAGTGTCACAGCTATTTTTCATAATCTGGGCTAGTGGGCTTGATGTTATTTCCTCACATCAGCAGTCCACTGTCCAAACATGTGAAACGATATTAAACACTATTGAAATTCTACCTATATTAGTGGCATCAAATGTAATTTAGGGCAATGCTATTAGGCCTATTAGGCCTAATATGCTATTAGGCCCAGTGTAAATCTATCATGCGATTATGAGATCGTTTTTTACCATAGCCAGTAGAGCTACCTAAGATAGGAGTAATGTCGTAGCAAACGACTTTCGTTTATTTTTTGTTTTTGAATTGTCGCTTCAGCAATAAATTTGCTTTTCATGTACATGTAACTGCATTAGCTTCATCTGGAAACGTGATCGCCATTTCGCTATTTATTAAGGAGCTAGCATTGGCCTTGAGTTTCGCTTAGTGTAAGAAGAATCATTATACTTGTGAGCAGGGCGGGAATACGTTTCTGACATTATTTTTTCTAATATACGGAAAGCCAAAACAGTGTCAAACACTAGACCGCAGCTTTTGTTAGGGCAGTTGTCCCCAAACCCCAGGTGGAACAGCCTACTGGTACCAAGCCGTGAAATTACAAAACGTGTACTGATGGTGACACCACTTACTTTCTGGGCATGTGATTGGTCGATTCTTCCCACGGAAGCACTGTTGCGTACATAGAGTGAGAGCGTTGGAGCACAAACCGAGAGTGTTGGAGATGGAGCGGAGACCAGAGTTGTAAGTTAGGATGCGGATTTTGGGCCAGGTTCGGGCTTGAATTGTCAAAATTTTTCAGGCCGATTTCGGTACCGAATAGAAATTTGTTCGCAACGACTGACACCTTTCACGCCAGTTACTGTTGAAGCAATCGAGTTGATTAAATCTTTAATAGAAAGGATTAATTGTGATTTATTTAGTACTGTTTACTTTGCTACACCACCACTACCCCGCAGTTGCATATATCTTGCCTCACTCGGTAAATTGGGCTTTCGGGCCTAAATCGGGCTTCAAAAATAAATGTCGGACCGGGTTTGGGCTTGTGATTTCGCGCTTCGGCCGCGTTAATGCTTCAAAATGAGGCCCGTTTATATATATGCTTTAAGCTTTAATGCAGCAGCATTATCTGATGGTTCAAACTGGTAACGTCATTTCAAATGTTCAAAAATAACAACCATCATACAGTAGATTACTCCTGGGACGCGGTAAAATTGTCAAGCGTTGACAGGCCGCGATTACAAAAAGGTTGGGGACCTTTGGTACACGAAAAGCGGAAGTGCTAAATAGCCTAGGTTGGGGACCACTCCTTAGATACATCTTGTGAACAATTATTGGAGATATAAAATATTGTTTGGGACACCAACAGTGTTATCGGTTATGCGTAGCTTGTGAAAACTGTGTCCCGTCTTTTTGAACCCGCTTGAAGCTTTTGCGAATTACTGACATAGGGTGATTTTCAACTGTGGTGATTCCCTGAAAGATCGCATAGTTTGACCAACGAACGGAAACAGCCACTTTCACAGTCTTCCAAATGTAATCACTTTCGTGCGATACCCAACGACTGTTGCAGAGAACCTGGGGTATTCGGGAAGACTTTTTTGCTCCCCCTTATTTGACTGCCCTCCAAACGTCTGGTCTGGATCCGCCACTGCTCTGGTGCCGTAGAACCACACCAACAGCCAACAGCCCTTATAAGAAGTACTTTGTTGTCGTAAGACAATTGAAGTGCATAATTGACAGATTTATAAAGAAATTTAAAGTAAACAAAACTTGCGTATATTAGGTTCAATGCATCGTAGTTTTGTGTTTTCAGCTCACAACCTTCGCAAGCAGGAATCATTGTTGCGGTAAATGTTTTCCAAATAGCCTGTGAAGCCTTCCTATATTCCTTAAATTTTACTTAATGATATGTTACGTTGCAATGCCAAAATAAACGTATTGAAAATAAAGATGATGAAAATGTGTTCTTGCCTAACTGCTCAGTGTATTCAATATTAGTCAAAGAAACATATCTTAACATCAAACAGCTGTTACAAGCGCACCGGAGCGTGTCACTATACGAAGTGTGAGACGCAAACAGAAGGCAAGACTCATTATCGGTCTCACTACAGCCTTCCCTGCAATCTTTGATGTGAAATATCAGGTGTAATTAGTGGAGTGTAATTAGTGGTTGTACTGCAGGGTATAGTCTAAAAGTTTAATTTAAATTTTTGAAAAGTAAAACAGGTTTTAAACAAAACGCCATTTCCTCGAGGCAGGATCTAAATCTGCACAAAGTTAACATCGTTGTGACAAGTTTACATCTTAAGAAAACGAGACACTTAGTGTGGATCGCTCATTCAACATCATGACATTCATGCGTTCGCTCTCGTGTCCGTAAAATTAAGAACAATTTCTTGTTTGAAGGTTCAGGTTGTTTATTCACGCCTAGCATCCAAAGATCTGCTGAATCGGTTGGAGTCAAATTCAGAAGATTTATTTTGGGAAGAATGGAAAACAATGGGGAGCAAAGCTTTTGAAAGACGCCGAAAAATGGAGGATACGCAATTTTGGAAAAGGGCTGTCACCCACTCTGGCATCTACAACAAGAACCGGCTTCAGCGGCTTAGGTATTTTTTACAGTAGATTTTTCACTTTTATGGCAAGCAATTTGCACATTTGGCTGTTACCTTATGTCTTCATACTTAAGGAGTGGCTATTCTAACAATTAAAACACAAATGTTTTGCTTGGGTATATTATCGTGTTTAGTGCACGATGAAACATAAACGGTTTTAATTAAAATGTTCATGCTTTTGTAGTTGCGGTTGGCTTGAATATAATGTGTAGCGGTATCAATGATGTCATGCTTCATTTTACTGCAGCCGTTGAGATCGTTATGACGATCAACTCATAAATCTTGCATCAATTACATTCACCGAGAAAAAATGAGGAGCGAAGACTTAGATGCTGGAAGTTTTGTACCAGGCCGCGACAGTTTTTATCGGGAGTTACTGTCCTGTCTTACTTCAAAACATATTCTGTAATTCCAAGAATTCCTAACTTTACATACCGTTAAAATATGAGTTGTGGGTGAGTTCAGTTACACAGACGCTCCTTAAGCAAAGCCATATTGCACAACTTGCGTATTCATGTGTTTAGCGCATGATACCATTAACTGACCAACGAAGCAGCTTATGCGACCGGTATTTCACAACTTAACGAAGTAATACACTCAGGAATGTTAGCGTTTCCCCACAAAGTAAAATACGCAGCACTCTAAGTGTTATCTTTTTGCTATTTTTCAGAAAATCAACATTGTTGTGCTGTCCAATACAACCGCAGTCGTAAGGGTGCGAATTCGGGAAGATTACGACAGAAAAAGCGAATGGAGCAACTTTTTCAAAGCAACAGTTGTTATGACGAAAGCAACAAAAAGCTAAACGCAAATCGATTTCTGAAAACCTGCCATGGATTGATCAAATTGTCGTATGCGATTGCTCCACCTGGATTGCTTCTGTATGCATTGCTGCTCCGGTTCCCAAGAACTGAAACGACTAAAATTGATGTTTCCATTGTATGAAAAGAAACTCACAAAGGGACCTACGTACAAGTTCTGAAGAAAATCCCATGCTGAAAATTATGTTTTGTGTATCAGCAAGTCCTGAAAGTCTTATGCCCAAACTTCTATTTGTGGTCCATGATACCAGCCCATGAAAAGTAGTCTTCTTTCCGGGATTATTAAACGACTGTGGCATGTCAGCTGTTATGCAAATTGCACTGTTCAGGACACAAAAAGAACAAAACATAAATTTACCTTTTCGAGCAAAGACATGAAGCTTGCCCAGTGCTTTTAGCCTTGAATTTTAGATACAGGCTGTCACAAGCAGAAAACAATTTTTAAAATATTCCTGAGTGATCAAATGTTCTACTGCGGGTTGAACGGCTTTCCAAAGCGTTTGTTTTGTGCTGGTTTCTCCAAAACTAAGTGTGTCTCTCGCAAAGTGTCCTTTTTCTACTTGTTTCATTTGAAATCCCGCGCTATAGCTCGCAGTAAGCAATAAGCTGCACGCTATAGTGGATTTACCTTTGCGCATTATGACTTGCCGTTTCCTACTCGCTATTGTATCCCGTACGTTAGATCTGGTTTGTATCAACTTGTCATTCGCGTCAAGGGATTTCGTGTGTGCGCGCTCCACTGTGTCCGCGCAAATGACCTCGATTTCGCATTTTGCAGTGGAACTTATCGGCGTGGACACCACGGTTTAAGAGAGTCGAGTACGGTTTGAGAGAGTCGAGTTTTGTATCGCTAGCGCACGGACCACGTTGGCTGTTTCTGCTGTCGCGCCATCGTAAAGCTATTTCTGCTACTGCTAATCAGAAGCCTTTTGTAAATAACGATTTGTGCACCAGGAAATCTGTGAAACGAACTATCAAGTGGTGAGAGCCAAACGCCTTGCTTCGGCTTGGCAACTTAAAATGTCAGGCAATTTTAGTCGAGAGTTGGAACAGTACTCATACAACGACTAGGCTGCCTCGTTGGTAGCGTTTGGGGAAACCAGCATCTCTGCATGCAACGACAGTCATTCCTCGCAAGCAACTGCTACGCTGGGCAACAAGCGAAACCTCAACATAGGTTCCTACTCCAAGGAAACCCCTACAACGCCACGCATATTGTAATGTTACTACTATTGCTGCCCGCTTGCTTAAAGGTTTGTGCTTGCAACTATATTGATCGTTATGTTGTTTCGCCTCTTTGCTGCAGTCGGTTTAGCTTATTTTGTACAATGAAAAGCAAGCATAGTTTGCATTAAATACTGCTTTGCAAAGAAGTCCAGAGTTTACAAATTGTCCAGTTGGATCAGATTTTTGTGAAATACTTGAAATAAAACGTAAAATGTACTGGATTTCGTTAAAATCCACTTGTCAGGGACTTGATGCTGAACAACGCACATGCTGACTTGCTGAGCGTCTTGATAAAAATGCATTTAAATGAATGAGCAGCAGAGGTTGCTGATTCAGCAAAATGCGCACCCAGTGTTACCATCAATATTAACCGGTACGCAGCAGCGCAAAGACATCTTTCGACATGTATTGCTGAACCAACCTGTGCACGGTAGCATTTATGTTATTGCAAATGTAAGTCATCTATAGTCAAAATTTTATCTCGTTTTTTCATATTTTTTCATCCCATCTTTTATGTGAAGACATGCAAAATGACACTTACACATCATCCCTAATGAGCTTGCAGCGCTTACACAACACGATTTGTCTTGTCCACAATGTTTCACATTCGGTGCTTTGTGAACATAGCAATCTTCACAGTCGGTTGCGTGCAATTTCGGAAATTAATGTAAACTGTTTTTGGCTTTCCTTTTAACCCGTTTTTGCACCTGCAACTTTTTCAATGAATGGAATGCTATACTCACTTTACAGGTATCTGGGTTTTTCGAATACGGCACATCACACTTGTGTGCCATATCGTTGCTTTGTTAATTGAAACCGTATGGTTATTTCAGATGTCCTGGGAACAACATAAACGCTGTTCGAATGTGGTTTGTTTTCAGTGGCATGATTTGATATGTGTTTATGATTGTTCCAAATAAACTGATACTGTTAAGTAAAAAGTGCGGATAATTCCGTCATTTCTTCGGTTGATTTTTCTATTAAGAAACTTGTACTTCCGAAAAGTAAAGCATGCGTTTCTACAAAAAGACGAAGCGTTAGTCGCGTTACGTGAATCAGAACATGTATAATAGAAGCAAAATATACAACAAAACCATAAAAAGAAACTAACAAAAATAACAGAAATTGCTAAACAGTGCCAGCATTTGCCGTATGCATTTACACTCTTCCCAAAATGGATTTTTTATCTGTCTGAATGTGGCAACAATCTACCAGGTACTTGCGTTTTTCATGTTACCGTTTTCTGAATATCGCCTCTCAAGTAAAATATTCCAGACGAAGCGTACCCTTTAACGACCGCAAAAGCCAATAGATTGGCGCGTACGTTTTTGGTTATAACTTGCCAGCTGCTGCAGCTAGAGAGGTGTTCAAACCCTCTACGGATTCAGCAAGTCTAGTAGTTCCGAGTCAAAAACTTTTTTTCAGTTTTGGGTTTGGGGTTCTCTTGGGGGGGCGTCACAAATGGGGGTGTTTTCGCGTTTTTATTGCCTACTTTAACCGGCCCTGGACCCCATCGAATGGGCCCACATTTTGGCCCAAATATTTTGACGAAACTAGGCTATTTTACGAGTCATTAGAGCCCTTGATTGGCTTTCTAGCATATCTGGATGAAAAATTATGCCACAAAAACCAAAAACTAGTCAAAAATCCTTCCCCTGAAAAAGGTAACCTGGATGGAATAACACCCCTTGTGGATATGGCCATAACTCGCTGTTAGAATAGGCTACAGAGCTGTTCAAACCCTCTAAACATTCGTGAAGACTAGTAGTTGAGACTGGAAAAAAATTTTTCAGCTTGAGATCACGGTTTTTTGTTAAGGTTTGCGTATTCAGAGGTTGTTTATACATATTTCTGTACATTTGAATAATGACGTCACTTTCGGGGAGTCGAACTATCCATCAGATTTTGTGACTTGAAGTTTTTTTGGATTCTAGGCTTCAATACGAGTCTTTAGAGGGTTTGATGGACTTTCTAGCATTTCTGGTTCAAACGTTATGGCCAAACTTCCGGATTTTAATTACGGAGATCCCCTGAAATTACTCAGCCATGTCCTCAACGATTTGGGGTCTTTTGGCCCTAACTTGGGCACCAGAAACGCTAGGAGGTCGATCTAGGCCTCTACAGCTTCATATTCCAGCCTAGAATACAACCAAACTTTGAGCCAAAATTTTGGCCCCGTCCCCAAATATAAATGCTTTTTTTCAGTGCAAACTAGAAGACTTCAAGAGTCTTTCGAGGCTCGTATAGCTCGCTAGCATATTCTAGCGGGGAGTTATCACGGATTATCGCGAGCTACTATAGCCGCCAGTGGGAGACTCATGCATTTTCTGATTTTGGGGGTAAAATGTTTTTTTTTGGGCCATAAATTTGTTTCCAGACATGCTAGTAGGCCAAGCAAGGGCTCTATCGACGCGGGAGATCATTTAGTTTCCAAAAAAAGTTTGAACCAAAATTTTGGCCCATGGGATTGGCGTCCACGGCCCGTCAAAGTTGGTCAAAAAACTAAAAAAAAAACCATTTTCTGAGCCCCTCCCAGGCAAACCCCTCACCCAAATCAAAAATATTTTTTTAATCGAACCAAGAAGACTTGCTGCATCCGTAGAGGGTTTGAACAACTCTCTAGGTATAACGGCTGGCGAGTTATAACCAAAAAAGCACGCGCCGATCTATTGGCTCGTGCGGTCGTTAAAGGTTAAACAACAATAACTGTTTTCTTTCCACTTGACCGACTGGTTTGTGCTTTATATAAGACTAATAATCTACCATTTCTTCGCCTATGGTAAAAAATATGTGACCTACGCACACAAAGAAAACATATTGGTTACAAATATTACTCACTGCAACACACAAAGAGAAATGTTACTGTACAAACAGCGAAATCCGTTTTCCCAATCTCTGTGACATCTATGCGTGTAATTCCGGTGATACTTAATCGAAAAGGCAGTATATTGTTGAAACACCTTTTCTGAGATGTATTGCAGTTCGTTTGCGAGAAAGCATCTCTAAAGAAGTTAGAAAATCGTGGAAGTCTGATTCTCTTTTGAGATATGTTGATAGTCATTGTTCCGAAGACCTACGCCCGTAAAAATTTCTTTTGTTGGAAAAAACTGCTCTGTGTTGGCAGGCAGTTTTGCACCCATGAATTTGTGTGTTGGGTAGGCACATGGCGCAGGCAAGGTGAAAGATATATATTGCAGCGAGAGTATCGATTATAGTTTGGCTGCAACCATTACCTGAAAGTACCACAAAACAGCGAATGTTCTGCGGTTTTAAACGCCAAAACCGTTTGCTAAGCAATTTGCAACAGCTCTTGGCAAATATTTTTCAAATTGATTTTGAAATTTCTTGCAATATTCTTTATTATGCCTACACTTTGACTTTCGGTTTTGTTTTAACAAAAAAGTGATTAAAATGCTGATTTCCTCTGAAAATAATGCCAGTCAAAAGCCAACAAGATAGGAAATATTGCTTGGAAGCTGCGCTGGTAAATGAGAACACAACAATACTAAAAGCGCACCAACATTTCGGCGGATTCCCACCCGGCGAACACCATTGTTAAAGCAAAACTAGAGTGGCCCTAATTAATAGGATTACTATGTCAAATCGTTGCTGCTTGTTCTGTAAAGCTGAGCCACTGATTGTGCCTGCAAAAATTAAACCAGGATTTTAGTGCAACTTCTTCAAGCTTTTGATTTGATCTCTTACCTCAAGTTGGGTCAGCAGTTTTGTTTTCGTTTGAGGTACTGAGTTTCGCATTAGCACAGCCCTGTTGCTTTAGCAGTCTTCGCCCATGAAAGGTCGAGCTGTAAGTTACATAATTGTTCACATTTTTTCGAAAATATGCTGTTTACTTTCAGCTTGAATGCTCTGATTCATAATTTCGAGAAGAGAAAAAATACCATAAAAAGGAAAACCGAGATGTTCTTATGAGATTAAATGACACGCGAAAACTGTTTTTTTACTTTTCGTAACTATACATAGGCTTTTATGTTCTAGCGGGACATGACCCATAAACTACAAGCTAAACTTTAGCCTTCGAACAAGAAAGAACTTTGGCACAACCTTCGAAAATTCGAGCGCACAACCCGTTTCTCGTTTCACAGACAGACCTCCTCAAAATTCAAGAAGGTGGAATTCCTGTCTGAGTGGTGGCTTTTCAGGAACCCAGTGAGAAACCCAAGACGTTTTACCGTTGACGAAAGACTGGAAGGGTAACGAGATCCTTGCAACTTTGTTCAGATCAAATTGATTCCTTTAGAAACGCTAGACTAGAGGTTCCCAACCTGGGGTATATGTACCCCCAATTGTACATTTGCCTATCTAAGGGGGATCATTTGAGATCCAGGCTCATTTTAAACAATGTATAGTTAGTAACTTTGAGACACAAAATCGGGGTCTACCTTTATAATTCCAAAAAGCTAAGCGTTCTATAAAATTCAGTTGATTTTTTGTTATTTTACTCAGCATTTTTGTCATAACAAATTTTAGGGGTACATGCTCATCTGTCGAAATGCTGAAGGGGTACATGGCCAGAGAAAGGTTGGGAACCCGTGCGCTAGACACACCAACCTCTGTAGTTGCAGGGCCTGAATATTTAGCCAAAAAAACAACTGATGAATATTTAAGAGGCTGCCGTGATTTCGTTGTATTGTAAGAGAGCTCTTGTATATTTCCATATAATGATAGCTTGTCAACTAAAGAGAGATGCTTTGCATCGTGTTTTATTGATCTTGCTCATGAATTGTAAAAGCGTCATTTTTGCTGCAGCACGATGGCCAATGGACATCGTAAAGCGATCAGCAAAACACCAAGTAGCTTCACAAAACATTGCGATGATTAATAAAACGATGAAATTGTCCGAAGAGAGAGTTAGTAAAAAAGAGAATTTTTCGAAGAGCAGTGATTGGATGAGAAAGTTATTCGACGAGGGAGTATTCCATGCTATAAGTTTTTTTTCTGTTGTGCTGCGTGCTTGAGAGGCACGTGGGTTAGCGAGCAACATGTCAAAATCTTCTGTTGCAGTTCGCTGAAGTCCAATGCCTTCGAAGCCATATCGCGAGGTCAACGCTGCACGGACTTGATTTGCAGACTTGCGTCACTTAAATTCGATCCAGTCAGCAAGTTTGTTTCGGTTGCTTGATGATTCTTGCAAAACAGTTAGTGTGGCTGCGTTTGACAACTGTGTTTTTCTGAGAACTAAGAGTTTTCCTGGTGTTATTGACGATCAAAGAGTGGACCACCTTCGTGCGGTCGTGCAAAAATTTATCTCAGAATCTTGTACGTGATGGAGTACCGAAATTCCCAACACTGAGAAGAACTTATAGAAAAGACTGTCAAGTGCCCTGTGACAAAAATTTCTGACAGCACCCTTCAAAGACTTAACTTATGAATTTAGAGTCCTATGTCTTACAATGTAAAACCGACTGATAAGCAACCCGTTTCACAACATATTTAAAGGGCGAACCTCAACAAGTGGTAAACCCTGATAAGCAAACGTTTCCTGCTGTTCAGTGGTTGAAGGTAAATATCACCAAGCGCTAAAGATGGTGCCCTTTTCCACAATTAATAAAAGTCGCCATATTTGGCCAACGTCTTCAAAAATGTTTAAGTCTGCATGTCATTAATGGCGTTTTGAAGCCAATTATGGTCTTGAATCTTGACCGCTGTTTGGGGCTGCCGAGGCCTGCTCACACGCTGAATCACGTGACACATTGCTCTGCTTTCATTGAACAGCGACCGTCAGAATTTCTTCTGTTGGTGGTGTCAAGGAGTCTTGCATACGTTATGTTGAATCATAGAAAATAAATCAAATCGTAGCTGAATCATAAAAGTTATAGTACTGTATAAACAATGTGTTGCGTTCTTAAAAATCGTTTCAGCAAACATGAAAGCTTTAATAATATTATTACAAAGTTTTAATAATATTAGTTTTAATAATAATATTATATTAATAATAGGCCAAGTTTGAAGGCATCAAAATTGACTTGTTGCACTCAAGGTATTTTTTGTTTGTTTGAAATTAAACTGCAACTTATCTAATTATGAGTTAAATATTACATAATCCACTGAGGCACTTTCGAATTTTGTTTTTCGACTTATCAAAGAAATTATCAAGGAACCTACAGGTTTCTTTGTTCATACCAAGCAAACTGTTTTGTAAAAATCTTTGCATATTATAAATACTTTGGGATAATATACGGAAAGAAAAGCTCCACTGAAGATCCGCTTCTTTATATTTCCAATATTCACTTGCGATTCTGCCCTTAAACTCTTTTACGTGATGTTGATCATTGCTTTCGCAGAAATGCAAGACGACAAAAATTTCAAGCAACTGCGCTTAAAACTGTAAAGGCTTGTGAGGCAAAAATGGCAGGAAGGATATTGTTGAAAACAAAAGAAAGCAACTTCACCGTGCGTCTTCATTGTCAGGAAAAATAAATTGCACAACGTCAAGTTGACTTTAAAAAAAAAAAGTTTGATAATAATATTCTTTCATAATATTATGTTATATATAGTTTCAAATAAGCGCAATTATCCAATGGATGCCATGCTTGCAGTTTGCATGTATGGTTCTTCTTAAACGAAAGAAGAGAATAAGTTCCACTCCACCTAACTTTATCAGAAGTAAAACATTCTTCCTTTTGTGAGTTCAATGCCATTCACCTTTACGCTTTCCACTTCTATGCGGATCATGAGAAAGTGTTTTTTATTCATGTGATAACCAAGTCAAGCACGCAGGCTAAGTTTAATAAAGCAGTTACTCGCAAGCGATAGCCGAGCACTTCCTTTAATCTACGTGAGCAACGAAAGAATCTTCGGTGATTTAAAATCATTTTCAAAATCAAACAGCTACTCAATTCTGAACACCCATTTTCCTAATTTTCCTCTTCCTGCCATTCGCGTCTAGCCTACATAATACACGAAGTTGTACAACAACCAGACAATACTCAGATAACAGCTTTCATCAACTGTAAACTCAGTTATGGACAGTCGGAAAACGGAGAGTGGAAACTCAGCGGAAAAGGGCAAGTGAATAAAACATTAATCAATGCAACTGAATAGGTTCTGAAATAGATCTTTGGTGTTAGCCTATACTGTGTTTATATCCCTACATTCAATCACTTCTTGAATATTTTGTGTCCAAAAATGGTTAACAACTTTACCTTCATCGCTACGTTATTTGAGCCGAAATCAATGCAGCTCATATGACATCAGGCTCCAAACCTCAGGTCAGTCCCGTCTGAGGACTTAGTCTCCCAAAGAAAGCTCCAAGACCCCCAAATTGAAATATGAAACACTGGAAAAAACTGGAGTTTTTATCAAATTTCTGCATGTAAAGCCCCGCTGCACAAACGTGAAGCTCCCCTATTGAAGATTTTCTGGCGAGGGCTCTACCTCAGGTGGTTACATAAAAAACTTATTGTCGGCAGTTCAGACATAAATGTACTGTTAAAGCAGTCCCCTGCTGATTTTTCAAGAGGTCTATTACAAAAATCGTGACGTATTTGGAATAAAATGGTATTATTTCAATAGCTACACATTTGTTTGCAGACTGTTATCATCCAAGGGGCGTCAAAGATGTAGAAGGGAGTCATCTGGGAAAGAATTGTGTGGGATCGTGAACAGTGGTAGTAGGAGGACTGGTTTAAAAAAAAACATTTCTGGTTTGTAGCGTTTACTTCATGTTTTTCTTGTAACATTCTGACAACATAGAGCTTTCCAGGTGTATTTACCAGCAGAAAAAACTGAAACCTCTAAAATGATCCAAGAGCAAATGAAAAATTCTTATGAAAAAAGTAAAAAGATCTGTGAGAAAAGTTGACAACAAAATGGTATAAACTCCAAATTTTTGGAAACAAACGAATTAATCGCACGACGTAACGGGCTCCTGCATTTAAAGCTTGCTTTTTCAGGAGAAGGGACCAAAATGTAAAGTGGAATCTTGATCTACCACGCAAATCTTTGACTTTTCGGAGAAATTTCTTAAATTACTTCTTAAGTTTGGAATCCTAAATTTTGTTTCTCTTTATGGATAGTAAGCCACCGTGTTTTATATGCTAGTCACGGTGATAGTCATGGCACAAACGGCAATCAGCTTTCATTTTGCAGAGCATTGACTTCATCCACCGAAAAACTTTGTGTGAAAGAAGCTGGAACGCAAGAAAACAGGAAACATTGTTTCAAAAGAGATTCGTTTCAGGAAGGGTCCGTGGTTGATTTCAAGAGGAGTCACCAAGAGACACCCCTAAAAATATCTTGCTTCGGAACAACCGAATGTTCCTCGAACTTTTTTTACTGCGAATCTAGAGACCAATTTTGCACAGACCACAAAACTGATCTTTTCTAAGTCCCTTGCATTATAAACAGAGGGGTAAATTGCATAGTCTGCTTTGTAAGGCAACCCTGTAGGACATCCAAAGCGCTTTATATCATATTCTGAAAGATTTGCTCAACCTGAACATTTATGCGTCTGAGGCGAAAACCGTCACTGTGCTAATGTTTCAGACTTGTAGCTAGTTGTTTGTAAAAACTGTATAAAAACGATGGGTTTATTTCGCGTTATTGGTTTGTGTCTTTACTTGTCTTTTAAAAAGGAACCTTTTAAAAGTTGTGTCTTTTTCTTGTTAATTTGCTTACGAGCATTAATGAAAAATGGCTTTTTGTTTTGACAAGCAGACATATTCAGGCCCGTAGCCACGGGGGGGAGGGCATTCGGGGACAGTGTTTCCAAATTTTTCTGCCCCTTTAAATTTTGTTGTGCCCAGAAACTTTTATATTAAACATGTAATGAAAACAAAAATCTTGCCCCCCTAAAAATTTATTTTCCACCCCAAACTTTAAAACCTGGCTACGGTCCTGGACATATTATAATGAAATTATTCAGTAAAACTATCAACCAGGCAAAATCTTTTCAGCAGAGGAAAAATAAGTTGAGCAAACCTTTTTCATAATGTATAGAAATTTGAGACTGCTATCATCAGCTCCAAGAGTAAAAATCAAATTCTGATTTTTCTTGGAGCGTTTCTGTTTCATTCTACTCAAGGTACATTGCTCGTTCTGTGTTAGTATGTAATTGGCAGAGAATTGCTGTTCCATTTCAGAAAATACTGCTGTAGTACAAATGTCAAAAATTTGGTTGAATGAATAGAATGTGGAGCAAAAGCACAGTTTTCGTAAATGCGTTTGTACATACTATACACAGCTTAGAAAATTACGCAGTGTCGTTTTCTGCATTGCAGCAAACGTTTTGCAGTATTCCATCAAGTTAATTAAAGTATAGACCGCAGGTTAGATCAAACGTTAACTTTTCAGCTGATATTAGGTGTGGGGAAAGATTTAAACACTCGCATGAGATGTTGTTTGCTAACCTATAATTATTTCTATTCACGGCAAAAATGCATGATGTTAAATAACCATAACCTCATATAATTAATGGTTCAAACTTTGAGATAGCACCCTGACGAAATTTCAAGTTGACTTGATTAGGAAACAATAACGATACGGCTGGTAGAAAATTTCTTCCAATAAACAGCTGATTTCAGAATGCAATGATTCAGTCATAAACTCAGATCGAAAAGCTTATTTATTTGTCAAACCTAGTGTTTTACTGATGACGCTAAACTCTAAAGAGGAATTTTCATATTCAAGCCAGACTCCAAACATCTGTGGGTGAATGTTTTATACATTTCTGTTGCGAAAATTATTGTGTCGTTGTAATAACCTAACCGGTTTCATTACGTGTTGTTCTGGTTGTGGTTAATTGCTGAGACATTTTAACTGGTTTGCTGAACAAGCTACTGTACAATCATCACCGCTAAATTACTAAATTCATTGAAAAGTTGGACTAATGTTAGTGGATGTATATAAGGGTTGTTTTACAGAAGTGCGGTTTATACCTGTCTGTTTATGGTGAAACAAACTGATCTCTTAAACATGAGCGCCAACAGTTGATCTTAATACTTATGTTCAAACAATTGCAGCATTTTGCAACAATTTGGTCAAACAAGGGTAAATTAATGAAATTTATAGAAAAAAATCTAGAACCAAAGAACAGAATCATTGTGCTGCTGTTTTATGGATTTTCCAGTTTGGGTTGAACTGAATTGAAAATAAAAATCAGGACAAAAATTTTTCATCCTGTCAATAAATTTGCAGAGATCTTGCTTTCATCGCACTGGGTGTTGCAACCTGAACAAGCTTTCAGTTATTCTTACGAAAAATCGTCTTCACTGGTGGAAGAAACATTCATTTTTAAAAAGCATAAACACATCAATATTTGCATACATCGATTCGAGGCTTATATGCAGGGCTACCATACCGTCCTTATTTCTAAGATTCGTCCTCATTTTGTAGTACTACGTCTTAGAAAATATTAATGCCCTTATTTCTAAGAAATGTTCTAATTGGTGACTTGCGTCCTTATTTGTTCTTATTTTCTGTAGCATAACAATTTTAAACAGGCAATATCTGATGACATACAGACCATTTCTATCTCATCGTAAACATTTTGTAATCAAAGCTTTTTGATGTCATGAAAGTAGTATAACCTTGCAGCACAGAGACGTAACGCACTATCAAGTATTGTTAGCACTGTAAGCTGTCTACTCTGGTTAGGATTCTTAGGAAAGCTGGTTTTGTAGCGAAGGTTTAGCATTTAATTGATTCAAGAAATAAGCAAGCGAAGAAAGTGTTTTCCGTTACGATTCCAAGAAGGAAGTCGAGAATAAGACATTGCTGAAGCAAATGGTTCCTGGAAACAAATAGGCAAATATATGATCTAACATTAGTCGTGCAAACAGAAAAAATTGTTTTCTTTTTAGGTAATAAAATTAAATTTTCCTCAGCTGTCCTTATTTTTGGTTGTAGATCGATGGAAGCCCCGCTTATATGCCAGATTTCGTAACGACTGAGTTCAAAATTTTTCTTATGGAGACTACTGCATAGACCCAATCAAAATGCTGCTGATTCAGTGTTCTGATCAAAGCAGTTAGTTTGTTTCAACTTGTTCAGTAACAGCGAATCCTTCGTTTAAAGTTTACCTAAAACTCAAACATGTATTAGCACCGCGATTGACGACTAACTCGATTTGAAAGTACAACAAATAGTATATTGAAAGTGATTGCGTCATGATGCAAAAGCATTTAAAACAAAGCATTCAAAGCAACCAGTCATGTTTGTTGGGTAAATGTATTTATGGCATACTTGTTGGTGATGGGGGCAGTTGTGAAACTCTCTCAAATGTTTATTTTGGTTTACTGGCGAATAAGTCATAGTGACAGTAAATGCATATCGTTAAACCGATTGACTGCAGATCCTTTAGTTGCTTTAGACATTCATTGGAAAACGAATGAAAAAATGCATTTAGTTACAATGTTTCATCAGAAGCAACATTGTAATCTGATGACAATACTGAATCAAACTGCTTTTGATTTTGTTGCTGATATAGTGAGTAATCTAAAAGTATTCTCACAGTAGAGTTTAATTCAAGTTTTTTTTTTTTATCTTAGCATTCCATTTTACTGATTTTACTTTTATCTACAACCCTCCGGTGAAGGCATTTATGCCTGGGTTCAACTTCATGGTAATAAAACAAGAGTCAACAGATCATCGATATGTGGAATGTTCGATGCAAATCTTCAAATTAAAAACGTACTTCGTGAAAGACGGTGTAAACCAATAAAGTAATCTTCAGGAGGTGCAATTATAAATCGTTATTTTGAGTGGTACGAAGTATAGTCTTAACATCTTTTGACATTTTGCCAACAAGCGTTGCGTTTTTATGACTGCTTAAATCTTCAATATGTGATCCTTAACTTTTCTAGAGGAATCTGCCTGCCATGTTCTGCATTACAATTATCTAACTTGAATTCAAATCATTATTATCGAAATCGTTTCTTGGAAAAACGTTCAAGTTGCTGTCCAGTTACAGCTTGCAGGTTTGAAGAAATCTTTTACAGAGTGTTGAAATGAAGAAAAGCTATGTTCAAAGTTTTTTAAATGCTAAAGCAAGACACACCCTGGCAAAGATTCGTCACTCCCACTTCACTTGAGTGCAGGACGGTAGAGAAGTTGAAAACATAG
>Ga0210059_1001873_pt1 | contig 32247 bp, 16 predicted proteins | sample Ectturendosymbi2_FD_188042 | JGI IMG/M metagenome (GOLD analysis project Ga0210059, IMG submission 188042) | Ecteinascidia turbinata endosymbiont from Florida, USA - Sample 2 (SPAdes) (version 2) | ecosystem: Host-associated > Tunicates > Ascidians > Unclassified | place: Key West, Florida... | reverse complement strand
TAATGTTGCACCCAATATTGGCCAAAAATTGTCAAGTAATCAGTGGGCTATAATTTTGGGTGCAGGGCTCTGTACAACCTGCCGTGGCGAGCGAGTGTTAGTAGTCATCAGGTTCAATACAACATTCCTACTTTTGAGGCCTTGACGTGAAAAAATATGTACCTCTTTTTTGTCGGAACCGGGGGAGTGGCATGGGCCTAGGCCCTCCACATATTCTTCTGGGGGGACCTTTGCTGCAATTTTAAATTTTGCATAAACAAGTTTTTGTAACGCAATAAGTACGAATAACTATAGTTACGTTTATGCGCTCGTCAGTGTAGCGTAGATATATAGGGTGTAGTCTAGGTAAGGATCGTAGAGGGCTTATAAAACATTGCATAAAATTGCTTAAACATGCTGAAAAAAGTTAATAGCGTCATATTTCAATGCTTGTGACGTCACAGTTGCCAATTCAAACCACAAAAATTTTTTAGTTTTTAAACGTGCACTTGTGCCCCCCCACTTTGAAATAGGTTCCGCCACCCATATGCATGGTTGGTTGCGCGCTTTGATGCAGTCGGATTGTTTATATTCCTTATTCTTTGAACACTGCAACCCCAAATTACTTTGCAACTGAGTGCTCGGACGTTACAGTGTTTAAGGGCGTGTGCATGCGACAATACTTATACTCTATATGACCTTGACCAGGGTTGGACTCAGTGTCCTACTCTCAATGTAGTGTTGTGCCAAGTGTTGACGGTTAGCGAACAATAGTGTTAAGAAAGTGTCTGTAACCGTGTTGTTCTACTTCAAAACTTGCTATTAATCGTTGTTTTGTCTGTTTTTATCGATCTGCATTGCCCAGATAGTGTGTGTTTGTACTCTATGAACTTCGTGTCTGTCACAAAACCTTTAAAAGAATTAAATTAATATACCAAGAAATACATTATTTTACAACTTATTTAAGCTCAGGGGGGGTGAAACAAAGGAAAATTACTTGAGGGGGTGTGGTGGAAAAAAGGTTAAGAACCACTGTGCTAAAGGCTTTGTTGAAGAATGTGGCTTGATATAGCGTGTTTCCAAAAAAACATTAAAAAAATTTTGGCGGTGTAAATTTAAGATGTAACTTGCAAAACACGAGTCAGTTTTAACTATTGTTAAACCAGTCACAAACAGAAATTACTTGAATAAAAATTAATTCACTAAAAGAAACTCGGTGTTCAATGAAATACTGTGCATTTCTGGAGATCAGTGCTGGCAATTAGTCATCCTGCATATTAATCAGAAAATTTGAGTTCGATTAACTGATATATCTGTGTTAATAACCATACAAATATTCTTGATGAGTTCATGTCAGCAAAACAGCAGAGAACATGTTTGATTTTTTCAAACGTTTAATTTTACTGTTACCTTGATTAACGTGAAAAAAATTTTTGATAAATTTGCTGCACACTCTCACTGTTTAATTGGATCCGTTCGATACAGTCATCTGGATTTCCAGGCACAGGAGTGTTTCAAAATGTATTATAAAAGTTCAAATATGTAGTGCAATTAAACTGCAAAAATTCATTTGTATGTTGTTCTGGGATGAGAGCAGATGAAAAAACAAGTTCTTATTAAAACCCCAAAAATGGCATTTTGCCTGAAACAGAACGTGGTTCACAGATGTTAAGGCAAATATTGTTTTGTAATGTTGTCTAAAGTGTGATTTTAAAATATTTTGTTCAGTTTGTCAGATCTCTTTTTACCCAATTTTCAGCAGCGTACTCGCCTGCAACATTTGATTATTCTCTCTGACATCTACTTTAACCTATACCGAGTAAGCAAGGTATTTTTTAGAACACAACAATAGATGCTGTGGCTGACTCCGGTCCAGGATTGATCTATATTACTTATCCTCGAGCTATAGCTTTGCTTCCGGTACCACAGCTATGGGGAATGCTATTTTTCCTGACTATATTTTTCCTTGGATTGGACAGCGAGGTTCGTACTCCCAATTAACGCCACTGCTTGGAAAGAGCGGCGTGTATTTTTATTGTTTCTGTAGTATGAACAAGAGTTGTTTCTAGGGGCGTGGCTTGGAGGGAAAAAGGCGCAGTCGGTTTTCTCAGATTCTGGACGGCAATTGTTGAACCGTTCAGCAAAAATTGTTGTGAACGCAAAAAGATACTCATTAGAGTCTAACAATTCCCGCCCGTCTAAATATTTTTCAGGCTACGCGCCTGGTTGTTTCCAATACATTCAAGACAATACACCTCAAAAAGATGGCCGTGGAAAAACGAACCTTGGAGTTTTTAGGCGTCCTGGCGGTTATATGTAATACACCTAAGTTCTTTGATACGCACACCATAGTTAGAATTCATTTGTTAGTTGATTCGTGGAAGAGCTATACTTTTGGTGTAAAAGAAAGTGTCTACTTAGTAGATTTTTATTGAGTAACTGTTGCCTCAGAATCTTCTTGTTAGTTTTGATTTAAGCGCCTTTAACAAAAACATGGACAAAAATTGCTTGAAAAAGTAGTGAGGAAGCAGACAATGACAGGAAATAGATCTAACAAGGAAGATATGCTGTCTTCCATTTTCATTCTGTCTTCCATGACTGAATGGAAGACAGAATGAGAATACACTTGAATATCGGCTATCAAGCAGCAACCTCGGCAATAATTGTCAAGTGCCATACATTACATCAACGCAGAGCATATACTGTCAAAGAAATCGACGAACTGTTGAGAGCTGATTTAGTAGTATCCATGTTGCACACGTATTTGAAAAGAAAGCCGTTAGCTTTGAAAAATAATCAGGCCTAAAATTAGAAGTGCATGGACTGTGAAGTGCAACTGGATAAAATGTGAAACCATGACCGCCGCCACTGGGCGACCGGGCTGCCAGGTCTATTCATTTGTGCATGGCCACTTTCCTATATGGAACGCGGAGGTAAGAACACCTCTAGTCATCAATAGTGCAGTATAAGGCAGCTTCTAAGAGCTTACAATTACACCTGCAAGTTATCCAAAGCAAGAACAGCTCAGCAGCTGAAAAACACGGTTGTGCATGGCAGCATGCACAACCTCTTGATGGCACTCGATTTTTCAGGATCCGGTTAAAACTTCGAAATCAAAGTTAAAAACCTACACAGGCTCACGTGCATTGAGATATAAGAAGTAATGACTACACTGCAATAATGATTTAAAATTGGCCTAAACGTTTCGGTTCACTCAACGTTGCAAAAATTATAAGGCCATTAACGGTTAAATCAAAGAGTTGGGAACGCTCTTGTTTAAGTTATTGTTGATGTTGGGTGAATGGGTAACAGTTTGGTATAATGAATAATGATGTTTCCACTAGTACTTTAAAAGAAATCCACTGTTTTTTTACAATCAGCATGAACATAGTTGATAACTGACTGTTCCTGTCGCAATTAACATCTTTGTTTTCTTCAGAGCTGCTCAACAGCAAACTGGTAAATCTCGATGCACTGTGTCAGTAAAAAATTAAATGCATTTGATCACGGTAAAGTCCACAGGCCTTTGTCAAACGTACTTTGTTCTAACTCGAATATTCAAAACAACTAACCCTTCTATATAAGTTTAGAAAAGTGGTAGAAGCTTAATAATAGAGCATTGACGAGATACTAGATGGATTTGCCTAGTTTCATTCCTCACCAGTTGACGGATGCGATCTGTAACGACTTCATTTCGTAACCTGCACGAATCCAGCTTAAATTTTGTCATTGAAAAGAACGAAGTTTTTAAAAATACCAAAATTATTTGGCTATAAATTGACTCGAAAATAAAACACCGCTTCTCAAAACAGTATAATTGGAAAGCAAGGCTGTCAATCAGCTATGCAGCTGCATACACTAATCGGGCCAAAATCTTATCTGCTTAAGCCACACACGCCTTTCGCAAATTTGGTTGTGGTGCGCGCGCAATTAAGATATATAGTAGAGGTCTGGGAAGCATGTTGGAAGATACAGCTTACAGATGAAAATTATTTTGTCTGATTTCGCGTTCGCTTAAGCCAAACAATCCCAACAAGTTTGCCTAATTTGCAGTGAGGAGATTTAAACATCTGTAAAATCACAGAAAACCAAGTAATCTTGCACAGCATTAGGTATGTGTATGTAGACCTTTTGCAAAAAGAAAATGTTTGCAGAAAACGATTGCTTTCTTTGCAAATGTTTTCCAATTGTTTCTTGTATTTTTAATATACAAATAGTGACGCACCAACTAGTTTTCCTGATGTAGTTGATACTAACCATCAATTGCTTAGTTTATAGGACAGGAAAGCCTCATAACTGCTATAATCGACATGAACCCGAAGCTGTATTCCAAACCACGGAGACGTGAAATATTGATTGCAATAATTTCGACAGTGCAATTCCTATTTGGGATACTGATGGTGACTCAGGTGCGTTCTCTACGCTCTTACTTTTTGCATTCAAGGAGTTTTGTTTCAACATTTTTTGTTTTTTTTTACCAGGGTGGCGTTTATATTTTTAATATGTATGACAACTACGCGGCAGCTGGATGGTGTTTATTTTTCATTGGAATTTGTGAAAGCCTAACAGTAAGCTGGTTGTATAAATGGGAACGTTTCTGGAACCACGTGTGCCACATGCTGCGATTCGAACCGAAGATTCCTTATTTCAAATACGCTTGGGCGTTCATTACTCCGACTATGACGATGGTGAGCGATACGTTCGCGTAGAACATGAAAGGATGGGTGTTTCTTATGGTAACACCTTTAGATACAAACTGTGAGAAGCAGTTTATCAAAATGTAATAATTGCGTACGACTTAAAATACTTAAAATTTGTCTTTTTATACGTGCTGCCTTTCAATTTCCCGACAATCTTCAATCGGTAAACTGCGACCATTTACATTTTACAATATGCTTGCCTACAAGCTTAAAGATTTATGTGAGTGCAGTTTGTTTGGGTACAATTGAATATTTCAGTGTTTAAACCTCACCAAAGACTGAAGTATGTATGAAAACATTTCCTCTTCCTTTCCTGCTTTCACATGAGCAAAAATTGCTTTTCCCGTTCCCTCAATTGATCTGCGTTTTAAATGCTAATTATAGTTAAGCTTCGCTTTATAAAAATCTTGAAAAAGTTACACACCGCTTTATCAAGCCTTTGAAGAGACTAAGAGTCTAGAGTTGAACAACTTTTGCAGAGTGTAACACAGATTTGTTGGGTGGGACAGTCAGTAACGAAACTAATCCAGTTAAATACAATACTCAGCGGCGTTGTGAAGATAAAAAGTCATTAAAAACTTAAGACTTCTGAAAAATTAATCATTTGTTTAAATGTTCTTCATCTGCCACAAGCAAGTGAAGTGAAAGCTTCATTGGAAGGTGCGATGTTTATTATTATATAAACATTCATGTGGTATTTGCAGGCAATTTTTGTGTACACATTAGTTCAATATCAACCACTGAAATACAACGATTACACGTATCCTCTTTGGGCTCAAGCAATTGCTTGGTGTTTAGCATTGTGTGCTATTCAGTGGATTCCATGTTACGCAATCTATCAGCTTTTCACAACAAAAGGAACCCTTTACGAGGTAAGCTCTAACTAAAGAGTGTTAAATAAAAGGGGGATGTGCTACTACCATCACAAAGGCCATCGCAAAGCTATAGCCAAAACCGCCTGAAGCGATATGTAGGCTACATGTTTTAGATGAAAACGATACTATGCTCAGGGGTGGATGCAGCCAGTAAGGTGAGGGGGGGCTATTTCAGTAATATTTCGTAGTCTGGACTCATTGCGGGTTCACTGCTATGCGAGAGATGAAGTATTCTTCACAACACTGCTGTGGCAAAACAATCTACGGCAAAGTGGCCTTATATCGCTAACGCTGTTTTCCGAATTGTACAAATTATGGTGAATAAAATTATTTTCGTAAATTTTAGGGGGGCGATCGCCCCAATCGCCCCCCATGGATCTGCCCCTGACTATGCTAGTTAAGTTTTGCGGCAAAATAGAAGCATTTATGGAGCTATTTCAGGTCATCGATTTTAGGCTAAGTTTAATAGAGAACTTCATGTTTTTTACTGACTCCTCTAACTGGTATTACGTGGAACTTCACAATTTTTAATGTGTGCTGAACTTTACAGTGGCACTTCTATGCAGTGGCATACGACTCACAGAGCCGTAAACCACAATGAAACCTCAATCACATAGTACAGTTTTCATCGTGTGTAATCTCATGAAGATGTTGTTCTTCAACATCATAGAAAATTGCTGAAGACGTAGAAGTTGTAATGAATGAATAAGTGATTTTTCCTTACAAGCCTTACAACAACCTTGCTTCGGCTTGGCAACTTGAAATGTCTGGTAGCTTGGTTGAGAGACAAAGAATATAGCTCTTACAACGACTAAGCTAATCTTGTTGTTTGTAGTGTAACACTTTTTTAATACATATTAATCTCGGATCTATGTATTATTTGTGGATGATAAAGACGCCATTTGTTTGAAATTGATGTAAATCAAATATTACTTGTTGCCTTCAACATCCAAGTTTTTTCCTTCCTTTTTTACACGATCCACTTTGTCGAGAATGTCAAACCATTTTTAAAAAGTACGCTGTATCTTGCCAGTTGTGAAACACTCTTTTTTTGATGAAATGTCTATGCAAAGTAAGCATTGTTTTACAAAGCTTCTTGCAAAGACGAAAATTGATTTGCCAAGCAGCATTTTTTACATTTAACATCATATGTTCTAATTATGAGTGGACTGACAATCGGGTGTTCTTGACGCTCAAAAATTTAAAACTTGCTAGAAAAATCAGTTTTATAGACCAATTTAGACTGCTATATAGATTCTTTCTCTGTAAACACACTTCTTATAACTGAATAACTTATTCCAAGGTTGAAAAAATGTTACAAGTTATCAACAGTTTTGCTTCCATACCGCCGTGTAGCCTAAAGTAAAACAATACCTGGTGGAAATCCTTTGCCTTTAAAGATTACAAGCCTTAAACGGTTTGTTTCTTCCTGGTCTTTGCTTGATAGATTCATGGCTAGTGTTGTTTCCAGGCATTAGGTGTATTGTCTGGCTTTGAAAATTTTAGTTTCGCTTAAAATGACCTTTGAAGTCGAACAAAATTGCTTGTAATGACACTAAATAACAACTGCGTAGCTTCTTGTTGCGTAAACAATTGGTCTTGGCGCTGAAAAAAAACGTCTTTGAGCATTTGGTTTCTGGGATCCGACACATTAAAATATCTGACGACTTTGGTCTATCTAGTCTAGCTTTTATCCTCTGTCAAGCATAAGAATATAACCATAAATTTCGCGTTTATGATTAGACGTTTCATGATTTGATCGTTTTTTATTATTTTTAGGTTTCGCGTTTTGTGATTTAGATTTCGTTAGATTTTCTAACCCTAAAACGCGAATTAGATTTCGCGTTTTATGAGTTTAGATTTCGCGTTTTATGATTTGATCGTATTTTATTATTTCAGAGGTGGAAACTTCTCTCCAAAGTACCAGATTCTGTTGAAAAAAGTTTGCAAACTGAAAGCAAACTTTACGGCATCAGCGATGAAAGCATGTTTCCTTTAAAAGGTGAAAATTCAATTGTTCATATTTTTCTACACAGATTTGCCGCCATAATAAACTATTCTACAGAACTCACTGTTCGACATGTAGCTTGTTTATTACAAACCAGTGGGGCAAAAGATTTTAAAGTTTGATTCGCTCCAAATACTAGACACTGATAGTTAAAACACAGCTTTCTGAGAAAGTTGCGAACGGGGATTGCGAATATTGTCCTGCGAGACGAGGTTCTGTGAGGGGGCAGCCTCTCTACCACTGCAAAATTTGTGCAAATCTGACAAATCAATGTAGCATTGGTGAATTTTCAGGGCAGGTAAATATATTTTTGGAACAAAACGAACAAGACAGGTACTGTAGTAGCGAGAGTTACGAATTTAAACAATTAGAAGGAATTTTTAACATTCTGGGGGAAAGGCGCGAACTATCACAAATTCGCACCTACTTCGCACGAAAAAGTTTGGTCATTAAGGACATCAGAAATGAAGGAAGCTGAAATCTCTGGCTGCCGCCGCTGTCCTTCCCACCGAAAAAGGCCTTTCCGTAGGCATATGATAGCCACTTGCATGGAGGCAATGACGCTTTGGAGATTTATATTAGTCGACATTTATTCGGCTTTTCCGATGTTCCCATTGAATGTACTATTAATTATGAAGCTTCCAGTTAAAACACATTGAAACGCTTTGTCTGACCCTAATACTGGCACCACAAACCTAAATGTTTCATCGACTAGCAATATATTTGGGAATAACCGTTGAGTTATGCAAATGAAAATGTGCAACTAAAATTCTTGATTTCTTGATTATGGGCGTCCGCCAAAACTTTTCCAGGGGAGGCAACGTCGACATTTATCCTGTTTGGGTTGCTATCGATGCAGTGCAAATGGATGTTCACAAGACGTTTCAACCTTTCTACACCACAAAGACAATGCCCCATGTTACGACTTACGGCAACAGTAACAAAAATGCGCTTCGTTGGCAGCCATAGCCAGGTGTATTACGATAATTTTCACAATAGACTATCTGCAGATGGAGTATTTCTTTTCACGGAAGTACAGTATTGCCATGGTCTTTAACGAAACCATAAACTATGACTTCATTTTACCTTGCAAGACTTGTCAGCGTCACTTAGAAACAAGAGCTGCAAACGTCTGTGATCTCGTCCAAAGCGATCAACCACCCTTACCCTTTCGAAAAAACTTACATGTCTTTGTTTTTCTTTGTACATGGGGAACGCTCATCACTAGGGCAACCAAAAGTCAATAAAGTCACTTTTTCTGCCCTTTCTAAAGTTTATGAAACGTCCACAAACCAAATTTCACGCTCATACCATGAGGGAATCAAAAAAGTGAAAATTTGTCATCAGGTCAAAATTTATCGCTAGGTCAAACTTTTCTTGCAGCAGTTTTTTTCTCTTCATCGATATTTTATTGAAACTACAACAGATATTGTTATGCTTTTGCAAGTTTAGTTGGAAATCTGTAATGATAGTGGGTTTATTCCGATTTCTGACGTAATAATGCTGCTTTGCCCACAACTGAACGATTGAATATTATGTAGGATAGGCGTGGCAGGCGAGAAATGTGGTCTTGCAGTAGTTGTTTTGGTAAATGCTCAATCCATAATACAGTGTTTCAGCTTTATGATGTTCTCAGGTTTGACTCCACTGTAGGTATTAATGCCCTTATCAATATATCATCCCCAAAGTTAAACAACCAATTTTTAAATTTCGAAGTTTAGAGTGCATGAATATGCTTCTGGGTTAAGCGCAACACCTAATGCTGAATAAATTTGCAGTTGTAAACGCAGAAAATTTATAGGTCAAAATAAAGTCAAAAATTTTAAATTACGTCAAAATTTAAGTTTTAGGTCAAAAAATTGGTTGCCCTATACTCATCATACATAAGCCGAACAAGCAGACTGGTATGCTGACATGACTATTGGACAACTTACCAAAGTTAAAATACCACACAGGCTAACAAAACCTTAGCAGATAGGTTTCGTCCGGAAACACTGTTTTGTCTCAGGAACACATATTTACGGTAAATTTTCAAGATTACGATTTTTTAATTCTATGGTTACGTGCAACCGATTCTGTTGTACCAAGCGACTCAGCTGAGATGGTTGCACAAAAAACAGACATCCTTCATGTGGAAATTATTCTATCGAGTAGCTTCGCGAAGAATTTAACATATCTTGTTTATCTTCTTCAGACGTGACAACTGTCGATGAAAAAGAGTGAACCGCAACTGCTTTGTTCAACCTCAGTGGTCACCAACCTCTTTTTGTTCATCGTTTGTCTATCTTCCGTTGCGCAAGACAATATCTAGGAAAGTATCAAATTCATCTGTTTCTCGTCCCTTCCTCATAAAATCCGTCTTTTAGCGACGCGGAAGTGACCCCGAATTTAACAACAGCTTCCCACACACCTTCACCCATTAGCCAGCGAAACCCAGTTCAATAGCTACGACCGCACGTTTATTGCAGCGCTTAAATTCAGCAGTGCCCCGATTAGAACATTTAAGATATCGCGTGCAGTCTGTCTGTCAATACAGTAATTGTTGCATGAATTTACAAACAAGACGCGTCATTGTTAGTGTTTTGCAACAGTTACCAAGGAATGCTCAAGAACGCCGGTAACGAAACTCGCGACGCTCGGTCCTTGCCCAACTGCGATATGACCTTGCGACAAATTGCAAACTTATGATTTATAATTATAACCAAGAAACTATCGTGTCTACCTGATCAGCATCTTACCTATTCGTCGCAATGGGGAAGACCCGGTAGCTTGAAACCTTGGCTCTTCAGCAGTGGTGGACTTAGGGTTAAGGGGCCCGAGGTAAGGTTATAAATGGGGGCACTTTGATGACGTCATAATACTCAGCCAACCGTGATAAGAACTTTTTGATCAAGCCTAGGAAGGGGTAAGCGGGCCACCCAAAGATACGTTCCTGAGACTACGGCATAACTGACATAACAGAAAATGCAAAAGGGTATTCACGATACACAACTTTAAAAACACTGAAAGTTAGGAAGACAAATCTAGCAACACATAAAAGTTAAGTGAGAGCAAGCTGGCATTGCCCCCACGTCTGTATTTTACGGCTGCTTTTGGGTGCCCCTTTGAAAGCAGAGTATTTACACATTGCAGTTGCTGTTGAGGGTCCTTTGAAAGCAGAGTAGCCTACTTACAGGTTGCTGTTGAAAGCCCTTTCGGGAGCAAGGTACTTACACATTGCAGTTGCTGGCCTTTTGAAAGCAGAGTCCTCACATATTGCCGTTGCTTTTGGGGCCCTTTGAAAGTAGAGTACTGTACTTACTTTTGATCTGCTTCGGAGTATATTATATGAGTGGATAATAAGTTTTTCACCACAAATGAAAATTTACACGCGAAAAACCTCGAGGGGGGTCCTAAGTAGGTGCCTCCCTCGCTTCCCCTTAAACATACCACTACTCTTCAGCTAATTTCGCTTTTTGCTCAAACCTTTTTAGTGTTTTTCAAAATTTAATAACTGTCGCCCGAAAATCGTCATTGGAATCGTCCGCCCGAATCAGTTCACATCAGGCCCGCAGCCAGGTTTTAACGTTTGGGAGGCAAAATACGTGTTTTTATTATGTTTTAATAAAAAATTTTCTGGGCACAACAAAATTTTGAGGGCACGAAAAATTTGGGTGGCATTGCCCCGAATGCCCCCCGTGGCTACGGGCCTGGTTTACAACCGCCAAGCAAGAAAACGGCACTTTAACAGAAATTCAATTCTGTAAACCCAATTTTATTGCTAGGTCGCACCCGCATCACAGCACATAGAAATAGTCAAGCATATTTTTGACAACAGTTCAAGAATATTAGACGAACATGATTCGCCTGTCTCATTCGTACTATGCGAAGTCACGTGCTCCAACAGAGAGAGCGCTACCGGTACAATGCTGCATAGATCAAACAAGTCATGAATAGGCATGTTAGTCCTTTGACCACACTTTCGTTGTCTCCGGTCAATTGACGTCGCCAGACGCACTACGTTGGCCTGACAAGCAGCCAATGCTTTGCTGTAATCATCAAAAACGACGTAGTCCGTGGGAAGAGTTTTCTTGCACGCGGTTGTGAGCGTACATAATCTTGAAACGGCGATGGTGTGCAGCAAAGAGAAGAAATCACCAAAATTCATGCCAGTGTTGGCTTTCATGATGAGCTAGAAAGAAACATGGAAGTTGAAGTTAATTAGAGGGAAATGACTTTGCGATTAAGTAATTTTCTCTGACTAGGTTTTCTTTTAGCATAATATTACAACTCGGAAAATACAACACATTCACCAACCAAATGAAGTACTATGCAGGGTTGTCAGATCGTGCTTAGTTCTAAGATTTGTGCGTATTTTTTGGTTGTGTGCTCATATTTCAGTTCTCTGTACTTTCAATCTCATAACTTTTCATTTGCAAAACTAAACTTTAACCCACTTCAAGCGAAAGTGACTGCCACTGAGATGTTAAAAACCCTCACTGAAAACGAGCACTGTATTTTATTTCTGCTGTGAGCACGTAGTTACTATGACTTATTTAAAAAGCGATGAAGATGCCTGCGTGGTAGGCGAAATATATGCTCTGTTAACATGCTGTGTTTGATCCTTGCCTGTGAAAGGTTTTCTTTCGATAAATCCTGTTTTGCAGACTTAGTTATATTCCGTGGCTTCAATGTGACATCACCAGACTTGTCCATGGGAATAGGATCCCATGGGATAGGACAGTTGTCTCCTACGCAGGGTTCCTACGCAATTTTGAAAATAAATTTCCAGACTTTTCAAGACCTTTTCCAGACATTTTTCGGACTTTTTCCAGACTTAACATTTACGTATGATCTACCCAGGTCAAGTACAGGCACTGCAATATTTAACGCGATGTAAGTAAAATTATATCAATCTTGAATAAAATATTAAGAAAATGTATGTCAAAAAATTTTCCATACTTTTCAAGACTGCGTAGGAACCCTGCCTATGCTTCATTGTTAGTAATTCTACGTTACTAGACAGTAGAATTCGCCTATAACAAAAGTTCGCCAATAACGACGCTTTTTCGTCGGTCCTGGCAGAATACCACCTATCTTTTACATGCATTCGAGTTCGGCTGCATCGTCATTTCGCGTATAGCGACGCATTTTGTCGGCCCCGCAGAATATATTGTTCGTTTATAACGACAGTAAGTTTTCTTTGCAGTTTGAAGTGTAAGCTCGGTTATGTATCGCCACCACACAAATAATTTATTGCCGAATGGGAACGCAGTTGAGCGGCCAACCGTTGAGCCGTGACAGGTTTGACGTAAGAATGGCATCAATGACTGCGTCATCAGCAGCAATGGAGGCAAATCTGCGTGAGTTTTACTTACATAGTGTACAGTACAAGGGATTGTTGCGACTGATGTCAGTTTGATCGACAGTCTTGGTGGAGCAGTACGTAAATTATCGCACAAAAGAAAGCAGTATCCCATTATGGAAAAAGTGTGACATCGTTGTTTCGCTCATTGGTGAAAATGGTACGAAAGTGACAAAAGATTTAGACATTCCAAACACGACGTTGGCTACATTTTCGAAAAATAAAGACAAAATAATTGTTCACGTTCTTATCAAAATATGCGCGAAAACATGATATATTTAGCTGCAATCCTAATCAAGAACACTTTCAACCTTTGCCAGGATTTGGCATTGAAAAAAAAGCCCATTTAGGAACCATTAAATTTATTGTTGTTCGACTACGACAGTTCGCCTATAAGATGCTTTTTCTTTGATCCCATGAAGTGGCGTTATAGTCAATTCTACAGTCGATTACAACTATATATGCTCACAGCATAGTACAGTACACGTAGAGGCTCAGTGCTATGGCATAGTGATGCGAGGCCCTCGAAAATAAGGCTGCCGGACCTTTTCAGGGTCAATTGACAGGAAAATCAGGGTCATACAATTTCTACTAGCTCCCATAAATGGATTCGCATTTGCCGGATGAAACTTACCCTTTTTACATCTCCAAATTCTTATTTACCCGACAATTGCTCCGCGTCAGTGACAGTCCCCCCGCCACGGGACCTTTTTCGAGCCACCAAACAAAGAACCCATAAATAGAAATTTTAGCACTAGAATTCAGTTGCCTTTTTCTATCGACCAGGTTATCTTATAACTTATTTTTTTCAACCTGTGTCTGAAAATACCATTATGTAGTCTAAGTTCATAGAAACAATTGAATGGAGGGGCAGATAGAATATCTACTTATGGACCAATCATCGACATCTTTACAACAGTCCATAAGTACATATTTCTTCACAGCCAAGTAATTTAAAACATACGAACTCAGACTGTTCACAACTGACTGAACATCACTGTTCTATCGATGGTTCATTAATTTGTTTAATTTTGATGCATATCGTTGGGTTGTTAATGCGTTCAAAATTTATCAGTATCTTTCTCTCTAAAAGGCATCAGGCTAGAAACAACTGTCTTCGGATAATCCAAATATTTGCCTGGTCCGGATAAAGTCATCGGTCAAATCGAATCCGGAATAACCGTAGTTTACAGCATAATATTCATGCAGCGACTTGTATCTTCAAAAAAACAACTTCATTTGATCAATTCCAATGTTTTCTACATTACAAATATTGTGCAAGTTATGTTTTCTTCGGGTTATTTATTTTAGATAGCGAAACCAAGCCATATGGAACTTTTAATTAATTGGGTGATCGATCAAGTCATACATAAAACTCAAAAAATCGAAATTTGCGATAGCAAGAAGCACCGAAAGGCAGCTAAATCTGAAGGTAAAACTGCTCAGGTGGAGGGTCAGGTCCTGTAGAGATTGCTCCTCACGGAAGCAAATATCCAAGCGACACCTGTCCGCGGGTGGCATCTACCCTGTGGGCAGTTTTCCAACTGGATGTATTGTGAAAACTCTCACCAGACAGTGGTTGTTTCCGCAATTACGCAGAGTCTCACGTAAGACCGCAAGCTCACCAGGCTCTTTTTAAGTTGAGTCAGTTAGAGTGCCACCTAGTACAGATTTCGAAGGCTGGTTACTTGTCACCTCATTATAACAAAAGCTATGTGTTGGTGGAGAAGCACCTCATAATCTACGCTCTTCTGTGAAAATCAAAAGACTTTTCGATCTGACAGCAGTGATGTGCACTAGTCATATCTGTCGAGTCAGAGCCATCTAAATTTTTTTCGAGTCGAATCACTTCGCGCCATTGACTTGCAAGCTCGAGTAAATGAAATTCAACATTTTTCCTGTTTTTTTTAAAATATAAAATGGCACCGAACGAGCCAAAATGGTGCCCAATGTACTTTCAGCACTTTTGTTACCAGGTTATTTAAATCTAAGTTTTTCATTAAACAGTTTCCATTTTAGTCCTCTCCTTCACTCTTAGTCACTTCCACAAGTTTCGCCTAACCTTGCTGCAATAACTATAACTCCTTGCTATTCACATTCCCAAAGAATGACCAGAGATGAACATGGGCTTGGATTTAAATCTTGTTTCATTTTAGGAGTTTGATGGATTTGGATTTCTGCCTAACCAGATTTGGATTGGATTTGATAACGACTTGAAACTTCTTCACAAATTTCGGGATCGCAGATTACAGTATTGAAAAATACAGTAATTTTGGTTCAGCGGGTTTTCTCAAATCCGAAATGATTGCACATTAGGTTTGTTTAAATGCTGAGCCTTTACTATGACTAGTGAAACAAATCTGCTCTCTTATGTATCATGTCATCAAAGTTACGGAATTGGTCTGACTTCTATTTATCCAGTTCCTTTCCTTGACTGATCATTATTATACATACCGTAATACCCACTCCTATACCCAGGGCTACCATCGATCTAGAACCAAATATAGGTAGAACACCTGATCCTAAAAACCTAACATAACAACATCTAAAGGAGACACAGTCAAAGCAAAATTATCGCCTATATTAATAATCACTGAAGAAGAAAAACTCATTGCTTTGTATGCGAACTAACTGGGTTTGTCAATCAGATGTTGGGAGATTTTGTGATGACTCTGACTCGAGCCATTCGGTAAAGGGTAAACAACCGGACTCTTGTCGAGTCATTGACTCAAGCCACGCTATCACTGTCTAATAGTATGAAGAAACAATAGTTGTAATATACCTACAAACAAGATAAAAACAATAATAATACTAAACTACAGTGCAGTTTCTTCATGTTAAAATCAACGTCAACACAGAAGAACACCTGCAAAGTCCACCCGTGGCAAGTAACTGAATGTCAACTTTCGGTAAATCTTTCAACTTTGGCACTGTTGGAATTATTTAAATTACAAAATATTGCGACATAAATTGAGTATTCAAACAATGCTAAATTAAATATATGCAGGTTTGTTGTCGAGTTATTGGAATCTAACACAAATTTCTTTCCCAATGTATCCCACGACTTCAGCACATCGTCAGTTCTTTCAAACCTTACGATGAATTTTTGTGGGAAGACAAACTTAACGATGATCTTCAAAAAACACGCGAAGTAATGCATTTTTACCGTTTCACCCTGTAAAAAAATTCCAAATTAGCACGAGCAGTTCCATCTCTACGATGAGCAGTAACTGGCTCCATAAACGTTTAAGTGAAACTCTGTTCAATGACGAGAGTGTTGACTATGCTCACATTGCTTTTTTCGTTTAGTAAAGTTTATACCAGCATCATAACGCCGAACTCGCTCTAATCGACGTACAAGAATCATTACATCACTGCGAACACTTCAACAATGAGAATTTCAAATTCATATAATTCTGTAAAATAAAGCAACCTGACACTGATTGTACCACTCCACGTCATTCATGGTACTTCTACAGTCATCGATTTCTTTTTCAACGTCGCAGAGTTCAAGTTTAAGAAACTCCCATACATTTTTTAGGTTGCAACCATTCAGCCAGTTGTGGTTGATTGAGATCGTGTCCTCCTGATTGGAAAAAATGCAAGCTATGCAAACTCATTAGTTCATAGCTCTGAAACATGAGCGCGTAAACGACAGATTACCAGATTATGAACTTGGTGGAACCAGCCAGATGGAATAAAGACAATCTCTCCCGGCTTTTGGATGACCTCAATTGGTCGTGGTGCATTAATATCTTTCGCAGTGAGATCCCCAATGTCAAATGGCAAACGACCATTTAAATCCCGAACAGCATCCTGCAAAAATCTAGCAGTCAGTTTACGTACAGCAGAGAAAATTGCTATTTGCAAGGATCGCAGCACCTCTTTTCCAGGTGGATACAATAACCACTTTTTTGTCCCGCAGATATTAGCAGACCAGCTATACGATCTGTAAACGTCAGCATGGAATGGTGTCCTGCGAAAGGTTTCACACAAAAAAATTATGAAGACAATTTCAGTGCTAAATTTTAACAATTAAGACAAATTTAAGGGTGAGTAAACTCATGGAAATAATATTTCGAATTGAAGCAAAGCGATGTAAATGAAAAGTCACACAAACCATCTTCCCCAACGCACTTTCTCTTTCCACGCGCATATCAAGGCTGCCTCTAACTTAGACCACGTCGACTGACAAGACTTGATATTACTGATCAGTAAGAGGACTAAAGCAAACTAAACAAGTACGTGCAAATGTGGCGTTTTCTCAAGCACACAGAATAACAACAACGTTTTTTGCAAAGAAACATTAAATCCTTCAAATTTGCAGTAAAAAAGTCAATGCTTCCACGTTCGTTTCAAGGTGAAACTTATTCAGCAGCTTCTTCTAGCCCCAAAATAACCGGAAGTCACTTTTCGCGGCCGTCAGCTGACAAAAACGTTTGTTTTGCAAGGTGGGCAATTTTTTCTTCACACGTTCACAAAGTGACCTTGCACAATTAATGAAAATTCAGTTTCAAACAGAAAAATCAAACGTTTTGACACAATACCAAACATATGTGGAACAAATATTTGTTTGACACAAGTCCCCATGCAAAATCAGCTTGTTGAAACTAAGTTGCCAGTCTTGTAACTGCGCAGCGATCAAAGACCAACCTGACACTATTTTATCATTTCAGTATGGGCAAAACTGGTTCATTTTGCAAAAACTGACTTAGTTTCAACAAAAGCTGGGTGTTTCAACACAGAAAAAAGCAGAAACACTTAAACTTAAACAATTAACACTGATGCAAATGAACGTATTGTAATTTCCATTTTGCATTCCGTTTTTACCATGATCCTTTGGGTCCCATGTACACAAATCTAAAATCATCATCAGAATCAAAGCAGCTTGCATCAGAACTTTCATTCAGCCAATCAGAAGAAAAATAAATAGGAACATCATAGGCTTTGTAATCTGGATAAGACCTTAACAAACGAAATATTTTTTTATAAAAGCAAATATCATTAACCAACATTAATAACTTTGGCTCAATTCAGAGCAGTGTTTTCAACTTGGCGTCACGAACCCCATGGGGGTTGTTTGCCATTCTTCGAGGGTCGCGAGAGCTGATAAAAATATTTATAAGTACTTCTAGATTATATATTTCATGTATGGAACCACTGTTTGTTGTAGCCAAAATAACAGGATCAACTGGTGAAATTGATAGCCTACTTTTTCATTCAAAATTGTTTTAAGTGTGATTATCATCATTACAAAATGTTGAGTGTGATTATGACCATTACAGTACTGTTGCGTTTGGCAACGCATGAAAAACTTTGTGACATAAGCATGTGCTGTGCTTGCAAATTAAATATCTGAAGGCGGTAGCAAACTTGGGAGTTATTCTAGTTCTCAATGAGTTGTGCTGTGGAGTTATTTGTAATGGCATGGGTCTCTCTAACTGAAGCTGCCATGTGCAGGAGTTTAATAATGAGTCTTTGTTCAACATAGTGATATCGTAGGTTAGCTTTTAGTCATTGTGATTTTCTATTGTGCAAACGCAGCTGCATTTCATATGCCTGTCTGGAAAATTTCAGAAAGGGGTCTAGGTTAAATTGGGCTGCCAAATGGGTTGCTGCATGAAAAAGGTTGAAACCAATGATTTAGAGTAAGCTGTAGTAAATGCAATACAGTTTAATATACAAAACACAAGACACTACACCACTGACAAACATAATTGTAAGTTGTATGTATGTAAAAGGACACAACAATTGTCTTGGTGCACACAACCTTTTTTCATTGAGGTCAAGGGTACAAAATTTGGTAATTGAATATGTATGTTCACTAAGAACTCATGAATCTTTAACACAAATAGATGCCAGGACTGCATACATTCATATGATAGATGCAGCACAACTTACTGCCATTTTAAGTTACATCATGGATTACCACAGAGGTTGGGATATATGAACAAAATGCAAAGCTGCTAAACAGGAAGTTCCAACAGGCTAGAATTTCTTCATGTGACACATTGATACAACAATGCAATGTATGATCTATCATCACACGTACAAAGGAAGATGCTATTCTAAGATGTTCGCCTGCACATTGACACCTTCAGCATAAATGCAGTCAAAAGCAAACAGGTTAAACAAGTACCAGCAAGTGCTATTACCATAAAAATTACCCACTTTGTAGCTGGACCACATGAACCAGCACACATTAAGTCCTTTTCATCAAAAACACATTTTCAGGGGATACATAGTTAAAATACAGTTACAAAACACTTCAACTAGATGGAATCATAGACGGTTAGTTTAAGTGAATGGAGCCATTTTGGTTACCTTACACAAATAGCATTGATTTATTCCAATCAATTCTTAACTCCTTGGCGTCCGGCCGCTTTCGGGGATTTTCGGAAAAAAAACGCCTAAACGCACACAGCTTTGCACGGGAATTTCTCTGGCCCGGTAAAAGTCTCAAAAGACGTGGCAAGTCTTCTAGTCTGCACTCGAAAAAAATTTTTTGCTTATGGGGTGCGTTTTTTTGTGAGTGACGTCGTAAGTGGAGGACTTTTAGGCCACCTTGGCCCACTTTGCATGGCCCTGGGCGCCAACCGTTAGGTGGTAGTAGCTCGCTGAAGTTTTTATTGGAAACTAGGCTGCAATCCGAGTCTTTTGACACTTTGGATGACCTGCTGGGGTTTCGGGTTCAAAAGTTGTGATGGAAGTTAGTAAAAATATTTGACTAATTAGCTAATTTGGTAATTAATTAATTTGTTTATTTTAGATCATAACTTTTGAACCAGAAACGCTAGAAAGTCGATCAAAGGCTCAAAAGACTCGGACTCGAGCCTAGTTTCCAACGAAAACTTCAACGAAACACTTTGGCCTAGCGGTTGGGCCCTAGGCCAGGCAACATGAGCCAAAATGACCCTAAAACTACTTCACTTATGACGTCAGTCACAAAAAATTTGCACCCTCAACCAAAAAAAATTTTTTTGAGTGCAATCTACTAGACTGGCTGATCCGTTTGAGCCCTTGAACAGCTCTCTAGCGCAATCGGCAGAGGAGCTAGGGCGTTGGTAAGGCAACCGAAAACTGTTTTTTAGGCTGAAATCGAAGTACGAATACATCGTACGCCGGCTCTCAAAGTGTTAAGAAGTTAACCAGGATAAAAAATACATCTAATTCTGTGTTTGAAAATATGATTGATATCACCACTGCTGTATGCCATGCCTGAGGTGCTTAGTGATCAGAAAATTGATTCATGAAGAAAACATGCAGAACACAAAAGCACCTTTTTTCAACCCAGCAAAATGTATAATGTGATGTAATAACAAACAGCCCAGAATAACACATCATTCTTAAACAGAACATTGCTTAGTACAAGAAGCAAAAATTTAGAAGTGCAGTTAGTAATTCAAAATGAAGAGGTACTGTATTTTTCGGACCATAAGGCACAGTATTAAAAATTTAATGCTAGCTGTTCTTTTATGATACATAAGGTGCATTAAATGAAGCAAAACTCAGATAATACAAAAGGCAACTTAATCGGCCAGATTAAACTCCCTTAGATTACTGTACATATGAGCAGGCCTGTAACCAGCTTGGGACTGTAGGTGGAGCGAAGAGTTTTCTGAGAAGGGCCCGATTTTTTTAAACTATGTCTACCACATTTTTCCAGGGGGTGAAAAATTTTCTAGAAGGGGTTCAACCCTCTTAGTTATGGGCCTGCATACAAGGAAGTTTAATCTGTTATACATGCCTAATCCGCTAGACATGAACAGAATAAAACAAAAGATGTGTGTGTGTTTGATTCGGTGTGCGCCAGACATGGGGAAATTACATCATAATTGTAATCGATTATGATTGCTTGCCACCTGCTCGATTACGAAAAAACAAAATCACAATGTAATCAATTACAATGAAAGTCATCACGATCACAATCGTGATTACATTTGTCTTAAAACAGCTTCAGAATGAAAACAAAACCCATTTGCATGGTTTCTTGTATGTATATCTTCAGACGGCATACGATATGAATAAACGTAATAAACGAAATTGCTAATGTGTAAGGATCAAACACTGGAAAAAAATCATATTTAATTGTTTTATGAGATGTTCGGGCAGTCAACAAACCACTGTTGTTACTAGAGGTTTGAGCTAGAAAGGAAACTTAGCTGAATGAGGCCCACTGGCCTCTAGGTGACCTCCTAGTCAAAACTCCGAAAAAAACTTGAGAAATAATGGTGAATCCGGTTGTGGATGGCTATACTAAAACCACAAATCAACAGCAGATACTCCACAAAACGCAAAAAGACAAAAAACTACTGAAAACCAATTGAAAGAACACTAAAACCAAAATATAAGCTATGTGCGGGTCCAGTTTTTACATTTAGCTGGCCAGGGGAGTCAAATTGCCCCTCTTCCGTCCCATCAGTTACTCCACTGCAACAAACACTTTAAATAATAAAAATGATCAATGTTTAAAATCTTTGTTACAGTTGATAAAGCTCAATGCTTCAGATCTTCATCAGTCAAACAACATCTATCAGGTTTGAACATTCATCCAGCCACGCTGAAAATTCATTTGTTAATAATTTCAAAATTGCTGACTATTTCTTCTAACTGTGGGTTACAATCGTATCCAAGCCAGCATAGCATTGTGCAGCTTTTAATTTGAATTATGAACAGTGACACCAATATAGCTGCGCATCTGTCTATTGGACCAAAAGTCGATGGTCATCAAAACCTCACTGGTTTCGTTGAGTTTTTTACCAGTATGGTTGATATGCAAGTTATCAGTGTCGTGGAAAAGTACTTTCGACTTGGATTAAAGTACCTTATTCCTCTGAAAAAAAGTTAATTTACGGAATACAAATTACTGTACTAATTATATACATAGCCCACTCAAGCACTTGCATTCATAAGTTCATTCTGATTATATATAGATTAAACCAACACCTCTCCTTCTAATGTCCTGCTATTCTGTTGTCAAAGTGTCAACCTGCTTTTATGTAAAGCTTTTCTTTTTGTTGCTTTGTCTAACATCTCACTAGACATGCTACATTACTTCTGGTGGCCAACACGAAGGGTAGCTGGAACAAAGCGAGGATTCGCTACAAACGCTGTGCTTGCTGCTGGATTACCTGGTTTTAACACACAGAGATGTGCAAATAGCCTTCCTTGAATCATAACCATAACAAACGATGATAAAGGAGGAAACTCAGCCATCACAACTGTGGTTCAGCACCCAGTGATGTAGGATAAATTTCCAAGTTTGATCGCAAAAGTAATCGTCGATTATGACTAAATTGGCAACCTAATCAATTATGATTACGACTACATTTCATTTTTGGTCAGTTCAATCAATTGCGATTACTCAAAAAACTGTAATCAATTACAATTACCCCATGTCTGGTGTGCGCCAATGTAGTCAGGAGCCTCACAGAGTAATATGATCTGTGATATGTGCTAGCTACTCTCGAAACCACATACGCTGCTCATTGCAATTGTTGTTGGTTTATTACGTGACATGACACGATGGTCTGTTAACAAAAAAGACGTAACTAGCAATCAAATAAATAGCACCCTTTGCCACATGCAATTGGTTCTAGATGAGAAAGCACAACCAGATTCATACATTAGGTGCACTGCATTATACAGCACACTTTCAATTTTTGAGAAAATTAAAGGATTTTAAGTATGCTGTATGGTCTGAAAAATACAGTGGTATGAATGTGCCATTGATGTCAAATACAAAACAAACTCCTTTTTCTGCAAAACCTATACATGAACAGGTCAGATACAAGAAAGGTTGATGTTTCATAAGACAAACCTGTCTTTAGGAAACCATGCTACAAAAATACTACGGATGTTTTTTAATTCAGATCATTAATGTTCGGTTTTCAGCAATATCCCAATCTCCCCATCATAACAACATCACTAATTGCAGAAGTAAATTTTATATTTTTAAAAATGTGCATTCAGTAGTTTGTGCATTCTTCTGTATCACAGTTCATCAACATTATTAACTTACTTGCAGAAATGCCAATCCTTTAAATAAAAGCAGCTCTTGTGTGGTTGATCCTTACTAGTAGTGCTCCTGGTAACTGACTCAGACCAATAAGATAAAAAATGACTCATATTCCACATTTCCTTGGGGTGGCAGTTATACTCACATCTCCTAACAAAAAGAAAATAATCACAGTGCATAAGTTTGGCAAACTCAGATCTAACGTAGTGGTTCTTACACCTTCCCTACTGGCTACGTAAATGTACATACTTCTGGACCATAGTTGCATACTGGTGCATGCAAGTTCACATGCTTACAATCAAACACCAGAGGTGACAAATATCACAGTTTGCAAGGCCGAGTTTCACCTCTAAGGAACCACACAATTAACTGGCCACTACAGAAGGTGTTAACATGACCCCAGGGCTACCTGAGGGTTTCCAGTAAAAAATATGGGGGTGCTGGTGTACATGAGTGCAAAAATGTTTTATTTTAACCATCATGTCACAACAGTGGCGCATCTAGCCTGGAAAAAAGGAGTCTGTCGCGGAAGGGCAGCTTTTGATATCACTTTTCAGCATAAAACTACACTTTCTCTTAAGACTAGAAATCGACCGATAAATTTTGTGATGTTGCCAAAGTATTATATTGGATATCGGTAACATTTGCTCATAAAAGCCGCTACGCTAGTTTTCTGCACGGAATGTTCGGCAATCCAAGTTATTACTTCGTCTATGATTAATTAAAGCAAATTCTCTGTACTGTTCCTAATGACGTGCAGCACTCTGACTGCATCACCATCAAGCAGTGCGCAATATTCAGACTACTCTGCAACCGTCCCAATAAACAGGTCTATGACGTAACATTCGCTCCCAAGTTTTGCGCGGTAAGCAGATGGTTGCCTGCAAACAAATCCGTGGTTTTTGATTATCTTAGTGCCCCAGGTTTCCGCAGAATTCCATATTATACACTTCTTCATCGAACTGAAGTATTCTCTTTCAACTGTAGTTTGAGTGTTGCAAAATATCGGCATTGGTTATTGGCAATGAAAAATAACAACATCCGTATCGGCCCAAAAAGCCTTATCGATCGAGCTCTACCTAAAATCCAATCAATTAAACTTGATTAGTAGCGCTAGTAGCCTAGCGCAACTAACTATTTAGAATAGACAATGGTATTGACCTCATTGTCGAAACACACAGGAAAATATTTCCAAATTATCATTGCTTTTGTTCACAGCGCATTTACTATATGGCAATTGATAAGTGTTCTTAGGAACATGGTGCTGAAAAGATACTTAGCTTGTCGAACATTCAGCAGATGTCAGCAATGAGAGCTGTTTATCCATACGTACATACACATTTAAAATCAAAGCTGACAATCAGTTGCACAACTGCATCTGTGGAGCGCTGTCTATCAAAGATGGCGGTGTTATAAATATGCTTGCGATATCACAGCAGAGAAGAACGATTGAGTTGCAACTGCTCTGATGATTTTATATCATAATGTAAAGTGACTTACTCGAAATGAATATAGGATATTTTGTGCAGAACACAACATCATCGCCAACTGCTCAATTCTAAAAAAGCTATTGTCAAACTACAAAGCTTGACTGATGTTTTGTTCAGATAATGCGACCACAATATCTGAGGCTAGCTGTCGCGCCTTTCATTATGAGATATTCGTCGTAAAAATATAGCTGAAGTTGAAATGAACCCACATAACTTCGTGTGATGCTGAGGAAGGCCTAAACTTATTTGATTTAGTGGTAACCTAGTAGGTGTAAACAGCAGATAAAATTAAGGCTGAAAGTGCAAAACAAAACGATCACGATTGGACACTGCGTCCTCTCGCCATGAAGTGAAATATTACAAAACAGCTCTTTGTGTGTGTGACAGTGTACGAGCTTCTGACAGCTTTGCTTGCATTAGAGCTGGTACAGCCACAGCAGGAAATTCCGAAACACGTGCTTTCAATGCAATAACAACTTAAAGTGTTCAAAAACGTGAATTGTTTCATGTCATTGCGCAGGCACCATTCAGACAAGGCACGAAGGCAGGGACGTTGTTGTTTCGTTATAGTACTGTACTATGCAACGTTGGAAGGAAAATGTAGGCTGTTGCCTGTTCCAAACCACCCGTATTAGAGACCTGCAGTGACAACGTTTGATATTTTATCATCGGCTTTAATGCTGAGTAGTCTACCTGCGGTACAAAGGGGCCTGTCATGACAGTCAAACAGACCCCCTGGATGCGCCCCTGTGTCACAATGATATAATCTTATGTAAATTAATAAACTGATGTTGTTGATTCAGTCATTATACAATATATTACCATTCTTTCATCATGTGTTTGGGAATTTAGACACAACTTTTCATCATGTGTTTGATTTAGACACAATACTAACTCAGTGCATTTTATTCTCTGTTGCATCATGTGTTTGTTAGACTGTACACTAAGTAATGTGTATCATACCACCCAGTCAAAAATAGGTTTAATGATGCAATATAGAATAAAATGCACTGAGTTAATGTTGTGTCTAAATCAGCTATGTCCAACCCACGGCCTGCATGCGGCGGAGGTTTTGTGCGGCCCAGTTTAGCTGTTCGCTGTAGTGAAAACATCCTACATACTGGCAACCTGTCCTTATTTTCATAATCTTCAACTTGAAATTTTAATGCAGGTGGTCCTGAGTACCACTTGATCACATATGTTACCATTGCAATTAGGATTCGAACGCTTTCAGTACATTAGCTTAAGCTCAATTTAGTTTGCTAAGTAAGCCATGTGTTCTTTGTTAAAAAGTTTCAAAAACCAGTCATGCGTTAAGGTTTAGCATTAGGGTTTTAGATTCTAGAGGTTTAGGGTTTGCAGGTAAGGTTAGAAAAAATTGATTGCCAGTTTAACCTCTGAAGCAACTAACATACAAGACTTGGTCAGATTTTTTTGCAAAGGTCAGCAGTTTTGCTTGATACGAATTTTCAGTCAGTTTCAGAATGAAAACTGCATATGGTTGTTTAGACACTGCCTAAAATGAAGCTAGTTACTTTCACTGTATAGTATGTAGCTGATAATAATTGCACACATTAGAATTTATGCGATCAGCAGCATCCAACTTATTCAGAACACTGTGACTACATTCAAACAGCCATTACAAACATTTGTAGAAGTTAGTCAAAGTCTGTTGTAATTATATTATTTACTAACCACTTAAATCACAAACATTTCAAACTTGTTTGTTCTATTATCATTTGATATCAAGATATTGCAACCTACAAAGGTTGCTAAATGAGTTTTCTCAATGCAATAACTTGAAGAATAGGGTCACAGGGTTGGAAAGGTTAAGAACCACTGCATTGCAACCAAAACAGGTTATTCCAGTTACATTCTTTCCCATAGGTCATGTTACACAAGGAGTAATACATTTTACATTTCCAGCAAGCAATCATCTTATGGTAGAGTAAATGTTTCATTACTAGCCTAGGTATGTATTTTATAGTTTTGTAGCCCAAATTCTAAACACAGACTTAGTAAAAAAAACAACAAAATAAGACAAATATAAATTTTTAACAGTTAGCATCACTAAATATGCATACCCGCAATCTGCAACAGGTACCACACATGATCCAAATAGCTTATCTAAAAAAGAAAAATTGGGATAATTTGCATGCTTCCAGTCTTCACAACTTTTCCACGCTTCAGTTATCCAACTTGAGAAAAGACAAGGCTGGTTCTTTAACAAAAATTTCTCAAAAAAACTGCTGTATGATATAGGTGATGTTATTTGGACAATGTCATGAAGTTCAGTACTAGCCCTATCACTGTTTTCTTCTAAAGGTGTTTTGCAGTATGACGAAACATTGAATGGACTGGAACCAAGTACTGAACCAAGCGCATCACTTAATGAAAAGGCACTAATCATCCTGAAAAACAGTGCGATGATATGTGCAAACAGCTTTCCCTTCAGCATCAAGACACCACAAGGATAATACAGAAGGGTCAGCAGTAGGGCTGTGGAGCCAGAACCCAAGCAATATTGGATGGCTGGAGCTGGAGGCAAAACTTTTAGATGTTGGAGCTGGAATCTGAAATTAGGTTCCAGTTCCATAGCCCTAGTTTGAAGAAAGTGAGTTGTACAAATAATGCAATGGATTTCAGTTTTCACTGAACCAAATCATTCTGGAGCCAGAGCCAAAATCTTCTGGATGTTGGAGCCTGATCTGGAGCCAAAAAATTTAGATGCCTGGAGCTGAAACTGGAGCCCAAAATTTGATTTCCAGCACCACAGCCCTAGTTACCAGGTCCACATGAGAGAGAGAGAGAGAGAGAGAGAGAGAAAGTTTATTGGCGCAAATATTAAACAATTTCATACAAATTAAAGCTAAGGCGCTGGGACACCGAAAAAAACCTGTTAAACAGGTTGTCTTGTCGGGCGCCCCTCGACAGTTTCATAAATTTTTATTGTGGTGTAAATTTGATGGCCGAATTATTGCAAATTCGTTGAGGTTATTGTTTTGAAGAGGTTGCAGATGGACCAAAAATACTAAAAACACATGGACCAAAAATACTAAATTGCATATCAAATATGCTAATGTGTATGGATAAGTCCACAGCCCCTTTTTTGAGCGGCTTCACAAAGAAACTTAACTTATTGATATGTCTGGTGACTCCAAGGAGCAACTGTGGTTCCACCAACATTTGCCCGCTAGTTGTGGTGAAAGGGAACGCTGCCAGCATATTAGCCTGTGTGTGCAGGTTTGATCTGATTTTGGTTGTCCCAGCGTTCTGCCCCCCACTTGCCTTTACTTCAATGCATAGCTATTGCCTTCTGAATGTTTCATGCTTTTTGTAAGTTTTGTTCTCCACTTGTGCAGTGTTACTTTGCTCATTAATGAACGATCTTGGCCATTGCATAACCTATGAGTAGATGATGCTACAGCATTGTGCTAAGGTCAGGTGGTCTACGTTCTTGTCGTCCTGCACTAACACAACAAAGGGTCGAGGCAGCTTGCACTTAGTTGACGGTTGAAAAGTGCAGACCACCTCCACTTTTTCCAAATCAAGGATAATGAGAATGTAGTCTAGGGTGCGTTTACTGTGGTCATATTGCATTGTGAACAGATAGGTACCAAACTGAAAGCTGATCTGGAAGGAAATCCAGAACAAGTGACAATGACATGCATGGACACGTTTTACCATCATCAGTGTATGAAAACGGTCCCAATGACTATGAAGTAGCATTTCTCATGATCACCAGTAAACATTGGGACTGTTGCACTGTTTATATTAGACCAACTGCTATGTCATTAAAACAAATATGTTTACCGATACCAGTAAGCTACGATATTTTGGTACAGCTGGGCAGCTGGCTTTCCATACTTATATCAATCATGGTGCATGCCATAAGGCTAAAGCGATCATTTCTAAATTCTTCGAACATTTTGTGTTCGACATAGCCTACTCTATGCAAGTATTTTTATGGTATGCAGATTGCATTTTAGATGCATTTCTTCTCTTTCTTTACAATTTCTAAGCTATCTCATCACTTCTGAATATTTTAGCTCGAATTTCGTTGATGCATTGCATCAAATCATTAACTTGCCAAGTTGCCAAATGATTTAAAATTATTGAAGTATAAGCAACTGCAAGTTCCTTTTCGAAACTGTTTGTCATGATAAAAAGAACTCTTACCAATGAATCATTCTACTTCTTTCTACAGGGAGGAGCACACATAGGGCAACCAAGGAAATTGAACATTTAGTTGTAAACATAAAAATGCAGAAAGCAGTGCAGCAACATGCAGAGAATAAACAATTCACATAATCAATTTACCCACCCAACAATCGCATTGGCAATGTTAAAAGCAAAACAGTTACAATTTGATGATAAGCAGTGCAATAAATGATTCATCTCATGCCAATGCAATGAAACCATTTTAGAAGTTGACTTTCTAGTACAGAATACTTTTACATTCTAACAAAAGCTGCACAAATAGAAATAAAATTAACAATTTAAGCTTCTGCCACTGTAAATCGCCCTACCTACTCCATTAGTGTGTGTCTGTAACCCTATGGTTCTGTCTTCAACGCAGTTGCAAAAAGTGTCTGTAACTATGTGATTCCGCCAGCTCCAACCAATGCCTTGAGTTACGTTCTGTTTTGTCTGTTTTTATCGACCTGCGTTTTACGGAGTGTGTGTGTTTGTACTAATACTAGCCTATGGACTTCGTGTCTGGTGATAAACAAATAAAATAAAAATTAAACCTGCCACTTAGCAAACAGGATACTCTTCACAGTGGCTTTGACTAAGTTCGTTAAACTAACGCACTGCCCTCAAAACAGGCTTGAAACTCTGTTCTCAAGTACGTTTCCGTTCAATCTCGCAAATACGTACTGTACAAATGTTGTAATCACCATTGCTTACCGCACAACCAACTTTCCCATTTCGAACGGAAAACACTGCTAACACAATCAAATGACCAGTGTTGAACAAATCGGAGATTTTTGCAATCCTAATCTAGTCCAAAATTTTCATTGAGTAATCCGGTCCGATCCTAATCCGGTAGACCTGTCGAAATATTTGATCCAATCCGGTTTATGTCCGAAAACACCCTCTGGTTAAGCATTTGACTGCAGTGATCAACGCAGTTCAGATATCCATATCTGATCCGGTTGAGTTTTTTCAAAATCCAGTTCGAACCGGTTCTGAATTGCAGAATCCGGTTGGATTGCGATCTGGAAACCGGATCATGCTCAACACTGATGACAGCTGAAGCATGTGCCAGAGATGATCGGATTAGTGGATTTTCACTATCCGATCCTATCCTGTTTTTGAAAAATGATATCCGTCTCCGATCCGAATCCTCTTTTGGTTGAAATCATACTATCTGTCTCCGAAAACTATCCGAAAGTGTATTGCAATGTACAATATACATTTTTGTGCTGTGTCTATTTTGCGTCATGAGGCAAAATAACTGCTAGAGCTATTTTGCCTTTAGCTAAACATGATTGGTTGAAGTAGTCACACAACAAGTTTGGAAAACATGACCTACTTAATTGACGATGACATCTGTAAAAGCTCAGTCCTATGCATGAATGATGGCTGTTATGGTTTCAGGGATGGCAAGCAGTTAGAAGCCTCTTGTTTGCATTAAGTGAACTGTAGGCTAAACACTAACACTAAACATTGAACCCCTAAACCTAAAACTTGACCATAAACCCTGATCCTAAACACCAACCATAAACTCCTAAACCCCAACCAATTGTTTCTGCGTATCATGCTTGTCATATGACTACTTCAACCAATTGTGTTCAAATGAAGGCAAAATAGTCCCAGCACAGATTTTGCCGCGAAGCAGAGTAGACACTTGAATGCGTTGTATCACTTTGGTCCCTGTAATGTTTGTAAACAGAAAGTTTAACATATCTTCTCTTGCAAGCTTGACATATTGCATAACCTAAGTACTTTTCCGAGTCAATTGCATTAAAAAGCAAGCTGAAGTTTTGCCACACAGTCCAGTCACCACGGGGGCCTTTGGTGGGTTTAGCCCCTCCGAAACAAAGCTCCAATCACCCCTCCCCACTGCACAAATGTACTGTAAAGCTCCCTTATAGAAGACTTTCTGGTGACGGTTCTGTTGACACACCAAGTTTTTCATTGGCCATTTTAACACCATCCATGAATTCACATTCAAGTTTTATTTATTAATTCTACCCATTGTTGCACTTTAACCAAACCTAACTACATAGCAATGCTATTCTACAAACCAAAACAGCATTAAAAACAATACACTGTCTTAAAATTTGTCATTTATATTGAAATGACTGATTACCAATTCAGTCTAACAAGTCAATGTCACAAATCAACAATCTTGCATATCATGTTCAAAAGAGCTATCTGGCCTGGTAGGCTATCACCCAACAACCAGTCAATGCAGTATCACGTAGAATAGGCTTGAAAACTGCAAGACCGGGTGAAGACTTCAGAACACATTAAAAGAGCTAGTGCTCTAGCTAATCTAAGTCTAGACTACAGATCACGGTAGGTCTACACTAGCTAGCCTTAGTCCAGGTACGCAGCAAACAACGTCCTTTTAATGTACACTGAAAGAGAGCCCTATCTTGCCACACCAGGAATAGATTCATGCTGACAAACTTGGCATAACTCTACGGTTCAGAGATTACACCATAGACAGACTTGCAGTCATGGCGCAGAAGGCTGAAAAAATGCTTCTGAAGATAATAAATGAATGATTGTGCAATGTGAATGTGCAGCTTTCAATGATAAAAGCGTTTCGGATATCCGGTTCCGTATCCAATTCCCGTTTGGAAGCAGTTTCTGGATATCCTTATCCGATTGCAAGCTCACTATTCTACTGGATATCCAACCGGCAAACCGGATAGTGATCATCTCTGGCGTGTGCGGCCCGGTTGTGTTCGCACACTTCAGACGTTTCGGCCAAAAAGACCTCTCACTTCGATATGCATGGAAGGCACTTTTAAGTGTCACTTTGCTTGGTCTTTCCTTTCTCGTTGCTTTGGCCTAAATTGCTTACATGGAGCCTAGCGGTCGCGCTAGCGTGACTGCTACATCACATACCTTCCTCGAAGTCTTTGGATTGCCCACTCTCTTCTCTTTGAACTATCTTGCCAATTGATATTAAGAGTCCAGCCAGGTCCGATGACGTGCATGTCATGCTTGATTTGTCTTCGGTACGTTGAGCCTTTGTCTACTTTTTCTCCCTTCTTTTTGTTGCTTTTTCACGCGACACACGTTATCCATCCCAGCTCCTCACGATTTGACCCACCTAGATGGGGGTTTTTGGGCCCCTTGGGTCTTTTGGAGGTGTCCCTCATTGGGCGCCATTGAAGTGTGTGCAGTCCGGTTGTGTTCGCGCACTTTCAGTGTGGGCATGAACCCTGAAACCTTGATGGCGCTAATTTAGACAGTTGTTGGTGCCATCAGCGTGCTAGACGCTTCGGCCAAAGACACCTCTCACTTCCATATGCATGGCAGAGGTGGCCGGAGTCACTTTTTCAGACTCCGACTCCGCTCCTGTTCCAAAATTTTTGAATCTCGGTCCGGCAATTTTTCAAAATTGAGAATCCGACTCCTGTTCAGACTCCGGTTACAATCATCAACCCAAGCTTAATCTACCCATGTTTTTACTTAAGAAATGACCACACAGACTCCTGCTACTGCCGAAATTGACTCCCAAATTTTTGACTCCGGGACCGGATCCGGGTCCGAAACAAAAACGCTGAATCCTGTTGGAGTCGACTCCGGTACTCCAGATCCGGTCCCACCTCTGATGCATGGAAGGCGCTTTAAAGTGTCGCTTGCTTG
>Ga0210059_1001872_pt1 | contig 32267 bp, 16 predicted proteins | sample Ectturendosymbi2_FD_188042 | JGI IMG/M metagenome (GOLD analysis project Ga0210059, IMG submission 188042) | Ecteinascidia turbinata endosymbiont from Florida, USA - Sample 2 (SPAdes) (version 2) | ecosystem: Host-associated > Tunicates > Ascidians > Unclassified | place: Key West, Florida... | reverse complement strand
TGTAATTTTGCTGCTTCCTATCAAAGTCCTATAAAAATTAATTGGTTTTCTGTAAAAAACAACTTTTCTGAAAAGAAAAAATAAAACTTCCAATGGTTTGCAAACACCACTTTTTTGTTCGTGGTTCACGCATTTAATATGCAATACGTCGTATTGCATCGAATTTTTCAAAATCATCTAATTCTTTTGGAAATACAAGTTTTAAGTTCAGATCTAAAAATGCGAGATTTGCTCTTTACCGGGAAACTAAATTTGCATATACCATGTGATTAGAAGGAAAGATGAAACACGTCATCGCATTTTCATTTTTGTGTTTGGGAGCACAAATTCTTTTGCTGAAAAAAATAGATTCATTCGAAAAGACAAAACTACGCATGCACTCGACTAAACCTACTGGAGAAAACAATTGCCTCTTTGGTTTAATATGCTTTATTAAAAGAAGTTAATTTTTTCCAAGTTGCTTAAAAAGTCTTCATTTGTGCGTCTAAGTTCAGATAGGTCAGCATTAACTGTGAAAGATTTTTCACCTAGTGATATTTGTTGTCTGTAGTTTCCCTGAGTTTACTGTCCCACAAGTGTCGCAAAACTCCGTAGATTTGTTTCTCTTTATCAAATATAGTAAAAAACATGTAATAAACGACCGTGCCACTAAAGTCTCCAGCCATCGGCCTGAATCTAGGGTCACATTCCTCTATCTTTGGGAAGATTTTTTGTTACAATAGCCGCTTGATTTGTATGCAGCCTGCAACCTTACAAAATAAGCATTGAAATAAAATTTATCCACAAACAATTATTAAAAAGGAACAGTCCAGAATAAAACTTGAATTCTTGCCCAGTCAGCATGGGTTCACTTGCAAGGTTTTAATATTTCAGAAAGATTTTTGTTTAAGATGACCAACAAGCGTTTCAACTTTCTGAAATAAGCATTTTAAGAGTGCAGTAATTAATATAGACTTTTCCCACACAGACATCCATGTATGCCGTAGCATGAGTGTTTCTACAATTCAGGTCTAAAAGGAATAAATCTTTGCCCACATGTCGGGGTATCTTCAGTTTTGATAAAATCAGCTTTGGAAAAGACTAAACCAAGAAGGTCCAAGGGTTTAGTGACAAGAAAGAAGGGAGAAAATTCCATCAAAACGAAGACGTTACTTGTGGCAGTCCACACAGCTGGGATATTTTTCTGTTGAGATTTCACGGAAACCGATTACACGTCCTGAAACTTTGGTGCAGCGTGAAGCAGTGATGTGGCCGGGTCATATGTGTCGAGTCACTCACAAGTCGAGTCGAGGCACAAGCCCTTCAAGTCAGAGTCGAGTTAGAGTCATTAAATTTTTTTTGACAAGACATGACTTCCTCGAGCTGAGTTAGAGTCGAGTCAGAGTCATTAAAATTTTTTTCGAGTCAATACATGACTTCATTCGAGCTGAGTCAGAGTCGAATCACAAGAACTGTAGAGTCACTTCAAGCCATTGGTTTGCAAGCTCAAGTCAATGTCGAGTTATGCAAAAGTAACTATTCTCCCTATGCTTATTTAGCTACAAAGTGGTGCCCAATGCTGTTTCAGCACTTTTGCTACCAGGCTACTGTACCGTACTTAGATCTAAAAATTTGGTGAAAGGAGTTTGTATTAGTTTCTACTTTACTTCTCTCCTTCACTCTCAGTCAATTCCACATGTTTAACCCAACCCTTCCGCAACATATACACCTCCTTGTCCTTCACTTGCCTCAACAAAGACCCAAAGTAAATGTATGAGGCCAACTGCCACAATCACAATATGTAAAGACTGCCCTAAACCACGATCGTGTGTCCAATGCGTTGCGCGCTGCTGGCCACTCAGTCAAAAGCAAAATTTCAGTTCTTCCTCAGCGTCAGGTAGAACCCGTGATACCACAAAACTGGAATAACACCACTTGGCGACACAGTGACAACAGAAACTTTGTGCCAATATTAATCATGGGTCGCTGAAGTAAAAAGCTCATTTCTTTGTGGGGAAACTCGTACCTGTGTTTGTCAGTAAGACGTTTGGAGATTTTTAAAAGATGACTCTAACTCGAGTCATTCATTGTAAGTTGTGACCAGAGTCGAGTCATTCGGTAAAATATTTTATTCGAGTCCAGTCATCACAGCATGGTTACTCAGCGTGACTCGATTCGAGTCACTAAAAAATCGTGACTTGAGTCGATCCATTGAAGCGAGCTGAGCCATTGATTCGATTCACGACATCACTGGCGTGAAGGAGCGCATAATGCCGTCCCGTTGCCCCTGACTTCCAACGCCCGATTACACCACTGCTTGTAGCGATTTGCTTCCACAAAGCATTTTGATGCAATTGACACAGTATAAAGAAAGCCATTAGCAATTTTTCACGTCTTTTCAAGTCAGGTACTTCGCCAGGTTTAACATTGACAGCCGGAACTATCAGTGAAAAATTTAACAAAGCTTATCAGGTATGTTCAGCAGGGGATACAAACTACAAACTAGGCACGGGCCTTGCAGGCTGGCGACGGACCTTCGCCAGATGCAACGGGTAATTTAGTGTGTAGTCCAGTGTGCTTGCTTTTTACCATCCCACTGAAGAAGTTAGGTCGGAACAAATAATTACTGGAAAAGCTTAGCCGTGAAGTGATTTTTGCTTGTGGATGCCTTCACAGCAACACACAGCCAACTCTAGCTGCTTTTGTAAACCTCGTTCGTCTTTTCACATTTACATCAATACCCTCTTTCATTTGTCCCAACATGTCAAATGTTCTGATTACGCCTCTGCCAACAATAGGAGTGAAAGCTTCAAGTAAGCCTTGTTTTAGTGTTGGTTTGCGTTTCAGGCAGATGGGCCTGCCTTTTGGGTCAGTTTGTCCTTTCAACGTTTTGGCATATGAGAGGTGAATCACTTCTAGTCCCCCACAAGATGATCAACTCAAAGCAACCAGTGAAAAAATGTAAAAATTTTAGATAAAAACATCTGAATTTTTATTTAGGACATAAAAATCAAAAAGTGAAAGCAGAGCGCAATGCACCGTCAAACAAAAAAGATACTATTCTCGTCTTCAACTACCAGTTTAATTATGTCACGCTTTCATTTGTTCTTGGGTAATTTGATCGATAAAAATGACAATGGTTTCAAATTGGTACGTAGTTTTTAATTTTAAATATTAGCACTGAATAACAAGATTAAATAAATCTTAACAGATTGTTTGGAATGTTTATGTTTTTTCAAAGGAGATTAAGCGTAGAGAAATTGTTTTTAAATATTTAACGTCAAAACCCATTTAAGAAGCGGAATCTTATGCAAAGGCTTTGATACTGTCAAATGTTTTTTCTGAAGTAGAAATTTATCTCAAACAAAGCATCGTTGAGAAAAATTGTATTTACCCATTGATGCATTTGAAATTCTCTGCAATACACTTACCAGACAAACCTTGGGGGTTGTCATAATGTATTTGAAGAACTACAAACCTAGAATCATCCTCTGCTCCAAACGATAGTCCCACGTCCGGAGGTAAACGAAACATCTGTGTGAGCATACGTTACTTGTAAATAAACCAATCTGTATTCAAAAGTGGTATAACCAAATCAGTAGGGAAAAAAACCGACAATTTTTGGGTTTCCCGAAAAAAACCTAAACAAATCATAAAACCCGAAAAAACCCTAAACAAATCAGTAGGGAAAAAACCCGACAATTTTTTTTATTATGATAAACACAACTTTGAAATATCTACACCTCAATCATAATCACGAATCATGATCATGAAAACCGTTTGAAAGAAAGCTGACATTGCATTTTACTTGAGTTGCTTGTTTATAAATAAGGACATTATACTAACCGTCAATAGAGACAAGAATCTTTTTTACAATCGTCACACTAATGCAGAAAATTTTTTTAAAGTTCTGTTGTAAAATTTAAATCACGCTATACTAGTCGCTGTCGTGAAGGATAGCTCCTACAACCTCTAGAAGTATTAAATAAGGTACGGATTTCTCTCACCTCCCCGCCTTTGATCCAGGCAGCAAGCACTCTTGTGCACCGGTCAGATTGAACGGGAGCTTGATTAGTGAAACAAAATCCTTGATTGCCAACCGCTGAACCATTCTGTTTTAAAACAAACATATAAGGAACAATAATTTTTGTGGGTTTTTAACCGTTGGTGATGTACAAAACACCGTATTCAAGCCGGTAATTTATCAGATGTTCCGCCCAGTGATGTTTAATGAATTAGTTTTACTCCTACGTTCATTAACAGATTAATTTTCGGAACAAAATTAGAACCGCAATGCTGCACCCAAAAATTTTGGTCTTGATGCAAAATTGTGAAATTCTGCGGATCCGGAACAGTAAATCTAAAGTTGTGAACACAACACTTGATGCTCGTTCTCTTGCTTTGTTTACAGCTCATGAGTTCGCACGCTAACTTACAAAACGAATATCCTGTATCAGTTTGAGCTTTCTGGCAGTGCAACCTATCGGCTTTATCTTTACAAACAAAATTTTCTTTATAGAGCACAGAAGCAAATCAAGACTTGTGTTGCGAATTTTGAAGACATCACACTTGCGCACGGAGTTAAATTGCTATGGGTGGCCAGTGTCGTAGCAGCCCGACTCTGCTCCCAAATATGCTTACAGGGCCCCTCTAATGATGATTTGTAAAAAAGTTTTCGACGTTATGGCACATCACGAGGCCGAATGGCCATGGGCGTCCGAAGAAATTTTTCTAATCGGCGACAACGTCGACCTTTTGTTATCCTTTTCTGACTATTCAATGCAAATAGACGTTCACAAAACGCTTTACCCTCTCTGTACCACAAAGAAAATGCGCTATGTTACGGCATCAGTCACAAACATTGCACTTCGTTGGCGCAGCAATGGTTCTTTTTCACTCATGCTTTTTTCATATAGTTTAAAACTACATGACTTGCCGCTATCTGCAGTCACTGTCTCACTGGATTACCTGCGAAAGATGTCTGCATTCAACAGTCACATGCGGTTGAAGAGTACCTTTGAAGATTTGTTGCTGTATTACGCAATAAAAATCAAGAGTAGAACAACCCGCTCGCAAGTTTCGCTACCTGCCTCTGCAGGCAAAGGAGCAGACGTGAGCAGGGGTTTGCTGGCCTTTTTACAGGTGCCACTGCCAGCAGTCCCGCCAGGCAGAAGCTGCCTATTAGTCGCTTACACTGTGGCAAGGATCCATCATTCGCTGGTAGAGCTGGCGTAGTGGAGCTCCGGTAGCACCACACCACTGGACATGAGTAAACAGCAAGCTCATCACTGCATGACACCAGAACGGTGAATCTGTCTCCTGCGCGGTGTGAGTGTCATACCGGCAATTAGATTGTCATTGCAAAAACTAAATCTATTTAATCGGAAATAAGTGTCTGACTTTTTGGAACTTTTTGGTTCTTAGTCCCAATTTTCAGGGGAAGGCAAATGCCCGTTTCTCCCTGCAGATGCCCATTCGAATGACCTTCACGACGAAATATCCTAATCTTTGTTTTTTCTTATTTCACTATTTTTTATGCTGCACTTGCAGACAAAATTTCGGCAGAACCGTCGCCAGAGAGTCTTTAATTGGGGGGTTTCATTTTTGTGCAGGGGTCTAGATATTCTGAAAATTTGTATTTAATTCACAACACAGCATTTGCAAATTGTGCGATTTAATTACAACTTTTTAAAAATATTTTCCCGCAAGTACCTATAATACACTCGTAGTTTGCAAATAAAAATTTTTGAACGAGCTTAACAAAAGGAATTGGGTTTTAATCATTGTCATTTGTAATTAACGACGCTTATTTACAGATGTTGTACTAAAATGCATATGTTAACAAAAATTTGCAGGAAATCAGAAGCAAGTCAATCATTCAGTTATGAAAACACTGTTGCTGAAGGAGCAAACCTGAGGTCAGACAAAGCAGTAGGCCGCTATGAACGTTTTCTTTCATTAGCGCAAATTGATAAACTTTACCATTAGCTAAGGAGCTTAAGTGACTTTTGCTTGAAAAGCATGTGCATCATGCTTTTAACTGCCCGAAATACACAAGCATAAACCTTTCTGAAGTGTAGACTTGTTAATTTCCTGGTGCATAGCACAGGTTTATAACATTTTGTATCTCAACTAGGCTATAACTGTTTACAAATGTACAGATCAAGGCCTACGTCTACGCAACATGGTTAACATTCATAATCCATTAAGTGCACTACACTGTTGGTATAAGCTTAGCAGTCATTGATAAATAAACTCTTCTAAGTTCTAACTACTAATTCCATCTGGCTGGCTGGCTGAAAAGTAAGTAGGCTGCGCAAATATGTAACTTTGGTTGTAAGCACCACAGCTGTCTTGCTTCTATGCAACACAAAATATGAGAAGACTGCCTGGTGGCCTAGCCATAATACATTTTTTCACAACAATCACTACACAAAGTACGTTAATTAACTGAGAGTCTAACTTCTGGACGTGTACAGCTAAGCATGTAGTAGGCCAACTTCATGTTTAACACTCCAAGCAATGAATGATGACGCTTTACTCTCAAGCCTCAAATACGTTACCTTACAAACGTATCAAAAATGAGCAGGTGATGTTTTTCTAGGTACCAACGTTAGGTCTGCTCTGTCTATAAATTACAAGACAGAATAGAACACGGATTGATACAAATTTCACTGATTTCTAGTATTTCATATTTCATTTTTGGGGTGTTGAAGCTTTGCGTAAGGGGTAAGCCCACAAAAAAGCATGGCAACGGGGCTGAATTTCTGGAACCTGTGACAGCGTGCCCCCAAATGGGGGGCATGGATGGCAGTTGATACGGCTCTGTGGACAACTCGCGGTGGTCGTTTCACCTCATATTTTGCCATGTTACAGATGTAAGAAAACAATGGCTTCCCTTCGAGAGCTTGAAGGCGCGTATACGGACTACATTCATTGCATACCTGACTATATCCCTGCATAGAAGTATGATTTAAGCACAGGTAAGTGTATGGTATGCTGCTAACCAGAAATTTCCTAGCGTATTTAGACCCATCCACTTGGTTATTATATTAGGACATTGTGTAATTTTGATTAGATGTTTCTAATTATTCATCATTTCTCTCGTAATTTCGTAGCTAACAAAAGTATACTTTTTGTGGTTCACCTGTTCAGTGGCGTACGCAGAAAATTTTCGTGTGGGGGGTTTTCATTCAGTGGCATATGGTGGTCATTTGTATTCGTGACGTCACAATTCGACGTCATAGTCATGTTTCCATGCCAACGTTTTGACGAAGTTTGTTGACATAATATACATATTTTTCTACAGCCACTCCCCTTAGTTCATGTGTCATTGCACTGAATATAAGCTATTAGCGCTCCAAGTTAGGCTATCGGAGGAAAATAAAGTAAACGCTACGCTAAAACAGTTCATAACTGCAAAAATATCAGGCTGCGCGTTGAAACAGGGGAGTAAAACACACTCATCAATGCGTCAGAGCAATTTACAACGGAAAAATCAGGTTGCGCTAATGTCCTGTCGAATACGAGCAGTCAAGCAGAGAAAAAGTGCGACTGGACTGGCTGGCGCACACCCCGGTTTGCAAGATCGAATCTTGCTAAACTGCACAAGAATTGAGAATCCGCATAAAGTACGCAAGAAAACTTTCGATTTTTTCTTATTTATAGAAGTCCAGCAAACTTTTAGATTTCCTTTTCCCTTCTGAGACACTACCAAATGCCTGAATGCTTTTATGTTGACAACTACTGTTTTTGAGCTAGTGCAACAGTTCTATCATGCTACAGAAATTGGTGATGTAGCCAGTGGGGTCAGCGCTTGCGCTGATCAGCCTTAGCAGACAAAATAAAAGCAACTGTTTTGGATAAAGTGAACTATCGCGCAACACAATCTTAAACATGTGTAGTGTACGAAAGGTCTGCAAAAAGTGGTAAGATGTTTTCTGGACGCAGACGATAATGCAGATTCCCACCGAAACCTAATTATTACTTTCTGACCCATTTGCAATGTTCCTTGAAATTTGCATGCAAATTCATTCCATGGTATTTGCATTAAGTCGACAAAGTAACAAGCAAAAAGTGTGCGAAAACAATTAATCTCTCTTGCGCAAGTAATGAAGTTTGTGTAAAATATCGAGCTCAAGGGGGATTTTTAACCCCACCTCCCTTGCGTACGCCCTTGGACCTGTTTGAAGACAAGACTATTTTCATAGCAGCATCATTTTCTCCACATTTTGCGTTATGAGCCCGGGTGGGAAATGTTCAAAGATCAATTTGAATTCAACGCTCAGGCAGGCTTTAATTGCTAAAACCACCGGCAATCATCTGCATTTCTTGTTTTCTTTCTGTATCTGCGCTTATGCCACAATTTGTTGATTTCATGAGCATGGGCGTCCGTAGGGGGGAGCGAAACGGGCATTTGCCCCACCTGGAATCTGGGACTAAGCACCTAAATTTTCTGAAAAACCTGAAGTTTGCAGTTTAATTCCGATTAGTTGATTTAATTCTTGCAATGACAGCTTATTTGCCGGTATGACACTCTGCACAAGAGAAAGGTTCACTGTTCTGGTGTCATGCAGTGATGAGATTGCAGTTCACTCATGTCCGCTCATTTGCTCGCAGTGGCAGGTTGCGACATTGCGAAGGCACTGTTCCGCTGTTGGTCATTATTGCGCAACAATAACATGGCAACGAATCTTCAAAGGTTCACTTCAATTTACCGTAAAAGGCGTTTTGCTGCATTACGACTGTTAAACTCAGTCATCTCGGAAGGTAATGCAGCGAGACAGCGACTGTTGATAGAGGTAAACCACGTACCGGTAATTTCATACTGTGTGAAAAGATAAACTAGAGACAACTTGTTTCAATTCGATCTTGATAAATCATAAAATTACCTATGAAAAGACACCTTTGCCCCTGTTATCCCTCGTTTGAAAGGCCAGGGATACAATGCCACCGCTCTCCGACGTCCCTGCTTGCCGCTGTCAGCAGTCACTGTCTCGCTGCATTACCTGCTAAGATGTCTGCGTTCAAGAGTCACATGTGACAAAACGCCTAATACTGTAACTTGCAGTGAACATTTTAAGATTTGTTGCCGTGTTATTATTACACGATAAAGACCAAAAGTAAAACAATCCGCTCGCAAGTTTGGCAACTTGCTCCTGCAGGCAGCAGCGTGGCCAGCCCAAAAGTTTGGCGAGGACAAACAATTTTGTGGGGGACAAAATGTTTGATTTTAGGCGAATAACACTATTTTGTTTATGACACCGTCTCTCAAAGCACATATGACTGCATGTTATAAAAATATGTGGGGACGTGGCTCCCTAAGCCCCCTTGGCTACGTCTATGCCTGCAGGAAAAGGAGCGGACATGGATGAACTGCAAGCTCAGCACTGCATGACACCAGAACAGTGAACCTGGCTCTTGTGCCGTGTGAGTGTCGTACCGGAAAATGAACTGTTATTGCAAAAAATAAATCAATCGGAATTGAGCTGCTGACGTCAAATTTTCTAGAAATTTTTAGTTCTTAGTCCCAATTTCCAGAGAGGGGCAAATGCCCGTTTTTACCCCAGGGCAGATCCAGCCAATGAGGTTAGGGGGCGATTTCAGTAATATTTGTTAGTCAAGTCTCATTACGGGTTCACTACTTTAAGAGAGATGAAGTATTTTTCACAACACTTTATGACAAAACAATGGATGACAAAATAGCCTTGTATTGCGAATGCTGTTTTCCGAATTGTACGCAATCATGGCAAATAAGGTTAATTCGTAGGTTTTAGGGATAGGGATCCGGTAAATCGCTCCTCCTGGTTCCGCCCCTGCGGACGAGCATGGCTTTGACGTATCACGAGTTCAAAACTGTTTGCTTGAGTTCAGTGTAAAAGGGCACCCATAATAGCCATTCTTTTCGCATTTATATGTTTAGTAATAATGCTGACCTCAAAACTAATAACAGAAATTATAGAAAACCATCCTGAATTGTGTGTGTGCGCCAATAGTTGCAATAAATTTGTTTCAAGTCGATCTTGATGAATCATGAAATTACTTAAGATACTGTTATGTAAGGGCAGCTGTGCCCCCGTTGCCCTCCCTTGAATTCGTAGGTTTCAGGGAGAGCGCTCGCCTCAATCGCCCCTCCGGGATTCACCCCTGTTTTGACGCCCCTGCGGACGTCCATGGCTTTGACGTACCACGAGTTCAAAACTGTTTGCTTGAGTTCAGTGTAAAAGCGCACCCATAATAGTCATTCTCGTTGCATTTACATGTTTAGCAACAATGTTGACCTCAAAACTAAAAATAGAACTAATAGAAAGCTATTCTGAGTTTTATGTGTGTGCGAATAGTTGCAATAAATTTGCTCCAAATTGGTCTTGATAAACCATGAAGTTACTGTACTTATGATATTGGTATGTGAGGGCACCTGTTCCCCCGTTGCCCCCCTTTCAAAGGTCAGGGGGGCAGTGCCCCCGTAATGCACCCCCGTTCTGGCGTCCCTGCACATTACTACCCCTTTTCACAAGCTCAAGACAACCTTCAACGGGAGATTCCAGCCAGCCCCACGTTGGGCGCCATTTGCTGCAGCCATAATGCTGCGTCGCCTTGAGCCACTTAAAGAGAGAGTCGAACCGGCGACCCTCCGCGTAACAACAATAATAGAGCTTTCCCATTTGACGATTAGGTAGACTCTACTACTGCTGCTACGAATTAAACGTTAGATGCGGCGAATCACCACGCCACACTTGTTTTCACTCAGTAGTAAATTCCTTGCTTTGTTATCTATGCAGGCTTGTGGCCGTGGGAACACGTCTTCATCGTTAATGTTTAGTTCTGACTTCTGAATAAGTGCAAATAAGCTATATTTGCTGCGGCGAGTTTTCGTAATTCACCTGCTCAATTTATTTAGTCTGCGTGGTGTTCTAACTGTAGTAAGTTGTGCAATAGTTGTTGCCAACTTATAGGTCGATTTTTCATTGCTTGAGACAGTTTTGCGAGAGTGCCTAACTTTCTTATTTGTAGAAAGTGCCTGAAAAATTATGGATGTTGGGTAAAAGAAATAGCATTTTCGATAGCCGAAGTGTAGAAAACATTTCAGAGCGTGCATCCGCAGGGGTAAGGAAAACTGGCATTCCCCCCTGGAAATTGGGACTAAGAACCAAAAATTTCTAGAAAACCCGAAGTCAGCAGCTTAACTGACTTAATTCTTGCAACGAAAGTTTTATTTGCCGATATGACACTCCACTCACATTACACAAGAACCTGGTTCACTGTGCTGGTATATGTAACTGTGGAGCTTGCAGTTCACTAAATCCGCTCCACTGCTTGCAGAGGCAGGTAGCGATTGCGAAACATGGTAGCGGATTGTTCTACAATTGGTTTATATTGCTTAACAATAATATGTCAAAAGTTTCACAAGTAGACAGGGTTGCCAAGTTGGCATTTTTAATGCCAAATTCCTGAAATTTGACCTATTTTAAAGTGGTCTTGAGAAAATGCTGTTTGGCATGTACGTCATAATTGGGCATGTTTTTTGCCTTTTTTAGTTGTGTTGGCAGAAAAAATTTTGTTTGGTATTTTTAAAAACTTGTCTCCTTTTAGCTTATATTTTGAGATTATTTTTATCCTGTTTCGCATTTCTTGATCTTTTGGCACGCTTTGAGTGGCGATATGGCGTACTAGGTCCATCTGAACTTGGGAAGCTGAATAGATTTTCTGTGGGTTCTCTATAACCGCTTTTTGTGGAAGAAATTTGTGGAATTGTGACAAATATCAGACGCTTGTGTGCCAGATTCAAAGTAATAAAAACTATTTGGCATGATCAGGGCCAGACTTACCTATAGGCTATAGGCTATAGCCTAGGACCTCAAGATCCAAGGGGGCCTCCAACAAACTGTGATACGCATAGAGTCAAACGCCGGTATATGATCATTTAGATTAAAACTTCGTCAAAAATATATGTCTTCATTATTATTCACGAAATTTAGTTTCATTCAACTTTCGTGGTGATAACGCCAGAGTCTTCCAACGAGTTTCCATGAATCTCAATATGACCGTTGGTCAAGCTGCATGCCTACTATAGTGTCGACATATTCAAAGCACGCTGGCTGCGTCCTGCGTTTGCTGAATCGTACCGATTTTTACGTGTGGCTCTATCAAAAGAACTTGTGGATGTTCATGTTTGAAATGCACCTGATCAGTGGCATAGCTGACGGGTGGCAGGGGTGCGAACCGCCCCGCCAAGCTAAATGTAAAAACCGGGATCCTACCTAACTCGTATTTTGGTATTTACTGTTCTTTTTGTTCCAGTAGATTGTTGTTTTTTTGCGTTTTTCAGAGTGATTTTTCGGTGATTTCGCTTTTTTTGCATAGCCGTTCAATACCGGATTTGCTATTGTTTCTCACCTACTGTGTTTTCTGAGTGTTAGCCAGTGGGCTCCCTTCATCTAAGTTTCCCCCTGGTAGAACCTGCAGTTACGTCACAGCACCTGATCAAAGCAAGGTTGTATTGCAGATAAGAGCTATGTGTAGGACTAGCAGCAGTATACTACAATTAAAACATAGGTGTTTCTTAGGTGACTGAGCAATAGAGTAGTTTTGTCAGCGTTTGTATCGCGTAAAGCTCGATTGGTATTTTTAGATGTGATTTTCCTCCATTTGAATTTTCTTCAGTAAAGTCATTCAGAAATCAGATTGCTATTGAGTACTTGCGCAAGTTTGTACTGCTCCCATGCTAAGCAAATCAGAGAAGGTCTTGATGAGCTTGAATAGCAAGTAATAGCCACTTTGCCAAGTGGCAACCGCAGAACTCTTCCCAACGATACAGGGAAACAGCAAACAAATGACAAAAGCGCGTTTGGGTCTGATGCCTTAGATTAGTGGTTTTTAGTTTATACAACCACGCGAAGCCTTATTTCTTAGCTTGATGGTCACTAACTGCTCAGGCGAAAGGTCCTTATCAAGATTCGAAAGAATTAAAAATGAATTAAAGATCGCAATGTTCCAGGAGAAGTTGTCCACACTAAGCAAAGTGACAAACTTGGGCAAACAAATTGTGATGAATTCTTAGATAATTTTGTTATAAAGAAGGCAGGACAAAATCTTTTTAACTGTTTATTGTGTTATGTTCAGCCTTACTTGATTCGATGATTGTAGCTTTTTATTTCTTTATACGTATTTCAATAACGACAGCATAAGCGAAATTTAAAACAGCCAGTCGCCACGGTGGGCACTAGTGAACTCAGCCCTTTCAAATTGAAATATGAAACACTATAAATCAATACAGATTTTATTAAATTTTCAGAATGTCAAGTCCCCTTGCGCAAATTTAAACCCCCTATTCAAGACTTTCTGGCGATAGTTCGGTTCTGCTTTTTAATCTTCGCATTTTTCACGCGACAGTTTAGTTGCGTGGGATTCTTACCAATCTGAAAAAGTAAGAAAAACCTAAGAGTTACAAACATTTGGGTGCATTTTACGTAACGTGCTTTGTTCTTGTGTGTGAGATTTTTACAACCGTGGTAAGAGAGTTGCAACGTGGTCCTGCAACGCGGTCCAAGTCTTTATGCCGCCACACATACTATACATGTGCAGTGTGTTTTTTTTACGCAGATAAGAAAAAACAGATGTGATTCTTATGAAAACGTAGACCATGTGTTTTGTCAAATATTTCAATTGTGGCGATTTCGGTTGGTTTGCCTGTGGCAGTTAATAATCCTGTTCCCGCCAGCCAAGTAGGATTTCAACAATTCCGTGCAATTGAACGCTTTTGCGTCGAAGGCAGTAACAAACGCAGTGATCGTGGGCACTCCAGTAATGGTTCAGAATTTTTTACTGACCGTACTTTCAGAGCGTCATTTTTGGATTTTCACAAATTGATTAACGCTTTCCATTTTTTTCCTCGCAACAATGGGAGAGGGGCCCCACAAGTGGATTAGCCTAGGGCCTCGTGTCAGTTAAATCCGGCCCTGGTCATGATGCATAGCCTATTTGTATTTTCATAACCTGTATTTTACTGGTTCAAACACTTATATGTGTTTTTATGCAATTTCTAATAGAGGGGATGGTACTTTTGGAGATTAACAATCTTTGTTTATTCATTTGCAATAATTCTAATCTTAGTTTCATAGCAGCATTCTATTTTTGCAGTTACTCATCCAGGTGATCCAAAACTAACAGCCGTTAGCCTGTATCAGCTTGTTTGGCGGTTTTTTTGAGGCTCTTTGGAATTTTTTGATATGCAATTTGGTATTTTTTGTCCATATGGACCTGGCAACCCTGGGAGTAGGCGTGTTGTTGCATGTGACTGTTGAACGCAGACAACAGTGGCAGGTAGTGCAGCGAGACAATGACTGTTGATAACATTAAGCCACGTAGTTTTATACTGTGTGAAAAGAAGCATGAGTGAAAAAGAACCAATGCTGCCAACGAAGCCCATGTTTTGGGACTGTTGCCGTAACATGGGGGATTTTCTTTGTGGTGTAGAAGGAGTAAAGCGTTTTGTGAACGTCCATTTGCATTGCATCGTCAGCAACCTGAAAAAGATAAGCAAAATCTCGATCCCCCTGGAAAAATTTCTGCGAACGCCCATGTTCATGAGAGTATTTTGGTTAACTGCTCTTCTACTTTTTAGGAATTAGTCTTGGGCTACGCAGTCCTCTCTATAACAAAAACATGAAGCTTGAAGCATCTAAAGTACAGTTAACATCCATATATCTGAATATCCATATTTTAAATAAGAATTTTTGTCCATAAAATTGTTTTTATTTTTGTCTCCAGGTTTTGTCACTGTTTTCATGTGATGTTGGATGTAACGCTACAATATGCACTAGTTTGTTTCAATGATGCTTTAAGATTTGTTTTATTCAATCGTTTTTGATTAATCCGGAGAACTTTCGCAATATTTCTTGCACAACGTTCAAGGTTTTTTGATTGCTCACAAGCACCAATACAAACCGTCCTTCACTTCACCAAAAACCTTCTTTCAGGCTCCAAGCGGTTTGATCTGCAAAGCTATGGCCACGCACTTTTTTGCTTTAGCTACGCCGAACTGGAGAAGAGAAAGCGCACTTTTAATTTGCTCATATATTATACTACTTGTTTGCTTGGTGTTGATAGGCAATAGCAGCTTCTTGCCTTATTTGTTGATTCAGCTGTCATCAACAACGCCATCATACACTCGAGTGGCAAGTACGAGTAAAGTGACGGTGTTCTCATTTTCTTTATCTACTTCTATCCTTCCAACTTATAAAAGTCTTTGTCAACAAAAAATGAGCACAGATCGGAAATTGATGTAAACAGAAAAAAACATAGAAAATATATTTCCTAATGTTAAGTTCATGCAGTGAACTTGACGAGAAATCATCTTGCTGATTGATAAATATTGCATTTATCTTATCTCGAAAAATTTCTAGAGTAAAGGGGATTCTGGCTAATCTAACTAGTGTGCAGTCACTCTTTCTAAGAAGTATTCGCCAAGCTTGATCCATTTCGGTAGGCAGCATTAACATTAAGTTTAACATATCTTTGTTCAACATTTCAATTGTTTTCCCAAAAGTTGTTTTGTTCGTTATATCACCTAAGCAGACATTCCGGTAGGCCTACGCTGTTGCGCGTAAAAATATTTCAAAAAATTATGAAATATAAGCAACACAGCTGTGGTGCATTCATTGCGTAAATGTTTTAGTACAGCCTTATAATGCTTAGCCTCATTTAAGCGTGGGAAATACGCACTTTTATTCATTTTGGTAAAAGGCAATTTTTGCATTCCCATTGATTAGATCAGGGTTCCTTATCTTTATCTGAACATGTACCCCTTTAGCATTTTGACAGATGAACATGTACCCCTAAAATTTCTTATCACGAACTCCCCTGCAGACAATCACGTGAGTTCGCTCACAGTTGCAAACAATACCTTCCTACTACGCCAGCCATTTTCTAATCCGAGCCCGCAGCACGGATTCAGTCGAATCTTCACAGAAATGTAAGTGAGTCCTCACGAATTTGGCTCACGAGAACGCTTGAGCACAACTTAAATACGGGAACATTACTGACACCAGTCATGACTTTTTTTCCCCCTGTCAGCGTAATTTATGTGTGACTTGATTTCGTGGGATCCTTTGTTGGCAGGTAAACCAGTCAGCGGCCGCAAAAGGCTTAAAATCTCGGTGCTAGACGCTAGTACTATCATTCACATTTCAAAATAAAGTAACAACTGTCGTTTTCTATGACTTTAGTTTAGATCGAACTCCTCGAAAAATTCGTTTGTGTGGGTGATGTGGCATTTGCTGATGAAATAAGTAAAACTAGCAAGCCAAGCACTTACAGGTAGAGGATCCACGCAGTGGTAAACAATCATATGTTCGATAAACTCTTCATTTCCATCTTGAATGATCGGTTCGAACTGCAATTACCAAATAACAACTTAAAAGCACTTGTCAAAATCTAAGAACTATATGCAATAAAGCTTCCTCCATACCGACACTATGTGGTGCTTGGAAGAAACATTTGGAAGCTGAAATAGGGTGCAGGCGTACTGAAGAGTAAAGTTTGACACAGCAAAGTTGTCCATTGCAATGCTAAACTCCATTATATCGGTTTCATTTCCTGGAATTCCAATGCCTTCCAGCAAACGAAAAGACTTCTCCCCTGTTGCAAACAACAGACAACGAAACATTTGAGACATAATTGCCAAAAAGTACAATTAGAGTGAAAGTTAGGTTCCACATTGTGTTGAAAATTTTTCCCGTCAACGTTAAAAATTAGACCAAAGCACAACATTGCAATAAACAGTAGGTTCCTCTTTTCAATAATTCCTCAAAAAAGTGGCATCGTACGGTCTTCATTCTACAGGAAGTTTCTGTCGCCTTGTTTAGATGACGTGATTATATACAGATGTTCCTTTTGTGATCTGAGTTGATGTTCATCTTACACTTAAGCAGTGTATGCACTAAACTGAGGCAGAAATACACGGAATAATGTGAACAGCGATTCAATAGGTTAATGGACTTGTTAGCGAATAAGTCAAGGCGCTCTACACTTCGGGGCCGGGACCATAAGCGTATGGCATGGAGATGCAGGGGATGCGGTTGCATCCCCAACGCTGAAAAATTGGCCATTATTTGGGCAAAAATTTTCAAAATTTGGGCAAAGTATACAGCTACATTCACATGTGAGGTAGTGTCTATTTTCCAAACTCTGGCAAAATTATAACCAAATCAGTGGCAAAATGATAGCCAAAACGGCAAAATAGTCTGAGGCTATTTTGCCATTCTTTATTGCCCCTGATGGCAAAATAGACACTGCCCTTGAGTGAACTGGAATCATGTGGTAATTCCAACAGTCTTCATCGCATTTGGGCCAACTAAAAACTTTAACAATGTTTTCGGTAAAATTAGAAATATTTGAGTAAAATAGGAGCATTTGGGTAAGGTACAGTACAACAGCTTCAATTAAATTTGGGCAAATGAGAAAAGCTTGAATCAAACTTGGGTGAGGACAAAAACATTTCGATAAACTGGAAACACTTGGTGAAGTCCATCAGTCAAGCCAAATTTTGCCAATTTGCAACAGCTTCATTCAATTGTGGGCAACTTCAAACGGTCTTGTTCAAAGATGGGCTATATAGAAAAGCTCCATTAAAATTTTAGCGCGTTTGGAAATGTCTGGGTGAATTATAAGAGTTTTATTCAAATTTGGATAAAATCAAAATGATTTGGGTAAATTTTAACAATCTTAATGAAATTTGAGCAAATTGGGACTACTTCATTCAAAGTTGGGTGAAGTTAAAAATGTTTCCATAACTTGGTAAAATTTGGGTAAATTCGAAGAGACTAAATCAACTCTGGACAAACATCAATGGCTCCGTTCAACTTCGGACCAAGTGGCATATCTTCATTCAATTTTGGGCAACTTCAAACAGCTTCATTCCAATTTGAATAATTTACAACCACTTCATTTAAAATTGCATGCATTTAGAAACATTTGGGCAAATTACAACAGCCTTGATCATATTTGGGTAATTGAAACAGCTGCATTCAAACTTGGGCACAATAAAAACCATCTGGGCAAATTGGAAGAGTGCCATTCAGATTTGCATGTATTATACATATTTGAGCAAATTACAACAGCCAAAATCAAAATTGGACCAACTGAAACAACTTTATTCAAATGTGGGTAGAGTTAGAAACATTTTAAAATTAGGAACATGTAGTGGTAACTCACCATTCTAACTAACCCTAATTTTTGCAAACCTCAAATTGTTGATGCTGTAAAATGTACAACTAAAATGTAGCTGTAGCTGCAAAATGTTTTGCGGTAGTAATGTGTGGTAGCTGTGATATGATACTGTGAAGTTTTCGTGTTTCAAACGTGCTTGATGTTGTGAGATTTGCAAGTGTAAATCTGTTTCCATGAAGTATTCATGAATAGAATTAACTACGCAATTGCAGCTGTAATATGTTGCGTGGTGGTAATGTAACAGTGACTTTCTACGGTTTAGGTTTTCATATTTTCCATTTGTTTCATGCAATGAATTGCATATGTTGCATCCTGCCAAATTTTAATGTTTCAATTTAATGCTGTGAAGTGAAGTTTTCATGAACAGTAGCAAATGTTCTATTAATTGCACTGCATAATTCACTTATGCTAATGCAGTACAGTGAAGCGCTGCCATTTTTATAAAACATTCTTGTTGAGGTTATACGTCATTTGTCATTGGAAATGTGCATTTGCACACATTCCTTAGTAGTTGATCATACAGGCTGCAGTACTTGCGTGTATCAGTCCCATATTGCTATTTTTTCTTAGCATGCTGTGTTAAACGCACATTTAACTGTCTACACTGGAGTGGATTTTTGGTTTTCATAATGTGACTTTAGAAGCTGTAAACGTTTAAGTAAGTTGTAGTATTTTAAGTACAACACACCGCAGTGAAGATTGCCCAATGTGGAAGGTTAAGCTATATGCTATGTATTAAATTGCCTTCTTTCCCTCTACTTACTTGAGACTTGACCTATTTGCAGCAATGTAATATTTAAGATCAGAGCCGCGTGAAAGGCTGACGGCCCCCCCCAAAAAAATCCAGATGAGGCCCTTTAATATCAGCAAGAATTTAGGCAGGTGCGTGCTTTTTCGAGCCGGTTGCAAATTAACCCCTTGAGCAGCGCTAATTAAAAACCTAACCAAGCTAAACTAATAATGTACAACTTAGGAGAAAATAACTTTAATGAACCGTTGATGCAAAGTAAGTGAAAACAAGCTTATCACTTGTTAGTTGTTATCATCAATAAAGCGAAGCAAATATCTCTTCTTGTAATGTGATAGGAAATTACTTATGATGTAATTTACCTCTTTGATGTAGTTGCCATACTTGCATCAACTATGTGTACGACAGGGGTGTGCTTACTGTGCAACCTGCGGCCCGCGGGCCAAATGCAATAGGCCTACAACAAAGTGGATTTTTATGCCGGTCACTAATGCTAGACAGCCTGTGTGAAACGAAGGCGCGGGCCGCGGCCTAATCTGTTTAATTGCGTTTGGCCCTTCAGTAATAAAGGTTGATTACCCCTGGTATAGTGGTATACGACAATATGTGAAACCGGCAGTCTCATTAACGCTTGTGGTTTGCATCCCGACGATCACAGAGCACCTGGTGGTCGCTGTATAGCCTCATCATTTTAATAGCCAGTCTCAATGTAATCAACTTGGTTCTTTCACCAAAAGCTGATAGGTGGAAGCTGTGCGTAGAACTAACTGCTTCCCAACACTCCCTCTGCCTTCACTTCTATAAAGAACGAATTTATTGGAATCTGACACCATCTATCTTCATCGTGACATATAGCAAGTGAGATTAAATTTGAAGAGGCTGTTTAAGATCGAGCAAGCGAGCGTTAAACTTGTCGAGATTACCCCCGGCTTTTATGGTCGAAACTTTAAATTAGACTGTCTTAACACAGTCTGCACAGACATATATATAATAAACTGACACAACAGCCTTCCTTCGTTTTCAACTTTACATAACCTGTCTTAAGCAGCTTTCACGAAAACGTTTTTAACGTTGAACGAGAAACCTAGTCTCTCTATCTGTACGCATCTGCAAAGCGATTGCACAACACTCCAGAGCATATTGATTATGACGTAAATTTCCCCGAGAATTTCAACGCACAAGGGCGATGCCAGCGAAGTTAAGTGGGGAAGGTCAAGACTTGATTAATTAACAACTGGCCTTGTTCTGACGTAACCACAACTTTACAAAAACTGCTATAGTGTCCGAACGTCCGCAATTCATTTTCGAAACTAACGAGTCATGATATTACATGCTTAATCTACCGGCTCTACATTGAGGGCAAAAACTAGAAGAGTAAAAGTCAAGGGTAGAGAGACGGCTCTAACTTACTAATACAAAATATACTGTGGGGCCAGACCGGGGATACAGGGCTGCTTTGCCACGGCACTGCTTTAGATCGAAACCCGATATTTTACTCTTTTTCCAGATTGATACCCATTGTGACCAACACAAATGCACACATCTATGCTAGAGAAGAACAGATCTTCGCTATTAGGATGATCGTGTTGGAAGAATAAGTTCAGAACGTATATGAAAACTTTAAAAGGAAGATTCTGAACAGCAATTACACGCGTGGTGGCATGAACAGCAATTTCTGGGGGGATTTTATTGTAATTAGATTACATTTTTCAACACAGTAAATATTACCATTGTTCACATGTACCGTAGCTATGCAGAATATTGATTGCTAGTTGAGGTTGTACGGCTTTGAACCCCGGTAATTGGTAGGCCTAATTAGGCATGCAGAAACCTTGGTTTGTTCACAATGGTACATTTTAGTCTTAACATTAAGGCATGCTGTTTATACGTCATTTGGGAAAAACAAGATGAAATTTGGGCAAAATTTTTTTGCATCCCCAAAAATATGCACTCCCGTACACTTGTGGCCGGGACCCTATGACTCGCGAGCCAGATGTGGTTCTTTTGATGACGGCATCTGGCTCGCTTGATATTTTCTTGACACGATTGTTACGAATGAAACTTTTTCTGTAATTTTCCTACAAAGTCATCAGCAACACCATAACACCATGCAGCACCACAACTCGTATTAACAGTAAGAAGCATGCTACTAAAGAGAAAATTCAGACATTTACCATTGGTTAAAATTGTTGATTTTGCTTAAAAATGCACACGTTAGTTAGTAAGTTAGTTGCATTAAGTGTTGAAAAATATTATATGGCTCTCACGGAAGTACAATTAAAAATATATAGGTTTCATGGGTCCCTTTGCCAAAAAGGTTCCCGACCCCTGCTATAGGCTATACCAGCCATGTCCAACCCGCGGCCCAGTCGAAAGTTTTGTGGGGCCCAGTTTAGGATTTCGCTGTAGTAAAAGTATCCGACATTCTCACAACCTGTCCTTATTTTGATAATCTTCAATCTGACTTTTTTGATGCGTGTGGTGCTCAGTGCCACTTTATCACGTCTGTTACCATTGCGGTTAGGACTCGAACGCTTTCAGTACATTAGCTTAAGTTAAATTTTGCTAAGATCAAAGTAAGCCAGTCAAAGTGCGGCCCTCATTAATATGTCATTCAGTGTGCGGCCCTGGTTAAGATAGTGATGTAATTTTTGGCTCAGTAAGCCATCTGTGTTGGACATAGCTGGGCTATACATATGTATTGTGGAATCAGGTTGGGATGTGTTTGTAGCATATCATGGTAACGAGCAGTAATAACTTCATCACTCACGTATAACCCGATTTCAATAAATACTTAATCAGCTTAAATGAAATATAAACCGCTTGGTGAGAGTATTATTGCGAGAAACCATGATGGTATACTTTGGAACATAAAATTGGGATAGACTTAACAGTTTCACCAACACTAAAAAATCCTTCAAAAAACTATACATGTTTTATTTTGAGACGTTTCGGATTATTCTTAATCCATCTTCAGTCAAAAAATAAAGCAACACTTGGCAATGCTAGCAATTCAAAACCAAAAGACTCTGTGACGCAAGAAATAACAGTGTGACGCAAAAGACGTCAGAAGCAAAACCAAGACCGCCAACCCTGTCAAATTCGCTAAAAGTAAAAGCAGGACCAACAGCTGTGCAGAAAATGCTAAAACAAAACCTGCATAAGATCGTAATCTACGAAAACAAGCCAAGACCAGCAGCAAGAGATCGTTCACAGAGCACTGCAAGCGAAGGATGCAAAAATTTTAACAATTACCAGTACTACAATCAACACGATATGTCTACGTCAGCACCAACAGCAATGCACGAAACATGTATTAACATAAGAACTGAGCATCAACCAATTATTTGACATAAAATCTACGTATTGAAGAGGTATCAAGGGGTGGAAAAATTGTCTACATTAATCTCAGGTTGCTGTTCTTGTATCAGAAGTGTCTCTTTAATTAATAATTCGCGGTAGTTAAAAGCAGATGCCAAGATTTCAGGATTTCTAAAGTCCATGAAATGACCTGGATATGTGTATAAATGTTTGACTACATCGGTAGCTTGGTGGTTCGATTTTAAACGATTATGTTCATCCAGGCGAAATTTCAAATTTCTTTGAGTTTGTCCAATATAAGAATGACCACACGAACATTTAAGTTTATGTACCACATTGCATCGTTTTAGATGTGCTTGCTTGTCCTTGTACTTAAAATGATCTCCAATGGTATGTGTTTTATGAATGAGACACAGATTAGCAAGTTCTTTCAGATATTTTCTAAAAAAGTTCCGCAATTCTTTTTCTAGTTGTAGAGATGTTTCGCCAAGGTATGGCAGGTAAAGAAGAATTCTTCGAATGTCAGTCGTCTTTTCCTGCTTGTTTTTGGGAGTGTTTTAATAACGTTTGTTGGGAAATATTTTGATTTGTTTGTCTATAAACCAGTCCAGGTATCCATTGCTAAGAAAACAGGATTTAATATTTTGGAATTCTTTGTGAATTAATTGGTAAGAGCTGCAAATTTCATAGGAACGATGTAATAAACTTTGAACTATAAACTTTTTGTATTGTAATGGCGACAAGCTTTCCCATTTATTGTACAGTCCTGTATGAGTGTTTTTTCTGTAGGTAGTTGATTCAATCCCGTTCTCAGTTTTTGTCAGTAAGACATCCAAATATGCCAACTGTCCATCTGCTTCCACCTCTTTTGAAAAGCTCACGTTTGAATGCACTTTGTTTAAATTATAGAAGAACTGATCCATCTTCTCTTTGGAATCAAACGTACAGAAAATATCATCTACACAACGGCAAATTATTTGAGGGAGCATCCAATCTTATTAACGTCATCAATTAACCAGTTCAAAAATACATCTGCCATTAAAGGTGCAATCGGTGAGCCCATTGCTACCCCATCTACTTGTGTGTAATACTGTTCGTTTAATTGCAGAACAGTATTTTTACAAGTCCAGTTAAGCATCTTGCAAAGTTCCGTTCGGTTTAAACCATGAAATTTTCTCTCCTTATCAGCGAAGACTTTGTCCAATATCAAATTTACAGTGAAATGAACAGGAATGTTTGTGAATAGATTTTTGACATCGAATGAACACATTATATGGTTACAATCAAGTTCATGGTCAGCTATCATCTTGATAAAGTGGAAGGTGTCTTTTGCTGTGGATGGGTGCCGGCGCAGCTCACTTAAAGATTTTGACAGCCATGAGGCGCATTGGTAGGTTAAACTGCCAATCGAGCAGAGAATTGGCCTCAATGGAACATTGTCCTTGTGAACTTTTGGAAGACCGTACAAGGTTGGAGTGACGGCAGCAGTTGGTCGGATTTGATTATAAACACTATCGTCTAAAACACCTTTCTTTTTCAATCTACTCAGAAAACCTTGAAATTTCTTTAAATGATGGTATAAAAACATTCTAACCTGGTTCTGAAATGATGGTATAAAAGCATTCTAACCTGATAAAAACCATTCTAACTTCTGAAAACAAACATTCTAACTTTATATAAAACATTCTAACTTCTGAAATGATGGTATAAAAACATTCTAACCTGGTTTTGAAAATCGAGTGCTTGAAAACTGTGGCATTGTGACTTCAAATCACAACTGTTCTAAGTAATGACTTTGCTTTGAATAATTACAGGAACCGGTTCATGTTCAAATCATCACATATATTTTGCTAAACAGTTTTACCGTTTTTTACATCTTTCAAAACACCTGTTTTGCAATAAATAAAGAAAAATGTTACAATAACTCTGTTCTTCGAAAAATACTGTTCTTTTTGCTACGCATTTTGTATCGTAGCATTTGCCACCAGGTTTCAAATCAAGCAGATAAATTAGCTCTTTGGCGATTATTTTATTATTAGCCTTATTATCAACTCTGTTGTTGCTTGAATTTTCTGAAATTTTCTGATCTTAGCTAATTTTGTTGTGAAAAATCTTGTTCTGGTTCGAATATTATCCATTCCAGGTACAACAATCAAACCTTTTCAACATATTACAGCAAAATGCCCATGAATATTTCAATGGCATAGGCAGGATTGTCAACAACAGACCATCGGTGATAATTTGTTTCTTGCCTTGAAGTAAATTAAGAGCAACAGAAAAATCTGTTTCGTTATGTTGCAAAACTTTTCTGACAAGGATCGAGACGCAATTTCACTTAAGAGCCCGTTTTTTGTTATATATATATATATCTATATCTGCGTCAAAAGCGTAACTGTGCTCACCTCTGACTGCAGCTGCATAAAGCGGCGGAGTGACGTCATCACCTTCTGGATCACCACTACCATATGCGAAAAATACTTGATAAAATCCATTCTGAAGTTAAAAAAGGAAAAAGAGTGAATCCCGATGCTTAACTTGCAGATAGCCTGTGGCAATGAACCACATGTACTGCGTACATCTTAACCTCATCTATTTTAAAGAAAATATCATTCCAAGGGTTTGGAAGTTTCACAACCGTTTGTGAGCTTGCTCTTCCCGTCAGCCCATCATCGCGATATTATAAAACCGTTCTTGACCTTTCATATCTTCCTAAACAAAACACACCATCTTACCGTTATATTGACATCTTCGTCAGGGTCGCAAGCAATCAGCTCTCGTTGGAATTTGATGAAAGTCCACCCATCGCAGTCATTAGCAGCCAAAAGTTCGATGTTTTGTTCTCCGTCTTTAACTGGTAGACTTCTAGGTACCCCGAATCGATCCTACATTTCAGGTGTAGTTGCTATCATTAACCATGCTACCAACTGCTTTCAGTACATGAAAGTATTTAAACCAGAAACACCTCCAACTTGACAGTCCATTAAATGTTTGCTACTGAACGCTTTGTAAAATTATCAAACACAAGACTCGCGGAAACCCATATGTCTACTGAAGGCCCAAAGCTACAAAATTTTTCACCGGTGATGGTGTAGATCAGGGGTTCGCAACCTGCGGCACGCGTTCCACTAATGGTACGCGAGGGTCTTCCAGGTGGCACGCGAGTACCTTCGATTTCGTCACAAAAAAACGGGATTCACAGCTTTGTGGTTTACGTGTCGAGCTCTGTTTTTAAACAAATGAATTTTCCTCTAGCGTGCTATTCCTATTGTATCGCAACATTACGACTTTCGATGCGCTGCTAGCAAATTTACGCCACGCATAGACAAATTGATGGAAGGTAAACGAAAATATAATTAAATTTAGTTGTGGTCTTTTCTTGTTATTTTAATTTATTTTATTCCTCTGAATAAACTAAGATTCGATCAAATTAGTTGTTCTGGAAAAGGTGGTTCGTGTTGTCAGTATGGGGTGCCCAAGTGGTACGAGATCATAAAAACGTTGGGAACGCCTGGTGTAGATTGTTGACGTCAAAGATACTTCAAAGAAACGCAGTGTTTGCAGCTCATCAGCTAAACTCAACTAAACAGGGCCATCAAGATATAGTGTGCCAAAACGGGATTGTCGTTTAACAGTGGATTTATAGGAGATGACAGGAAGGGGGTGAAAACGCACCACCAAAAGTTTTGATTTGTCGAAAATTTGGGCAAAATCTCAAAAAAATCCAGGCACAGAACTTTCAACATTTTTTAAAATATTTTAAAAATTATGTTTTTTTGTTATTGAGTGTAAATAAAATTTTGCTATGCCATAGAAAATACAATAAATATATAGTATATAAAATCAACAAACTGTTTCTGCTAACTTCGTGTTTTAGTTGTGAGAATTGGTGAGTAACCATAACAGCTGCAAAAGCTTTGTAGAAGGCAGCTTTTCCCATAAAAGTTTTTCGGGCACAATTGGGGCAATTTGGAGAAGATATCCTTTGCACCCCCAAAAAATGCCTGCTTCTACACCTATATCGCGTAAATCCGGATCGCTTAAATACAATAAGAGACGTCAACGACACATCTCAGTAGTATGGTCATCATTGTAGCTGTATTTGAATGGGGATAATGTTTGAAATGCTCGCAATGCATAAGAGGAAAATTGTGCTATTTTGTCAGAAAGTTTTTCATCAATCAATTTTTCTATAAAAGCTGGCGGAACAAGTCACTTATCACAATGACATTCCCTTCACATCATTCGTCACCGATACAGTGACAGTAATGAAATGCCGTGTATAGAATATTGTCAATTCATCAAAATTGCTTCTTTCATCACAATCGCCACGAAATCCACATCACGTAAATCTCTTTGCGCAATTACAAAATTTTTAACTAAGACCCTTGCAACAAAAAGTGATCTCATTGGACGGAGGTAACGTCCTGGTCAACATTTGCTTGTGGTCACACCGATCTTGACCTGTTCATGCATGTCGTTAAATGTCACTGCGGAAGTGACGGTTTTCAAGGTGCCCAGAATTGTTAAAGAAAATAGTGTGATAGGGCATGAAACGTCTTCTCTGCACATGTTAGTAAATCCGCATCATTCAAAGTTTTGCTTACAAAACCACTTTTATCCATCTAACACTGTTAATATGTTCAAACTTCTGTGCCACGATCGAAAGAAAACATTTAGCAACTCGGTTGTATGCTGTCTGTAGTCGGCATGTTTTGCTTTCTTACCGAACTAAGCAATTTCGCAACCCACCATCCCACTATTTCCAAACTAGAACCTTTGTAGGATTCTTCTGCTTCTAGTTTTTAATATTGTTCTGCAACCGCAATAAAACACATGTGTTAGCATCACTGATGTTCAGGAAAAGCACGAAGTTTTTCGCTCACGCAAGTTTAAAGTTATGATCACGTGTCCGTAGAGCCATTTTATAACAAAGTAACGCACTTAACCTATTGGACAGTTACTTCGTTGCAGATAGGTTGGCCACAATGCCTCAAGGCGAGTTAAGTGAATCAGTCAAATTTAGTTCTTTATCTACGATCGGCTACACGCCTCTAAGTTTGAAATGTCATCCTTCAGCAACTAGAAAGATGACCAGCCAATTGACAAATGCCCAGTCATCCCTCGAGTTGAAGAATTGGATTGTCTTCTTTGCCGTATACTGTCCTTTGTATTTGCAGGAAGTTCAGTGTTGGGAGTGTTTTTTAATTTTGTTGCAGTAGATGATCAAAAGATCTTCGCTGCGTACAGTAAACTTCAGTTAATCCGGATAAAATTGGTGATACGAACCATTCTAACGTTTTACCTGATAAAAAAAACTTCGGATATTGCCGATCTTCGCCTATTCCGGGTAAAATTTACTCTTTTTACATCACGAATGCGGATTTTCCCGTCGGTTGCTCCGCGTCAGTGCAAATCTCTCACCACAGAGGCTTGTTTGAGCTTAGACAGCACAAACAAAGCTTTAAGTCTCCCAAATTAGAACCATAAACACTGCAAATCAGTTGATTTTTTCTATTGATCCGTGTTCTGTTCTGTCTTATACCTTATTTTTCTAAACTTTTCTCTGAAATTGCTTTACCGTGATATAGCCGGAGTTCTTAGAAAAAATAGAATGGAGGAGCAGTGTAAATACATCACTAAATTCGTTTTTGGTCAGTCAGTCTGAATCTTGCTTGAGATGAATGATCCAAGAGTTGCGCAGTATATGAAACTGCAGCTAAGCTAAAAATGTGCTGGAAAACAAGAAGCACATGAGAATAAATTACCGTAATTGTTGCATTCCGTGACTTCACCCAACCAATGTAGAAGTCAGATCTTGTCGTTGAATTCCTAGAAAATCCCATTCCAATCCAGCCTTCCGTTTCACCGTGGAGCTACAAAGGTTTTAATTACATTTTAAACCAATTTACGGCTACACTTAAAATGCAAGACAGTATATGATTTTAATTGTACAAGGAGATGTGAATTTATATAAGGATTATCAAGTCACGTGAGGTAAAGAACATGCATGCAAAAGCATGTTTTAAAAGTTTTTGACAAAAAACAAACTTTAGCCTAGTGGCAAGCTTGTGAGGAATCTGCCTGCTTGTTTCTGCTTTCATACTTCTACGCATATTAAAATTTGCACGCATCTATTTTTCCATAGTTGTAAGCTACAAAAATGGCGCAAGTAAATTGACCACTATCACGCTATGTTAACCGCGTGGTTTGACTCTGGCACTTGTCATCGCGCACGTGGTCTTATCTACAGAGCAAAAGTGTTTTTTCTAGTCGTTACCAAACGCAGGTGTTCTTAGCAGTGGGCAAGTTTATGAATCTCAAGGAAGGTCAGCCTTTTAAAATTGCAAATCTATTGTTCATTGTAGCTAGCCACAGTTCGTGTGTGTTTCTTTCTATACAGGTTTTCAAGTGACAAGTTTTCGCCAGTAATGGTTTGTCTTATGGTTTTACAGGACAGAAGATGCCTTTAAAAACGAGAAACTAGTTTCCCTGTGAAATAAACTGTGGTCGAATAACTTGCGCCATTTTTAGAAATTTTTGCTTTCACTTAATATGTTCAGTTGTTCCCCTTAGACCACCCATGTCCAACCCAAATGGCCTACTGAGCCAAAAATTATGTCACTATCTTCACCAGGGCCGCATATGAGGGACATATTACTGAGAGCCGCACATTGAATGGCTTACTTTAATCTTAGCATAAATTTAGCTTAAGCTAATGCACTGAAAGCATTCGAATCCTAACTGCTGTGGTAAGAGACGTGATAAAGTGGCACTGAGGACCACCTGCATCAAAAACGTCAAATTCAAGATTATCAAAATAAGGACAGGTTGTGAGTATGTAGGATACTTTTACTACAGAGAAAATCTAAGCTGGGCCGCACAAAACTTTCGACTGGACCACACGCGGCCCGTGGGCCACGGGTCGGACATAGCGGCAATTTGAATTTGTCAAATCTTCTATATTTTAGACCCAGTACTCAGTTCATATCTTTTAAACACAGTTTTTAAAATATCTTTTCAGTTATTCTTTAAAAAAGTGTTTTTGGTGGTGTAAAATACAAAAAAGTTTGCATGTAAATGAAAGACATGTATCTAAATTTTTGCCATTTACAAAATCAAACAAATAGCTCACTATTCTAAGTGCTGCCTGGATTTTTTCTGCAAACTTTACGCATTAAAGGAGCATTTAAAAGAGTTCCTTGGAGCAGCAACAACAACGTCGTTATAGTTGCAAGCTTATTGCGACCGTTTCTACAATCGATCTGTTCAATAAAAGAAAATTATAACCTGGAAATATTAGCTGCGACAAATTTGTGTATTTGACGTGCACGCCCTTTCGTTTTTTTATGGTGGGCGTAGACCAGTCATGACGTATATATGCTTCACGGATCGAAATAGTTTTTTGTGACTTCACTAAAACTGAAGACCAACGCTTATCACTGTGTCATTAAACATGTTACTTAAGCAATGCGATGGCAAATTTAAGAGGGTTCGGGGACAGTTTTTTTAAAACTAACATCACTGTATTTGAAATAACATCTCCTAAGACACCTCTCGCAGGGTTATTCAGCCTGTGCCACGCAAAGTTGCGTTAAATGTCAGTTTACGAGCTTATGGTTTTACTATGAAGTAAACCGAGTTCGTTATAGGACGATTGCCTCCAAGACAACATTGCCATAAACTACATACAAGATGTATCAGTAATTGGAGTGGTTTAACTTTTCACTCGGCGATTGAGCAATTTTAAATCAGAATGGTTCGCATAAACAACTTCCTCCGTTTGCCTTGTTTCGTTTTCGACTTTATGACGCTATTAGCCCCGAATGTTGTTGCATAGGGTTATCAAAATTTTATCGAGGTTATGGGAACGTGGGAGTCATTAAAGTTTGTTGCAGTTCACTTTTCAAGCTCATTCTGTGGCACCATCGGAACTAAAAACCTTGCGTTTCTAATATTTGCAATGCAACAACGATGCTTGCAGTCGTCAAATTGGGCATAAAATTTTTTGAAGTTTTGTGAAAGAGGAAGAAGCTTGAACAGCGCTTTTGACTTTCCTTGGCATGGAAGGCCAAGCGTCGAATGTAACTTTTTTGTTGACACGGCATGATGGAGTTGAAATCGTTTTGCTTTGGAGAAAGTGACACGTAACTCAATTACAACAAAGGCGTCAAGAAAAAAAATATAGGTTGAGGCAGGACGCATGTGTCTGCATTCCAAATTACGCACCATGCATTTCTCCCAACCTCTATCAATGCGATAAATAAGCAAACGTACTTAGAAAAGAGTCAGCTGTGGCGTGACCTGCAAACAAGAATGGCCTATAAATACTATGGCCCATCCGGTCGTTGCCGACGATGGGATCACTGCGCGTGTAATCAAACCCTAACGCAAGTACAGGATGCTTCCACGAACGCACAAGTACATGCGAACAGGGCACAAGATCACACACACAACGACTCCTTCAGGCACAGTTTTGTTTCAGGTGATGCAGAGTTTGCCTGTGCCTCAGCCGCACATACCTGACCCTCCGTAAAGCTGTTCCGATGGCAAGGCAAGCCATGATGACTGGACTTCACAGAGGGTTGCAACTCTCCTGAAAGCTGCGGGAAAGTCTCTCTCATGTCCGAACGGACGTGAGAGGCTCCCGCAGCTTTCTTTGGTCCGTGCGCCAGGCAAGAAGGCTTTAGTATCAGCTCACAAGATATTGGTAAGACTCAGCCTAGAGTGGAACTCCAGATCTACTAACTCCAAAAATCAGGGGGGCGAAGCCCCCCTTGAAGACTTTTTCTCCCCCCTGAAGAAATGTGTTGGACATTGTTTAAAAAATTTGGGCCCCTATCAGAAAACTCTTTGCCCCGCCTGGTGTCCCAAGCTGGTAACGGGCCAGACTCTCAAGTGGACGCAATAACCGCCAGGCCACGGGACTGTCAAACAAGCATGCTAAGGGAACTTTTGGGATTTACAGTATTAGCCTATAGTCTGTTATCCTTACGATAACGCTTGGTTGCAGGTCTTCTCTCCTGCGTTTTTTGAGTATTATTGCTCAGTTTTGTTGCTCCCCTTGTGTAACCGAGGGAGTAGGTCTACAAATATTACCGGGGTTTTCCCGAAGGCCGCCCCGTCTTTAGTCCGCCCATGGGCGCTTATTTTAGGTGGGCGTTTGTATGGTGCTAATATTTCAGTTGAATACTATTTGTACCTGTTCCCTTACACGGTACGTTCACCGTTATACAGAATTTGAAAATTATTTAGATATTTGTGCCCACGCTCCAGACTGTATTGTGCGCCACTATGACATACAATGTAAAAAGCCATTATGACATACAGGTGATTCACAATGCTTTAGTAAATAAAGTTCAGGCAGGCAATATGCAACTGCCGTATAACAGCCCAGACGGTTATTTGGTCCACGTCTTATTTTCCCAATGTGTCTATTTTCCTATTAACGGCCCTGGGCGGCCTTTCGGAAAACTCCGGTAATTTTCTAACAGATTGTAATTAGTGCAACAATTTTTCTGGTGAGCTTTGTTTGCAAATTAATTGGAAATTTTTGCACTTTGTCAATGTCACTGAATGTAAGGATTAATGCGACGTTTTGTGCTCTGTTACCAGTGGTGAAAGTAGAATAACTTTCTTACTGGAACGATCCAGTATTTGTCAATACCCTCCCAAAATTTCAGCCATAAATGTAAATAAACAATCAAGAGCAGGTCTACTTATGGCCCACCCTCTATCGTACATTTTAAAAATACAAAAAACGTACGGTACATTCTGAAAACCACCATCTCAAAATCAACCAAAAAGCGTTAGGCTATAGGCTACTTGCACTATCTCCGAAAGTGGTTCCAGCAATACAACTTGAGTAACTTGAGTTGTCTAAATTTAACACCTCATACTATAGCCTACTTGCTAATACTGTATTTGCAATCTACATACCCTAAAATAGCAAACCTGATACAAATACTTTACATCGTTTGCAGGGCCCTAGGCT
>Ga0210059_1001871_pt1 | contig 32267 bp, 21 predicted proteins | sample Ectturendosymbi2_FD_188042 | JGI IMG/M metagenome (GOLD analysis project Ga0210059, IMG submission 188042) | Ecteinascidia turbinata endosymbiont from Florida, USA - Sample 2 (SPAdes) (version 2) | ecosystem: Host-associated > Tunicates > Ascidians > Unclassified | place: Key West, Florida... | reverse complement strand
TTTAACGGCACACCACAGATGTTCGTTAGAGCAGTGCAGGGTTACCAATTTGGCTTTTTCGAAGCTAGATTTTGATAATCTGGCTTTTTTGGCGCGTTTGGCTTCATTCAAAGAATCAAAAAAAAGCATGACGAAACCTGGCTTTTTCTGGATTTTTTCAGAACAATACTGCACGAATTTGCTCGTGGCAATGTGACCGACTAACTGGCTCTGTGATGTACCAATTGAACTACGTAACAGTGGTAGTCTCCTTTTCTGTAGTTGCCGGTCTCACGCGTCGTAATGGTTGCATTTCGTTTTGTCCTGCCCCGGAGGCACAGTGCATTAAGTGTGATTTGTGCCAAGCCAGACGTTTTATTCCCGGGTCTAGGTTTTTCATGCCTTTCTAGGCTTTTCTTCTTTAAATCTGAGGTTTTTGAGATTTAACTGTACACCGCCAGCGGTGATTTGGATATGGTATGAAGTTTTACTTGTATTCTCCGTCTTTTTTATCTTGTTTTATCATTTTATGAACCCATTCTAAGTGTCTTAGTCTTCAAGGTAACTGATGAACAAGGAACTGATTCCGTATAAACTGTAAATATTAGCAATGTGCAGTAAGTTCAACTTCAAGCGACAGTGATACTAATGAAGCCAGCACGAAGAAAAATATTAAATGGTACACAACTAGAAATCTAAGGTTGACTTTGGCTAGAGTGGTTGAAAGATTCAGATCTCAAAGGCTTGCTACAGCAGGAAAGTATGAATGAAGATTATATTCAGTGTAATTGCTGCTAGTAGATAACCCTTAAAAATGTAAACAAGTATATGTGACAGCAGCATAAAGATTCAGACAAACAGAAAATTTCGTTGCTATTTTAGTCATTGCTCCATGTTTTTAAGCTATGTGTGTGTTTGATAACTGCAAATTGGCCTTTTCTGTGATTAGGTCTGGCTTTTTTATTATGTTTTGGCTACTAAGTTTGTTTTGTTCGCATTCCTTGCGATTAGATCTGACCTTTTTCGTGAGTGGGTCTGGCTTTTTTGTGAGTAGTTCTGGCTTTTTTGGTGAAAACAGGTTGGCAACACTGTGGAGCAGTTGCCCCAAACTGCCTCCCCTGGATCCTTCACTAAACCTGACACTCATCTTTGTTGTCTGTTTTTATCGACCTGCGTTCTGCAGTGTTGCAAAAAGTGTCTGTAACCCTGTGATTCCGCCGGCTCCAATGCCTTGCAAAACGTTCTGTTTTGTCTGTTTTTATCGACCTGCGTTCTGTAGAGCGTGTGTCTTTATACTATGGACTCCGTGTCTGGTCACAAACAAAAAAAAAAAAAAAAATTAAGATCATCTAGTATACTTTGCAACCCACGTGCACTTGGACAAAACACACAAATGTCAATTCAATCAAAGCAGACTTTTCATTTGCCAGCTTAAGTCTGAACACAATCGCGCAGGAAAAAAACGCCAGATAAATGCACGTTTCAAGGGCCATTAAATATTTAAATATTGTCACTCTGTTTTGGTAAAATGATTTAATGCTTCCTCGCCTATCATAACTTCCGGATACGTGCCTACTTTCGGCATGACTATTATCATGAGATACAGAGGATTTCCCAATTTTTATTTTCTTTAGTTACTACCGCTTCAACATCCAGAGTTTAGTGATATCCATGAATGGAGGCGGTCTTTTATGCATGACTTGTTTTACTCTATCGAGCCTTGACGACTTTCTCTTGTTATTCTCCAAAAAGAGAAGTTTTGTCTCAGAATCAAACTCAGAGCATCAATGAATTGACACATCACAGTTACGACCAATCAAGCGGAACGAGCGTTTATTTCCACTTCCAGTCTATAAACAGCACGTTGCACGTGGCAAAGCATCTGGTTCAGTAACAGGTTATGGCGAAATGTTTGTGAGTGATGTCACATACCAAAATGCAAAGTTAGTTGTACGTTTGGGTGGTTTGTTCGAATCAAAAGAAAAATGCAACAACTGTGGTTTTCATCTCAAAAAATGAGTAGAGCAGGAAATTAAACCAACTACAAGAAAAGTCGTCTCAGTAAACAATAAATGAGCTCGCAATGGAAGTAACTTTATGAGCTTCATTTAACTCAAACAGCAAATCGAGAAGCTATAAGACGTAAGGAGTAGCCAATTCATTTTCTACTGTGTCAAGATATTTGACTATATTGAGTGCGATTTTAAACAAAAGATCAGTTAAACTACATTATTCGATGTTGAGTTTTGTTGCCAGACAGAAGTCACACATGCTGGTCTTAGAACGTCACTTGGCATGGAAATCCTTTGCTCTGAGGTCAAGTCAGGGCTGCGAATGAGATTTGAAAAAATCATATAGAATCATCAAAAAAAACCAGACTTGACCAGAAAAAACAGATAAAAATTCAAAATAAGATAAACAAATTTCGGAGCATCTTGCTATTACCTTAGCCTCACTACATCACGAAGCACGGTAGTGAATATATTACTTTAACTAATGAACGTTTGGGTCTGTCTGAATCTTTGTCGCAGTGACATGGACTTTTTGCATTTCTAAGGGAGATCTGGCAGCATACAGCCTGAACTCCTCATTTTTAGAGGTATTTCGATCACATACACCAGGGGTCTGCAAATATTGGGTCGCGACCCAAATTTGCATCAAGAGTCCTTAAGCTGTGATTGCCAAAACAATGGAAAAACATTATCCATTATTCGTTTTGCATCCCGATCTAATTGTTCGGCTTTGCAGAAGTGTTTGATTTGTGCTTAAACAAGAGAGATAGCTATTACTGATTTCACCAAAGAAAAAATTATCGAAGTGTGCCACGTAGCGATGTGCCTTCTAGTCTTTGTGAAACGCGGCTCGCTGACAAATAAACCACGCCCCTTGTTGCCAGCGCTGTGTTATCATCAAATAAGTCATTTCTGGTTTCAAAAAATTCTTTCTGCCGTTTTGTGGCATGAGATTGATTAGCAGTTGGGTTTTGCAAGGTTCTGGTGCGGTCAACAGTAAACAAAAGTACATTTTCTACCCTTGCTTCGTATTCCTAATAGCAGTTCGTGTGTCCTGTTTTTAACTCTTGTTCAGTGTCAACATTTCGCTAGTAAGTTTTCTTAATCGCTTGCAGGACTAAAGATGTGTTGCGATTGAATTATACATACACAGTTTTGTAAAGCTTACTGGCCGCACAAATCCTTTGACAGGTCCGTATGCGCCCCTTTGGTTGAACAGAGCTGTTTTTGGTCGTGAGGTTGAAGGATGCACTTTAGGGAGAGATTTTAAATCCTAACGATGGGAAGTGAGGTACAAAAAAAAGTTAACGAAAAAATGCGTGTTTGATCACTGAGGGGATCAAGCAAATGGATGACATTGCGAAGGGTATAAGCATTTTTTCACATCAGAAAGCGCCATGTTTTTTAATATAAATTTATGCGTTTATGTTCACAAGTATCCAGAGATATAATGCTAGCTGTTCTTAAAAAATAGCAGTGCAAAAGATAATAATAGAAAAGGAATAGTTTCAGCAACAATTTCGCTTTTTAGGATTTTTAAAATTTGAAATCGCTTTATTCAAATATTATATTTTTTTGAATCTTTGCGCTAATCTTTTACTCGTCCTCTATACTTTTTTCAATCGTTACAGAAATTTGACAAAATAACGTTTTTCGTTGAACACAGAAATTAAAAATTGAGAATGTCTGTGACTTGGAAGTGTTTTGATGGAATCCGGAGAGACGAAATATCGATATCAGACGTAAGAAACCAGTTTCGATTCCAATAAAACAAAGCATGTTTTCAATGGCAATTTCCTTTTCAAATGTTTGTGCAGTATATCTTTCATTACTGTAGGGTTATTTTTTCCCAAACCATAAGGTGCAATGTACGGTTTCAAGTTGCGATGAGACAATTTTCAGTATTTCTGAAGTAGGTGTGTTGGATTTATTTTGTATTCTTTCCTTCAAGCTTGTAACCCTTGAGTGAGCACTGGAATGTTAAGGTTTTAAAGAGCATGTGGTTGAATTTTGTCAAGAGTTTAGATAATTCCGTATTTTTAGTGTGGTGAAGACAACGAAATATTCCTGTTGAAACTGTACCATTGTCTCAAGTTGTTTTTGAGAGTTAATAAGCAGCCTCTTTGTGTGAAATAATGCTCTCAGGCCAAAAATCAAGTTTCAAATCGATTAGTTTGCAATAAATATTGAAGGAGTTATCTTAGAATAAAATGAACAGTCATCATTACAATCATTACTTGTCTACTGTTTTTCAAGTAGTTGATAAAATATTTTTTTACATTGTGCACATTTTAAAGCGGCACAAAACATTAATTGCAACGATTTTAGTGTTTGCCAAGCAAACACTAAGTTTGGGAGAGTTCGAACCCATTAGCGCAAAAGCAGGTATTTTTATTAAGACTGTTACCAGTTTACATGTGTAAGTATCGCTTAAACACGCATGGGAAAAGTGTAACAAATGTCATGGAAAAAGTAATGGAAGTTGCTTTTGAAAATTGTGTTGGAAGCCTGTTGCTTTCAACATTCTAAGAGCGTTTTCTGAATACAGCTTGTTTTTTACACAATGATTTCATTATTTTGTTGAGAAATTCTGATGCTTTGGTTATTCAGGTTCCATTCGGGATTGAAAGCACCTCAGCTTCCTGGAAACAGTTTAAAAGTTATTTCAAATTGGGGAACGAAACTCCACGGCAAGTTCACAAAAAAATTTAAATATTTTTACTGCTTTAACAGAATCTGTTTGTGACATTGTTACATGCATGTTAGCGCGAAACTATTCAGAGATCAAAGATATCATATCATAAATCAACTACTTATACATGAAACTTGCACTCTTACTTTTATAGAACAACCATTTTTCATTTTCTGAATACACGTTAGCATAAATGATTTCACAAACTCATCTCACAAATCAATTTTCAAAATATTATCCTCCCTTGAGTGAAATTGTTCCTGCACTCTTTAGCGTTATTCTTTGAATTGTTTTCATTTTTTCCGCCACCCAGTTATCTAGCAATGTCTTCCAAGTTTTCATCACAACGTTTAATTTAACTTTAAAAACGCTCCATTTGGAGTAAGGTTGCCAACCATATCTCTAACATCTTCTGCCAACGCCCCGTTTAAGTCATAACGGAGTTTTATCGTCAATTTGGGAGTTGGTCCGTTGTGTTGCTTGATAATTGCGTCTGTGCTTTGTGTATCGCTGCTGTTACAGCTGATTAAGCATAATGACTGACCGCAGCACCGGATTTAAGGGCCCGGGCCCAGGGACCTCCACCACAAAGGGGCCCCCTACCATGTTCATGTGTTTAGCCATATATACTTGTGCGTGCCACTTTGTTAGATTTATTAGCGAGGAAAATTTGTAGACGTTATGAAATTATTAACGGTTTTCCAGATGGCAGTATTTCACTTGCGTGTATTATTTGATATTGTGACGAAACAACTATTGCACTTCCTGGTTTCCTGAAAGTCGGTCAGATAACCGAATCTAGTGAATGCAAGACCAAGCCACGTAGAACGCATTAGCTTATGTTTTGACTCGTTACTGGTAGATTTTGCGTCTGCCTTACTCAGATTTGCACAGGTCGCATATGAGTAGCATTGTTAAGTAAGGCTGCCATATATCCTCTTTTTGGAGTGCATGTCCATTTTCTTCATGAGAAATGAAATAATGTCCGAGTACATTACAAAATGTCAAAACATCCTCTTTTTTGCATTTCCTATTTTACATAGCTATAATCAGTGGCCATGGGCGTCCGCAGGGGGGAGCAAAACGGGCATTTGACCCCCCCTTCTTGATAATGTGAACTAAGAAGCAAAAAATCTAATAAACCTGAAATGAGCCGCTTAATTCCAATTTATTTATTTAATTCTTGAAATGGCAGTTTATTTGCCGATAAGACACTCACACTGCACATGAGCCAGGTTCACTGTTCTGTGTAATGCAGTGATGAGAGCTTGTGTCCGCTCCATTCACGGTAAAAGTAGCTTGCAAAGCTTACGTGCAGATTGTGCTACTGTTGGTGTTAGAGTTTTGTTTTCTCGAACTTTTCTTGTGAACGTTTGGCTCAGATGCCGCGGCGCTGATTGTTTCTGCCGGCAAATGATTTATTCCACGCCGCGCGTTGATTTGTTTTGCGCGCTCTGTACCTCGTGGTCGGCCGCTAAATACTGTCGCCTTTGCTAGTAACTAATTCAATTCTATTCGATTCGATACGCGTTCTATTCGATTCGATACGCGTTCTATTCGATACGCGCTCTGCAGCTCTTCATTACTGTACTCAAGCCGTAAGTGGAACTGTCTGCCTTGTTTACCGTTATCTCCGAATAAAGTACAGAGCATTTTGTACAAGGTGCTCTGAGTTTTGAAGCTCTGTCAGGGAAAAACACAACAGTTGGTCTTTGTTGTGTAACAATAACATGGGTGCAAATCTTCAAAGCTTTCACTTTGATACCCGGCTGGTTTTGGAGATTTTCGACAAAAAAAAACACCTAAACGCACGTGGTTTGCGCATGAATATCTCCGCTCCTGTTCGCTCAAGCGACCCGACAAAAGTCTCAAAAAACGCATACAGTCTTGTAGATTGCACTCGAAAAAAAAATTTTTTTGGGGGGGTGCGGATTGGCTGTGAGTGACATCATAAGTGGAGGACTTTTAGGCCACATTGGCCCACTTTGCCTGGCCCTGGGCGCCAACCGTTAGGTGGTAGCATTTCGCTGAAGTTTTTACTGGAAACCAGGCTACAATCCGAGTCTTTTGATACTTTGTATGACCTGCTGGGGTTTCGAGTTCAAAAGTTATGATGTAAGTTAGTAAAAATATTAGACTAATTAGCTAATTAGATAATCAATTTGTTTATTTTAAATCATAATTTTTTGAACCAGAAACGCTAGAAAGTCGATCAAAGGCTCAAAACACTCGGACTTGAGCCTAGATTCCAATGAAAACTTCAGCGAAACGTCTTCACTCCCACACGGAAAACGCTAGACTTTTAACATGCATCGCAGTAAAGAGAAAAGGAAAGACGCAAATACGCACAAGAAGACTGTGTATACGAGGATGTATACATTGCAGTCGTATAGAGTATACGCTTGATGGCGCTAATGCATTTACTGTACTTTGTTCAAATACAAACTTTTTAAGACACACGCATGAATGACGCCATCAAGATTGTTATGATGAAGAACTGCAATGACTTCCAAGTATGTACATGTCCCAAAATGACCGAAAAACTACTTCACTTATGACGTCAGTCCCAAAAATCCGCACCCCCCAACCAAAAATTATTTTTCGAGTGTAATGTACTAGGTTGGCAGATACGTTTGAGCCATTGAACAGCTCTCCAGCTCAATTGGCGGAGGAGCTAGGGCGTTGGTAAGGCAACCGAAAACTGCTGTTTTTTAGGCCGAAATCAAAGTACGAATATATCGTACGCCGGCTCTCAAAGTGTTAAGTTACGGTAGTAGGCGTTTTGTTTCATGTGGCTGTTGAACGCAAACATCATGGCTGGTAATGCAACGAGACAGTGACTGCTTTATATCGGAAAGGCACGTAGTTTTATACTGTGTGTAAGGAAGCATCAGTAAACTCACAGCAAACATTCCAAGTTTCAAAAGTCCACTGTTAGTGTGAGACTGAGTGTGACCGATGTGCCTGAGTGAACAGCTTTAATCAAACAACGCCTATGCAGGCTTTTTTTCACACAGTACATGAAAGTACGTGGCTTGTTAGAATACAACTAGGCAGGCTTGTGGGAATACGTCTTAATCGTTTATTGCTTTGCCAAGAGTGAACGCGTGGCTTTAATTGACAATGTCAGATGAACGCTTGCCCGGTTTATATATCACGAGTGTTCACCGTGAAAAAATGAGCAAAGACAAACTAGGTTTTTTTTAGTGTGGTTGATCGCTTTTGGACCCCAGACGTATGCAGCTCTTGTTTTTAAGTGACACTGACAAGACTTGCTGGGTGATCGCGATCAGATTCGGCTGTGTCGCCATTGTGGTGTCTTCATGCTGAGTTATAAATAGGTGCAGTCAGAATCATCGCAATTTATGAAAAAAGTACGTAGCAGGTGCCAGGCTGACTCCTGTGGCTTAACAGCCAAACCTGGAGTTTTATAGGTAAAATAAAGTCATGATTTGTCGTTTCCTTAACGACCAACGCAATGCTTCATTGACAAGAAGTACCCAACTTTGAAAATCTGCAAATAGCCTATTGTGTAAATCAGGGGTGGGCAAATTACTGCCAGCGGGCAGCATATTGTGCGATCCGCGAGGCAACCCCACGTAGCTTATATAATAAAACTAACATTGTCTTTAATTCATATTTTGAAACGTAAATTGTAACTGAGGCAGCCAAATGTAACATATGCCGATTCTGCTAGCAATAAAGCTTTCAATCTGGCCCTTCGCCGAAAATATTGTCCACCCCTGGTGTAAATTATCGTAATATACCCTGACTATTGCCCCCAAGCCCGAACAAACCGCATTGTTTTACCTTTTGCCGTAATACGACCATCAGAAAGATTTTGTCCAGGGTAGACCAGTTGTGAAATTTTTCCATGAGTAGCCAAAATCATTTTTCCAGTGGGGGCCCAAAGGGGTGAAACTTCGTTTTACCCACTGGCGACTAAATACCAACATTTTTTGCTAAAAATGCAATAGGAAAATGTCAAATTTCAATATCCAGGGCCTTGGTCTTCCCATCTCCCTTTCCGACGCCCATGAAGAAGGGCCATTATCTTTGTGGCGTAGAAATGGTAAAGCGTTTTGCTAACCTCCACTTGCGTGGAATCGTCAGCTATTTGAAAAATATGAGCAAAATGTCGATGTTGCACCCGCCCTGGAAACATTTCTGCGGACGACAATGTCAACGGCGGAACTAAAGGTTTGATCCAGGTTGGTAAACCTAGATAAAACAAGCCCACCGGCCACTGTAGGGGGTCTACTAGCTAACACTCAGAAAAAGCTTGAGAAATGATGGTTAATCCGGGTGTTGATGGCTGAAATAACACCCTAAATCACCGGAAAATATTCCGAAAAACACTCAAAAAACAACCTACTGCAAAACCAAAAGAATGCTGAATCCGAAATATAAGTTGAGTAGGAGACCGGTTTTTACATTTAGTTTGCCAGGGGGGTCTTTGCCCTTCTGCCCCCGTCAGTTACGCATACAGTAAGCTGTCCCTACTCGACTGCAACAAGATAAGAGCTGGTGGCGTAGCTTAGTTTGTGGGAGGGCCTGCAAGTTGTCTAATTAATCGTTTTGGTTGATTTAATTCTCGGCTAGAAAGGCAGGAATGCTTTCACATTAATCGTTACATCACAGTGGTAAATCATTTTTCCATAATGACTTAGGCATTAGAGCGCGGACTTCTGACTCCATTATAGGTACTGTAGCCTACTAGCTTTGCTGATGAATCGTGATATGATGATCAGTGTATTGTACATAGCTTAGGAAAATGTTGAACTATGTGAGTAGTGTCTGTTTAAGAGAAACGATTCTATTGGTGAAGCTAAAGTGCTTGACCAATACCAAAACTTGTTTGAGTTCGTGCAAAAAGACCATCATTCAAATGCAATTTCTTGTAAAATGATGGAACATGAAAGATTGGCAAAATATTTTGCAACTTGGAAATATACCAGTGAGTGCTTCAGCGAACTGAGAAAGATTGCGCAGTTTTACTTCAGCGTTATGGCTCATTGCGCTAATGTGGAACAATTTTTTCATTCACATGACTATTTTACAGTGGCAGTGAATTTCAGCAAAGACATTTCTGCGGAACCTGTAAGAGGACAGAAAATCGAAGAACATGTTGTGACAGACTTAGATCTACGTAACGATGAATATAGACCTCGTTTAACCAGCAGTGCAGTCGCAGAAGAAGGTCAAGATGTATTATCGAAAAGTACAACATAGATGAGATGGCTGACGTTTTCACTGGAGGCAACGATATCGGTCTCTGGGCTCTCTGGCCAGCAAGTATACCAGCATAAATGCGGGAATATTGGTTGAAATGCGAAACAAGTTTTTTTTGAGATTGTGATGAAAACTCATTTTTGAAACACGTTGTACTACAACACAGAAACGACAGAAACATGTCACAGAAATGCACCACTAGTCCTATTCGTCGCCGGAAACACAATTGCGAAGTTGTTGACAGAAACTGACTTTGTTTTTCTCCTTCACAAACGTGTGTTAAGTGTCTCACTTGTAGACTGATGTACGAGGATACGACTAAATGTGCGCATTTCCTTACTAGCAAAGGAATCTTTGATTGGCAGCACGGTTTTGATCGCCTGAGGAGCCGCGAGCAATCAGTGGAACATAAAGACTTCACGATTACATTTAGTCGCAGATGTAATGAAGAACAGATACAGAGCTGGACAGTCAGGTCAATAAATGCGAACGACATCGGAAATCGCCACTGCCTGCAACGTTTGGTATCTGTCGTAAGATTTATTTCCGAGCGAGGACGGGAGTTCAGAAATGATGAAAACGTTGGATCGCCCACAACGTTTTTCCAAAACAATTTTAACCCATTTTCCAGGAAATGTTAAAAGAACGAAGATGCGATGCTTCTAGTGAGCGACTGGTTTTGCAACAATCTTGCAAATCGCTGATCATTGTCAAATACCATGTTACATCATGAAGTTTTGTTACACGTTAGGTAACAAATGTGACGTCACAAGATTACGTCATAAACATTAATGATGTGTGGAAAAACTAGTGACTTCATCGATCATCCCGTACCTAAACATTTTGTATCCCCATATGAGGCGTCCCACCACACCTGGCCCCAGGTCCCCTACCATCTAAATCCGGCGCTGGACTACCCATGCTCAGCTGACCTGATGACCTCCAGGTACTTTCGTTGGCCGTGTAAAATAAAAAAGAATCGTTAGTTTGTTTGTCAAGACATTTGAAAATTTCATTTTTGGTCAGTTCAATTGATTACGATTACGATAACTCAAAAAACTGTAATCAATTACGATTATTGCAGATAGAGTAGAATCACTCAAGCTGCACTTTTGTGGAGACTAGTTACTTGAATACAGATATATTCAAGTCTGAATATTCGCCTAAAATATGAAAACAAGCACAGTCGGCTGTTTCCTGGAAAGGTAGCAACAAATGTGGAACTTAAATTATTTTTACATTTGCATTTGAAAATTTTTGTTTTGTATATTTTTCATAATCAAACACCAATCCACGAAATATCAAAGCAAAACACATATGTTAAAACTTTCCTAAAACAGTTTTGCTGCAGAGAAATAAAAATAATTATTTTGGATGATCAAACTCTCCTCGAATTTTGGAACTTCGGCCAAAGTCCAAAACGGGCAATAATAAATGTACTTGATGATTGAATGCCTAGTGCGACTGATGATAAATATGTTCAAATAAATAGAACAATTTGTGCTTTGCTGATTTGTACATTTCAAATGTTTTCAGTTGCCCGTTTTCAAGCACCTCAATTACAGAAGACGGTGAAAAGAATCTGAAGGCTGGCTCAACAGTTTCAGGTATGAGCTCAAAAAATCGATTTGATTATTTTGCAACTTTCTTTGATATTGTAAAGCATTGATGAGGAATTATTGCTGATTCTTTGTTTATTTTTGAAAACACGAATAATGAAAGGCTGCATGGCGACTAAAATGACGTATCATCAAAATGTCCTCTTTGGCAAAAGATATGCAAACGATGGCAAAAGATACATCCACTGTGAAGTGGATGTTAACAGCAAATACTTCCACTAACCATAGGAAACTTTCGTTTCGGCAAACCTATGTTTTGTAGCTAAATGCCCAAAATTTGGAAAACTATGACTTTTACGCTATGCCTTCATATATGACATGTGCAAAAACATTTTTAATTAACAGGAGGCGAACACCTGGAGGAAACCGTAAAAAAAACATCAGCGTTGGTCGGAAAATGTTTCACGCAAAACTCGTATCTTTCTAAAGACCTGAAAATTCGTGAGGAAGAAATCCACTGTTGCCAGGAGTGTGGAAAAATAATTTCCACTACCGGCTACTTGACCAGACACATGCGAACACACAAAAAAGAAAAACCGTTGTACTGCCAAGATTGTGGAAAAACATTTTCTGAATCTAGCAGCATGACCATGGACAGGAGAATTCATAATGGCGAAAAACGTTTTGGTTGTCAGAAGTGTGGAAAAAGATTTTCTGCCTCCGGGAACCTGACCAAACACATGCGAACGCACACTGGAGAAAAACCTTATTGTTGCCGGAAATGTGGAAAAAGATTTTCCCTGTCCAGTAGCGTGACCAAACACATGCGAACACACACTGGAGAAAAACCTTATTGTTGCCAGAAATGTGGGAAAAAATTTTCCATGTCCAGTAGTGTGATCAAACACATGCGAACACACACTGGAGAAAAACCCTATTGTTGCCAGAAATGTGGAAAAAGATTTTCCCAGACCGGAAACCTGACTAACCACATGCGAACACACACTGGAGAAAAACCTTATTGTTGCCAGAAATGTGGAAAAAGATTTTCCCAGACCGGACACCTGACCATACACATGCAAACACACACTGGAGAAAAACCTTATTGTTGCCAGAAATGTGGAAAAAGGTTTTCTGTGTCCAGCAGCCTGACCACGCACATGCGAACACACACTGGAGAAAAACCTTATTGTTGCAAGGAGTGTGGAAAAAGATTTTCCAACTCCAGCCACCTCATCACGCACATGCGAACACACACTGGAGAAAAACCTTATTGTTGCCAGAAATGTGGTAAAAGATTTTCCATGTCCGGGCACCTGAACAAGCACATGCGTTTACACATTGGAGAAAAACCATACAGTTGCCAGGTGTGTGGAAAAAAATTCTCTGCCTCCGGGAACCTGACCATGCACATGCGAACACACACTGGAGAAAAGCCCTATTGTTGCCTGAAATGTGGAAAAAGATTTTCTCTCTCCGGGAACCTGAACAATCATATGCTTTTACACACTGGAGAAAAACCATACAGTTGCCAGAGGTGTGGAAAAAGATTTTACCAGCGCTATAACTTGACTGCACACATGCGAACACACACTGGAGAAAAACCTTATTGTTGCCAAGTTTGTGGAAAAAGATTTTCTGTGTCCAGCAGCGTGACCAAACACTTGCGAACACACACTGGATAAAAGCCTTATTGTTGTCCGAAGTGCGGAAAAAGATTTTCTACCTCCGGGCACCTGAACACGTACATGCCTTTGCACACTGGAGAAATAGCTTACGGTTGCCAGGAATGCGAAAAAAGATTTTCTGATTCCAGTCACTGGACCGCATACATGCGAAAGCCTACTGGAGAAAACCATACTGTTGTCAGGCTAAAGGCCAGCCAGGGTGTAGGCAAAAGAGGCCATGGTCCCCCACGAAGGTTTGGAACATATAGTTATTTTGGTCTTTGAGAGGCGTTTTTTCCAACAAAATAGCGTTATTCGCCTAAGATAATACATTTTCGCCCCCCAAATGTTTTTCCCAAAAAAATGTCTGACCTGAGCAGAAATATTGTCAGGAGTGTGAAAGAAGCTTATCTGATGTCAGCATGCGAACACACACTGGAGAAAAACAATACTGTTGCCAGGAATGTGGAAAACGCATATATCTAATCTTGTTGTTGTTAGAAGTGTTGAAAATGATTTTGAGAATGCAGGAACCGGACTACGAACATGCGAACACATACTTGAGAAAATACAAACGTTTGCCAATTGTTCTGAATATTCTCTAAGCTTTGGGAGAATCAGAGCACTGGTTTCTGCTTTTTTGCGATGCTCTATTGCAGTTTTTTTTCAAGGAGAATGTTAGGTAACCGGAAAGGACCTATAGGGACCCGATTTCTCTGATTCTAGAGACCCTATGATAAATTTGTCTTAGTCTAGGGACCTGATTTTTTATTCTAGGGGCCCGAATCTGGTCCCTGATACCCCTCAAAAGATCCTGCTCTAATGTTCACTAATGGTTGATATGTTTACTGCAATGGCTTCTTGTAGTGCTTCTGCTTGTTGGATGAGTCATATGAAACAATATAACATTGAACATTGAGCATTCCAACATGCCCAATTGTGTTTCCAAGTAACTACAGCTTCCACAATGGCGACGGGTTTTAATCAATGAGCAATCTATTTCAATAGAAAATCTATTTCTCCTAACTCCACGCATCCACACAGCTAATATCCTTTTCAAAAAGAACATTTTTGGAGAAGCAAACCCGTGGTTTGGTGGGGTCTGCCGTCAATTGTCAAAAGGGGTCTCGTCCATGGGCGTCCGCAGGGGCTGCAAAACGGGCATTTCCCCCTGAAAATTGGGATTGAGTGCCAAAAATTTCTAGAAAATCTGAAATCGGCAACTAAATTTCAATTAATTGATTTAATTCTGGCAATGGCAGTGTATTTGCCGTTATGATACTCACACTGCATAAGAGCCAGGTTCAATGTTCTGGTCTCACACAGTGATGAGCTTGCAGTTCACTCATGTAAGCCCTTTCGCCTGCAGATGCAAGTTGCCAACTTGCGAGCAGATTGTTCTACCGTTGGCCTTTAGTGCGTAACAATAACATGGCAACCAATCCTCAAACATTCAATTCCTGTTACAGTAGCAGGCGTTTTGCCGCATGTGGATGTTGAACGCAGACTTCCTGGCAACTAATACAGTTACTGCTTATAGCGGTAAGTCACGTACATTATACTGTGTGAAACCAAGCGTGAGTGAGTCGGTAGCACTGCTGCCACAAGTGTGAAAAAAACATTGTTTGTGCGAATGTGCCTGAATGTTAAATTACACTTGCGTAGGCTTCTTTTCAGGCACTATGAAACTACGTGAGTTGTTATAATGCAATTGTGCAGGCTTGTGGGAACCCTTAATCATTAAGGTTTCGTTTGGACACCTGAGTGCAAAGTTATGCTTGCCGTGGTGAGTTTTCATAGGTCTAATTCTAGTAAGTTGTTCGTAGTCGTGTCAGCATGCAGATCTACCTGTCCGGTTTGTGTTTTGTGTTATGATGAGCGTTCACTGCGAACAAATCAGCAAAGGCAAACCAGGGGCGGGTCCAACCAGTGACGTTAGGAGGGCGATTTCAGTAATATTTGTTAGCCAAGTCTCATAATGGCTTCGGTACTATATGAGAGATGAGGCATACTTCACAGCAGACCCGCAACTAGAGTGGGGCAATCGGGCAATTGCCTCCCGTGAAATTTGTAAAAACGTGTACATCAACAAGTTACATCATTTTGGCCCCCCCGAAAATATCAGTTGGTTGCGGTCCTGAATCACAGCACTTCTGTTACAAAACAATGGACGAAAAAATTGCCTTATATAGAAAACGCTGCCTTCGGAAATTTGAAATTTTCGTGAAAAAAGTAACTTTTGTTGGTTTTAGGGGGGCAATCGCCCCAACCCCCCTGGATCCGACCCTGACGCAAACAAGTTGCATTGAGCGCTTTGGACGAGATCCCAGACGTTTTCGGCGCTTGTTTATAAGTGACGTTGACAAATATTTTTGGCAGATCCCGCAACCAGGGGGAGGATATCCGGACAGTTTCCCCCCCGAAATTTTCAAAATAATATCCAGTTGTTAGCTACAATCATTTTATCCCCTGAGTGTGGCCTTGCTTGCTAGGTAAAGTAAAGTCATAATTTGTGATTTCACCGAGGATCATGGCAATGCTTCTTTCTTTAAAGATGATGGCAATGCTTACGTGAAAAGAAGTACCATGCGTTGAATATCCCCAGATAGACCACTGTGCAAATTAATGTAATATACCTGGCTAGTGCTGCCAAAGAAGCGCATTTTTTGATTATTACCGTAACATGGAGAATTTTTTTTGTTGTGTAAGAAGGGTAATGGGTTTTGTGAAGGTCCATTTACATTGCACCGTCAGCAACTAAAAAAAAAGAAAGCAAGAAGTCAACGTTTCCCCCCCTGGAAAAATTTCTGCGGACGCCCATGGTCTCGCCAAGAGTAAGTCCGATCATTCCCACTGCTTTCATCACGCGCCGCTCACCGCCTCTCGTTTTTATCACCAAAATTGTACGAGGTGTTAGTGATTTACATTAACGTAGCTGCAGCATACGTACAGCATATATATATATATCACAAAAACAGCATTCCTGCACGGAAATGCGAAGTTCCCAATCTGTGGTTCCTCGTAGATTTGAAGGCTTAATACCTACATGCATTTATTAAGATGCAGTAGGTGCGTATATTTAACCTACGAACATTTGTGCACTGAAATACAAAGCTCAGATGCAAGATTTCAAACAACAAAGTTCGCAATCAGTGGTATCTCGTCATTTTGAAGTTTAGCAAACTTGTCACAAAAACGTTCACGTGTTGGAGATAAAAAAAAGCGGCAGCAGTACTTACGTATGTTTAACCCAGGGCGTGTAGGTGTGTACCCAGAAATTTCATTAAGGAGGGGATAAGCAACGTACGAGTCTCAACATGTAAATCTTTGATTCCCCTTTGGTTTTAATGCAGTCAACATAAATCGCGCATTTATCTGAAGCTTTTTTCCTGAACATTTGTGTTCAAATGAAAGTCGTCAAATGAACTTTGTTTTCGTTGACTGGAAACGTTTCCAAAGTTGGTTTTAGTCTGGTTCAGCTATGTCCAACCCGCGGGCCGCTTGCGCCCCAATCCAAGGTTTTGTGCGGCCCATTTCAGGCTTTCGCTCTAATAAAAGCAACTGCATAGTGACAACCTGTCCTTATTTTGATAATCTTTAATTTGACGTTTTTGATGCAAGTTGTCCTCAGTGCCAATTCACCATGTCTGTTACCATTGCATCTAGGATTCGAACGCGTTCAGTACATCAGCTTAAGCTTAGTTTAGTTTGTTACAAGATTAAAGTAAACTATTCAATGTGCCACCCTCATTCATATGTCATTCAATGTGCGGCCCATGGTTGAGATAGTGACATGATTTTTTGCCCAGTAGGGCATTCAGGTTGGACATAGCTGGTCAGGTTTTCAGCTTCTTATCTTGGACCAAATACACCATTTTTTCGTAAAACTTTTCTGCAAAAGCGTTTGTTAAAATCTGGATGCTATTAGTACACAATATACAGCGTACTTTTTGCAGCCAATGTTGCAGTTGAACAAGAAGTCATCGTGGTCGCCATTACTTTATGTCATTGCGTCTTCACACGCTTCTGATGAACACGAAAACACGTTCCATTGAAACCGTATTGCAACTTCGGTCTTAAGACAGTGCACGTAGTCAGGCAGGTCAAAGGCGCCATGGCACCTAAAATTCGAGCTTATCATGCAGTTTTGTGCTTTGAGATGAATGTCCAAAACGAAATACTGTTTTCTTATTTGCTCCCATCCCAAATGTTTTAGGCTAGCTACGCTGCTGAGACAGTAGTCCTTTACCCCGGGACGCGGATCTATTGGGACCTGTTCGCGAAATTACAAATCGTGTCATACTGGTGGCGACAGCACTCACTTTCCGGGCATGTGATTGATCGATTATTCTCATGGAAACACTGTTTAGGCCTTCTAAGCAAAGCTTGCCCGTTTATGAGACGTTGATCCCGTTTTCGTTCAATTCTTGAACGACAAAATGACCTATGCAGCTGATAAACGTAAGTGCTCGAGTCTAGCGCTTGCGCTCTAGCGGCTAGTGCAATGGTTTTAACCTTTCATCCACTAAATCTCCCTCTAGGTAATTGCCCTTTGGTTCAAGACCCCTTGAGATTAAACATGTTTTTTAAAAACAAATGTATTTATCGGTAAACTTACTGATCAAACCCTCTATGTTGTTGAGCGCATAAGGTCTCGTGCCCGCCTGGATAATCATTCAGTGGCGTCCCCCTGTGCAGTGGTGCAACTGACAGGGGGAAATGGGGCGAGTGGCACTTCTGGAAAACTACATGTAAAATCTGGTCCCTCCCCCTCTAGTTGACATTTTGATATTTATTATTCTTTAGGTTGTGTTTTTTTGCGTTTTTTGGGGTGTTTTCGTTTTTTTACCTTGTATAGACATCCACTACATCCATAGATTCACTATCATTTCGTAACTTTTTTCTGAGTCGTGGCCAGTGGGCTTCTTTCAGCTAAACTTTCACCCACAGGCTCAAACCGCTGGTTACGCCACTCCCCCTGAGGAGGCGTGCCCGCCGGTTACGAACCACTGAGTCGCTCAACGCCTTTGAAGGATGTTTGCGTTTTATGTCAACGCTAGGAAATGCGACTGCGGCAGTATTTTAGTGCACCACTTGCAGTATGCTTGTAAAACTTTTCTGCTGACTTCTCCCATTTCAGCTTAGTATGTCAAAGGTAGTGAAGTATAGGGTGGCAATTAACATCAGATGAACGTTGAAACGCTTTAAGACTATGCACTGATGGGACTATAATTAACCTACTTGACAAGAGTTATTTTACTTGTCGGCAAGGTAATCGGAAATTTTCGTAATAACGAAGACTTTGAAACTGGATTGCTTTGATTGAATGTATAATGGCAACAGAGAGCGCATTACGACGTTTGTAGCTCAAGATTTATCCACGGTTTCGATTAAAAGGTCTTGCAAAACGTATTCAATATCAGTCATACCAGGCCGTGATTCGGCAAAAATTATTCCGTGGCCCAGTGATGGGACATGGCCCACTGGTTGACAAACCCTGCCTTATGTGCTGGACATTAATGCGACATGGAAATGTCCACCTAGTCTACCAGCAGGGACGCCGAAAAGGGGGTACATGACGGGGGAATTTCCCCCTGCTCTTTCATAACCGGGAACAACGGTGCAGAGGTGCCTTTTTCTAAAAGTATCACAGGCAATTACATGGTTTATCAAAATCGAATTGAAACAATTTTTTTGCAACTTTTCGCGCACCCAGAAACTTCAGGATGGTTTTCTATCGATTTCTGTTATTGTTTTTGAGGTTACATCGTTTCTGAACAGAAACAAACATAATTAGTAACGATTTTTTTGTATTTTATAAGTTTGCATTGCCCAACTTTTTTCTGCCCTACCGCTGTTACGGCGTCCCTGTCCATCAGTACCAAGTTGTGCACAATATACAGTTACTGGAAGCATTTTGAGGCAGACAGGCGACTCTTGTTTCCATAAGAACGAAATCTAGAAACAGGTCTGATGTGGAAGATGACTTGATTTCTAATTTATTATGTAAATTGGAGGTTTTCACAATGTTATTAACTCTGGAATACTTAAGTGGGTGATGGTAACTCGGGTCACATGAGGTCAAACACGTGAAACTGTGTACGCGGTAGTCGGCGAGCTTTCAACTTTTCATCAGCTTCATGTTTTTGTGTGACTTGTAAAGCTTGCGGTCATCCTCGCTCTTTTCGATTTTGCAAAGGAGCGAGGTCGCCACGAGTTGGGGTCACGCTGACCCGACAAAAGTATTAGTGTGAGTTGGCAGTGGGTACGTCGGACCCACATTATGGTTTCTTGGGGTAGGGCCTGAAAAAAAGTGAAACTCACTGAGGGCATACTTCTACCGTCTTGCTAGAAGTATTCAAAAGGAGAAGTTGTTTACTCTCGCAATTGTTTTATGAGTAATTCAGTTTTAGGCATACATGACGCCTTCGCATTTTTTGGTGTACATACGTTTCATCAAAAATCGTATCAAATTAGCGTAAAGCAACTTTGTTAGTGCTCAAAGTGCTCAGTGAGACTTAGATTTTCAGTGTAGTTTTTGTGATAAACTGCAGTTGAAGGAAAGTATATTTTTTCTTTTTGAAAACTGGGCCATGCACACCTGAGGTAACTATTAACGTGACAAAAAAGCTCAGGTAAGTGTTAAAAAATACATAAGGAATAGTAAAGGCCCAACAACATATCGCTGGGGAACGTCACATGTTATATTAAAAGGAAAAGATTTAGTATCTCCTATTTTAGTACACTGTTGTCTAACTAAGAAACAAGTACATTTAAGGGTGTTCTTTTTACTCCATAGCAGAACCATTTTTCAAGTAATATATTATGATCAATGCTGTCAAATGTTTTACTTAGTTCTACAAACAGAGAACAAGTTATTAATTTGCTATATTTATTTCAAATCATGTCATCATAGATGGCATCAATTGCTTTATTCATTAGAGTGATTGGTACGGAAGCCATAAGGCTCAGTATTTACTTACTGGTGGCAAAGGAGTACAATCAGCTATAAATTAATTTTTCCAAAACTTTGGAGAGGGTTGGAAGCATGGATATTGGTCGATAATCATCAGGCGATTTAGGAGATGTTTTTTTAGGTATGGGTGTAATTTGAGCAAATTAAAAAAGATTGTGAAATTCAACTTTTGCCTTACAATCATTCAGATAACCAGTGCCACAGGTCTGCAATTTGATGTGTCAGTCATGTTCCAATACTTATTTTTGGATATGGGAACTATGTTTGTATTGAAGCATGAATTAAGTCCAAAACCCTGCACACTACTCATATTGAACAGTAAACTGAGAAAAAAGCATTGAGATTCACTTGCTTACAGCAAGTGCTCTGCAGAACTAAAATCAGGCCCTGGTGCCTTGTTCAAGGCTAGCTTTTGAAGACGTGATGTCAGCGAAACAAAAGCACACATGGGCATTTCAGGTCCCAGAAAATTCTCCTTGCAGTCTATGCTATGTTCCACAACTTCTGTAGACTTATTGGCACAATCGAATTTACACTCCAATTGTCATCTGAGGGCTCAGTGTCTAAAATAACCCCCCTATATTTGTGATGGTTAACAGATTTTAACCGTTGTCCACTCAGTGTCAACAACGGGATGACCGTGTTTTTGCGCTCTTAGCCGACATACATACAGTTTTGCTGCAGTTGAAAGTAATTCCACACGATTCTGCATATGGCTGACACTCATCTAGTCTAGTGTACAGTGCAACCCACGTGGACTTGGTCAAAACCAGTGATGTGCAGAGGGGGGAGGGTGAACGGAGCGCCGGCCCCGGGCATCCACAATCAGGGGTACATCCAAAGAGTGAAATTACAAAATTGAAATGCTCTAAGCAAGTGCGGATCCAGTCAATAAGTTTGGGGGGGGGGCGATTAAGTATATTTGGTAGTCAAGTCTCCTTCTATCGCGAAAGCTGTTTTCAGTATTGAACCAAATTATGGTGAATAAAGTTACGTTCGTAGGTTTTAGGGGGGGAGATCGCCCCATTCTCCCCTTCTGGATCCGCCCCTGGCTGTAACTTGATGATTTTTCCTGTTGTAAGTCTAGTAATACATGCTGCATGGATTTGATTTTGCAAAACTTGTTTTGTTGTCAATACTAATTTTTTCGTATTCAAACGCCATTTGGTTGTCCATTTCAGGCTGCTGACGGCACAAATGCAAATACACGTACGCATAACGTTTTACATTTGCTGCACCACAAACAAAGGTCCCACGTTACTGCAACAGACCCAAGAATGCGCTTCCTTGGCAACAATGTTTCTTTTCAGTTCTTTTCACACCGTGACGTATTGCTATCGTCAGTCTCTGTCTCGTTGCATTACCTGCCACAGATGTTTGCGTTCAACAGTCACATGGAGCAAAACGCCTACTGCCATAACTTTGAACTTTTGCTGCCATGTTATTGTCACGCGATAAATGCTAATTTTAAAACTATCCTACCCCAAGTTTCGCAACCTGTCTCTGCAGGCAATGTAGCGGACTTAGTGAACTGCAAGCTCATCAGTCATCACTGCGTGATGCCCGAACAGTGAATCAGGTTCTTGTGCAGTGTGAGTGTCATACCGGCAAATGAAATTGTCATTGCAAGAATTAAGTCAATTAAGCTCCTGACTTTAGGTGTTCCAGAAATTTTTGGTTTTTAGACCCAATTTCCAGGTCGTAGCAAATGCCCATTTCTCCCTTTCCATGAACACAAGGGACAAACACTGAAACAGCTCACCAGCTATAACTACTTTCACTTATTATCAAATTTAAAGTGGGAAGAATATGAAGTAGTGGGAAGAATATGAAGAGATTTTAACAACATGTTCTAAAGTAAATGGCTACAAACGTCGGATAGAGATGCTCAATGGCGCACAAAAGCATGTAAATTGTTTTGACCAACGTATCAAGTGCTTTTGCGAGATATTTTTAACTTGAGACGGACAACCTTTTCTTTTCAGTGACTTTAAATCATGATTTGATGGTTGGCATTAATAATAAAATTAATTTGATTATGTATTACCATTTGTCTTGCGTAGATCCTCAACATGGAGGGGATGAAAGCGTAATCACAAGAAAATGCAACTAATACTGACTACGTTTTCAAGATAATAATGAAACTGTGCAACAGCGTTAAATATATTAGTCATAAATGTGAACTTTTCATATACTGCTACATGTTATTTGAGTTGGCTTATGAACTGAACATCTCCGTGCACAGGCGTAAGGGAAGGCATTTTACTGGGGGGCGGAAAAAAGTTGCCCTGAAAATAACAATTTGCCCTAAAAATAGACAGTTGCGCTGAAACTAACTTTTTGGTTTAATCAGAACGGAGCCTGAAATCTTATGTAAATCTGTTCTATACAGTTAGATTCGTTTATAACGGCTTCCTGTGTAACATCAATTCGCGCATAACGTTAGGTTTTGTTTGGTCGCGATGGCATCTTTTACATGCATTTCAATTCGCTTATAATGTCAATTCGGCAACAACGTTCTTTATGCAATTCCCTAGAGGTGCCATTATAGGCGAATTCTGTAGTTACCTGGCTTGTTAACTCAAGGGATCGAAGTTCCTTGCGTGTTGTGTTCTCCCAGACAAGAAATTTTGCTGTAATTGCTTTTACTGATGCAAATATATGCGCGACTTCGATGACGCAACGCAATGTTTTGAAAGCGACGGATCCGGATCGTATGATCTTACTCCCAAACCTTGCCTGTGTTATCGTTGATGTGCACTTGAGCAAGGCACAGTCGCGCACTCAAAGGATCCAAGCAATCTGCACGTCTGTGCTGCCCGCTTCTAAAACTCCCATTCATCAAAAAATCTATTATCTTAACACCCTGCACCTCTGCCCAGTGCAAACTCGATAACGAGCATAGAAAGAATTAGCGAATTCTTGTACCAAGCTGTTCAACTACCGACATCCGATTGTTCGATTTTTACAGAAAAGGAGGGCTTGGACCAGATCAAAGTCACTATTACCAATCACGACTTTGATCCAGATTACAACTACACTAGCCTAAATTAAGCGGCAACTTGCGTTTGCCCTGAAAAACACAGTTGCCAAGAAATTTTTCACTGTATTGAATACGTATTTTTTATCATTCAGGATTTTTGGGCAACTTGCGCTTGCCCTGAAAAACAGAGTTGCTCTGGAATTTTTCACCTGTATTGAAATAATTTTTATCTTTCAGGATTTTTTAGCAATATGCGATTGCCCTGAAAACAGAGTTGGCCCTGAAATTTTTCACTGTATTAAGTATACGTTTTACACTCAGGAGTTTTGAGCAATTTGCGCTTGCCCTGAAAAACAGAGGGTGCCCTGAATTTACTGTAATGCATATGCTTTTTTTATTATTGAGGATTTTTGAGCAACTTGCCCTGAAAAACACAGTTGGCCTGAAATGTTCACTCTATTGAATATGTATTTTTTATCATTCAGCATTTTTGAGCAACTTGCCCTGAGAAACAGAGTTGCCCTGGAAATTTTCACCTGTATTGTAATAATTTTTATCATTCAGGATTTTAGCAATTAGCGCTTGCCCTGAAAACAGAGTTTGCCCTGAAATTTTTCAAGCCCGGTGGGGCGGCCTCCTCCCGCCTTGTACACCTATGTCGACGTGGATGGACATAATTGTTGCAACTCATGTCACAAAATTGCTGACCAAGAACTTCTCATTGAGTGCCTATGGGGTCAGAGGTCAATACATATGGCCTTTCAAATTATATCAATTTTTGATGAAAGAAATCAATAAATTTGCAACAAAGGCAAGAAAGCAAGAAAACCTTGTCTTTAAACTTGGGTAATTACTAGTAAAGCATCACAAACTGACCTGTTTCAGCTGAATGGTTGTTAGTCGGGGTGATGAAGCAGCAAAAAATTCTGTCAGCTTTCTGAACTTTGCAGCAGAACTTTGAATTTGTTGTTGTGATTTCTCTTTACGTTTTTGAGCACCAGAATTCACATTTGATCCTACCTCGTATATTTATGTTGCAAAAATTTGTATTTCGTTGTCAAATCTGCAATCTGTACTCCATAATAAGCATTACAAAGATCACTAAGTAAAGAAATGGGATACACACCAAAAGTTTTGATTGATAACGTTAGTGTCAAATTGCCATATAGAGCATTTGCAATACTCGGAAAAGGTTGAGAAATGATGATAGTGAATCCGGATGTGGCCAGTTATCACACGACTCCTGATAATGATTCCATACTGCTTGAACCAGCTGTTCAAAAAGTTTTTCGAACTTGACTGAAATCTGAATTGGTGAACGTTTTGCGACCCAAGCCTCAAATAGCGTATGTCAATATGTCAAAAATGTTGATTGTATGGATGATTTTATGCAGTAGGTTGCTTAGTTTGTTTTCAGTGTCAGCAGTTTGCTCTTTTCTCAAATACCTACGTTACACTACAAACAGACAAGCGAACAAGTTTGAAGAATTACAACTCAGGTTTAGGCTTTGATCGCCTCGGCGCGACATATTTTGTGATCCTCCGCGAAATCGCAACCTTTGTTTGGGTCTCGACCCATACTATGGGAACCACTGGCTTCAACGCTTTAAACCTGTTTTAATTTGTAGATGTGTAACACTTGATCGCATACGTGTAAAGTGCGCTGCACAGACGATAACTGATGTACCCGCTGCTGGGATGGCCAGAAAACGAAGTTACCACCTCCAGCCGAGATGCTGAAATGAACACCGCTGATTCAACTTCAGCGGTAAATTTCAAACAGCTTTTGTTAAACTGGCTTTGCAAAGCAAGAAAAGAAGTTGTAGTGTCGCTACCCAACTTTCTCTGTATTCTAATCTCAAGGTCTCTGCCTAATCTCAAGTTAAAGTACACGAAAGTTTTCAAACATAAACGTATTCACAACTGCATCACACACTCCAAAGTAAGCAGAAATATAATGGCCGCAGATGCGAAAACGTTCCACAACTACAGGAGATTATTACATCACACACAGTATGCACGTTCGTTCAAGATGATGTACTGCGTACTGCACGCCGCTGCAACAACTTAGACTTTGGATTCATTTGCTGATTGTTGTATGCTAAACACTGCACTATTTCAGTATTCAAAATGCCAAGACCAACGGATTTTAAAAACTTGTAAAAGCACTTTCATAGTTTGCAGTTCATTAAATCTCTAAGAGGGGGCCCAATTTTTGCATTTAGTTTCCCAGGGGGTGAGCCCGCACCTCTGCCCCCCGTCAGTTACGCCACTAACCACAGTCGAAAAGTGCCGCCCCCCAAGCCACGGGTTAAAGCAAAGTCAAGCCTTTCAGGACGGAAATATTACATAACAATGCATCATCACGTTGGAGTTAATTTTGAAAATTTCAATGAAGTGAAATTCCGGGACATTTTTCTAACCGGGACAGTCCCGGCCAGAAGTATGGTAGGTCCGACCTTAACCAAAATCTAAAACCTAAATCTAACTTCAGGTTCATTTGTGAAAAACCATTTGCTATTCCTTCTTTTGACCAAAAGTGTCGCCCCGGGGCATTTAACCCCGCCTCCCCCGTAGTCGGGTCCCTGAGCAAGAATGGGCACGGCAAACAGTCAAGTTTGTGTACATGCCCTGCTAGTTCAGCTTCTATATAGTGTATTTTTTCAATATATGGTCTGGTCCAACATCAGAAACAGCTTCGATGCAGAGAAGGCAGAAAAATTGATTGAAATATACCGATTTTACAGAGCCGAAAAAGACAACCATAAGAGCTCACTTAAACTGTTCGAATTATTCTTTTCATTTTTACAAGTCCTTCAAATTTTGTTGCTGTTCGTTCTGTTTCATTAAAAAAAAATACAGTTAGCTGTACAAGTGTGCTGCTTATTTTACTTTTTACTTCATAGTGGATTTTTCAAAGGAAAAGTGAAGAAAGGGATTTTTGGTGGGTTTTATTGCTTTTTGTAAGTGGGCTTATAAAACAAAAACGAGTGATTTTATTGGTTGGGTCCAATTACGTAAGAATAAAGATAATTATGGACGATTAATTGATTTTCTGCCAAATTTCAAAACTGTCCATTTTCAACATGCTTGATTTAGCAGATTTCATGATGCACACCTGTTCGTGCAATATATGTGCTTCGTTTAGAGCAGTGGTTTCCCACCTTTTTCATCTCGCGATCCCTTTTGAAAATACGACATAATCTCTCAGCCCCAGCCACCAACTGCAACAGTAAGGTGTTCAAATAACAACCGACAAGATGAAAAGCACATCATTTTACATGGTAGCCTACATCCACTGAATTTACATTCATATGCATAACTAAAAGCACCCATGCTAATCAGTAGGACGACTGTGCTTGCAGCCGTGCAACTAGTCTTGAAATTCGTGGAGACGTATTGGTGATAGCTAAGCTCATGTGATTGCAAAATATCAGGTCTATTCTTTGCCTTCTGTTTTACTGTAATGTGAACCGGGGTTAAAAATCAAGCCTCACAGACAGGGGTGAATAATAGAAAAAATAGGGGGCAGGGGTAAACTCTTGGAAACGTGCCCTAAAACAGTTGTTGAGGAGCCCCGTTTGGCACGGTTGCAAATAATTGTTGCTTTGTTTTAAAAAGGATATGACTTGCTTCAGATCTTAAAATGTGGCTTCTGGGTGGTTAATAAGTTTTTTAACAGGAACGTGCAAAAGCCAATTTTTTGCCATGACCTTTCGGTCGTCTTTCATGCAATAGTATTAAAGCTTTTTGAAACAATATTCACAGTATTCACTCACCTGATATTTTGGACATTATGACCGAATTGACTTAATTTTTCTAAATTCATTTCAAACTACATTCGGTCAATGACTGGAGAAAGCTAGGCAAAAACCAAGTCCGAAACTCTCAAATGTTACCCGCGGAATTGCTGAAAAAAGGGGGACTCGAGACGTCTATTTTTCGTTCACTCCTCTTATATCCGCTCCTATACTCACAGTGGAAGGTTGAAACAAATGGAAGCAGACAACAAAAAGGGAGCAAAGTTGGTATGGTTACTGCATAGCGCACCAGCACTGCGTCCGGGATTTTTCAGAGAACAAGTCACGTGGTTAGGAATCATTTCGCAGTGGCAAATAGGCTCAATCGTGAATAGCATAACCATTTCATTAGAAAAGTGAATACAACATTGTTGCGGTGTGTTTCCATTGCAGAAAATGCAAGAGCATAATTCTTTTGTTTAGGATGAAATAATATGTTTGAACCGCAAATTGCACTACATTAGAAAGTTACCTTGAACTTTTATGCACATCACTATCACTTGTTAGGCTTGCTGGTAATATCCCGCCATCTGTCAACTATAAGGTTGCTTTTTACTAGAATCATGACCTTGAACCATAACTTATACAAAATAATGAATGTAAAAGGTTATGGAATGATAATGATAAAAATATCGGTTGAGCTTAGTTGGAATTTCAGCTAGAAAGTATTCACAACAGGACAAATGTTAAGGAGGCTGACATACTTTCAACATCACTGGCCAGCCCTGAATTTTTCTAGTGCTGTCGTGTTTCTACAATAGAGTCCTGCCCGGGTTAAAATGTTTTGTCTGCTTCCTCCACGCATTCGCAAAATTTAAACCCGCCCTGCTGGAGTTGGAGGAATCTTGCCTGCTCCCGCCTCGCACACTTCTTACCCGCAGCCGCCTCGCAGGCCATCCCAACCCGTGCCCCTCCCGCACTTTTTCTGTGCCAATCCCGTGCCTGTCTGAAAAAAAAACTACTAAAAACTCATCACCCCTGAACACATGTCTAACAAGCAGCAAAATCAAGCTGATCATTCCTTTCATTGGCAACCAAAATTTTTCCACACATCTGATCTACCGCAGCTTTGAGGTGATAAAAACCACGTTTCTGTCGATTTGTGACCAGGTGTTCGTTAAGCGTTGTCTTATCCATTTAGAAGGGCTACTAGACTGAATTGTTCCTCACCAAGTACGACGGTAGCATTAGAAAATTGAAATGGGGAACTGTTGACTTGCCTAGTGCCTACCACATGACATGAGCGTGCGCTAATGTTTCGCAAGAACGGGTTGTTACATCGTAATGTAATAATTGCTCTGGGCTTACTGGCCTAAGCGCAGTGTTGGCTAACAACTCTAATACAGTACATCCACGCGTTTTGCGATTTTTGAGCTGATTAAGTTCACATGCTTCGGCTCCACATTCAGTTGCCGGCACAAAGAATTTCCCATCCTGCGCCCGCCACTCATGCATAGCAGTTCGGATTCCCGCACCTGCCCTGGTACCCGCAACCCACTCGGGTTAACCCGCTCCGCGCAGGACTCTATTCTACAATCAGGTTGATTTAAACTGTATAGGAGAAATCGAAAAGGAATTATGATGGAGATAATGAGAACTTCACAAAGATCTGTCGCAAGGTGCATCTGGCAAAAAATGAACAATCCACCCAAACACCATGGAGCTGGGCCCCAGATGCGCCGGGCCCGGTCCCAAATGCGCCGGGCCCAATGCAGCTGAATCGGCTTAAAAGGCCGGCCCTGAGTAGAACAATGTGTACATCGACTTGAAACAAATTTATTGCAGCTTTTCGGGAACCCAGAAAATTCAGAATGATTTTCTATAATTTCTGTTATTATTTTTGAGGCCAACATTGTTGATGAACAGAACAAACACAATTGGTAACCATTTTTTTGTTTTTTATAAGGTCCTGTTGCCCTCAGTTTTACTGCCCCCCCCTGCCCTACCGTTGCCCCGGTGTCCCTAAATACACATGTTGTGTCAAAAAACTTCGCCAAAACGTTGGTTGCAAACCTGATTATGACGTCATATGTGACATCACAAACAACGGCGTGTATCCAGTAAAATGGCCACCATACGCCACCGCTCAATATTAGGCTTTGGTAGGGGGCATCCAATCAAGCAATCCCCCGGGCATCACCAGACCTCTGCACGCCACTGTTCTGTGGTATATGGCGTTTCCACCGGTCTTGTTGGTGCCAAGACAGTAGCGATATTTATAACGCATGTGCATTGTGCACAGGGGCGTGACGACGCTAGATGACGCCCGGGGCAAGAAGAATGTTTGTCGACCCATGTTAGAACCTGAGGTCTTTCGGAATCAAATTAATTGTATTATTGAAGAAAGTACTGGTGACTCTGTAGGGGATTTTTCGGCGCCCCCCCCGCAGTGATTTGGTGCCCCATAGTGATACGGCGCCCGGGAAATTGCGTGTCCCCCACGTTACGCCAGTGACTGTGCAGTACTTGGTTGAAACCTTGCTCTGCAACGAACGTCGTGGGTAACACCAGTAGTAATGAAAGCAAACTTCCTAAAAACGCTGACTGCTCTTGAACCAAGTCTGACTGTCCGTGATGATAAAATATGGCACAGCCTTGACCATCGCTTTGGAAGTCGATGATAAGTCTCTGGATGTGGAATCGCACTCGCTTATGTAAGTTAACAGGCAAAAAGGCACTTCACCCAGTCACTTTCTACGCAATTCAACTTTCGGCGTTATCTCCACGACAGAAACACTTCTTAGCATGCCTCAAATTAAAGGTGGCGAAAAAGACATTTTGAAATACTTAGTGCAGTCTACATGTGGGTGGTTGGACTTACTTGCTAGTCTACGTTTTCCTTTTCCTAGTCTACTGTACTGGCATACTCTGTCATTAGTCAGGATGAACACAAAGCAGCTATATCCGTAAGCACAGTAAAACACTCAAGCTGACTGAAAAACATGATAAGCACGTTTTACAACTTACGAACAACCGTAATTAATTTTGCTAGCCATTAACTGCTACGCACATTTTGTCGCAACAGTCATTTTACCCGTATTTTATCAATAGAAGACACATGGTTCCGCTGTTTAACGAACGTTGCGATTACGAACCAAAGTTTAAAAAAACATGATAACGGGCTATGACGTGTTTTGCCCAGGCCCGTCGCCAGAATTTAGCAGCAGGGGGGCCAAAAACCAGAGGGGGGGCACATTTTTGAAATACAGTATTGGATGCATGCAGCAACCGGTGGGCCAAATCTATTTAAAGCAGGGCCGGATTAAAGGGGGAAGCAACGGAGGCAATCTCCCCAGCCCCCGCTGCAAGGCGCCCTCCGGTGATGAAATTTATTTGTTTAAAATAAAATACTCGTTTGAAAGTTTTTTGTGATTCAGAAGCTATACAAGAATACAACTCTATATTGTATTCCTATGTTGCGTTAAGTATCACGGGCCCCCAACAACAACTGATTTCTCTGCAACAGGTCTGTCAAACTCATTTGCACTGAGGGCCATATCAACATTATGGTTGCCCTGAAAGGGCAAGTTCTTACCGTATGGTTGCCCTCAAAGGGCTAGTTGTAACAGATTTAACCACAATAATCTACGCTACGCTAATGCTTAAAAAGCGTCTCTGTGACGTAATAATGGTCATTTTGGAATGAAACGAGCCTTAAAACTGAATAACTTCCTAAAAAGAGTGACGTTAGGTCAGCAAGATGACTAAAATAGCAATGTTATAACATGGCAAAGAACGTCGTTCGCCTTTGTAAACAGGTATAAACAGACCCGTAACCACCTTGGGAGGAAATATCTCTGAGACGCGCCCAAATTTTTCAAATAATGTCCAACACACATTTTTCCAGGGGGGATAGGGGGGCTTCGCCCCCCTGGTTACGGGCCTGGGTATAAACTACCACAGTTCCAAAGAATAGGCGTCCTGAGGCTTAAAATTTAAGCTTCGCGGGCCACATAAAAAGACATGTCGGGCCACCAGTTTCGACACATGTGCTTTACAAGTGCGACTGTCTGCCAGTTTTAGTCATCGCTGCTCTTTCCTAATAATCGTTCTTTTAACATGGGTATGACTCTCCACTCGCGCATCACGCCTATTGCACAAGTGTCACGAAAACGTTCCTATTTGAGGTGTTAAAGCTAGTGGTTGCTGACTGCTGTTTTGTATCAATCAATGTTGCCACTGTAGTGTCTGAGGTTGCAGGTTATTGCAGAGATCCCTACTGGTTGAGGGGTCAACCTAGTTGTTGCAGGAGCACAGGTCGGTCTCCCAACTAAGCGACCTGACGTCTTGAAGTTGCCAAGCCAAGCAAGGCAAATCATAAGGTTCTCACCACTTTGTTCGCTAATAACTCTCCAGTAGTACTCTAAGTTGACTGCTTCTTTCGATTATATTCAGATATACAACAATACACTTGGGCTTTAAGTCAGAAACACGTAACGTAACGGTTTGATGCAGAGTCAGAATAGAATGACGACGAACAAAAGCGTTGGGCGTTCGAATGCGCCACAGGAAACAGCGACCGACAGCGGTTATGTAGGTTTGCAGGCTAACATAGCGACGGTCGGACTGTGCGCAAACAAGTACATCGCGTTGAATCGCGAATGGAATATCACTGGGAATTACGCAGTAAGAATGCACAAAACATTAAAGCACCAATGTGTCCACTATATAAGAATGCCCCCCTTCGAGAAAGAGGCGTGGATAGGTTCGCGAGAGCTGACACGCAAAGCATAATGCAAGAATAGGAGGTTAAATGATGGCGCTGTGGAGTAAGAATGATTTGTTTGTTTTTGTTTGGCAAGCGATTGAATGAGCTAAGTAAAGCTTGCAGAGGTGGTTGCAATCTGTCATAGAACGAGTATATTGAACACACACAAAATAGATACTTGAAAATGACACATAGCTGCGAAAAAGATTGGTTTGCGTTATGCGACAGCAAAAAGTCTGCAATGCGGCAGAAATAAACAAAGTCGCTTGGGAATGCGAGGCCGAAGAAAACTTCCGTACACGGCCAATGGATCAAGAACGCACAAAGACGCAAAATAACACGAAAATAACCTACACTACAATTGAAGATACATGCAAATACGGTGGGTACGTTTATATGATGAAGATAAGAATGTCATAGGAAAGAAAAAAACATGCAGCACGAAAAGCAAACCGAGGTGAGGTTAGCAAAACGTTTAGGCTTCATTCAGCGGTTGCGTTTCAGCAACCTGGGGTTCAACTACAGGGGCACGAGCACTGCGCGGGACAGGCTGTAGCGCAACACTTTCAGGTTGGGTTGCCGAGTCAGCATCTCCATGGGATGCCGGGCGTGGGACATAACGTGTGATAAGATGACGTAGCTGGTGAAAACCAGTGGTG
>Ga0210059_1001870_pt1 | contig 32279 bp, 16 predicted proteins | sample Ectturendosymbi2_FD_188042 | JGI IMG/M metagenome (GOLD analysis project Ga0210059, IMG submission 188042) | Ecteinascidia turbinata endosymbiont from Florida, USA - Sample 2 (SPAdes) (version 2) | ecosystem: Host-associated > Tunicates > Ascidians > Unclassified | place: Key West, Florida... | reverse complement strand
TTTTCAAACTTGTGGAAGCATTGCTATAGACTTACTCATGCTTCTTTTCACAAAGTACAAATGTACATGGCTTACCGCTATCAGCATGTCACTGTCTCGCTGCATTGCTTGCCAAGATGTCTGCGTTCAACAGTCTCATGCAATAAATCACCTGCTACCGTAATATAAAGTGAACCTTTGCGGGTTTGTTGCCACGGTATTGTTACGCAATAAAGACCAACTGCAGAACAATCCGCTCGCGACTTTCACAACCCACCTCTGCAGGCAAAGAAAGAGGCATGAGTGAATTGTAAGCCTATCACTGCATGACACTGTAACTGTGAACCTGACTCTTGTGCAGTGTGAGTTTCATACCGGCAAAAAAACTGTCATTGCCAGAATCAAATCAATTAATCGGAATTTAAGATGCCGACTTCAGGTTTTTCGGGAAATATTTGGTTCTTAATCCCAGTTTCTAGGGGAGGAAACGGGCATTTGTCCACCCTGCGAACGCCATGCGATCATTGATTATTTTATATCAGGTTCCACAAACAAAGCCAGCTCATCTCATGAACCGAAGAAACATTTTTGACTAATTGTTAGCACAAGTTAATTTTTAGTGTGCAGTACAAAAATATTTTTGGCGATGATTTTCAATGAAACCAAGTGTCGTGTCAACACCTCTTTAGGTCTGGTGGGGGGGTGCATTCCCTGCATCCCCCCCCCTGTGTCCGCGCCTGGACCAGTTGTGCAACTCCTCACTCCATATACATGGACAACGCAGAGGAGTATTGAATTACTGCTAGGGGCATAACTAGGTTAGATGGCGCCCGGGGCAAGAAACAAGTTTGGCGTCCCCATGTCCGAACCTGAGGTCTTTCGGAAGCAAATGTGCTACATTGAAGTACTTGCGACATTGTTAGAACTTTTTGGCGGCCCCCGCGGTCATTCGGCGCCCTCATAGCGATTCGGTGCCCGGGGAATTGTGCCGCTCTTGCCCTCGTCTTTGCGCCCATGATTACTGCGCGCAGCGACGCGCCTCGACACACCGTGGTACTCAGCTCGCCTAACAAGAGACTTCGGGAACCTTTGGCTTTAGGGAGGGGCAAAATTTTCAATTCGCCTGAATTTTTGCGCCACCGTGAGGAAAACGAATAGGAAAGTTTTGCAGGGCGATGATTGTGCTTAAGCAACTTGCCCAAACATATCGGGAAGTTTTTTCCTGAAATTTTTTAAATCTTTCCCGAATCTTCCCCCACTTCGTACGCCTATACTGTAGCTTTAACGCAGAAACTTTGGCAAAACTAGTTATATACAGCTTGGTGAATTGAATAATTGGTTTTACGCGGTCATAACACTTTTTTGCTCAACATTTGAATATTTGCAGTCCAAAATTGGGGGAATGGCGGCGCCTTTTGCCCCCACATGGCTACGCGTCAGGCAAGAGTGACTGATGCCTGTGTGGTTTTGATCCTTTTGGTGCAATTGCAAACCCGGAGACAACTCACGCTAGCCACGAAAAGACAAATTTGGCTTGGGTAGCGACACCTACAACCGACAGAAAAATGCTTAGCTTATTGGTTGTTAGATCATTCCGCTTACATCATATATATTTAAGCAAAAAGCAACCTTCTAGTGAACACTTTAACTTTTTTATTGGTGACTGTGGTGTTGGCGAAGGTTGGTGGTTTTAAATTGGTGATAGGCTGATTCTCCTGTGTTTTCTGGCCTGGCTGGATAGAAGCAGATCCGTCGCCAGATCAACAACATTGGGGGTGGTATTGAGCTTGTTCGGAGACTTCGTAATATTATACAATGAATTGAAAAATGACTTCATGGGGAGACTAGAGCTTGACTTTGGAAATATTGATTGTGAATTTGAGGGGCTCAGCCCGCTTGCTTCCACTTCTGTTGAACAGTGTCACAACTTTTTTAATAACCTAGTGTAGTGGGATTGATGTTTTTTTCTTCACATCAGCAATCCAATGTGGAAAATATGAAACGTTATCAAAACACTTGATTGAAAATCTACCTTTATAAGTGGCGTTAAATGTATATTAGGGCTGTAGGCCTATGCTTTAAGACCCAGTGTGAAACTAACATGCGATTATGAGATCGTTTTTCACGATAGCTAGCAGAGCTTCCTGAAATGGAAGTAGTATCCTGGGAAATGCCTTTCATTCACATTTTGTTTTTGAATTGTCGCTTCAGCAATAAATAAGTTTTTCATGTGAATGTAAATGCACAAACCTCGCTTGGAAACGTGATCGTCATTTACCTTTTTATTTGAGTCCTATCGTGGACATGAGTTGTCACTTCCAAGTCTAAGAAAAACCGTTCTATTTCTAACCAGGTTGGGAATGCGTTTCAAACATTGTTTTTCACTGATATCGCTAAGAATAGCCAAAACAGTGAAAAACACTAGCGCGCAGCATGCTTTTATGCCTTTCAAATAAATTTTGTAGATACACGAGATGTGTGTAGCTTGTGAAAAATGAGGCCCACAGTTTGGTACCCGTTTCAAACGTTTTCTGAATTCATGATATAAAGCGCTTTCAAAGTGTGGTTATTTCCCGAAAAATAGTTCGACCAACAAAAATAACCACTTTTTGACCTGCAAATAGTTCAAAAGTAACCACTTTTGTGTGATACTCAACGATTGTCGCAGACAACCTTTGGTATTTAACAGAGATGAACATGCATTTCGATATAAATCCTGCGGATTTGCAGTTTTTTGATGGATTTGGATTGGATTTCATAATTTCGGACTAACCGGATTTGGACTTGGATTTCGATTCGATAATTTTTTTTTAATTTTTCATAACATTTGTTTCAGTTTCAAGATTACTGTATTTAATCTGTGCAATGAAATTATGTGTGATAATGTCATTGATCTGTGTAAATTGGTTTAAGTTTGGTACAAGTTCAGTGAAAATATGACGTCATTAGGAATTGTACAACACAAACACACACATCGTGCTGGTTCAAATGTTCAGCCTTCAGGATGACCAAGAGCACTAGCAGCGATAAGAATCTTCTCACATGTTCAGGCCGTCGGTGCCACTCCCAGTGTTTTTCCACTCGATCTAGTGTTTTTGCATTTCATCAAGTGTTCTAGTGGTTTTTCATGGGTGTCTAGTGTTTTTAATGAGTGAGCTGAATGAAATTAAATTTACAAATTATGTGTAATTGTAATTGTGATAGAGACTTTTTGATTTTGTGCAATTGTAATTTGCTAAAAATTCTACCAAAAACATCTTGAATTACACAAAAGTATATAATCAGTTTTGAGTTAAACCGCTATGAGTCGAGGTGACTGTGGTGATCTGTTAAAAGTTTCAATGACCTGTACAGCCTATAAGCAAACACAAGCGTTGCTGCTGAAGGTTGTGGCTATGTTGAAAGTCATGAAACAAAGGTGTCATTTACCCATTTGCCTAAATTTCACATTCCAGACCACAAGGAATTTCTCAAGAGCAATGGTGTGGAAATGTTGTTGGCCTTTTCCTTTATGTGGTAATTTACCATGTGTGAAGGTGTAGCACATGTGACGTTAAAAGACTGTAAGGCGTAAAAGAATAATTGTTTGCATGTGTTTGTGTGTTTATGTGTGTTCTATGGTCCATCTGGTCAGATTAATAAATATATAATGTTCGACACACCCGCCTGCTCCTAAATACAACACCAATTTTCTTGTAATATCACAAATCTGTCACATATTTGTGATCTAGTGTTTTCTTTTTTGTGTGATTCTATTTTTCATCATGAAATCTAGTGCTTTTCCGTAACAACAGAGTGGCGACATTGGTTCAGACGTAACGTGTCATCAAAGTTACCGATTTGGTGTGGTTTTCATTGACCCAGTCCATTTGCTGGACTCATGATTGCTACACGTAACAGAACAGTAATAACTACTGCTTAGCTACATTTAGCACATTTCATCAGATCATTATTTATTTATGTAGCCTAGTGCCAAAACTTTGTGTGTGCTTTTTGCCTGTTAAGCTTTGAATATAATTTTAGTTAGACCGACAGGCTATGCAGTATGAGGGCCTACTGTAGATTGCTATTGAATAAAAAATTTTAAAGTGGTAAAAACGGACAATCAAAAGAGAAGTGGCATTGGCTAATATGAATAGTTCAAATGTCATTCACTACATGCCTTCATCATGGAATTGTTTTTAGAGGTGTTGCATGTGTACATCAAAAACTTGATTCTATTTTTGGTCATAATGGTTACAATTTTTTGAGTGGTTAAAACTAACTCATATGACGAACTGAGCATTTCAATACATTGCTGCTAAAATTGATTGCGATTTACGTTGAAGTCTTTGAAGTGTCAACTATTACGGTGTTGTAAAACAAAGGTAGCCTACAGCATAAGTTAATTTGAATTATGATGCAAATTTTTTTCTCCAATCATATTGAGTTGGATTACATGTAGACTAATATAGTAATGATGACACTTCGGATTTAAGCAGGATTTGGATGTTAAAATGGTCTGTTTTCGGATTCGGATATGGATTTTAAAATGAAATTCTGCGTTTTTCTTTCTGCGTTTTTCTTTCAGACCCGGATCCGGAGTCAAAAATTTGTGAAAAACCGGACCCGGATCCGGAGTCACTTTTCCATTTCGGCAGTAGCAGGAGTCTGCGCGGTCATTTCTTTGGTAAAAACGTGGGTAAACTACGGTTGGATCGATGATTTTGGCTGGAGTCTGAACAGGAGTCGGATTCTCAAATTTGAAGAATAGCCGGACCCGGATTTCAAAAATTATGGAACAAGAGCGGAGTCGAAGTCTGAAAAAGTGACTCTGATCACCTCTGACAGGGATCCGGCAGAGGGAGGAAACGAAGGCATTCCAACATCCAATTTTGGGGCAAACAGCTAACAGAAAAAAAAGGGAAAAACAAATCGTATGGAGGTGCTCATTGGCGCACAGAAGCATGTAAGTTGTTTTTACCAGGTTTCAAATGTTTTGCAATGCATTTGCATGAGGCTAACAGCCAATTGTTGTTTCTGAATTTAAAGCAGGGTTTGATGGTTAGTGTTTCGCCAGTTATACGTATTCACTTTTTGTACATTTGCCTTGCACACGTCGTCTACATGCTGGAGGTGATAGAGGAATAACGAGAAAATGCAGAAATCCAGAGGTGCCACGACGAAGCACACGGAAGGTTTTCGTTGCTACGCAGAAGCAATAGCCTACTGATGAGACGCGTACACCGAAACAACGGACCAAAAACTACTTCAGTTGTTCACCGTCATACAGGAGCATTAAATAAGTGAGGAAAAATGAAGATTTGTCAAAAGCATCAGACATTCGAAGCGATAGATCAGGGTTTCCCAACCTTCCTCTGACCATGTACCCAGAGCCAGATTAAAGGGTAGGGGGCCCAGGGCAATTTTTATTGGAGGACCCCTATGACGTATTTCATGACGTCATCGTTTGTATAATTTATGATTTCGCTGATTCGCAACGTTCTCGTTTCATTTTTCCAGTAGTCGACTATGTGCCTGCCTTATTAACTCGATTGTTATCCGCCTTTGATTGTAAGCCGCACGAAATGGTGTTGAAAATTAATGTGAGCTACCCTTGCTTGTAAACCGCACTTGAACATAGGTTACCTAAGCCTCTGAGATGCATTCGCGACGTTCGCGTACTCGTGCGTTTCCCATATTAATGATGCTTACACCACTACAACTGCCTGTTGTTTATCATAATTTCTCCTGTGACGGATGTGCACGTGATGCTGAAGAAAATCGAATGCGAAAGAAGAATTTGGTCAACAAAACGTAGCTAAGGAAAGACTGAGCGTCATCTATGCCATTCAATAAAGTAAAGGAATAAAAAATGTAAGCCTCCCTTGATTCTAAGCCGCATGAAATGATGAAAAAAACTTCATAAGCCGCGGCTTACAATCGAATAAATACGATGCTCAACTGCACATACAGTTAGCTGCAAGAAGAGAGCTTATGATATAAACACTACAGTGTATTCTTACTAAGAAAAAATATTTCCACAGGCTAGAGAGGGACTCGGAAAGAAACAACATTCACCCGAGTAATAACCAGAAACCAGAGATTACAAACGAAAACAACGGAAAAATAACCTGCCAATATGGCCAGCATAGGTGTAGGAGTGGGCAAATTTTTAGGGGTGCTAAGGATTTTTGCCCAAACTTTCACAAACTTGCCCGAAATATACTCCAAAGGAAATGACCTCCAAAAATAAATCAATAAAAATAAAAAATGACTGCATTTCTTTTCATGTTGGGCGTATTTTTCAAATCAAAGTACTTGAAGCACCATTTTTGCCTAAAAATCCCCCAAACTTTTCCAAATTTCCCCTAACTTGTCCGAAAAGAACTAAATGAAAACATGACCTCCAATAAAAAAAAGGTCTGCATTTTTTGGAAAATCAAAGCATATACAGCGAGTTTGTGAAGGTATTCACACATTTTGCCCAAATTTCCACAGATTTTGCCCGGATTTTCACCAAATCAAAAGTTTTGGGGGTGCGCTTGCACGCCCTGCACCCCGCCTACAGCAGTGAGTCTGAGTGTGAAAGGTGCTTCGAAACTTATGTCGTGATTTTCACCTATATTTTCAGGTGCTCTGGTTAACGACGCTGTTTTAACGTTGCTGCTTAAATGCTTTGCTGAAAAAAAAGACGTTTCAGTCACAGCGTTTTAGCTAACACCGTCAGATTCTTGCGCTTTTTCTCCTCAGAAACTTTGCCATTTTTAGCTCCTGATGGCCAGGGCCATTTTTATGACCTAACAACTTGATAATATGACTTCATTTTTCAGAAAATATGACTTTATATGACAAAAGAAAAATGACTGAGCTAAAGCATATAACTACTGTACAAAGAAGCATTACCAACGAAAATAGGCATAAGATATGTTAGCCCCATGGTTTGTTGAAACCCTCTAAAATAAACGGCTCAAAAGATGAGCAAAACACTGCGCCGGATTTAGGAGGGGGCCCAAGGGGCCCGGGCCGCCCCACCAAAGAGGGGCTCCCCACCATGCTCATGTGTTTAGCCGTACGTACGACTTATGCGTGCCACTGTCATTTTTGTTAGCGAGGTAAGTTTGTTTGTAGAGGCTATTACATTTAATTATCGGTCGCCCAGACAGCAATATTTTACATGTATATTGTTTGATATTGTGACGAAGAAACCATTACACTTATTGTTTTCCTGAAGTCGGTCAGGTATCTGAATCTAATGAACGTAAGGCCAAGCCACATAGAATGCATTAGCATAGGCCTACGTCTCTACTCGTTACTGGTAGATTTTGCGGCTGCCTTAATCATATTTGCACAGGTCGCATATGAGTAGCATTGTTAAGTAGGGCTACCAAACGTCCTCTTTTCGGAGAACAAGTCCAATGTTTTAATGAGAAATGAAATAATCTCCGCGGACGTTCAAAAATTTCAAAATATTTTCCTTTTTACATTTCTTATTTTACATGGCTATGATAATCAGTGGCGTAACTAAAGGTTTGAGCCTGGGTGATAAACTTAGATAAAAAGGGGCCAGTGGCCACTGCACGAGGTCCACTAGTCAACACTCAGAAAAAAACTTGAGAAATGATGGTGAATCCGGATGTGGATGGCATACTAAAACCCTAAATCAACGGAAAATAATCCGAAAATATACACAAAAACAACAACCTGCTGAAAACCAAAAGAATGCTAAAACCGAAATATAAGTTAAGTGGGAGACCGGTTTACATTTAGCTTGCCAGGGGAGCAATTCGCCTCTTTGGCACCCGTCAGTTACCCCACCGCTTATGATTTATTGCAATTACATAAAGTCCAGTAAGCTGTCCCTACTCAACTGCAACAAGATACGAGCTGGTGGCGTAGCTTAGTTCAGTGCTCTTCAACCTTTTTTGTTACGGTGCACCCTTAACATGGAAAATATGACTTTTTATGACTTTGTAACTTTTGTAATAGACTTCGTAGGGGTGCGATTTTTGTTTTAAAATTCGTTTCAGCTGCCTGATGCACAGAAAAAATGTGACTTTAAATGGCCGTAATGATCGCATTGTAGATTTCGGCATCGCGCTAGCTTATAAACACTGCAATCTCGCTTTCTACTCTTTCGTTCTGCAAATCGACTGATCAAAAACCTTTTCTGACGGACCACGCAACAACATGTGGTGTAAATGGCTTGACTGGCTTCATCTGTTTATGATGTAACGTAAGAATAGTAGCCATCGGAAGAAAAGTGCATTTCCACAATACGTTACACCTTTTATGTCGAAACAAAGGTCGCAGTTCGGCTGCAGCTACCACCAGACGGCACAAGAAGTTGCGGAATCATTGATACTAAACAGCAACCCTTTCGTGACATTTGTGCAGTAGACGTGATGCAGGAGTAGATAAACCCATGCCAAAAGAACGATTATCAGAAAAAGCTACAAGCAAAGTTCAAATATATTTGCATTGAACAAAACCAAAAATATTTATATTCAGTGGTGATTACCAAAATTGGCAGAAAGTCAAACTTGCAGAAAAATTATTAATGATACTCAACGCAACATCGGAATATAGAGTCACGACGATTTTCCAAACGAATATTTTATTTAAAACAAATAAATGTCATCACGGGGGCCCCTTTGGAGAGGAGGGCCTGGGGCAATTGCCCCCGTTTCCCCCCTTAATCCGGCCCTGCATGTACCCCTTCATCATATCAACAGATGAGCAATGAGCATGTACCTCTAAAATTTCGTATGACGAAATATTTCATCATGACTAATCATTGATATATTTAACAAGAAGCATATAACGATTTTTTAAAATAATATTCACTGATATATGCATAAATATAGGGAAATATATAATATGCAAGTATTTTCCCTTTCTATTGCTAATCTTGAATGTACCCCTTCAGAGAGGCAAATGTACCCCTAGGGCTACATGTACCCCAGGTTTGGAACCTCTGCAATTGATGAAAACGCGCAACGTTAAAAAAGCGATGCAGATTGTTTCTACACAAGGAATCAAAGCTCCCGACACAATGGTTTGGGGCGGTAGTTCCTTTTCATAACAGTATAATATATATCATACGTCATTTTATGGTTTATCAAATTCGACTTGAAACAAATTTATTGCAGCTATTCGCGCACCCAGAGAATTCAGGATGGTTTTCTATAATTTCTGTTATTATTTTTGAGGTCAACGTTGCTGCTGAACAGAAGCAAGCACATTTGGTAACGATTTTTTTGTTTTGCAAAAGTTTCCATTACCCTCTACTCTTTTTACTGCCCTCATGCTCTACCGCCAGGCCCGCAATTAGGGGTTGGGCAACCGGGCAATTGCCACCCCCCGAAAATATCAGCTGGTTGTGGCCCTGCCCACCAGAGATGATCACTATCCAGTTTGCCGGTTGGATATCCGGCAGGATAGTGAGTTTGCAACCGGATACGGATATCCAATAACCGCTTTCAAACAGGAACCGGATACGGATAAGGATATCCGAAACGCTTTTCTCGATATTTCGAGGATTCAGACTCTTGGAAAAAGTTGCACAGTGCGCATTCATTCAGTATCTTCGGAAGCATCTTTTCGGCTTTCTGTGCCATGACTCCAAGTCTGTCGGGGAAATGTGGGACCAATGGGACAATTTTGACATTTTTGCTTGTTTCAGAAAATTGCCTGATACATTCAAAGCTAGGTGATTGATTTATTTGTAGTTTAGGTTATTCTGCATAATTCAACATAAAAAAGTTCAATCGTCAGACATGTTTCGACAATTTTATTTGCATTTAAAAATTTTCACCAAAACGTCCCATTGGTCCCCACCCATGGGGACGTTTGCAACAATAGGGTGGGACCAATGGGACATGAACAAAGTATGGTAACCAAACCGTATCATGGCGCGTTTCTTGATTCCATTTTAAAAAATCAATGCAATGCAAATTTACCATGCATTTAATCTTTACAAAATTCGATAAAAACTTAAGTCTTTTTTGTGATTAATTTCTTATGTTTAATACGGAAAGAAAGGTAGAAAGAATCTCGGTTTAACCTGCATGAGTTTCTTGTCAATAATTGCATTCAAAACATTTATGCACAGTAGAATGGCAGTATTTGAAACGTGGTTTGCATTGCGTCTGTGAAAATGTCAATAAAATTCCAAATTCTACACAAGTGTTTGGTTATTGAGCGAAGTGCACGATGGGGCAAGACTTCAACCATATCACCAAGCTTGACTGATGCTATGTTATCTTTTTCTGAAAATTCGAATTCTTTCATTTTTTCTGATCTCATTATAAATCAAACGGCAAAGTCTCCATGTGCAACAAAATTTGGTGTCTCGTTTCCTTTAAATAAAGTTTTACTACACCATACGAATGTTTCAATTGTCCTGTTCAGTTAATTGAAGCCATTTTTCTTCAACAAAGGTTGCATCTTTAGAACAAATTTCTTTATCATCTTCAGTATCTAAATCAAGCAGCATTATATCCAGTGCCGTATCAGCCCAACTCTGGGCCCCCCAAAATGTTTACAAGGGCCCCCTATTGGTGATTTATAAAAATAGGATTTCGACGTTATGCAACATCTCGAGGCCGAAAGGGCTTCAAAATAAAATATTATAATTGCAGACACAATTTTCGTAGAACCAGGTCCGTAGCCAGGCTTTAAGGTTTGGGGGGCAAAAATTTTAACTTTTATCATACGTTTGAAACAATTTTTTCTGAGCACAACAAAATTTGAGGGGCACAAAAAAGATTTGGCGGTAACTGCTCCGAGTGCCCCACCGCGTCTGCGGGCCTGGACAGAACCGTCGGCAGAAAGTCTTCCACTGGAGGCTTTCATGTTTGTGCAGGGCGTTCAACATTTTGAAAATCTATTTTTAATTCACAACATGAACAGCATTTGCAGATTGTGCAAATTAATTCTAAATATTTTCCCGTAATTCTCATAATAGGCTCGTAGTTTCCAAGTAAAATTTTTGAACCAGTTTAACAAAAAGGATTGGGTCGTAAATCATTGTCATTTAATTGACGGCGATTATTTAGAGATGTTGTAATGAAATGCAAATGTAAAAGAAAATTTGCAGGAAATTAGAATCAATCCTATCGTTCAGTTATCAAATTATTATTACCGAAAAAGCAAACATGAGGCCGGTCAAAGCATGTGCGTCGCGATGAACGTTTTCTTTCATATAGCGCAAATTGATGAACTTTACCATGAGCTTAAGTGAAATATGCTTATAAAACGTGCGCATTGGGCTTTTTACTGGCCGAATACGCATGCATAAATCTTCCTGATGTCTGGACTGTTAATCTCCTGGTGCATGGCACATGTTTAGATTAATAATATTTTGTATCTGAAATCGCCTATAAATGTTAACAAATTTAGACTAAGGCCTACGCTCCGTGGACGCAACGGTTAACATCCATAAACCACTAACTGCACCACTCTGTTTTGGGACACCCCCCAAAATGGACTCTTCTAACTACACGATTAACTCCACCTGACTGCCTGAACAGCAGGCTGCGCAAATATGTAACTTGGTCGCAAGCACCAAAGGTATCTTGCTGCTATGCAGTACAAAACAAGAGAACACTACCGGGGCTAGATATAGTAGCCTACATTTTTTTACAACGATCACTACACAAAATACGTTGATCAAGTGGAAATCTGACTTCTGGATGTATACAACTCGGCATGTAGGCAGGGCCCGATAAATGAACGCGGATCCATTAAGGCAAAGTCGTGACCGCGAGACCCCCGACACGCTTAGCGCAAGTGCGCAGTTCGCTCCTTTGCCAGCAGAGGCAGGTTGCGAAACTTGTTAGCGGATTGTTGTACTCTTGGTTTTTATGGCATAACAATAACACGGCAATAGATCTTCAAATGTACACTTCAAGTCAGTGGTGCCACTCCTAGTGTTTTCCACTTGACTAGATCTAGTGTTTTTTTCATTCCATCTGGTGTTCTAGTGTTTTTTATGGCTATCTAGTGTTTTTATGAGTGAGATGAGTGTAATTAATTGCACGATTTTGTGTAATTGTAACTGTAATTGCAATCTTTTAATTTAGTGCAATTGTAATTTGCTGAATATTCTACCTAATTAAATCTTAATTTACACAAGACAATATTACATATCTTGAGCTAAACCGCTGCGAAGTCACTTGGTCATCTATTAAAAGTTTCCGAGACCTGTACAAACAAACACAAGCATTGCTGCTATCTCTCGTTTTCTTTGTCTCTGGTTTACAAGGAGTTGCACAATGTCTATCCATGGTTGGCATTGCAACGCATTTTCCGGCCATTTTCACTGTGTGTAAGTTTGCTTTTGTAATATAGTGTTTTTTTGTGAACCATAGTGTTTTTTATCAGGAAATCTAGTACTTTTCCGTAACAACAGAGTGGCAACACTGCTTCAAGTTATGGGAGTAGACGTTTTACCGCATGTGACCAGGGCTCCCACTGAGGGCTTTTTCCACCCAGATCTGTTTTTTAGTTGACCTGTGTGTCTAGGTTATTATGAAAAATCGCCTTAAATCTGTATTTTTTGAAGTGATGAACTCATCAACAACTTCAGTGTGTTCAATAATATAAAGATAACTTTACATTACAGTTATGGTATGGTTTAATCATGCATTTTTGTGACTCAAATCACGAAATAACACGAAGCAGCAAGAGGAAATGCAATAACATCAAAGATCACTAGTTGATTATATAGTGATGAAAAAATACAAAAAATAAGAAATTTCACGTTTCGCAGCTTGGTAATCGTGTTCTAACAAGTTGAATCACAAAGGGTTGGCGAAAGACCGCCTGGGTCAAGTTGTCAGCCAGCCCTACTGCTAGCACAAACCAAATTTTAATTGAAGACGTTTTACAAGAAGTAATAAAAGTAATAAAAAGCGTCAAATTAACGTCAGGTAAAATAAGCGGAAAACAACAACAAAAAACAGTGGGGAAAAGCATGCCTTTGTACAAGGGGTGGGGTGAGTAACTATAGAGGTAGATAGGAGGGAAAATTGTGGCATCAGCGCAATATTACAGAATGTGACAAGCATATAAAACGAAGATCAAACAGAATGTAACAAGCATATAAAACGAAGATCAACAGGAAGTCTGGCAAGATAGCAGGACTTTTTTTTATTTTTTGCCAAATGAATAAGGCGAAGACGATTTCAATTTTTCCGGAATGTTAGACCAAATTTTCGGACCAATACACTTCAAAGCAAGCTGACCCAGAGTTGTTTTCATTCTGGGTAAATAATATTTTTGCAGAGAAGCAAGTCTTGTTTGATACTTGTGGACTGATGCAATCTCAGCAAAGTAGTTGTCAAAGTGATTAGGTAATCCACCATTATAAAAGGAGTACATGAATTTGGCAACTGACAATTGAAATAAATCAGGTATTTCTAAAATTTTGTGCTTGGAATAGAGTACAGCGCATGTAAACGCTTACAGTGTTTACATGCGCACATCAGGTGAGAAAGCATGCGTATCGAATGAAGCAGAACGTGTTCAATCGGTTTCATATTCTCATATAAGATCATTGTCAGGGTTATATACAGTGGTGTGTTTAAGGGAAGGCAAGCGAGACACTTGCTTCGGCCCCCCCTTTGCAACTGTAATGTGTACTGTACAGTAGCCTATCTTGCTTTCAAAGGGGACTCAACAGCAATTGCAATGTGTACGTGGGCTACTTTGCTTTCAAAGGGCCCCCAACAGCAGTTGTAATGTGCAAATACCTTGCTTACGAAGGGCCCAAAGTAACTGTAACGCACTTTTCTTTCAAAGCGCCCCCTAACTTCACTGATTTCTAATGCTTCATATTTCAATTTGGGGGATCGAAGCTTTCTCTGGGGTTCTAAGTGGTGACGGGACTGGAATTTTGGACCCCTTGTGACAGCGTGCCCCCCCAATTGGGGGGTATGGAGTGCGGCTGATACGGCTCTGATTATATCCTCTCATTTTTTCTTCTGGAGGATGAGTATTTTCGACGTCATGAAAACAAAGTTGTTTTGGGGGGCAACTACAATCACTTTTTTTCTAGTATGTCGGTTAGCATGGTGGACCTGGGACTTTTCTGTTGTTGCTGCGTTTTGTAATGGAGGACACTTTTGGGTACGGAGAAATAAAATTAAGAATGTCTCTGCTCCTGACATTTCTCAAATATCCGGCGCCTGTGTGAATCTGCTCATATCCATCAGAATGCTACGTTTTCTGGCTGATGTAGAATGTCAGTCGCGACTGACGGGAGGAACATATGATGTGTAATTATATCTGGGTTTTAAGAATGCAAGTGGCTCTGAATGAGGAAGTAATATTTTCAATTGTAAATGACCTTGCAAAGGCCTTCGCAGATGATTCAGCAGTTTGTATACTGAAATGGGTCGTCCACGATGTAAAGTAGGTGTCCCAAGGGTCCCCACCCTATCTGTCCCAAAGGTCCCCAGGCAGCCATTTTGAAAATATTGAATGATCACGTGCAAGTTCTTCAAGTGTTTACATTATAATCCGTCCTGTGCAGTCTGCAGTAGTCATACTTTCGCCCAAAATATGCGACTTTCATTTTAACCTCTTTGCTACCAGTCAAAACTGAAACGACACCGACCCCACTTTTTCTACTAAAAATCAATAAAACTATGTTTTTCCCATTCAAACGTCACGGCAATTGTTGTTTGCAACGAAAATACATATGAAAGACCTAACCAAGAGGCCAGTTTCACAATGTCAAAATGAAAAAAAGTAACCACAGGAAGACGCTGTTTTCCCAAGTTTGAAATTGTTAAAATGCCCCATTGGTCCCACATTTCCCCTCTATGGTGTAATCTCAGTACCGTAGTGTAGTCCCATGCCCTACTGATTGAACATGCGAAGTTTGTCAGAATGAGTCTGTTGCTGGTGTAGCAAAATAGGGCTCTTTCAGTATAAATTATGGCAGTTGTTTTCTACGTACCTGTACTAGGGTTAGCGAGAGTAGGTCTATACTGTGATCTGTAGTCTAGACCAGCTAGAGCAGGCAAGCTGTTTTAATGTGGTCTGTAGTCTACACTAGACCCTGCTGTTTTCACGCCTTGTTTACGTGAGCCCGCGTTGACTGGATGTTGGACGATACAAGGTCAGTTAGTTTTTTTCGTTCTTGAACACGATACGCAAAATTGTTGTTTTGTGACTTTGACTTGTTAGACTGACTTTTAAGTGAGTCATTTCAAAACTTGAGATAGTTTAAGCCAGTTTGTTGTTTCAAATGCTGTTTTAGTTTGTAGACTAGCATTGCTAGTTAGATGTTGTTAAAATGCAACAATGGGTAACAATAATAAATGAAATTATGAATGTGAAATCATGGATGGTGTTAAAGTGGAACCACCTTTGCTAAACAAATGACTAATAAAAAGCTTGGTGTGGCAAAACTTCAGCTTACTTTTTGATGCAATTGGCTCTGAAAAGTACATAGGTTATGCGATATGTCAAGCTTGCTGTTCATAGCCATGACAGGGCTCAAAGTGGCACAATGCATTTAGGTAGTGTCTACTGTGCTTCATGAGGCAAAATCTGTGGTGGGACTATTTTGCCTTCAGTTGAACACAATTAGTTGAAGTTGTCACGAGACAAGTAGGTTAGGCAAAGAGACAATTGGTTGGGGTTTAAAAGTTTATGGTTAGGGTTAGTGTCAGGGCTTACGGTCAAAGTTTAGGTTCAGATTTTAGGTTTAGGGGTTCAGAGTTTAGAGTTAGGGTTTAGCCTACAGTTCACGTAATGCAAACAAGAAGCTGCTAACTGCTTGCTAGCAGTTGAAGCCAATACAACACTTGTCCATACGGGTGGGACTGAGCTGTTACAGATGTCATGGTCAACTAAGTAGGACATTCGTTCCAAACTTGTCATGTGACTACTTCAGGCAATCGTGTTCAACTAAAGGCAAAATAACTCCAGCAGTTATTTTTCCTCACAAGGCAAAATAGACACAACACAAAAATATATGTTGTGCATCATAACACACGTCTGGATAGTTTTCGGATACGGATAGTACGATTTCAACCAAAACAGGATTCGGATCGGATATCATTTTTCAAAAACAGGATAGGATCGGATACCAAAAAAACACTATCCGATCGTCTCTGCTGCCCACCGTTGTTCCGGTGTCCCTGTTTCGTCATACTGTCTAGAGAAGCGTCGACTGCTCAAAAAACCCGTTTTTGTGATTTTTGGTCGTGTTCGCGGATGTCTCACATCTCACCTCCGTTTGAATGATGCAAGTTTGGGTTTTTTACATCCTTTTGTCTCGAGACTTTGAGCTATAGACGTGGTTTCTTCAGACTCCAGAAGTTCAACGCATTCACTTTTGTTTTTTTCTAGTTGACAGGTTTTGTTTGACGAAGGTTTAACAAAGTATGGGAGGCCATTATTAGCGAAAGACAAAAGAATGGATCATCATCCATTTCCGTAAGGCGAGAACCAATAACAAAAGGAACCAGAACCCCAGACGCCCACTGGCAAGAGAGTAGACAAATCAGGTGGAACTGAGAGTAGACATACCATCAGAGACGGAAATGCAAGTGTGTAACAGTTCCTGCAGGGCCATGTGGTAGTTGCGAAACCCCAGGATTCGATTGTAGTGCTGAAAGAGCTGTACAACCATTGACTGGCGTTGCTAAATGTGTATAAAGTTGCAGCATGTGGATCCAGCAGTGCGGTTTTGGAGTGTGGTTTTCTATTTTGTTTCGCATAGACAAGATCACACGAAGATCTATGCTCCGGGAAAGAAAGACAGGTGAACTTAGATTTGCTGGCGTTTAAAAAGGAAATGCCAGAGAAATCTAAATATTTTTGTTAATACATTTTGTTCAGGTATGTACAACCTGCGGCCTTCGATAAAAATGTATGCGGCCAAGCACGTGCAATTTAAAAGTTATGGCGGCTGTACATTAATAAAAACTCTTTGTCTGCTGTGAGGATAACGAGTAGAAACTTGTCCAAACAGACGTGTGGAAAGTGGAAACAGGCTAGGTTCAGTGTGTGGAATCAGAATAGAAGCGATTCAAAACAATAGGCTATATATCTTGAACTCACTGACGGCCGTAATCCATAAAATTAAAGGTATTCGCACACGACCAGCAATAGCAAAAAGGTTGTGCACCCCTGATTTAGTTAAACACACCCTTACCTTCTGCTAGGCTAGCACCTAATGTAAGACGAAGATGGATTTCACTGAGGATTTGAATTCCATTCTCGTCATCATCATTGACAGATTGATCGTAATGTGATGATTCTATAGTACATAATATAACTAGTAATGTGTAAATACTACGCAACGATCTGTGACTAACTGGAAGTTTGACAGAAGTATGAGGTCCGATTTAGGTTACCAAAATTTAAAAATATTCCTATCACATGCCAAAACAATTAAAATTATTTCAAACGTTTTAGGAGCACAGGTTTTTCAACAACTCAGCAATTATTCAAGCTCGTCTGACCCGGAAAACAAACATGCTGTATTTCGAAATATATTTTTTCAAAAACTAACATATTTTCCCTCCAAACGTTTGGGAGGTACGCATAATTACAACACCAAAAAGGCAGGAAAAATGCAGAAATTCTGCTAGTAGCTTTTATTGGCAGTCGGTTAAAGAGCAAAATAGCGTTCTGCTCGAAGCTTGTGGCTCTACATACAAAAGATGTTTGACACATTGAAAATATATTTTTTTTCAGTATTATTTTATACTGCTTATTCCCACAAGTTTCCTCTAGCATTCCTTTTACAGGTTAAGGATGAACAACCGAAGTTGACCATGTGTCATTCGCGTCGACTCGGCTTGTCTTATCAGCGAACTCCCACATGGGACGACACTTTAGGAAGCTTGCTCATTATTCAAAATGTGAAACTTGTTTTTAAAAAAATGGCATTGAAGACCTCACGCACAGCTTTTGTTTTCACACGTCAGACATGCACTGCCATCTTGGCAGTAACCTTCCCTTGCAAAAAATACAAAACTTATGCATATTGCTATAAGACTGCTCCACAGAACGCTTAAAAATCATCTACTGGGGGAATCAGCTTAATAAATGTATCTTGATTTTTTAAAAATTTAGTTGAAAACTGCATTACGCTTATTGTCCAAAAAAAAACAGTGTGGGGCTTTCTAAAAATGTCATGCAAACCCGTTACAAGATCCTGGCGTTACCATATCAACACGAAATCTGATTAGGTAGATAAAACTAAATTTCATTAATGGTTAACACATAAATTGTTGACGAATCGAATTGATCTTATACTGGCAATACAGACTCTATGCGTACCGCAGTTTGCTGGAGACCCCATTGGAGCTTGAGGTCCTAGGCTTAGCCTACTAAGCTCATAGGTAAATCTAGCCCTGCCTGCTCTCAAGTCTCCCAGAGTAGAAACGTTCTGCGCTGTCCCCATTCGCCTGCCCAGCTACGTAACGGGCGTGGCGTGGGGACTCTACTCAGGGGCGGATCCAGGGGGGCGATCACCTTTCCTAAAACCGAATAAAGTAACTTAATCGCCATGATTTTGTACAATTCAGAAAACAACATACGTGATACAAAGCCATTTTGTCGTCCATTATTTTGTCACAGCAGTTTTGTGAAGAACGCTTCATTCTCTCTTGCAGTAGCGAAGCTGTTATGCGACTTGACTACCAAACATTACTGAAATCGCCCCCCCCCTAAACTTACTGGCTGGATCCGCCCCTGATTGCATTTGAGGATAGCTGATGGGGGAGGCTGTTAACGAATTTTTCAAACGGTCTCCTCTAAACCCTAACGCGATCCTGAGTCACGCGCGAGACGACCGATGCGCGATGGTTTCGATTGTGTTTGCGCTTTTTATGGTGGTAACTGTACAAATTATACTATTGGAAAAACCGGTCGCGTCATTTACATGTACGTCGCAAATTTTGTAACCACGGGTTCCGTGGGTGAGCGTTGCTTTGGGCACATTTGTGTAGGAGCTAGGAAGAGCCTTGCACTGAGTCCACTTCATGTGCAGATATGCAACAATCACCACACCTAACAAAAGAGTTTATGGTTTACGCTATCAGTTTTCATTCGAGACAGGGTGGACGGTGTTTTGGTCCCTTCTCCCTCATAATCCCTTGATCAAAACTTATTTAATGTCATCCATAATACAAACTGCATACAGTTCTTGGACTCAGCCCTTCGAATAACTCCGACACAAGTTAACTTCGTAAGTCACGCTACACAAGTATTGCGTAGTTTAATAGACTTACAGCACAAGTAAAACTGGCAATGAACATACGCAACACACTGCATGTGAATGACGTTTTGTGGCGTCACAAGGTAGCTACAGCATAGAACTAAGTCTATACTACATGATCGATGGAAAGAAAACCATTCATAGAAAAGAATCACCCTTTCAATATCAACAAAGTTTATACTTCGTCGACTGAGCAGCAGAGCAGGCTTCTTCAATGATTATTCGTGTAAGACACAGCCTGTTAACTAAGAGTAGCAGAAATCAAAGCATTCACTTTGAGGGAGCGTCAGTTATATCTAACCGGCAGTCGTTTTCAATTTCAGCTGGTTAATTTAGATTTGCAAATGAAAATTTTTGGAATAAAAATGCAGTCAGGCATTACTATGACATCATAATTAATAAACAAGTACACAACTAAAAAATAAGCGCTTTTCTCAGAAATAAGCACAATGATATATTTTCTACGACATTGTTCCACAGAACAAGCGCAAATCTTAGAAATAAGCACGATTTGGTAACCATGCGTAAAAGCATAGGCGTAGCCAGGGGGGAGCCAAAGAGGCCATGCCACCCAAATGTTTGGAATCTGTAGTTATTTCATGCTTTCAGAGGCGGTATCCCAAACGAAATAGTGTTTTTCGCGTAAAATTAAACATTTCCCCCCCCATTTTTTATTCCCCCCCAAATTGTGGTGCTGGCTACGCTACTGCCTGAAAGATTATATAATTGTGTTGTTACGGCAAGCTGTTTACAGTCATCCACTGTATCTTAATGACGTCAGTTCTTCCTCTAACGAGGCTTACGAAGAGAACTGTCTAAAGACAGGACAGAGATTTGAAACTCCACTCATTAACTCTAGTTTCATCGAATTAAGTATTTTTTATCAGAGAATTAAAAGCAGGTATGCACACTAAAAACCCATCACTCTTTAAAGACACATTAGTTGCACACACCTCATAAAAGCTCTTTTTCCATGTCAGATTTGCGGTCAAGTTCACAATCACGTGACTGCGAGCAAGCCTTTGTCAGCGGACTGCCTTGCGCAATTACTGTAAGTAAAAATACAAACGCAAGCACGCTTGAGATGTACAGTATATCGTTATCGACTTCGTTTAATGGTGCTCCAAAAGTTAACGCTATCACAACAATTTGCGTGCCTCTCAAATGCTGTAGGTGACGTTCATACGGTTACGTCAAACCGTTGGATCGCAATGTGGAAACAGAGGTTATGTCAAGAATAATCAAAACGCGCGCAATGGACAGCCGATATATTAAACAAGAAATACTGATGGGTGGCCGATGACCACAGGCTAACTAAACTGGATATCTGAGGGGCAGACACATTTTGGTAATTACAATTTTTTCGATGTTCACTGTTTTTCTGTAGAAATAATAGGGTTAGTTCCGATTTGCACTTTGCTAATACACCTTCCATCCGCAAATTTATTTCGAGCACGATGCCCAGCTCGTTCGACATCCAAGCAATATTAAAATATCGTTACCAGTCTGTTGCTGAAAGTGCAGGGAGGGACAAATGTTTGTAGGGGCTATGCAACACTCCAAAATTGTCCGCTTAGCTACGGGTCTGAGTCGCTAGTTTTATTGGGTAGCCTTGAACTATCAGCATTCCACTAAGATAGTGGAGTTAAACACTCAACGGCCAACGCTACGACAGCAGAGTAAAATACACTCAACGCCGCACTAAAGGAACAAAACACACCGAGCACTGTGTAACACAGCACTGTGTAACACAAGGTGTTGAAACAGTTCACATTAATTAAACGTCATCGCTCCACGTTAAAACAGCGTAGTGAAATACACTTTGAACACAACTTACCTCACATTCCCCTAATCTCTTCAACAAGCCAGTACCTAAATTCTTTATACATCACGTTTAACAAGCAAAGCAGACATTTCTTTGCTCTTTAGCTGTACAGGGTAGTCGCGGTACTGACTACTGAGTAACTTAATGCATGTAAGCAAACGCGATTATTATGTCATAGTCGGGCGTTCACCAGAGGTTGGGGAACGCCTTGCGGTTAGGGCTGGGTTCAAGTAAGTAATTACTTAGTTGAATTTCTGGCATTTTTCCTACCTGCCTGTACTTATGACACGATCAAGTAATTTTTCCGTTACTTGATATTTCAAGTAATTTGATTTTAGAAAAGTTAAGATTTTAGAAGCCATATCTGTTGCTTTAAACGCAACATTATACATGACATGTATTATCACACAAACTGAGCCATTGAGGCGAACAGATTTATTGCCTGTGCAGAGCACTTTGTGAGTCACAATTGTTGATTGTCATCGTGATTACGATTTGGAGCTAGAAGCTCATTGCATTACATTGAATCGCGGCCAACAGGTCATGCTTAGCGCTGGGTTCAAGTAAGTAATTACTTAGTTGAATTCTGGCATTTTTCCTACCTGCCTGTACTTATGACATGATTAAGTACTTTTTCCGGCCAACAGGTCATGCTTATTTCACATGCATTGAGTCAACATTCAGTAAACCGCGCAAATAATTTTTTATCCCGTGCTCGCCCGGCACCAAGTTCAACCAACGCCCGCCCCGCACTGCAAATGCGGGTAAAACCTTTACCAATGAATCTGTAATTAATTTGGCTACAAAAAAAATTGTTTTACTACACAGAGATGTAGTCGAGACCTAAACTTCGATACCTAGCCGAGACCTGGTTAAAACTTTAAGACCGAGACCTCAAATTCGAGACCGAGAATATCGAGACTTGAAACTTTGTGGATTATGCCGGAATTTTTCTAAAACTTAAAAAAAAATGTCATCACCACTTCGAGGTTCAAATATTTTCTATTTTTTGGCATTTTTCCTACCTGCTTTTGTTGTTTCTTAATTGCAGGTACAGCAGACAAAAAATATGTTGAATTACATAATGTACCCTAAGCCTTATGGTTGCAGTTTTCAAAGTCTCAAGGCAATAGCCCTGTGACCGAGAACTGTAGCCTTCGAGACCGAGACGAGACCTGAAACCTTCGAAACCGAGACTCGCAAAAATGGGTGTCAAAACTCATCTCGAGACCGAGACCAAGTCTCGAGACTCCGTCACTGTTACTACAATTAACACAAATCCATCTCCTGAACTCCTTGCGGAGCAGACCAGTAACCAGGTTTTAAGGCTTGGTGGGGAAACTAGATTTTTAAGGGGGAAAGATTTTTGCTTTCATTGTATGTTTGAAGCAAATTTTTCTGGGCACAACAAAATTTTAGGGGGCACAAAAAATTGGGGGGTATGGTCCCCGAATGCCCCCCAGTGGCTTTTCAAAAAAGAGAACCTCTTTCATTCAAATTTTTTTTATTCAAATAGATTATATTTAAATAAGGACTGAGGATGTGTAATTTTACGTGAAATCGATTTCCCATTAAAATTTTGCTGATCAATTCCTTGCTTACCCGATTGTGGAGAGTAGGCTAATTACTTGCTGGATAGTACAGCATATTTACTTTCCATTACAAATTTATTTAATTTTTACGAAATATATCTTGTCCGTGTTTAAATGTATGGGATAATATTTACATTGAACTCTTAAGTTTAACGGGCCCCTATATTACTGATAGAAAGTGAGTCGCATCGATGATGGAGACTCCTGTTCTCCAGCAGCATGTACATGACGGCGTTTGTAGAAATATAAGGTATTGATAATTAAGTGCAGGGGTGGACAACATACGGTGCATGTGCCTAATTTGATGCATCGCATGATTTAAAGTGGTACGTTGCCTCCCTGTGATGGTAAAAAGTAAGACAGTAAACCTGTCCAATTTTTCAATTTATTTTCTTACAAACTCCTCATGAGTAACCTGTTGTCGTCTTGAAACAAGTTGTTCATGATTTTCTGGAAGAGAGATATGGGCTACCTGAGGAAAGAGCTGTTTTATGTGTGATAATGATATTCAAATTCAGAAAATTGCATACGACGTTAAAATTACTTACAATCGGACATGGGACAAATTTCAAGTACACTGTCCCAACCCATGAGAATCCCAAAGACACGGGCAAGGTTGATAGGCATGCAGTAGGCACGAAACAGTATTTTCAACTGTGGTTGAGCACTAAGCGAAGGCGCTTCTCAGCTTGTTTCCTGCACTGTAAGTTTTAGATGTCTCCAAATGTCATTGTATTATCTTGCAGTGAGGCATGAAGTAGTACAGCACCACAAGAAATTGGACTTGTTAAGCAAACTTAACATGCACACCATTTAAAGAAAGCATTCGGGGTTGCATGCTGTTTGTACTTTTTAGAAGGAAATGCTATACCGACAGTTCCTTTACTGTACAACTAAAGTAACTTCGTGTTCAGCAGGATATTCACAGCAAATATTCAGGCGTTGAAGACCTCCCACCAACGTTGGGACCAAATATATACTTGTGTCAGTTGAAAAGAGGAAGTGATTCACACTATGTCCATAAATTCCAATTGACTTTTTTACATCTGATTTATGATGGCCTACTTTACACAAACAATCCATCGATCTGTTCCCAATCCGGCCCACTGTCAAACTTCAGAAACCATGAGGTTTGTTCATCAGTACCCGATCTTGTTTCGCGCTGCATTCATATTCGTGATTACTGCGTGAGAAAACCGTATTGTTCTCTTCCCCCCCATTTACATTCCTGCCTGCTGTAGCCTACTCGATCCCTTTGCTGGGTAAGCAACGTAGTTTACGCAACCTACATTCTAAGAACTGCGCGCTGTTATTTGGATATTGGACAGCAAATTGTGCAATCAATTTGGGTTCCAGTTCCACAGCACTAGTTTGTGGGGGCAAGCGAGTTGTACATATAATAGGCCTACAATGGTTTTCAGTTTTGCATGGACCAAATCTTTCTGGAGAGGGAACGAAACAGTTTTAGATGTTGGAGCCAGAGCCGGAGCCTGAATTTTCAGTTCCAGTTGCACAGCCGCGGTAATAAATGCAAAACACCTAGAATTTGTTTCATTGAGGTGACAAAGCAGCGTCGCAGCCCGCCGAATAGTTTTTTCAGTGACATGCTGCTCGAGTAGCAATAGTCGCTGCTTTCGTTCATTGTCCAGCGAATTTGAAGGCAGACAAGATACTCACGACATCCGCCCATTGCGCCAAATCATTACGAAAATAACTCAAGATCTCCCATGCACTTTTGACTGTGTCGTAAATGCCAAAACTTTCGCTTTCCGCCTCAGAAGTTTGCTCCATGCGTTTGCAAAGGCCAGAAGTTTGCTCCATGCGCTTGCAAAGGCCACAGCTCGAGTTTCAAAGTTTTCAAGGATGCGGACGAGTTTTTCACTTCAAAGTCGTCCGACCACCAGTCCCGTCGCCACAGGGGGCTTTTGTGGGGTTAGCCACCCAAAACAAAGCTCTAAGCCCCCAAATTGAAATATCAAACACTATAAATCACTGTTTTTATCAAATGTATCAGAATGTCATTCCCCTTTCGAAGACTTTTTGACAACCCGGTCGATCCGAACAGTTGGAAGGCGAACTCCAACAGCTTAACACGCATGTTACGCACCACAACTTAGCATCACAAGCTCTGCCGGACCAGATAGAAGTGTGAAAATAACCATAGCCGTAAAGCCTGAGGTCAGTAGACCTCCCAAATTTCAACATAGAATAGTTGCTTATCAATTTGTAAAATTTCAAACGAAACTTTGCAATTCCGGCAGAGAGTGACTGATGGTCTTTTTCATGCAAAAAATTTGGTGAGATAACTGAAGCTGGGCAAATTTTCTTTGCTACTTCAAATATCCACTTTCAGCGTAGCGTGGTGGTTAAATAGGGCTGCAGTTGTCGACTAGGCAAAAGGCAGTGCTGATGTTTGCATCATACAGTAGGTTGATTTCAGCTTTAACTTTAACGGCTTTTATTCTTTGGAGGCAAGTGCTTAAAAATTTCAATTTGTGCAATAAGGACGGGTCCTTCAAGAAAAAAACAAGAGGCTTGACTCGAATAGAGACACGAGCGTAACCGCGCAGCGCTGTGACAAACATAAAAGAAAGCAAGCCTGGGTAATTTATCTCATCACCACTTCTCGTTTTTATGCACTCTTGACGTTTCTTGCAACAACACCTTTTTGCTATTTTCTCTAACCTTAGATGGTCCGGTAAGAGCAAACACAATCGCACACTAGCGAAGCACTTTTAATCGTGAAAATGATGCTTGCTTCGAAAGAAATGAGAGTAAACGACACTGGTTTCGCTGGAAGCTTTTCAGCAGACGCTCCGATCTCGCACAGATCCTGTCCAGCAGCGTGCGGTTGCCGAAGCAGATATGTCACCAGTAAGAATAAAAGGATGCACCTCTTTTAAAGCAATGGCGTGATTTAAACATTTAGAAAAACGCGTGTTCTACCTTTGCGTCCGTAACGCCAAACAATTTCGGTCAAGGCCGACTTCATCGCGACCGCATGACCGAACAGGCAAATACGCACAAGGCTGTATTAGCCTCTGCCTTGTCACAGCCATCCAAATGTTCGGCGCAGCAGATAAAAGGCGAGCTACGGGCCTGCCGATCACGTGACGATGCCAGAGCTGGGAAACGTTATCACCTTAGCGTCACAGAAGTTGTTGGCTTTTAATGCGGAGTTTTATCTGAACGACAAAGCAAATTTGTGAGTACGTTCGTAGATAAACAGCCAGGTGTGTCACTTTCGTCTGCCCGCAATCCGATAGGCAGCGTGACAAACTTGGTTCGCTTCACTGTCGTCTTGCCTTAAAAACGCCGTGAAAGAGAAGTCAAAAATTTGCTCAGCGGGGATGCAAGATGATTGAAAGAGTAGCTACAATCTGTGTAAGAGATGACAACAAAGTTTGACGATCCCTTTCATCGGCCATTTGAAAAGCGTCGAATCGAAAGTTACTTAAAACACTTGGTCCAAACGTCAGATGTTGGGACGAAGAGGAGATTGATGGAGGTCGAGAGAGGTTGCCCAGTTGCTGACGCACTTAACCTGTGAGTGCTGATGTAACACATATTGCGAAACAGCAACTACTGACGTAATCGGAAAAATTGCGCACTTCAACAGAAACAATGTTTAAAATATGCAATTAAATATCGAGGACAAAGTTGGAACAAAACTGTAAAAACTGCTGAATAAGTTATCACATGTCCCATATTTCAGCTAACAAGGGAGGAAGCTGCTTGTCTTGAACTTTCAACGCGAATATCTGTTCGCTGTGATAGTTGTTCAAGGTACGCAGTTCGACCAGCTTCATCAAAGTGCGCGGGAACATGAGCGGATCCTGCGCGGAACGAGCATGCAAGAGCTTTAGAGATCTGTTCATTCCGGTAACGTTGTAGTCTCGATGGAATTAGAAAAAAATTTAACAGGGTTCCCACACATTTTTAAAAATCATTGTCCATACTTTTTCAATACTAAATCAAAAAAATTTCAATAGTATATTCCTAATCATAAAAATTAATTTTGCTCATTGCATAACACTACATAAATAATGAAGTGGCTTGTCTTCAGTGAAATTCCGCTCAGATACTTCAAATTTCTTTTCCATTTAGAATTTCCATACTTTTCCATTACCTAATCCATATTTTAGCAAATTTCAATACTCATTCAAGGTCTTGAAAACCGATTTTGAAATTCAATAATTGTTCAATACTTTCAATACCGCGTTGGTTCCAGAGATGATCATGGAGCCGGAGTCGTTTCCGGCCGGAGTTTGCATTTTTGCCAGGAGCAGGAGCCGGAGTCAATATTTTAGGTTCGAGCCGGAGTCAACATTAAGGTCTGTGCAGGAGCCAATCGAAATTTTTAGAGGACCTAATTTCTGTAATGATGCTTGTTGTCAAACAGAATGGAATTAATTGAGACGTGTTTTCTGACCAGTGCCGTCATATATCACGAAAATGTAACACTGGGTGGAAGTACCGAGCATTTCACCACTAATGATGGTTTTTTGAAGTTATGGCCTATGCAAAATACAGTGTGTAAGTCACTAAGTGACAATGCAGTTCGGGAATTTCGAAATCCATGCCGTAACTATGAGAATGTTTGGCTAATGATGTGGGCAATAACACAAGACACATGACAAAAAACAATGGCTAACAAAACAGATTAAAGAGAAGTAGCAGTGTGCCGAAATGACCTATACACTGTTGACTGTAGGCCTAGTGACAGGATTTTACGATAATGTTAGGAGTAATAAGTGCAGTAGTACAAAATACAATAAATATTTAAAATATTTATTTGCATTGTGCGGAGTTCTAGTCTCGCCACCGCTTGCAGAGGTCAACCTCTGCTCATATTTTGGAGCCATACCGAACAAAGTTGGATGTTTGGCCTGATAGTTGCAGCTTTGAAGATAACATATATTGTTTTGCATCTCTGTTGCCTATGGTTATAAATTTGAAAGGGATTGTAGCCTAAGTTATGCGTGATGTAAATGTTCATGTTGTTAATATTTTTTGTATGATTTGCTTTCACATTCATGTTAATGGCATAGTCATAGCTCAGAGTTTTATCTGAGCACATGGTTAAAGTACGATTCAATATTTGTGAACAGGTGATCAGCTGCTGACCTCGGAGATTTAAAATAAGTCTTCTGTAAAAATTGAAAATTAACGCTCACTTCAAATACTTGTCAGCTATTTGGTTAATTATTGAAGCTTGAACTACTAACCTAGTGTTTCAATGGTTTCCACTTCATAATTTAATTACAGTAGAACCTATACTTTTAAGGTGTACAGTATATTTGATAAGCAGCCTCTACTGTGCCTAATGAGACAAAAACAGTTCTGAAGTCATTTTGTCAGTAGCTGCACACATTTGTTTGAAGCGATCACATAACAAGTTTGGAATGCATGACCTACATAGCTGACTGTAAAGTCTAATTTTTAAATTTAAATGTGGGCAAGCTTTTAGTGGCTGTTTGTCTACGTTGTGTAAAGAATAGGCTAAGCCATAACTTTAAACCTCAACCTGTTGTGACGTCTCTCTGTATTGTGCTAGTAACGTGACCATTTCAACAATTTGTGTTCTATCAAAGGCAAAACAGCCACGACATGTATTTTGCCTCATGAGGCAAAATAGACAGTATCTTTATAACATGAGCTACTTAGTTTTCGGAGTGTTAACAGGAGTCGGAGTTGATATTTCAAAATTTTTCGGAGTCGGAGCAGGAGTCTTACAGCGTGGAACAGGAGCGGAATCGGAGTCTGAAAAATGTGACTCCGCTCATCTCTGGTGGCTACCCTGATTTAAGGAATCAACCGAAAAAGAAAACAACGATACACTTTTCCCAGCACTGGATAAAAGATAGAGGTAAATTTACAAGCGCGAACAAAACCTTACAAACATAACACTGTTTGATTTTATCAAACAATCAGTTGAAAATGTCGCAAAAGCATAAAATGCCTCTTGGCAAAACCTTAACGACCAAGCCGTGGTTTCGCGTACGCGTCATCCAGTTTGTCCGCACACATTCCCTGCAGCAGCCCGCCCATGGCCTACGAAACCGCTAGTGTTTTTTTGGAAAATGTGCAAAAGTAAGCCGAACGAAATTGTTACGCAGATGTTCGATCGAAGCAACTGGTTGCAGAGTCAAGCAGGCAGGTGAGAGAAAAGCCGGAAACTATCAGCTTGTTGACGGTGTTAGGATATCTTACCACACAACTCGGGCAAAACAACGACTGAAGATAAATAGTGCTTGCTGACAGGTGCCTGCGAGAAAGTTTTTGACTCTTGGCAGAGGCTTGTACGAACATTTGTAATAGCCTATGAATGAATAACAATACAATGAATTTTAATCCAGATCTGGTGCAACACACTGGATCGATACGAAACGACAGAGAAGTAACCTTACTTCGGGATGGTGAATTTTGAGGTAGACGCGGAGCAGTTCGACGTAGGAATCTTGCAAAGCTTCTACCTTTTCTATATCTTTTATATTTGGCCTATCTGAAAAAAAGAAGAAACACAAATGACAACAGGCACAAATGGGTACAGTTTCTCAATGACCGTGCGTTTGTTTTGACAGATGCCACCCAAACTGCAGTCATCGCATGGCTTCTGAAGAAGGTGCACTGGAAATTGCTGATTTAAAAAAACTGACCTAATTCTCAAGCGGCTGCAAAAAACAGAAACTTCAGCTGATTTGCTCAGCGTTGCTTCTCGCACCAATAACTTCTTCGGAATTACAACAGCTCACTCAAAGAGAGGCGTATTATATATCCTCTCAGCCGGTCCAGTGGTACATCCAACCGGTGGAGCACGTGCCTCTCGAGTTGGTAAACTGGGTTCGATACTGGCTTGAGTCATTCCGAAAGCTTGTAAAATGTTAGTTTGTAGCTATTCCAACCCAGTGATAGCCTTTTCCGATTGGTGCAAGAGAAAGTTGAACGACGGGATAGTGCTGATGGCTCACCACCATGACAGCATTCGATGCAAAAGCAGCCGTGAAGTCAACGGTTTAAGGCAGCCACGAAGCCCACGGAGCACGAGCGCCCTTAGTCCACTCGCGACACCCTAACCGGGGATACAAAGCGAATATCATGAAATTTCTCTTCACTTAACATTTAGTTCTCATACTTGAGCCCACTCACAGCACTACTAGCACCACAGTGCAGGGGGTGCACGGTCGGGCTTGAAACAATTAGCCCATGAATGCACTTTGAATAAAACGGACAGTTTACAACCACGCCAGATCCAATTGTGCAAACATTTAAGTTCGGTTCATTCGGGAAACTCGCACACAAAAAACTCACAAAAATAGGCTTCTAAGTTAAAACAAGATTAAATCATTGTATTGTAGTCTGTCAAACCTTTATCACGCACAGAATAGAAACACAATCAAAATCATATTAGCATCTAAGTAAAGCTTTCGCTTAAGCGCAACAAAGCCAATGTTATTTTTTGCTGTGAAACAAAACAAAAATGTTGCTTGGCTGATAACTGTGTAATCGGGCGCCATTACGTTGATAAAGTTGCAACAGAGGAAAGTAACCTGCGCTCAACGTTTCCCGGCATACATATCGTCTGTAAGTACAGACTAGTGACACGGATAATCCACAAAAACGCTTTACAGCATGGATGGACGGACAGTTGAGTGCACCTACAGAAAATATTCAGGGAGCACCGCCAAAATCAAAACGCTAACAACTTGAAAACGAACCTCAACAACTATATTTTTTAATGAGCAAACAGGTCCCTACCGCTCATTTACATGGACTCAAATATGACTTGTGGGAACTCCATGAAGCCCACTATTGTTCGCAGTTATTACTGATTGCAGATCACTAATATTCTGCAGTACAATGTTTACATGTTTAAAATCCGACCCACTTTTTCCGAACGAAAACTAGTTTCAAAATATGGCCGTAGAATTTTCGAAACGGAACCAAAAGACTCCTTTCGAAATTCAGTTAGCCGCGCAAGATACGAGAACATAACATTGTTTTTAGTACAGGCCTACACGAGCCGACATTGTTACAGCCCGGCCGATTCCAGTTTGGGTTAACTTCGGCCTTGACGGTACGAAAAGGCGACCAGGTTGGGCTCATTCGAGCACTTTAAAATCCGGCCTTCCAGCAAACATCACTCAAGGCACGCCGCCTGCAAAGAGTTGTTGAAGAGCGCTGAGAAGTAAGTAAGAACTTTTGAACGTGTGAAAAAGTAGGCTACAAGCCGAGGATTGGATCCGGACCATACATTCTTCAGCCATATTCAGGCAAACTGAAAGCTAAAATTTCAAAAAATTCCTGTCTGCGCACGCCTCTATTCTTAGCAGGGCTGATGGTGCTGGAGCCCAAGCAATTTTGGATGATTGGAGCTGCAGCCATATTTTCTATTTCATTGCTATTTAACTGAACGAAACGCGTAATTTTTCAAAACATGCAGTGCGTTTGGACGTCTTAAATACGTTGTGCATTTGCAGTGCACAGCGTACCTTAAACATGCAAGCGAAGCTAGGCTTAAAAGCAAGGCTGTGGAGCTGAAGTCTGAAGCCGGGGCACAAACGATTTTGTGTTATTGAAGCTGGAGCCACAAAAGTTTAGACCAGGGGTGTCAAACTCGTTTCGGTTCAGGGGCCAGTTCAGGCAAATTTAATCTCAAGCGGGTCGGACCAACGTAATCAATGTAAAGCACCGTGGTTATAAGTAATGACAACTTCCAACTGTTTTCAAAGTTCAAGCTTATCTGAAAATGATTATTATCACATTTAAGGAGCAACCTTTAAGAAACATCCGATTTTTTTCACCACTGAAACCTGCTGTGAGCACACCAAACGTACAGGTAACCCATTCGCCCCCGTAAAAAAGTAGGAAAAGGGCCAAATGTCTTGAAAACCTCTGCATATTCTTTCTCAACTTTTCTCTTCTTCGATAAAGACATTTTGGGTAACGAGGCTGCCACGGAATAGAGAATAAAGGCTTAACTGAGCAATTTAGGGAAAGGCAAAAGCCCAAGTCTGAGCATGGAGTAGTTCTACATACGTCCTTATTACGTCACAATACAATTTCCTTCACTCTTGCTTCATTTTCACGAAAAACTGCAAAGATGTCCTGCGCGTTTTCACTGCATACATGTTTGAAACAGGAAGTTGCTTGAGTCGGTGGGTTTAGTTAACATTTCTGTGTGTTTTTTAACACAGAACTCCGGCGATGCCGATTTCGACATTTTTAAAAATAAATGCGCAATTTTCTGCAGTTACTGCTTTTCACCGGTTCTCAAATTTTACCCGGTCGAATAGATTTCAGTGCAGTTTATTTTTCGGTCAGTAATTGGAATAGAAGCTTTATGTAGCAACTTTTAGTTAGAGTTGTACCTAGAACTTCGAAAGTTTCGAAATCAACATCGCTGGAGCTCAAGGTATATTGTTTTCCCGGATTTCTAGTGTAGAACCTTATCAACAGTAGTTGAATTTTTGCATGTTCATACCTGTTTGAAAGTTCAAACCGGTGTGACCATGCAAAAGGAAACACGCAGAAAACGGGAAATTTTCACGTGAGAAAAACAATAAAATATAAACAATTGCGTTAAGGTTTCAAGTGATTGAAATCTAGTCAGCAATTATCGAAGTATAACTGGATAAACTTCTCAAGCAAACAA
>Ga0210059_1001868_pt1 | contig 32297 bp, 20 predicted proteins | sample Ectturendosymbi2_FD_188042 | JGI IMG/M metagenome (GOLD analysis project Ga0210059, IMG submission 188042) | Ecteinascidia turbinata endosymbiont from Florida, USA - Sample 2 (SPAdes) (version 2) | ecosystem: Host-associated > Tunicates > Ascidians > Unclassified | place: Key West, Florida... | reverse complement strand
CCTCGCCTTGTCCTTTTGTAGGTTAGTCAAAAATGTTTACTTAATGATCAACATCACAGACTTCGAAGTGATAAACTACAAAAATGTTCAACAAATTTTTTTTTAAAGTATCGCAACATTTTTCAGAATTTTGACAATATGAAGCGCCCTACGGGACAAGTGTTCTTCCAAAATTTTTACTGTGCATTCAATTCGCATGCTCCATTCATATCGCACAGAGTGTTGTGACATTTGCCATATCACGAAATAATGAGCAAACCGGAGAATCACGACCAGGCGGAATAAAGCTCTAAGTGAAGACGAGAGGAACATCCCTTTGGCAAAACCACCTAACGCAATAAATTTGAAAGTAGCAATCTGAAACGCAGAAGCACTTCGATAAGGCAAGGGGCATACCCAGAGTAATGTGGTTGCAACAATGTCATGTCAAGCAGAAAGTCTCCTCTGCAAGTTTTCAAGCGGAAATGCTCTTTGCAACGAATATGTGTTCGGATTGGCTACATTTACATGAACATATTACAGGGAATAGCCTACATGAACAACCAAAAATCCACCTTCGATCATAAACCACGGCGTTCCTTAATAACTGGTTGGAGTTCATTGGCGAAAGCATTACACAATTTAATACAACACTATCTGAAGCCAAAGTGGCGGTTGGTGGACCAGGGGAAAACGTCTCTCGGGCAACATTTGACTCACCGGCAGCACTTTGGAAACACTGTCCGAAGACATATGTAAAACACCTACTGCTTTCTATTGCGGCAATGTCGGCTGTAACACGCTGACAGGTTGTTGTAGGGTCAGTAAAGGTATCATAACATCCAGAGTTTTGTGTCATAGGGGCAAAACTGACAGACTCCAGTTAGATGCCTCACCGTTTAGAGAACACTTTGTTCATTTATTTTTAGTACTTCCACAAATATAACCATGTTTTCGAAACAAGCTGTGCCAGTGTCGGAGTAAAGGTCTAGCTCACAGCTGAGTGTTATATTTAATGCGAGTCTCAATACGGAATGAGGTGACAACACGAACAATGTGCCTGCCAAGTCACTGAGCCTTGTCGCAATGTCAGTTCAGGTTACTTCCTCAGTACAGTACTTTCTCGTTGCCTGGCCTACTGTGGAACTAACATTAGTTTTGCCTCAGTACGCAATGTTACTAACGAACCGTTTGGTTCCTCCAAAAACAACTTCCACTGGAACAACTTTTCAACACTTCACTTTTACCATCAAACCGGAAATAACACATTGACACAAAGACGGAGTTTACTAGAAAATATTTTGATGGACACACTTTGCAAAGTAAAACCAAGAACGCTCGCTTGTCATATCTACACGACCAGTTACTTCTCTTAATAAAGGTCATGGCGTTCATCTCTTGTTCGTATATTTGGATCTTAACTTGCATGGCAGCGCAATAAAAGGACCCAAAAAAACGCCTACATCTCCAAGGCCCTGTTCCTCATGCACATCGGCATAATATTTGAAATTTACCCACCACCCGAAACCTGATTTATTGGATCTTGCAAATTATTTGACAATACCCTGGCAGCGGAATATGTACAAAGAATTATATTTTATCACAAAATTTTGTGGGTGACACAAAATGTATTGTATCCACTCTTGTCCAAACTTTGGAGGACACGCCAAAGAAAAAGTCGCTTTCTGATAAGAGTAACTATTCGCAGAGCGAGGCTTCTGAGTGCCTTGAAGCAAGAAACGTTATAAATCAGTCAACGTGCATTTAGCTCGCTGTAGCAATCACGTCACTGCGGGTACGATGGAAACGCTCTGACAGACACGAACAAAAATACCTGCACACTGGCCACAAAAAGTGAAACACAAAAACGGTTTTCGAAATTGAAGTACATCAGCGTTCAGCGGCAGAGAAACAAAATGATTACCTTACGCGTGGGAGGATCATGTTTTGAATATTAATTTGTGCGTTAAGTTTGTGATAACACATATATTCACAGAAACCTTAAGAAAACGGAACCAAGTTCTTCAACCAAAGAAACGATGTAAGCCACATGTATCGGCGGTCTGTTTACGTTGTCATGGAACTGTGAAAAGTGCCGCAACATGGCCATTGACTTTGTTATTTTCATCAATTTCACAATTGAGTCTGTTCCAATCACTGCGGTGCGATGATCATCTCGTGAAAAATTTGTTCTTGGTTTGCCCGACATATTGTTCGTGGCAAATAAAACAAGTCGCTACATAAACACTATGATCTGCGCATGTCAATTTTTGGTTGAATGGGAAGGTTTAATTTTTGCTCATTACTTGTGAAACACATGACACCATTGATTTGTTGAGTTCTCCATGGTTACCACAAAGTCCACAGTGGCCACAAGGACCCGAAATCCCTTTGACATGCTCTGTCGCCTTGGACAAAGGTGCTTGCATGGGCGTCGGAAGGGGAGGCAGAGGGGCCATGGCCCCCATGGATTTTACAATCCGTAGCAAAAAAGGTTCATTTGTTCGATTTTGAAAGGCAAAAACCATATTTTGCCACTTTGCTCCCACCCTGGAAAAAACATATGGAAAATCCACTACTGCCCCCCACCCCTGGAAAAATCTTTCCGACGCCCATGTGTGCTTGTAATTCGTATGTAATTGTCCAATTGTAGTTGGTATTTTGTAGGTTATCATTGCTTTCGGGTTTACGTTTTTCTCTCACTTTGTGAGAGTTATCAGGAGGGGAAAAGATGTTCGCCATACTTGTGGGTCATCATTCTTTTCGTCCTTTGGGGCAAGTAGTCTTTCTTCCCAATTTGATGCCATTGCTATCATGTCATTAGTCATGTCCACAGGGAAGCTAGTCTTAGTTGAGCCACTTGCAAAAGCGAACAAATTCCCAAGGGCCGTTACTGTGCTGTGAGGTAGCAGAGTTTGGCATAATCCCAATCTACACGAGATCCTCTTTCCAGTTTAACTGGCAACACCACAAGATGTATAGAACTCATGCACGCCGATTCGGCTTCTATCCCTTGGCACCTGCGCTGATGTTGCGAAATTACCGACTCATTGTGTGTATGTCTACCTGCATAAGCTAACTTTTTTCACCAAAATTGGTCAAGATGACTATTTGCAGTCACACAGGAGGTTTTGACCAAATTGAGCAAAATTAGGTTTTTTAATATATCATGTTACCCTGGGTCATATCTGGAACAAGTGCCCCCTACTCGAAAAATACCAAACTTATGCCGATTTCGACATGTCGGTCTTATAGCTACTCGACCAAAGGAACGTTCCGATGTTTTTTCACAATCAGGGATGTTATTCGTTTTACTGGGCATGTTATTCTTTTGCGCGCTGCTACGGACAAACTTGAGCAACAGAGCGCATTTAAAAATCGGCTATTGAAACTATCAGCTCCGGACATCAAATACAAGTAAATCTGCAATTAGTGTAAGTATTTTATTCGGCTGCTTGAGCAAAGCTTGGAAGAAGTAGACACCGAACCTCAACATTTACCTCAGTTCGCTCTAGCTAGAACAGCACAGACGATACAACTGCTCAAGATATCAGAGCATGTTTGTTGAAAGCAGTTTTCTTCACACAAAATTTTGTTTAGTATTGAAAGACGCTCTTAACTCCCAAAACACTTCGACTCATTTTATTTACTTCCTGACCATCGTTATCAATTCAACATGCAGTTATGTGTTTCATTTCTCTAACATCCACAAATGTTGGTGCGCTTTTGAGCGTCTGCCTTCGCAAAAGCGAGCATATCGGCATGTGTGATTACCTTTAGCTTTGTGCGTGTGGTCACTTGTGCAAGTACGTTTGTGCAAAGATGCGTCAGTATGTCTGTGAAAGTTTCAGAGGATGATCTTTTGTCCGTGTAGGAGAGGGTTTGTTTAGGAAAATAAGTCTTTCAAAAACGAGACAAATAACGATTCCTTTCACAGGCGATTGCTTTCAACAATACAGGACTTGAGAAGCAAATGACTTCAATTTAGGGTAAAAAACGGTAAATTGCATTACTTGAGTTTTTAAAAATTCAAGTAGCCCTTGTAGACATTTGGTTTCGAATTTGTGCAACGCTTGCAAGATTCTTTGCAAACCTGCTGGTTTCCATTGGTTCATCGATGTTTTTCTACAGCGTTTCAGGCGCTGCCCTGAAGTCTCCTAGAGTAGAAGCACACTGCCGCTGTCCTCATTAACCTGCCCAGGTGCTTAGCGCCAACATGGGGCCTACACTTGTGGACAGCTGATGGGGAAGACTGTCGCAAATTTTTGAACGGGCCCATCTGCCTAAAGCCTGATCGCGGTCCTTGTTTGTGCGTTCGATGACCGATGCGCGATGGTTTTGATCATTTTTGCGCATTTCATGGTAGTAACAACAGAGTCACCTAAACGTTCTATTGACCGTGATGTACTTCGCATCCCTCTAGAGCTGCTGCCCATGCGAGTCTCCCGGGAGGAAGAACAGGCATGAAAATGAATGAATGTATCAATGGTCATTGAAACATGACATCATCGCCGTTATTTTGTGAGCCTGACTTTTTTAGTCCTCTAGACTTCAACTGATTTTAAGAAAAAAAAATGTCTGACCAAGACATCGGCAAACTTTTGCAAAAAGCTGGACTGCTCAAGTTGCGCTGGCCGTAGCCTCACCCTCTTCAGCGTTCATCAAAGTTTCCAAAGAAAAGCATAAAGTAATTTTTCTTACAACCTACGGGTCAACTAACACATTCTACGAGCAGGATTAATAAATAAGAGTTTTAACAATCTTCCAAGTTGCAAACATCGCGCTTACTTTCATTACCAGAACAGCTTTCCGTGAAGAGAGGTGTATCAGAAAACTTAGTTTGGCATATTTGAGCAAAATAAAATAGAAATTAAAATAGACCTTGTATCAAGGCAGCACGGATAGTATACCTTGCAACGTATATTTTGACTACTTGACTACAGTTGGTGAAATTATCAGCAAAATGTGCGATATCATTCCTTGCAACGTATATTTTGACTACAGTTGCTGAAATTATCAATGAGTGCGACGAATGAAGAAACAAGCAATCATCGCATGATTTGTTTATCTACTTTGCAGGTGGCCTGCCCTTCTGCCAACCCAGGCAACTAGTTTCGTCCCAGGGCTTGCTGGAGGTGACCCTTAACGTAGAAGTTACAGATTTTGTTGTTGACTGGTTGACACTACGCCGTCGGAGTTATAACTCAGAGTTTCCTGGACCGACGTGGAGAATCAAACGTGGTGACACAGTCAAAGTTCACGTGGTAAGAGTCACTGGACCTTGTGCACTGATCATCATTTTAAAACACAATTGTCAAGATATTGGTTTCTCAGAAGATGTACATTGCTGAATTGATTTTTGGATATTTGTGAGACAAAAATAAAGTTAAGATAGTCTTACCCACTAATTCAACAAATCTGAAACTACTGTAACACCAACCGAAAAGGTCTGAAAACGTTTTTTGCGTTAAATATGATATAGCAGGAATTAACCTGTCCACTCATGACACGCAGACTATAAGGTATGATTCAGTTTGCGAAAACGTACTCTCATGATAAACACCGCTAATGTATAAAATACCCACAGGCTAGCAGCACTTTTTCACCTTTTTTGTGCCGAAGCAATGGCAATTTATTTGCTACTGTTTAGTCGGGTCTACAAAATTAAAAAAATATTTTTTCACAAAACTGTAAGAGGATGGACAGGCCGTCAGGATAAGGGGCAAACAGTTCGCGTTAAGAAACTTGGGTCTTTCAACGAGAAGGTCCTATCCGATTTTTGTGTCCCCAAATTTGCGATGTGTGAGGTCACAGTTTACATTATACTGACACCAAGGACAAAATAGTTTCTCCACATAAAACGCATTTTCCATTCCAAATCTTCAAACACGACTACGGGCCTGTCAGACAGCAAAGCTAAAATGATAATTGCAAACAACGGGTAAAACGTTTTGGCGTCTGGATTGTGATATTCATCACAACTGTGAACTGATCCATCACTACAGCACCTGATACCACCAAGATAGTTTTATCTTTGCTCCAAAGGACAAGATTTCAGTAGCAACTATGATGAAAGGTAGAGTGTATGATCCACATAACACAAACATTCTCGACAAATTCATGGATCTCTATGACGGAATTCTTAAGCATTGCACAGCGTGCTTTGTACATTCATTTAAAGCCCGCGTTGGCCACTGCAGATGCCGGCACTTTTATGGCCATAAGTCTCCAGCCGTTACAGCTAGAGAGCTGTTCACACCATTTCCGACTTCGGCACGTCTTCTAGTTTCGCTTAAAAATCTTATAAATCATTTGATTTTGGTTTGGTGTTTTCTGTTGATGGCGTCAATTTTTTTGCATCTTTGACCTAATTTACCTGAACCTAGGCGCCAATCCAATGAGCCATTGTTTTGGCTCAATTTTTGTTGTGGAAACCAGACAATCATCCGCGTCTCTTGAGCCCATGACTGACGTTCTAGCATATGTAGAACCAGAATTATGGCTCGCAAAAGAACATTTTTTACAAAACCTAAAAAATTGAAGGAACAGCGGGAGTCGCCCACTAATGGCTAGCTCCGTCAGCAATACCTCGGCTGCAGCTTATGCCTAAGAGATATTCACACCCTCGAAAGACTCGTGAAGTCTTGTAGTTCAGACTGAAAACAAATCTTTTAGGGCTTCGTTAGGTTTGGAGTATGTTTTTCTTTTTTGGTTTTTCTTTTATAACATCATCGCCCAAAGAATGTGTCGATTTAGTGGCTCAAAATTGGTTTTGATTTTAGGCTGCAATGCGAGTCTTTACAGCCCTTGGTCGAATTCCTAGCGTTGCTTGTGCCAACGTTATGACCAAAAGACCCCAAACTTTTCTAAATTCCATAGGCGAGTAGTGGGGATTTCCTTAATTCATTTCTGATTATTTTGCCAAACCCCTGTACCAGACACGATGGAAAGTCCACCAACCCATCTAATGAAACTTATTGTAGCCATAAGCTACGTTTGATGCAACCTGTTCGTATTTACTTTTCGAAAGTTGTAGATACTTTTGTGTTTGCGTTTACGATTTAGGCTTTGGGTTTGTGGATTAAGTTTAGGGTTAATGAAATTGAAGTTAAAGTGTTAACTATGTATCGATAGGAACAACTGAAAATTGCAATGTTGATACGATTAGGACTGCCGGAGTGACTGGAAACGCCACTACTGATTAAAAACAGCCAGGGCAACATACTTCTGTTCAACCAGTCATCGCAACCCCCCTTACAATTTTATCCACAATCCGCCACTGCTCCCTTGACACATTCAAGAGCTTCAGTCAAAATGTCTTTCAAAAAAATTGGGAAAAGAACATTGAACTCTACTGCCACAAAGTGAAACATGGGCTGTTGTTTTTCAGTACCTCTGATATTAGCCTGGAGGTCCTTCCAGGTGAACAGGTCTCAAATGTATTGACGGCTCTCTTCACAAAACACATTTGGGCCGTTATTGCAAACGTTTGCGCTATGAGGTTCAAAAATGCAGTGATGCTTGGAGTGCTGATGTTGCTTAGCAGATTGTATGAAGCATACTTGTCTGTCCTTGATGACAACATTCAATAAATCCACCGCGGTTAACCTGTGTGCCTTAAAATGCGTCTATGAGAAAGGCGGTGTGTTAATTCAAAACCATTTTGCTGATACACCATTGGCATTCAATCGTTTTCTTGGCATTTCATTTCGGATGAGTGTAACGGCATTCATCACACACTGCACCCATAGTATGAAGTTCAAGAACAAGACCTTAACAATCTATTCTCATTTTGGCAAGCGTCGCATCTATTTACTGGCGTATCCAATGTTTTAATTATTGCTGTTATTTCGTCATCATAGCCCTGTAATTTTCATATTTACGAATGAAATGTACATTATCACATGATGTTAAACTCGATTAGCAAACTGCCTTGTCGCCATTGTGTTTTCACGTTTTATGATACGTGCACATGAATATTTTGAACTATTGGGAAATATAAGCGACATTGGCCCAGGAAGATTTCTCCGTCTTGACAACGGGAATCGTACCCCAACACGAAATGTTTCAACGAAAAGTTGTTTCTCAGTATACCTACAACGTTGCATGCATGTCACGATATCCAGATCACACCGAAAATTTTATGAGGGAGCAAGGCCCCCTCAAGCATTTTAGATGTGCAGAGGGAAGGTTGCTTTGAAGCTCAATTTGACACAGTGGACCATTACACAAAAAGATCAGAAGATTGGGCCCGGTAACATCAGTAGCACAGGGCTTAATTTGTTTTAAATCGGTACTGCTCAACGTTGGCCCTCACAGCCGACGAATGCTGGAACTTCAGTCGCTATTAACTTTTTCAATTCAATGCGGTATTTGCAGAACAACACACTGACGGCCAACAATCCTCCAACCCCTATTCCAAATTTTATCAACTTTCCAAACACAACAAATATTCATACTCACGGCTTGCACATCAGCAGTGTGGTAAGTAACGTTGATTTTAAGCTTGATCATATTTTAATGCATCTACTCCCGACGTATTTTGCAAATTTTCAAATATTCGGATGTTTTTTGAACTTTTCGAATAACTTGACAATGCTTTGGAAAAGTGAAGGCAAAAGCTTGTGTGCAATTTCTAAGTCTTGTGGGACATGAAACACATCCATCATGCATTACTTCGTTCAAAATAGTTTCTGAAATAAGTGACGTTTTGAGCGTGGTGGTTTTCTACAGTAAACGCGGGTTTCACCAGCACCCTACTTATCGGGTAAAGATTCATTGAAACAAGTGGATTGTGATTTTACAAAAAACGCAGGTCAAAAAGTTTAAATATTCAGCAACACAATTCTGGAATCTGATCTATATCTGTTTATTGTACCAGTGAATATTGTGCTGAGGATTCCACGATTGGCGAGAATCTTTATGCGCGTGGTAACGGATACGATTCCCAAATTTACAACGAAAGCACAAAAAGTAACGCCGCTCTAGTTCATTGGCAGACATTTTCGTCTTTTTCAAGCGAACGCTTTGGGTGTTCGATTCACAAACACTGAGATAAATGTCAAAGAGTTCCAGGAACAACAGCTTTTACCACAAGTTCCCTGGAAAGAAACAAGCCTTAGAATTTGACCAGACGTTAATTACTGTTACTGGTCACGCTGAAATGAAATTGCAAAAAGTGATGCTGTTCATATGGGTGGAGACATTTTTCCAGGAGTGTGGCATCGTCAAGATTTTTCTCATATTTTTCACGTTACTGACGATGCAGTGTAGATGAAGGTTGACAAAACGATTTACCCTATCTGCTCCACAAAGCAAATTCCCCATGTTACGGCAACAGACGCAAAAATTCGTTTCGTCCGGAGCAAAAGCCAGTTATATTGCAATGACGTTCACAATCAGCTTACTGCAGATTCTCAAAGCAGTGTATTCCTTTTCAAAGAAGTATTGCCATTTTCTTTAACGAAATCATAAATAAAATGGATTTATTTTACTTGGAAAGACTTTTCAATGTCACTTCGAAACACAAGCTGCAAATGTCTGGAATCCTAATCAGAAACCACAACTAGGCCTTAACGATTACAACGTACAAGCCAGCACGGAGGTATTCCAACGATTCACGTAGTATGGAACCTGCATAAGCGTAGATTGATCAAACGTGACTCAGGCACATTGGTCGCACAGTCTGACACTGAGGTTGAATTTTTCAAACTTGTGGAAGCATTGCTGCGAATTCACTCATGCTCACTTTCACACAGAATAATATCATGTGGCTTACGACTATCAGAAGCCAATGTCTCGTTGCATAAATTGAAATATGTCGGTGTTCAACAATCACATGCAACAAATACAACAACTACTACCGCGACCTGAAGCAAGCCTTTGACGATTTGTTGCCATGTCACTGGTACGCAATAAAAACAATAGTACAAAAATCCGTTCGCACGTTTCGCAGCCTGCCTCTGCAGGCAAATGGGTAGACATGAGTGAATTGCAAGCTTAACACTTCATGCCCCCTGAACAGTGAACCTGGCTCTTCAGCAGTGTGACCGCGCTGCGGAAATACATGACTATTCAAGAACATCAGACCAGAGTCTAAAGCAGGACAAATTTACGGAATGAACGCTATTTTCCGTCTATTTCAGGACCCGGCCGACAATGTGTCAGTTACAATCGACCCTTTGTCGCAACGCGACTACGTATATCCGATAATCGACAATCACCCATCAGGCAGTTTCTGGTATCACGGTCATAAGGAAGGTTCCACCTGGCTTCAGGTGAGACATTTGATCCTATGTAATGATCATCTTCTTTTGTATGTTTTTCAGTGATTACGGAACTACCGAATCTACAAACATGAGTATTTTTGATGTTTTTGCTTCTTCAATAAATTGCTCTTTCTCAAATGTTTTTTGCCTTTTTTCCAAAATGCAGAATACTGCTTTGGAATTGATTGAGGTTATCTAAAGCCAGAACGATTTTTCCAAGATGTTAAAGAAATTTTTTCGTAGTCATAGAATAATATTCTTGACGATAAATGAAGGCTTGACTGCATCAATTTACAAGTTTCCGAATGCTAAAGTTGAACTGGATGTAAAAACAACTTTGACAAATTCGCTTTCAATGATCGCTAACTATTCTTGAAACTTTCGTTGATGGTGATTAGCTTGGAAAGCATTGATGTGGAAATGTTTGTGACTTGCAGATGGACAGTGGAATGGCGGGGTTGATACTAATCGAAGATCCAACAGATTGCTCAGTTCCATGGCACATTCGACGAGTTTCTTGTCCCTTGCACTGCGAACACGACATTCAGCTGATTTTCCAGGCTCAATTGGCTTACCAAAATTTTGGCTTCAGTCAAGTGCAAAGAAGAATCAAAGACAACTTATTCATGTGAAAATCGCGTTCATATTTCTGTTTATCTTTATCGTCGTTGTTGTTTTTCCTCCTGACAGTCGCCACAAACTCGTCATTTTCGGACGCATTGTTCGTTACGTAATTGGTGGATTATTTGACCAAGGTCATTCCCCGACGTGAATATGGATAGTTGTTAATTTACAAATACGAATATTTTCTTCATCTCCGCTTACACTCTGGAAAACTCACCTTGACAACACATTTACCTTTTCATAAGCAAGTTTTCCCGTCCCTGCCGATCATTACTTTTTGCGAATCGTGTTGTTTAGTGTAATAATTGTTTCTTCGTGACTGCGAAGAAATAAAATATTGTTTTCTTTTCGTTTTTTCAGAATAGACAAAATCAAGATTTTCAACACTAACGAAACTTTAGAACAATGGATGATCCAAAATGCGAGATTTATGACAATTAATGGTTTGTTGAAACCTGTGATGAATCTTAAAACTGGTCAAACCAAGCGTTTCAGGTAAGTGCAGTGGCGTTAAAAGTTCTGGAGACACCCGTTACGACAAAGTCCGAGGAAGGGTGACCGTTCCCCAGAACCGTTGGGCCCAGGCTAAAACGGGCCTTCAACTCTGACCGAGTACCTTTGTTACGGAATACAGACACCAGAACTAAACTCACCAAGAACTGATTTTCCACATTTCCTCTTTCAATGTCCATATTTATCTAAAACATCAAAGAAATTTGTTTTCACACGACCCATAACTTCCCAAAGGCAACCATTGCGAAATGCATTGTGAATAGCTTCGTTGTCAGCATTTACCTTGGTAAACTGACTGCTGTGCAGGTAATGTTTTCTGAATCCACTTTGATCATGAGCATTTTTGGTAGAGCCTAGCAAAAATTGTTCCGGAAAATTACATTGTAGACCAGTTGCGTAGTTAGAGGATTTAGCCATGGTGAGAAACGTAGCTGGATGAAGCGCAATGGCCATGGTATGGGACCTTTTCCCAACATTCAAACAAAAGTTCAGAAATGAAATTTTTTCCGGGTGTGGATTTCTATGTACTAAAACCCGAAATAACCGAAAAAAAAACAGTCCAAAATCTTCCGAAAAACGCAAAAAACAACTCATTGAAACCAAAAAATTACTGAATACCGACATATACGCAAAATGTGGTCTCTGTTTTTGCATTTAGCTTGTCAGGAGAGAGGTTTGCACTATTGAACCCCTGATAGTCACAACACTTTTTTAGACCTATTTTATATTCTTTCACTGTACAAGAATAGAATTATCGGTATACAATCACATAAAATCGTATGCGTAGTCCGCGCCTGTAATATGCAGTGTATCTTGCTTCTGAGTTGTCCAATAAAATCTTCAAGCTTTGCACCAATGAGAAATCCAGTTATTTAGCGAATAACACCGTGCTCAGTGGTGGGGCTCGACCCAGTTGTGGGGAGTTCAGCAGTTTTTATTTGGCCGCGCAACACTTCTTGTTTCAGGCCATGTTTTCTTTACCGGATGCGTGGCATCAAACATAGGCCACTTCACTGCACTGTAAGAACTATGCAGATTATAAAACATTGATTGTTTGACGTTAACATGACACTGATGTTGCCATTATAGGGTTGATTACTTTAGAATAGCATTGCTATGTTACAGATAACCGAATGCAACGTAAGTATGAAACTTCGCCTTCAAAAAAGCAAGGGACTTTGATTACCACTGAAAGGGCATGAGCGTCCCAAGGGGGCAAAGCGATCGTTCACCCCCTTTTGGAAATAAGATTAGGAACCAAACATTTCTGGCAAACACGAAGTCAGCAGCTTAATTCACTGTGCTGTTGTTGTGCAATGTAAGTTTTGAGTTTACTCATGTTCGCTACTTTGCCTGTCTGCGGAGGAAGGTTGCGAAGCGTGCTTGCAGATTGTACTACTGTTGGATTTAATTGCTCAACAATGACATGGCAACGAATCTGCAGGTGTTCACAAGTTACTGTTGTCGGCAGGTTTGCCATATTGGCGAATGTATCGCCAGATTCCAGAAATCTGGTTAATTTTGAAAGCGTTTGATTACAAATATTTTGGTTTAGCCATTTGGAGATTTTTTTGATGACTTTTTGAAAGCATTTGGCTCCAATATTTCTGGTTTTGCGAAATGTACGACATGTATATTTGCACGTATTTGCTTACATATTTTTATGTATATTTGCTATTTTCAAACTGGCTGATGATTTGAAAATTAATGACATCAAATGAAAGTGTGATAGTTTTGAAAGTAGAAGCATGATATTGAACACTTCGTATCAAATACAGTGTGTTTGCAAAATGTTTAAACTGATTATTTGGAAATATTTTCAAAATGTTGAAAACCTATACACGTTCTGGTAAAATGCAAAGCGAAAGATAAAAGACCTTTGAACGACTGATGTCCAGTGAAACAAATAATGTTTTTGTAAAGATTCCGCCATTTCAAGATATTTGGCGAACTTTTGCTGAGTTTGGCTATTTTTTGAAAGTGAATTTGAAGACAGTTTTTAATTTGTAGCTGGCAATCCTGGTAGCAGGCGTTTGGCCGCATGCGAATGTTGAACACAAGTAATGGAGATGTTGACGTTGCCCTCCCTCTGGAAAAATGTCTGCGGACGCCCATGCAGAGGGCTTGGGGTCACTTTGACGAACGTTTCCGGATCACTGGTGTACGCAATACTGCTGAACGGAGCTTCGGCAAGTTGAGGCTACTCAAAACGTTTCTCAGATCAACTATGATTGATGCAAAACTAGCAAATCTGGAAATGATATACCTTGAAAATGAAACTTCTAAAGCATTAGATATGACTGATTTGACTGAAAGATTGCATTTTGAAACAGGGAAAAGTCATTTTCCTAGCTTGAAATATAGCAAATCCTTACGTCTGTCTCCTTTACACGGTGTGTTGATGCTGTTGTGTAGAAAATACTTGTATAAGCATTCTTAACAACACAATTGGTTTCATTATTGAGAGCCCAGTTTCTGCGGCCAGAGGTTGACAGCTGAACATGTCAGTGAAAAGAGACGCCAAAAAATTGCTTTCTTGTAAATCGCCACTAGTAATTTTGACTCATTGCCGCATTGGTTGCAGCTAGCAGTTTCGTAATTGGCGTCAGTTTTCTGTTAAGCTTGCGTGAACCTTTTCAATTGGCGGAATGTTTTGTTAGAGTTTGCAATTCGCATGTTTTCTCTAAATGTTGCTTTAGTTATTCATCCTTTCACTTGCAATATTTTCTTGCAATTTTCAGGAGTGGAGATGCCTACATTAAATGAAATACACTTCTTATTCAAGCAATTTGCTGGAGTCAGCTGAAACGATGCAGAAATTAGTCTGTGACCTTTGACAACGTCAAAGGCATCTCTGTACAATATGCATCTTTGCAAATGTCATTGCTGGACGTAATTGTTTACGATTTTATATGCGCCGTGAAGCAGCACAAATGCACAGCAGCATCTCTCTTTGCAGTAGATAATGGGGAGGACTCATGCGAATTCATTGACTTTCTAGCCAGATAAACGTTTTGGGTCACATGTCCCACTGCTGATGCGCAAGGTTATCAATCAAATTTGCACATTTCGTGCAAGTAACAATCAAATTATAACGTTGGACAAAATTGGTCGCCTCATTTGCTCAGCAGCTTTCAAAGATATCCTGATGAAACAGCGTGTCGTTGGTGCAAGTTGTCAGCAGCAGTATATTGTGATTTGGTCTTGCCAAGTCAAGCAAAACTAATGTCCATATTTTTGTCGAACAGATTAATAAACACTGCAGCGTTACTCACGTTGGCCTTAAACGTGGTGGATGGTACTGGAAAACCTGCCTGCGATATACTTGAAATTGCTGTGGACGGTATCTATCTTGACCGTGGTAAACCACCAAGGCTAGGAAGAAGCTTTTTACCTCAATCATCTCGAATGGATTGGTTAATTGTTTGCAATAAACCTGGGAAATACTACGTGAGTTTAGAAATAGGATTCGGTTTTCTCAAACACTTGTGTTTGCACCAAAATAGTGTTAATTCGTTTTCACGATCGACTATTGTTAAATTGTTCTGGGAAATGCGATTGTGCGTGAAACACTACCTTTTCATCAATGTCATGACTGCTTAGTGCGAATCAAATCTGCAAAAATTCGTGTTTAGCCTGTGCATTGGTCTTGGGTGGGGGTGAAAATGGCTGTTGTCTTTCATTTTATTTGAAACATAATTGTTTGTCGCAAACGCGTTGCTCAATATAAAAGCAAACAGACTTCACTTCATTGCAGAAAAGATTTTGGTAGTGACAAGGATTTTTCAAGAGGAAAATCCAGTTCTGCTGGTTAGATCTTGTTCACCTTGCAGATCAAGAGGACATGTTACCTCGTACAGTGAATACTGTGAAATATTTGTCCTCTTAGGTTTCTATTTTACTTCGGTTTTAGTAATGAATGCACCATTTAAATGTAATGAAAGTCTCGACAAACACAAGCACTGCACAGCTGCAAGATGAACAATTAAAAGTACAAAATAGCATATAAGAAGTAGTTTTTATTCCAAATTCCGCAGTTGTGCGTTTTCTTACGTTTTGTTCTTCTTCTTGTTTGATCTATTTGACTAATCGTTGATTTGCTTTTGAATTTGGTGATAATTTAGTTATTTGCGGTGGATCAGATGAAATATGGTTTTCACAGCAGGGTTTTTTTGTTTTATGTCGATTCTACACCACATCGGTGCTTCTTTGCGATCAGCAAATTAGTTGCTGACCGTAAACGTAGCAGGAACAATGTTTTAACAATGTGTTTTCACTTCCTCGACCTGTACTAGCGGTTTCAACTAATTTTCCTTCCGGTAGCGTAAACACCACTAATTTATCATATTGATCATTCATCATGGCGCTGGTTTCCAACATCGCCTAATTGTTTGTCAAAAAACTAACGCAGACTCATTTTCACAGAAACATTCATACGATTTCCTTTTCCTGCAGAACATCTGGCAAAACGCATTGCTGTCCCCGCCCGCAGAAACTGATATACTGTCACAGACTATTTCAGCCATAACTCGCCAGGCCAGAGAGCGTGAGAGGTCTTAAGATCATCAATGGTTCGGGAATTCAAGCATAGATTTAAAAGAAATTTGTTGATTTGGGTTAGAGCAGTAGTTCCCAACCTTTTTCCTATCGCGACCCATTCGAAAATATGACATAAACTCGCGACCCCCTTCAAAAATATGACATAGTCGCTCAGCCCTAGCCATTAACTGCAACTTTAATGGGGTTCAAATAACAACCGACAAGATACAAAGCACATAATTTTGCATGCTGCGTTCACTGTATTTACATTCATATGCATTACAATTAGCACCCATGCTAATCAGTGGGACGGCTGAGCTAGCTTGCAGCTATGCAACTAGTCTTGAAATTCTTGGGGGGGGTGAGAGAACTAATCTCATGTTATTCTCAACGTCTAGTCTATTCTTTGACTTTTGTTTTGCTGTCATGTCAAATGTGAACAGGGGTTGAAATCCAGCCTCACAGACAGGGGCCTGAGGCAAAATCTTAGAAAGGTTCCCCAAAACAGTTGTTGAGGAGCCTTCTTTGGCTCATTTGCAACTAAATGTTGTTTCATTTTGAAAAACCTATGAATTGCTTCAGATCTTATTAAAATGTGCCTTTAGAGTGGTTCATATTTTTTTTAACAGAACAATGCAAAAACCTGTTTTTTCGCTGAGACTTTTCAGTTGTTTGTCTTGCAATAGTAGTAAAACTTGTTGACACAGTATTCACCACCCTGCCTTTTTGGACATTATCACCGACTTGACTTAATCTGTTTGGGTTTTTTCAAAATAAATTCGGTCGATGACCGGAAAAAGCCAGGCAAAAACTAAGTGCGAAACTCTCAAAGGGTACCCGGGTAATCTCTGAAAAAATGGGGACGCGCAGTGACTGTTTCTCGTTCACTTTCCCTAATATCCAACCCTGCATGCTCAGAGACGTAGGTGGAAACGAATGGAAGCAGACAATAAAAAGGGAGCATAGTTGGTGTGGGCATGATTGCTGCATAACGCACCAGGACAGCGTCAGGGATTTTCCAGAGAACAAGTCACGTGTTTAGGAAAAATTTCGCTGTTGCAAATACACTCAGTCATGAATAACATAACTATTTCATTCAAATGGTGAATACAAGATTGTTGCGACGAGTTTCCATTGCAGGATATGCAAGAGCATTACTTTCGTTAGGATTCAACCATTTGTTTGAACCGCAAATTGCACTATGTTGAAAACTTACTTTGAACTTTTATGCACATCCTTATCACTTGTTGGCCTACTGGCAAGAAGCCACCATCTGTCAACTATACGCTACTTTGTACTGGAATCACGACCTTGAACCACAAGGAATAAAAAAATAATGAATGTACAAGGTTATGGAACTGCAATGATAAAAATCTCGGTTGAGCTTAGTTGAAATTTCAACTGGAAAGTATTCACAGCAGAACAAATGTTTACGAGGCTGACATAAATTCAGCATCACTTGATTTGTCTAGTGCTGCTGTCTTTCTACAACAGATTCCTGTGAGGATTTACATTTTTTGTCCGCTTCTGCAGGAGTTTGAGAATTCTTGCCCGCTGCCGCCCCGTAGACTTCTAACACACACCAGGGTCGTCTCCAGCGGGGAGGCGGCCCCGCCCCCGCCCCACCACCCTTTAAAATATGTGTCCTCTATTTCATGTTTGGCCCCCAGTTTCTGCGTACATCCAATATTGTATTTAAAAAATGTGGCCCACCTTGTGGTTTTGGCCGCCCTGCTGCGAAATCCTGGCAACTGTCTTGACCCCCACCCGCGCCCCTCCCGCACTTTTTCTGTCTCAAACCCGCACCTGTCAGAAAACTACTAAAATCTCATATCGGCTGAAGACAAGTCCAACAAGCAGCAAAATCAAGCTTCCCATACTTTTAATTGGCAACAAAACCAAAACTTTTCCACACATCTGATCTACGCAGTCAACAGATTTGAGGTGATAAAAACCACGTTTCAGTTGGGTTGTCACCAGCTGTGCGTTCAATGCTGTCTTGTTCATTTAAAAAGGCTTCTATAGACTGAATTATTCCTCACCAAGTACGACGGAACCAATGGAAATAGAGATGGACCCTTGCCCACCACATGTCAAGAGTTTGAGCTAATGTTTCGCAACAGTGGGTTGTTGCATCATAAAAATTACTGTAGGCGTACTATCCTAAGCGCAATGCTGGCAAACAACTTTAGTACACCCACGTGTTTTGCTATTTTTGAGCTAGTTAAGTTCATGTGCTTTGACTCAACACTCAGTTGGCGCGCAAAAAATTTCTCATCCCGCGCCCGCCCCGCAAATGCGGGTACCTGCAACTTGCGCAGGTTAACCCAGCCCGCGTAGAACTTTATTCTGCGATCAGGTTGATTAAAACTGTATAGAGAAATCATATAGGAATTACAATGGTAATAATGTGAACCTCACAAAGATATGTCCGCGTTTCGGTTTTGATAATGTAGCGAAAAATGTTGATATACGAAGATCTAAATATTCGAGACTTCAGCAAACTACTGAGGCAGCTGTTCGCGTCCCACAGCCACTCCTCCGCGACCCACCGGTTGGGAACCATTAGGTTAGAGGATTTCTTTGGGTGTCATAATTGTCATAATGTCATAATTAGGGTGTCAAAATAGGTGTCATAATGTCATAATTAGGGAATGTTTTCCCCCTTTTGGCCACGCTTACCTGGCCCTAGGCGCCAATGCAACGAGCCATATTTTGGCTTAAGCATTTGTGGAAACAAGGCATTCACTCGAATTTTTGGAGCGCTTGATGGAGCCATTGTCAAAAGTTATGCCAAAAATCTCCTAATATTTCAAGATCTCCCTAATTGATTAGCGGGTATTTTCTTGAATAATTTGCGTATTTGGCCATAAATTTGGAACCAGAAATTCAAGACCGTCCATCAATCCCTCTGAACTCTCTCATTATAGCTTAAATTCCAATAAAATTTTAGCCACGAGGATGGTTTGATTTGCTCAACTCCCTGAGGATGACCACGTCTTCCAAATGTAAACGAAATATGAATAAGAAATGCTTTTATCATGTAAACATAAAGAAAAATCTCCACATCCAAAACATCCAAAGGGTACATATTTTTTAAATTTTCAACTACAAGACTTCATGAGTCTTTGGAGGATCTTAACAGCTCTCTAGCTCAATCTGCTGGCGAGTTATGGCCATGAGTATAACATACCTAAAGTTAGCGTTTGTGGGAGCAAATGTTTTACCAATTTTTGTTTTTTAAACGATACTTTTCGCTCCAGGTATGCTAAAAAAACTATTAAGGATTCTAAAGACTCGAATGATAGCTTAGAGCCTGAAATGGCTCGTTGGGTTGGCGTCCAGGGCCAGGTAACATCAGCAAAAACCACGCAAAAACATCCCCACTTATGACGTCACCCACAGAGCATCCCAAACACAGACTGAAAAATTGTTTTTTCAATCGGAACTTGAAGACTTGCCGAATCCATAAATAGTTTTAAGACCTCTCTAGCTCTATCGCATTACGAGTTGTGCTTGAAATATTCTCTTATACATCGGTCTCTGAGGTCCTTGACGGGTACTGCTGCAAGTTGAACGAAGTTTGGAGATTTATTCGACTTTTCACAAGTGAATATTTTGTTGTGTAAGCAAGGTAGTGGGGCCACTAGCCAACAGTCAGAAAAAACTTTGGGCGACTACCCAACAGTTAGAAAATATGTTGAGAAATGATAGTGAATTCCGTTGTGGTGGATGGTTATACTAACTAAAAAAACGAAAGTACCTCAACAAAAGCAAAAATTCATGATCCTGCTGAAACCCAAAAGACGACTAAATCTGAAAGTGTCCCCAGACGATTGGGCCCAGTTTTTACATTTAGCTTCCCAGAGCGGGCGGCCGCCCCCTGCCCCCCGTCAGTGACGCCACTGTGTGTCACTTACATATGTTCAGGCTTGGGATGTTAGCTGCGTTGTGTTTGCAGATTTACAAAAAGTGTTCTTTCATGTATGAAGTATCCATGTGGGACACACGAGCGGTGATGCAGGACGCGGGGGTGCAAGCGCACTCACAAAAGTTTGGATTTGTCCAAAATCTGGGAAAAAACATTGAAAATATATTCAAAACTCCAGAAAATCAAGTCAAAAATTTCGCCCAGGGTTGTTTGACTTCAAAAATGGCAAGCAACGTTTGCAGAATATCACAAGAAGATCTTTTTGGGAGGTCACGCCAAATAAATTATTCATAATCTTTGTTGGAAAAATTTTCAGGCACAAATCGGCCAAAAATCTTATCGGGGAAATTTGTGAAAATTTGAAAAAAAATGTATAACGCCATCAAAAATTCGCGTGCTCCTACACATTTGCACTCGCGATTCTCCATTGATCATTTCAGAAACTTCCTGCATTTTGCCTACATATCACATTGAATTCGTCCGCAGCTTCAATCTTCGAGCACAGGAATTGACGCATGGTCAACAGGAAACGAAATGCCGCACAACCAAACCTTACTCACCTTGAAAGTGATCGGTCGACGACGCTATACAAAGCTCCGAACTCGGCTCCCGGCCAGGCCACCATTTGTCGGGAACTTCCTGCATAAGAAATATGAGGATATACAAAGAAGATTTGTGTTTGAAGCAGATCCGAATTTTAGTACAAACAGGGATAAGTTCAGTAATGGAACCTATTACCGGTACTAGCTGCTCGACAACACTTGTATCGTTGATGCAAGCATAACAGTGTTTTCTAACGATGTGTGCATCAGTAATTTGAACACATTGTGCAGAGACGAAGGCTATATTAACAAAATTAAGATTTATTACATTGCAAGCGACTGCTTCAGTATGAGCAGCCCTCTAATGCTAGTTCCACAAAACACAAAAAAACTTTTGCGTATGGAGAATTGCAGTCTTTCCCAAAACGAAGTGAGAAAATTTATGATTTTTCAAATGCTAGGCAGTTTTGTACAACCACAATTTTTTGTTTGTAAATGCACGTTAATCACAGGTAAATATTATTTTGCAAAGTATTTTTCCGTGATCTTAGGATAGAGTTGTGAGATTATTTCTGAGTCCATTTGGTATTGAACAACAAAATCAAAAACTTTGTGTTTGACAATTCGACAGGTGTTCGTGTAATAATATCATTAATAATCATTACAGCGCATCTTTTTTTCCTAAGCATTATTGCTTAATTCACCGTCGTGTACGGCATTAGGTAATTCTTTTTCGTTTGGTATATTTGCATCAGGCACCCTTTCCAATCAACCACACTATTCGGTAAATCTAAATCTCAATTTTTTGTCACAGACGCATTCTTGCTATGGAAAGGTTTAGTAGCTGTCCCATCCGAAGGGACGTCCAAATTCCCCTATGATTTTTAACAGTGGTTAAAGTTGATGGCTGTGGAAACATTTCATATTTTGACAATCTTCCAATTGGTTTTGAAGCTCCCAAAACCGACCTCCAAACACAATTTAATCTACCAGAGATTTGACCTCCATGTGGCTGACAAAAAAATGGTTTGCCTCTAACGAGCAATTCGCTAAATGTTATCTTCATGACATTGAAGGCCATATATTTCTAGTTCCTGTCTGTAGGAGATACGTGTTCAAAGTATTTACATTTTTCTGAAATTTACCACATTAATCTACCAGCTCAAATCATTTTCAAGTTCTGGTAATCAACTGCACATGAACTCAGAAACAAATTTGAATTTGACAGAAGGTTTAATTTAGGAGAGAAACTGAAAAAGATTTGGTCTGTGCAGGTATCTTGTTTAAAAAAATAACATGTCACTAATTTGCGCATGTGAGGCATGATTTGAATGCGGAATTTATCCTTGCGTTTTGCGTCAACGTTTGTTTCTCTTTATTCGAACTATGTGAGCTTTACGTTTACTACCAAGAAATGGCAAACATTTCAAAATGAAGCAGCAAATACATCATAAATACATTCTTGTTTTTAAACACAAAATGCAATACATGGTTGTCTGAAATTTCGAAGGACGCCAAGAATAATAGGAAATTATTTATAAAGTCTACCTTGAAATTTTAGATTCAACGTTGAAGTGAATACTCTTCAGGAATGGTATCTGATCAACACCAGTCCTGATCAAGCCCACCCGCTGCACATTCACGTCAACCACTTCCAGGTTTGTAGACAAAGTATTTGTTGAAGAAGAACGATAAATGATCATAAAGTGTCTGAAACTGAAAGCTGTAAAGTGGTGCCCATATTGAAATTGCTTTTCGTTAATCTCGATTGGAACAAAAGTTTTAAATTGATTATTAAACTTGAAAAACAGTCACAAATCTTACATATGGTTTGAATTTTTTTGGCTCCTATCTGTTCCCTCTTTCCTGTTTGAATTACGAATCTGGGAAAGGATTAAAACGTAGTTCGGAAATGTTTGACGAAATGCCATAAAAACCCAACCTGAAAATCTCATGTTGTTTTACAGCACAACTCAAAGCGTCCACGCGATTAGTGTCAACCGATTTTTGGAAAAGTTCCTTTGACCATTTTTTTCTCTAAGGTTGTACGATCGATCCCAAACATTGTTTCAGAAATGTGCATCACCCGAATGTTGGCAAACGTTTCATAAATATGATTTCCAAGTTTCACCCAAGTACACAAAATGAAAACATTCAATTGAGCACTTTTTCGCACATATCAATTTTGACTGAATCAGTTTCATTTTGAAACCAAATGTGTGAACGTAATGGAACAACACTGCAATATAAGTTACGCAATACGAGCATACAAAGAATAAAAGAAAACAATAGTACAAAATCACTCATTAACAGGACATTGTGCAAATAATTATGTTCACGTTCTGAGATGAAGATCACAAATGCTATCGTTTTTTCAAACATGGCCTGAAAAAAGTTGGTTGGGTTGTGGGGAAACCAATACCACTTCAAACTTGATGCCTCTACACACCAGTTTAAAATATGGATAGTACACAGTATTTCAAGACAACGCAAGCAGCGGTATCTTTACCACTTCCACAAATCTTTCCAGTTGCGTGGTTCATTAGGCTTAGACGTACTATAGAAGAAACAACTGATATATAACAAAATCACCTTTAAGCTTAACGTGAAACACTCTTGCACATATTTGAAAAAGAACAGAAATTGCACTTTCCGATTATAATCCGTGAGCTTGTTTCATTTCGTGTGTTGAAGGTTATCAGCTACAACAAATACACCGGACCATATGCAAATATTGGGAATCCACAGTTTCGTGCCATGAAGTTCTGGAATCAGAAAAATGAGACGTGTAGGTTTCAGTACACTGGCTACGGTAAGCTATCAGGAAAAAAAGTTCAAGTGACATCTGCTCCCAAATTTAACTTCAAAGACAAAAATATTGGTCCATGTCGTAGTATTGTTTGTTGGTATGTTGCATTTTGAAATCCAAATACTGCTGTTTTTTGTCAAACCATAAAAAACTGCTGAAACTACAGTACAACATAATGATAAGTTAGTATTTTTTCGTGTTTTTGTCCATAGATCCAACTGCTAACGTTCCACAGCCCGCTAACTGGGACAGATTCCTCGGACACGACAAGCGCTGGAAGGAGGGAGGTCCGGGAACAATTGGTTACTCGGAAGCCGGAGTCTTTCGTGACGTTCTTTTAGTTCCTCCCTTGTCAAACATAACGGTAAGCAGGAATTTTATACCCAAACATGCACTTGAAGTTGATACAAACAGCATGTCATTCTATATCTCTTTGCTAGGAACTGTTTTGACGAATGAACAGGATGAATGAATAGTGGCGGCGATACTAGTTGAAATTCGGCAACGATATTTAGCTCAGTATGCGATCATGAACTGTGTGTTAAAATCGATTGTTGAAATATTTTGCGTTCTTGTTATATTGGTGTCTTTCCTTTCATCAGGTATTGCAATTCACAGACTCTTTCACTGGATGCTCATAACCTTTTCAAAACCTTGATAACTCCATACTTGTCACATCGCCAACTTTAAGGGGAAATTGTAAATTTCCAACAGCTTGCAAAACCCACATTGGTGTCTAACAAAATGATCTGTCTAAAGATGTATAATATTAATGCTTGGAGTACATGTCACGGAATATATTCGTTTTGTTACACAAGATTAGCTGTATCACAACGATAAAAGTGCAAAAATTTGTTTCAGGAAGCTTACTAATCTCACATAAGTAGTTCCCTTCGTTTTTTATTTGCCAGCTTGATTTGCTTTGATATTTTGTTTAAGATTTTGAAACCCTTGTTGGTTTCAGAAGATTCTTAACTGTCTACCGCACCGACCCGATACCATGCGGACATTAATTTCTCATATACCAGAGTAGACTGGATCGCATGCAATGCGACGAATTTGTTTTAAGGCAATTGGCGGCAGGACAAGACCTGATTGATGCCTCTTGTCTGATAAAGTTAGTGGGCATAAAATAAAAGGGAGGAGTCGAATAAAAAAAATAAACGGTTGCAAACCAAGAATCAAGTAAAATGGCAGCAAACGAACAATAAAGCAACCAGTCACGAGGCGGTGAGGTAAGCAGTATTGCAGGATGCACGAGAAGGTGGAGGAGTCATCAACGCCTACTGTTCTTCGATGGAGCAAGAACAAATTGCACTGCAATAGAAGGTGTTCGAGCGTTTCTGTATACCGACAGCTACTGTACCCATAATGATGTCCGTAGTAATGTTTAAAGGGCTGTGACCAAGGCAAAACATACCGCACAGTCTAATGAGGTAGCTGATGAATTGACCCATGTAACTACCAAATATTGCGTTTCTTGCCATGGTTTAAGAGGGTGATGCAGTTTTGAAGATGCTGCAAAACTAGGAGATCATTTGATGGAATCTGCTAGGGAGTTCCAGAGGACGAGAGTTTAGGAAAAATGAATTATGTACTGTACTAACGAACGTTTGGAAAGGGGAAGCTGAAAATAAGTGGCATGACGAAATGGTGAGGATTTTCCTAGGTCAGGGGAAGAAACGAATGCAGGACAGGAGAGTCGAGACCAGTTTTTATTTTATAAAAGAATATATGAACATCTGGTGTTCTCTCTTGTTGAATTAGGGGAAGGAAGTTGAAATCGGAAAGGAGAGTGGCGTTACGTGTTGCACGAAATCAACCTTACAGCAGTATTTTGTCCGCCATTGTGTGTGTGTGCGCAAGGAGCAAGCTATCCGAAGTTGAGCAGTTGGAGAAAATCATAGTCTAAGATGGGGAGAACACATAAAACCTTAATCTGTGGAGGACCTTGGTTGGAACAAGGTGGAAAGCTGTTTGATGGCGGTTAAGTCTAGGTGTGCTCTTTTGTTTAGTCAACAAGATGTGATGATGCCGTCATAAGTTTGAATGAAATATAAGCCCTAATATTAGTATGAATCAGTTTCACTGAGGTAAATTTAGTTACATGTAAAAGACATATGAGAGAAATGAAGTTTGGAAATGGTAAAACTTTGGTCTCTACTGGATTAAAATTTACATTTCATAGATTTGACCAGTTGGACAAGGTGTGCAAGTCAAGATTTAAAACCTGATGGAGATGAAATGGACACTGAAAAGAGAATAATAAGGCTGTGTCGTCTGCCAACAATGACAAGGGGGATTCATTGGATTCAGCTATGTCGTTGACAAATATTAGAAATAACGAGGGTCTGACGACAGAGCCCTGTGGTTCTACGCAATTTGCATTACACGTGTTTGAATAACCGTCATTGTCATTATTTCGGTCATAACACAGAGACAGGATGACAGCAGGACAATGGTTTATTGTGTCATAAGACTCAATCAACAAGCAGAAGCACAACAAGAAGCCTTTGAACTAAACAAACCAACCAATAGGGAACATTGGAGCAAATGAAAGTGCAGTTGCGCAATAGTTGGTCTCAGTGCAAACAAAGAGTGGTGCTGTGTCATATAGGATTGGTGAGGGACCACGGCCGTCGTCGAGTCAACAGATAAAAGTACAGATGTGATGAAAGCGCACGCCTATGTACACAAATGAGTGGATCAAATTTAATTGAGAGAATGTGGTAAAAATCCAATATACTAAAACAAAATTCAAAACAAAAAGAAGAAACAAAACTAATTAATTGAGGTGCAGAAGAAAACGAACTAAAACAGAAAAAATCTATGGAGTGTGCTTTCATGCTGAAAAGAATGGAAGGTGCACAGTCAAGAAAAATGGGAGAAGTAGATATGCGCACAAAATACGCAGAATTACAAAATACTAGAATTTGCAGAATTTTGTTCTGGATAAGTGAAATGTTGCAAAAGTTCATAATTGTGTACCTTTTGCATGTACGAGATGTTGTTTCTTCAGTTTCCATTTGAAGGTAAACGCGGTTGAAAACTTAATATCATTTGGTATTGAAGATGACATTTTTGGGCCAACAAAGGTACGGGTACATTTTCCTAAGGACGAGTTACCTCTAGGTAAAAAAAGGCTTTTAGGGGTTGTTCGTCTGGTGGTGTGAGAATGAATTGGGCTGATTGGAATGAAATACTCATAAAAATTGTTTGGAAGCAGTTTGTTGTGATAAGAGTGCATGGATTTCCCTTTGATAAAGTATAAAGTTTTGGAAGGCTTAAAATGCTTAAGTGCTGGAAAGGTTCTCCTAGAGATTTCGTGTTGGTTGGTTTTATTATTTGTATAGCTTTATTTTGGAGCTTAATAAGAGGCTGAATGGTTGCATTTGAAGCACGTCCCCAATTGAGGATTGAGTAACTAAGGTAGGGGTGGATTAGTGAGGTAGGCAATAGAAAACGTTCAGTACAGACTGTGTTGCACAATATTTAAGTTTGGTTAGAACTTCACAAGCTCTTGATAGTTGATTTTTCACCTTTTGTACATGAGGATTCCAGCCTAACTTATCGCGAAGAAGGACAACTTCGTATTTCAGGTTATCTTCAGGGGAAATGCTGTGGTTATTTATAACAACTTTAAATGAAGTAGGATTGTGTTTATTAGAATATAGTAGGTTCAAATCAGTTTTGTTGTTGTTAAGAGAAAGTTTGTTGACTCTCAGGCAGTGGTCAATTGTACATAGTTCAAGGTTAACAGTTGTCTGAAGAACATTAAAACAGGAGTTTGACATATGATGATTAATATCATCAGCAAATAAAGCAGTATGAAAAAAGAAGCTTTTGCGAAATCATTAATGTAGATAAGGAAAAACAAAGGCTGAATAACACTACCTTGAGGAACTCCGCAAGGTATCCTTTTGAATGAAAATTTAAATGCTCCTATTATAGTGCACTGCATTCTATTATGCAACACATTTCAGAATAGTTTATGCGAAACACCTCTTATACCATAGCCATAAAGTTTATCAAGGAAAATTTCATGGTCGCAGCAGTCAATTGCTTTTGAAAAGTGTAGAAATAAGGAACATGCAATTAATTTATCATGAAAATGTCTGAGCGGTTCATCATAAATAGTTGTAATGGCTAGTTCCGATAAGTTATTTTCTCTAAAACAGTATTGGCTTTTATCAATTAGATTGCGTTCTGTCAAATAAGAATGTACTCTGCGATAAAGAGCTTTTTCAAATAAAACAGAGATTGGTCTACTGTATATTCAGATGAGGACCTTGGGCTATGGACTTTGGGAATTGGAGTGATGCAATTTCACAGGTGGGCAATTTTCCAGGAGACCTGGAATTCACCAATAGTCATGCATTTAGTGAAGAAGTTGGACAACCATTCCGACACAATCCAACTAGTTATTTTCACAAATTTGCATTGGAAGTCATTGGGAGAACTATCAGATTTTGCTTTAAGGTTTTTAACAAGAGTTTGGATTTCGTATGCATCAGTAGGAGCTAGAAATAAGGAGTTCTTGGTGAATCGTCGAAGGGGTGAATCGCCACTATTAGATATTACGTCTGGCATATTTGTTCAAAACCAATCTAAGATATTCCCTTGACAGGCAGTCTCGCATATAAAATGATGTAGTCCAAACGAAGATAGGACGCGACATACGCACGATTGTTGGTGCAGATGTCTCTACGGTGACCAGTCGAAATCACCGACTACTAGTGATAAGTCGGTATTCGATAAGGCTGTTGAAGCAGATCAAAATGAATCACAATAATCTTGTTTAATCTAGGTACCAAGCCCAAGTTGCTGGTAGGATACCGCTTGGGGAATAGAGATGTTTTTGTACTTCAACATTCGAGTCAGAGAATTTCACTGCCGGCACATTCTAATTCAAGTCTACGCTGACAAACATACTGCACTTGACTGCATGGCGATTCCGGTCAAGACGGAAAGGAGAGCAAAAACCGGGAAGACATAAGAGGTTATTTAATACAGAAGATTCTATAAATCTAGAAATCTAGCAGTCAATTCCGCGAGCTTCAGTGACGAGTTATAAGAGAAAAGATTGCGACCATTCAAATGTGAGATTGGTAGACACATAAATATTACTTAGGACAAACTCACCGTCAGCAAAGGGTCTGTAGTCTGTGTCGATAATTTTCCGCAGGATTCGCTTTCCTTGTTTGTAGAGTTCGTTTGCAATATTGAGGAGAGTGCTTCGTTGAGTTTGCATTGCCAATGGAAGGTGCTTTGTTATGCAACATTCAAACTATCCAGCTTGGGAAGCAAGGTTGAGGATGGAGTTCCGGTCGTTCATGTTTAGGAATTTTGCAACAATAGGTGGTACAGTAGCAGAAGTGGAGGAAGTGATAGGAGAGGGTTTCCATGGAAAGGATGAACGTTCCAGAATAAGATTCGGTCAAGGTTTCACACAGAAAAGTGCAATTTTTCGGAAATAAATGTACGAATTATCTTTTCAGTAGTCTCAGAAGTTTCACTTTATTCATTCATGGGAACGAAATGGAACAGGATGTTAAATTCATTTGAACGAGGTGCGTGCGCATGACTGCGGCTTGGCGGTTCTCGGTTCCTTGTAGTTGGAGTTCATTTTGACAAAGAACATGTTGAATACTCATGTTGCTAGTTGATTGTTCTGCTTGATTGATCCTTCTCATGGTTCATCGTTAGGTTTTCGCCTCATTGAAGACAATTGTCGAGATCTGGCCAAGCCCGGAACCAGCCATTGATATTTGGCGGGGCGAAAAGTTTTCTGGGACGGACCCAAATTTTTTAAACTATGTCCAATTGTTTTCAACTCTGTCCAACACATTTTTTCAGGGGTTGAAATATGTTAAGGGCGGTTTCGCCCACACTACGTTGCCTAGTCACGGGCTTGGACCTGGGGACCAAATATTGCAAACACAAATTAAAGAAAAATTTTGATCTCCTGTCCATCTTACAGACTCAATGTTATTGATTTTAGTAGATTTTGTGTGCAATACTGAACACTATCCAAGGTAATGAGGTGCGCATATCCACCCAACGTTCGGTAAAAATGTTGATGAAATTTGCAAAAAAAATCGCGTTCCATCTTCACTCACAAAATATTTGAAAACATTTTTGTTGAAGTGCTTATAACGGAAATAACAGAAACATTTTTGAAGTTATTGAAATTGCAATGAGTTTGAAAACGTTTATAAACCAAAAATGCAGACAAGGACATCACCTTGCAATGCAACTACAATCTGTTTTGCATGGAATGTGTTTGCTTTTTAACCGACATTTGTCATTTGAAACGTTGCAGCCATGATTGTGAGGGTGTGAACACCTCTGTAACGCAATCAAGGGAGGAGCTATGGCGTTGGTAACGCAACCGAACATTGATGGTTTTAGGCCAAATGCGAGGTGCGAATATACCGTACACCGGTTGTCGAGGTATTAATCATTTTCAGTGATTATGATTCTCTGGCACGTCAATGCAACTGACTGCAGTCTGACCTCTGCAAATAGCATATATGGTTGTTTTAAATGTACTGTGAATTAATTCAGGAAATTTCATCTACAGATTCGTTTCGTGACTGACGAATTCATCTGTCCGGTAATCATGCACTGCCATATTTTAAATCACGAAGATCTAGGAATGATGATGGTTGTTAACATCGTTCCACCAGGTTCGTTACTTGGTATACGTGCATCAACTGTGAGCGCAAACCAGGACTAAATCGGGAAGTTTTCCTACTTTTCCAAACCAAGCATTTTCTGTCATGATCTTTAGCACAGGCGCTGTCTTTTATCGAAAAGTTCAGCGTTGACTCTGGCCATGATTCGGGTCCAAATCATTGATTGGCGCGGCCACAGCGACCTTAGGGCCTCAAATCATGTTGATTTAAGTGATACTGCGTCAATAAAATATAAACGTGACCAACGAATGAGGCATAGAACCGGAGGTGAAAGACACTTGTTTCACAGATAAAATTATACAGTTTATGTTATTTCGAAATGGGCTAAACAAGTAGTTATTTGTACATCATTCACAAGAATGAAATAACACATTTTCTACATAACTGTCCAACCTCATTATGGCATCATAATAAGGTTGGAAAGCAATTTCCATATCATTGCCATATTAGTGCAGTTATAATCGAATGCACTAGCATATTTCAGGATTGCGATTTTTTGTGCAGTAGCCTAACGTGTTAATCTTCTGTCATTGTTGTCCAGTGCCAGAAAAATAACTCAATTTGAGAAAAGACCTGAAATGTTTTTCAACTTCATTAAACACTTTTTGCAATCATGTTTGTTTTGTCATTAGCATAGATATAACCGAAAACCATCAGCATTGATATAAATGACTACCAACGACCAAGGTAAACCTTGTTTCAATCGCGCTTGTTTTGTCCTATACGCTTTTTGCTAATGTTTTTTGATGGTTGAAGCAGCTATTGTTTCAATGTGTCTTGCTTGAAACTAAGTTGTTTACGTCCTTGAAATTCAAACTGTATGAATTAATGGGTTTCAGGTATATATCAAATGAGTGCAAATAAAGGTTTGTACAACTGCACTCTACTGAATGAATCAAATTCTTGCTTGCAGGTACAAATTTGTCAATCGGTGCTACAGTACCGTCGGGTAATGCGTATCCCGGATCCTGCGATACATACAAACCATATCCTTTCAACATTGAATGAAAATCCTCCTCAAACTCCGTGGTCTTTGTGTGTGTTTAAAGGTAAACAAAATAAATACTGTTTGTAAAAGAGGAATAAAAAGAGAAATAAGTCTGGTAGAAATCTTATGATATTTTACATTCGAAGGTGTATGTCTGCACCCAACTACTAGTGCTTCGAACACCACTTAAGGTTACATAGGTTTATCACGTCGCAACTGCCTTTCGCCAGTGTGAATCACGTCATCTTTCATGTTAATCGCTTCCAATTCATCATTAAATAATCATACTTTTCTGCAAGACGTAAATTGGAATTACTTAATTTTTCTTCTCATCGACGAGACCAAATAACAACTATCTAGATTGCAGAGCAATTCTGTGAGAACCCTTGAATATGGCAAAACTAAAACAACTGTTCACTATTCCAAGCACAAAAGTTTTGAAATACCAAACTTATTTAAATTGTCGGTTGCCAAATTCATGTACTCCTTTTGTGGTGGTGGATTTCATACTCACATTGACGACTACATTGCTGAGATTGCATCAGCCCAAAAATATTAAATAAGACGTGCTTCTTTGCAAACGTATTATTCACCTAGAGTGAAAACGTCTGTGGGTCAGGTTTCTATAAAATATAGTGGTCCGAACATTTGGTCTAATATACCAGAAAATTTAAAATTTAATCGCCTGATTCATTTGGAAAGGAATATAAAAACATCTTACAATGGTGCCAGAATTTCTGTTGATCCTCGTTGTACATGCTTGTCACATTCTGCTATATTGTTTTTTATGCCACTATTTTTGCTTTCTATCTCCCACTACACTTTCTCATCCCACACAATATGCGTAGGCATGCTTTCACCTCACCGTTCTTTGTTTGCTGTTTTTTTTTAATTATTTTACATGACCTTGATTTGATGATTTTATCACCTATTCACTGCTTGATAAACGTCCGCAAATAAAATTTGGTTTGTCCTAGAAACAAGGCTGGCTGAGAACTTGACCCAGGTGGTCTTTGGCCAACCCTTCGTGATTCAGTACGTTAGGAGACGAATACAAAACAGTGACACATGAAATTCCTCACATATTTATACTTTCATACACATGAAAACAATGTGAGATCTTTGATGTTGTGGTATTCGTGTTATTTCCCGATTTGAGTCACAAAAATTCATGCATAAACCATACCCTACCATTATCAATCGTTTCTTTGAAATTTTAGATTTCAATCTCTTTTGCTTGTGGATGTGTTGATTGCCAAGTTGGTTTGGTTCAAATATGAAGAATACCAAGAGCGATAACGAAACAGAGACTTTTCATCGGATGTCCCGGATTTCAAAGAATCAAAAGAAAAGATCTTAATGATCACAAATCGTACATGTATCTTGTGATTGGAAGCATTTTCGTG
>Ga0210059_1001867_pt1 | contig 32301 bp, 20 predicted proteins | sample Ectturendosymbi2_FD_188042 | JGI IMG/M metagenome (GOLD analysis project Ga0210059, IMG submission 188042) | Ecteinascidia turbinata endosymbiont from Florida, USA - Sample 2 (SPAdes) (version 2) | ecosystem: Host-associated > Tunicates > Ascidians > Unclassified | place: Key West, Florida... | reverse complement strand
TGAAAATAAGCCTTTGTGACGCAAACACGAAAATTTGAATCTAACTCTCAACTAAGACAGGGTCTTAGCAGCGAATAACAATCACTAAAGTGCTCCCCAAAAACTTTTAGTCTCTGTCACATGGCTGGCAACAACACGTCAGTGAGTGCAAGGCATGATCCACGTTCCATCACTGCACAGTGCAAGCAGGAAGGACGGCCAACCAGTGTCTGATCGGCAGTTTCCTGGAATTTCTTGGGAAATCACAGGAGCCAGCACTTCATTAATCAGCCATGCGCCAGCAAAGTGCTAGAAGTAGGAAAGTACCATGGCGGGCGAGTTCGAGGAACTTACCGAGAATACGATCGCCAAGTCTTTCCTCTTTCTGTAAAAAATCCCCGAGGTGTCGAACTCTGGGTCGGCGTTGTTTTTGAAAGTCTTTGATCTGACCGTCTCGTTCTCGCACCCGATTATGACGTAGACATCCGTCACTGCACAATGAGTGGTTTAAATTAGTTAAGAATCGAAGTCGATCATCTGAAAAGTTTGGTGCAGTAGAATTCTCCAAGAACGACAGTTCGCCTGTAACGACGCTTTTCCGTCGGTCCAGAAATCCTGTCGTTAACACGCATTCGAGTCCGGTTAAACCAGGGCAACCTGCTGCCTTAACTAAAATTTACTTGGCCGTGCACATCACATGTAATTTAAATTGTATGTTATGGCGGCCGTGCATTAACAAATACTCATTGTCTATCGTATGAGAAAGGTGTCAAGTAGAAAGACTGTCAATTTCAGTGTGGGGGGAGCAGAACAGAATCAGTGCAAGGAATAAAATATCTTGAGCTTATGTGATTCATAATGAGAAAGTTTAATGCGGCAATAGCGAATTGGTTGAGTGCGCCTGGGCTATAACGACTTTGGATATATTGTCACGTCGCCTATAGCAGTGGTTCTCGCTGTGCTGGCACCCCACGAACAATTATTCGAGACTGTATAGGTCAGTGAAATCAATGGTATGTTCAATCTTAGTCCTTAATAAAAACCCCCTGGACCACTAGACCGCCGGAGGCCCATCTGGACCATGTTGAGAATCATTGGCCTATAACGGCACTTTTTGTCGGTTCCCCTGCAGAATATTTTGTTCGTTTACAACAAGAACAAGTTTTCGTTGCAGTTTGAAGTGTAAGCTCGGCTATGTGGAGACGCCGCAGAAATCTGTTATGACCGAATAAGCACAGTTAAGCCAAGCAGCCAATCGCTGAGCCGTGACAGGCGTGAATGGAACCAAGGATTGCGTCATCACCAGCAATGGAGGCAAATCGTTCCGAGTTTTGCTGCATTAGGGATTGTGGCCGCTGCAATCAATTTGATCGATGCTCTTGATGGAGCAAGGCGTAAATTGTCGAACTAAAGAAGCAGTATCCTCATTGTGGAGAAATATGACATCGTTGTTTCGCTCAAAGGCGAAAATGGTACAAATGGTAAAACTTGTTGCAAAAAATTCGATCTTTCAGGAACGACGTTGAATACAACTTTGAAATATAAAGACAAAATAATTTCTCACTTTTGCTTGTCAGAATATCGAGAAAACACGATACAGTATACAGCGGCAAACCTGATCAAAAGACACTTTTAACCCTTGCCAGGCTTTGGCATTGAACTAAAACGTTATTTTAGAAACGGTTCAATGTAGTTCGGTTATAATCACAGTCCGCCTATAGCAGTGATTCCCAAACTTTTTTGTCCGCGGAACACTACAAGGTTATTTGACGTGAACAAGGAACCCCCACCAGATCTGCCAAGTAAACACACACGCTTTTTTTCACCCATATTGCCGTTATTAAGGTTTCGTACTGTAAACAAAATTATGCACAACAAAAGCAACCATAAAGCAAGCCAGATCAAACGATATAGCGGCTGCCACACACTCGAAGGGTTAAAGGACATTTCAGCAGTTTTTGCTTAAAATTGGAAAGTACAGCTCGAGGAACCCTTTAGATTTGTCTACGGAACGCACTTTGGGAACCACTGGTTTATAAACAGCCTCAAAATAAAAAAAAAATGAACAGCCTCAAAATCAAGCTTTAAACTTTATACTAATCGGAAATTGAACTTCTGGTTAACAATTTAACGTACAATGTCAGAAATACATGTATCTGGAAAAAAACATGTAGATCAGGCTGTTGCAGTGATTGTCCAGACCATAATACAGTGGCGTAAATGGCGTAGGTCCGGCAGAAGTGTGAACGGACCCCCTGGCAAGATAAATTCAAAAAGGCGACCCCCATTAACCTCACATTTTGATGCTTAGTATCCCTTTGGTGTAGAGCACGTTTTTTTTGCGTTTTTCCGAGTATTTTCCGGCAATTGCGGTGTTTGGTACAGATATCCATATCCGGATTCACTACCATTTCTCAACTCTTTCTCTGAGTGTTGGCAAGTGGCCCCTCTACAGTAGCGAGTAGGACCCCTTCAGCGAAGTTTCCCCCCTGGCTCAAACCTTTATTTACGCCACTCACTACACATCAGTGAAACTGTTGATGTTTGATTCACTTTTTGACTACGCCCATCACTCCACCCTCCCAAATAACTGCAGGGCGTGACAATATAGAGAGGTATCATGAGATATAGGCAAGTGAAATCTAGCGCCGTTTCTACGTTCATTTAAAACTTGTTCACTCGCTGGCCGAGCACTTTTGAACATCGGTGAATGAACTAAATAACGTAAATGTTAATTATTCAAAAATTCACAAAGAACACCGCGGGCTGCACAAAATGCCCTCACGGGCGTGTTTTAGACCCTGGTCTATAATCAAATTTAACTAGATTTTAGGCTAAAATCATTGCCATTCAAACAAATACCTTTTCCATCGGGCTTTTTACAGTTAATTCCTCTCACAACTTTGGCTGATGTGGCAAGGACCGGATAACCGAGGCAGAATGCCCAGCATGTCTTTTCAGGATAGTCCATGCAGAGTTCACTGCAAGCAAAATGGCGTCGGTCGAGCATGTTGATAAATGTTGAACAAGTTTTATTGTTACGCAACGCTCTTGCGTCAGTGCGATTTATATTATATAATATAACTTTGCCGATTTGGCAAAGCTGTGAAGTGAAACCGTATCAAAAATCCCAAAGTTATCGTAAGTTATAATAAAACAAACGTAAACGAGTCCTTGTCGACCAACATGAGAGAAGGGTGTTCTCACTGTTGGAGATGATTGATTACGGCGCGCGCTCAACAAACAACGAACAGCACCTGCATTACACGCCGCTGCGCCGGAAAGTCGGCGAGGTACTAAGGTCATTTGTCACGAAGGCCTGGCAACAAATGCAGGAAGGAAGTGAGTTTTGGCGCAACCACTTCGCGGTCGAGAAGGCAGCGCCCAAATGCTGAGTAATCAGGTTCAGAAGTGTTCACATCGCAGTATCACATGCTGAGCGTTGAAACGCCTATGAAAGCGTCCAAGCAAAACTAACTTCGCAACTGCAGCTGATACGACGAAATTTTACAAGGCTTAGAAATGTAAAGCAGCTGACTGACCGTGCTAGTGTTGCTAATTTGCATTTAGCGCAAAATTTGCTAATGTGCATTTAGCGCAACGAGAACAGATGGAAATTTTGACGAAGACAACACTAGTTTTAAAGAAAAATGAAAAAAATATCTGGAGCACAGCTTCTCTGTGGAAAACTTCAATGACATGTCATGCCATGTTATGCGTCTGGCGTGGATGACACTGCGAGCAAATCTCCAACGCATCTTGCCTGAAGTTTATGTTCGCCTCCGAGTAAATTCTCACCAGAAAGTCTCCAGACAAGTTTTTGACTTCAGTTGTTGGAATGATAGCGTAGCGGCCCTGTGAAGTAAATGGAGTTCAGTTTTTTTGTTGCGGCAACAAAAATACCACAACACAAACATAAAATCCAACAAAACAAGCAGAAAATTCCACTTGACCCAAAATGAATATTTTTTCCTAATGTTCTTCTAAATTGCAAATTCCTACACTGCTCAAAACAGCTGAGTAAACATTATTTGTTAACACCCTTAAACAGAGACAACATTTGATAATAGAGGGTCACGACAAAAAGTTTCTTGATATTGAATGAAGGACTTTTTCGTAATAATGAGAATCAATTTTTCGATAATAATGAGAATGTTTTTCGATAACAATACACAATTTTTCTGCAATAGAACACAGTTTTTTTCAACATTACTTAGACACGGAGAAAAAGTAAAATGGTTAACAAAGAATGCAGCTGCACAACATATACCATCGAACACAGAAGAAAAATTTACTTTCTCCAGAGTAACTTTCGCAAAAACATTTCGGAGCTGTTGATATCCGTAATTGGTGCCTTCCTCCAGGAGCTTGTGCATGCGGTATATTCTGTTGGCTTCAATCTGACAAACGTGAAGAACGTTCAAACAAACATTAACAGACCCAGAACTAAGAAGATCTTATCACGACTAGCCACGAAGTACGAGGCAATCTATAAAGCATTTCAAAAGCTACAAGTAACAATTTGGACCAAAGGGCTCAATAAATGTATGTGATGGTCGAAGAACTTTCGTGATAGAGCGGTTTTCGATTTTTCGTGTTTTTGTTCGATTTTTTTCAATGTTCACAATCTTATCTCACAATACCTATTGTGAATCATAATAGGTTGACTTTTATGCAAACATTGTTGAGAAAGAAATTTGAGAAAACAAGAGATTCCTCATGAAGTTAAACTTTCGCTGGACAGCAACTTGAACTCATCATCATGTCACTGATTGATCGCTCAACGCCGCCGCAATCGCTGCTTGATTTGTGACGTATGAGATTCATTTGAGACGTACATCTTGTCACGAAAGGAAATCATCAACACCAAGCTCCGGTCGAACACAAATTGACGCGCAACATTAGTGATCTACAAGTCAGCGATACTTTCTGATGTCACAATCTGTAAGTTTGATATTTTGAAACATTATAAGAATTCTTGGTTTTGGTCGACGATTGGTTATGTTGGTTACTTGCAGCTGGGGTTGGTGTCATGGCGACTTATGCCTCCAGGACTAAAGTAAGTGGTGATCACAGTTCTGTTTGCAATCACGTGAGCACGAACTTCCCACGTGATCTTGGTAGAAAGCGTGTAGCATAAGCTATGAGCGGTTCTGAAATATTTTAGTCGGGAGTTGAGTTGCAGTTGTTACGATCGGAAACCCGAGCGGCATGTGCGCAAAGCTTCGCACCGTGGCAGCAAGCAACAATAGAGATCATGCGCCGCAAACTCTCTTACTATTGCTTGCTCGCGCTACATATATAATGGTGTTATTCTTCACTCACATCCCGTTCGTGGTGAATCACAGAATCAACGCAACACCACCGGAGAGGTTGTAACACAGTGAATCATTCCAAAGCCTGGATTCATGTCAGCGAAGTTTTCGCGACTGAGAATTTGATTGGCGGTTGGTGCGAGACAGTTTTTCTATCGTTCCACGACCCGCATTGCAATGCCTTACTTTAGATTTGGTTTTCTTAAGAGCTACTAAAGCAGTGGTTTTCAACCTGGGGCCCCCTGAAGGGGCCGTAAACCATTTTGGAAGGGTACGCGACTTTTCGGTCTGGCCATATCGGTCAAGCCGTTTCAGTCTGGGGACATTTCGGTCACGACATTTCTGTACACAAACAATTGATTACATTTGTTTATTTGAAAGATTATATAGGCAGGCAAAATGTAACGCCAGCTGGTGTTATACCAACTCCGTTTTGAAGAGTCCTGATTGCGATTAAACGTTAATTGTAATTATGAGTTTGAAGTATTTGTATTTAATTGCAAAATGTCAATATTGATTTAATTTGCTTGCCGGTAATAATGAAAATCATATGTTGATGCTGATTAACTGTTGGATCTTGGATCATGCGTGTAGTTTTTTTATAAATAAAACCTTTCGTTGATCTAAGTACGATTTGCGTTGAAAAGTTAACATGTAAGATTTCTGCAAGATTTCATAATCTGTCGGAAATGTGTTTGGAACAAAACGGCTCGGGCCGAAAAGTCCTGTTCCGTTTGAGGGGTCGCGAGTAGATATCTTTTGTACACAGCTGCATTACATTTGCGTGTTTCGAATTTTGGATGGAGGTCGCCGGATCATGATGGGTTGCTATACTCTTGGGTCGCGGTAAAAGGTTGAAAACAACTGAACTGGAGTTTCATTCCAGAACGACTAGTGAAGCATGGCACTCAAGCAAGGAACACCAGAACCACTATTCTGCATAAGCCAATCTAGCAGATGAATCAATGGAAGCATTTTTGTGTTTACGCATGGAGCAATTACCAACCTTGACAACATGAAAGCCGATGGTGCGGACGACTCGTTGTGAAGACTTAGCGTGGATTCTCTTTTCCTTCTGCTGGAGTTGAATCAGGACAGTCCGCTTGGTGTCGTCCAGGATGTCGAAACGGTATTGCGGGTTTTGTAGGAATGTATCCTGAACAAACACTTTGCATTGATGGCAACAAATAGAAAATCAACAGGAGGATTAAACATAACAGGCAGGGTTCTCATTGCTCGCAGCAGAGCAAGCCAAGCAAAATCATTGAAGAGCCTTTGTGACGTACCAGTGCACAAGAAAACATTCCACAACATAAATAGACTGCAAGTTTACGGCAAACACACGATTTTGTTGCGTATTTCTTTTCGAGCAATTGAACAATCTTTTTCACTAATATTTTAAAAAATGGAAAACAATGTTTTCAAGAACTTTTCTTTGTTGAGATTACAAGAAAAACAGATGTAATTAAAAAAGCTACAAAATGCACTGGCTCTTTTACATATTTTATTTTTTAAATTGTTTCTTGTCAATGAATAGAACATACAAAAAAACAGTTTCCGGGTAAATAACCAGGGCGTTCAGCTTTTTTGCTGCTGCAACATCTGACTAAAGCACTGAAGTCCAACAAACAAAAACTGAATGGAAATCAAGAAATGACCGATAATTGAAGCAACGTTTGTCAACAATTCTCTAATCTTCAGCCCCAGAAACAGGAACGTATGTGTGTTTTTTTCAATATCAATCAGCAACACACGTAACTTCTGGTTTCGAGCTATTGACGTGGCAAAGAACCGCCTCCGTTTATATTGCGATTTCCGCGGTCAAGTTTTTGCAGAACTTGATGATTATCTTGTGAATGGCTCGTCAGGATTTCTGGACAATTTGGAACACTTCACATCAGATAACATTGGCACAAAGAAAACGAATTAATCCTTGCTGACTTTGCATCATAACTCACTTTTATTGCATCAAAACTCACTTTTATTGCATCAAAACTCACTTTTATTGCATCATAACTCACTTTTATTGCATCATAACTCACTGTTATTGCATCATAACTCACCTCTATTGCGTCATGATTGAGTCGAAGGGCAAGCACAACAAATATAAACAAATTGGGAGTTTCATTCTCAAAAAAGCCGGCTTGTACAAATCTCATTTATCAACGTTTGAATGTTGGACCAATTCACTAAAAATGTCAGTGAGCTCTGTGATCCAGTTTTCTCCATAACAGCAAATGTTGACATCAGCTCAGAAAATACTGCTATGTTGTAAGCTTGTTGGTTACCCGCCATCTTAAACCGTATTTTTAAAGAACAGAAATTCCTAACCTTTTCACGTCGAAAAATGAGCAGAACAACTAACCCATTAATAAAACTTATATGACGAGATCGTAAGCTCACTTTCCAGGTCGCTCAACACAATTTCTGCCGATTCACCAAACGCCTGGGCGTTTAAGTGAGCGAAGCTAACAATGAAAACGTTCGTAGCTGCTTGCTTCGTAAATGAGTTAACTTGAGAAAGATATATTGAAACCAGGACTGTAGAGCTGAAGCCTAAGCAATTATGGATGGCCAGAGCCGGAGCCAAAAGCTTTTAGATGGTGGAGCCGGCGCCTGGAATGTGGCTTCCAGTTCCACAGACATAATTAATAATTAATTTTTAATGGACCAAATTGTTTTGAGGCCGGAGCCAAAAAATTTAGATGCCTGGAGCTGTAGCTCCGCGCAGTTCCAAAGCACTCGGCCTGGCTCTCTTGCACTGAGCTCGGCTGACGTCACAGCTCACTTTGAACACGTTTGCACATCACGATGCTGACGTCACAGTTCGGACCCACAGCAATTTGGTTTGAGGCTTGGCGACATTATGAAAATATGTTTTCAATTATATATTGTAAAACGTATTGGCGGCACCCCTGGCTATTGCAAATAGCACCTCGGTCGGGGAGCACTGATTTAACTGAAGGAGCAGTTTATAATTTGAACATATATTTGTCAACGTTTGGACAATAAGATATGACTGGTGATGATTCGCATCCATAAGAATAGCGACAGACAGCAGCTTTTGGCAACAGTCAGCAGCGAAACACAAACTCAATTTTCGACAACTGCACCCCCTTTCCTCACCCTGCAAATCCTCAATGAGCCCCCAGTGCGGTCCTGGGCCGGGTCAGGATCCGGCTTCCATTGTCCGACCGCGCACGACTCCTTCCAGGTCTCCCTCAGCAGTCTAGCGGCGTGCATGATGCGGCAGACCGACAAGTCAGTGAAGTGTTTGCAGAAGTCGTCGAACGACATCCTGGAAAGCGATCACGTGACCAGTTTTCGAATTGTTTGAAGGGGAATAGAAGCAAAAGGAGAATGTACAACAACGTGTTGGGACATGCAGGCTGTTTTTTTTCGGTCACTCTTCGGCCATAGACCAAAATGTTCTTGAAATGACCGAAACAAATTTAGTGATTTCGGTCAGAAAGACTGAAACTATAGGCTAATGAACACTGTTACGGTGAGTTTTAACACAACTGTGAGACAAATCACCGAAATGTCTCAGTGAAAAAAACAACAACATGCAGGCAATGCTGAAGAATTAGAACAAAGGCTGGAATAACGCACGGAGCCCACTCCCAATCCTGCACGCAAGGGAGTGACCACCTGTAAGACAAGCCTGAAAACGATTAATGAGTCATGTGCTTGCTGCGTACTCCATGTCTCAGAGTCACAGCATTCTTTACAAAACTATTTTGTACAGAAGCACAAATGGAACCAGTCAAACGCGACCTGACAGCGTGATTGAAAAATCATTCAACCTGAACGGGATATTGACCAATGACATACCAGAACTCGCCGTCGCCGTCGAAGGTCAGACCCATCTTTGTTTTCTGGGATGATCTGATTTCCTTCCATTCCAGTGAACTAAAAGACACGCGAACTTGTCACGCAAACTCAGCACGCGAACTTGTCACGCGCGCAATTTCAACGCTGCATGTTTCTGGCAAAATCGCCAGAAAGAGCGTTTAGTATAAGCAAGCAATGCCTCACCTTGTGGTATTGCATACAGTAAAGGGTTCCCAAACTGGGGTACATGTACCCTAGAGGTACATTTGCCTGTCCGAAAGGGGTACATTTAAGGTTAGCAATATAAGGGAAAAAACTGTTTATATATTATTATTTCCGAATTATTTATACATATATCAATGGATATCATTTTCAAAATTCATTATACGCTTATTGGTAAACATCTTTTTGTTATTTTCCTCAGCATTTTTGTCGTATGAAAGTTTAGGGGTACATGTTCGTCTATCGAAATGCTGAAAGGATACAAGGTCAGAGAAACTTTGGGAACCTCTTGCAGACACCGTACTATTTTGTGTGTTGAATACGCCGGGCCGCACATCAAGCAAAATATTACCTTCATTTTTCGCAAAAAATAATCCTAACGAAGCGCCTATGCATGTCCAGCAGCATCAGTTCCAACAAACGAAGCGTGTCCGGCAACTTGTGTGTCCGGCAACTTACTTGCGTGTCCGGCAAATAAGCGTGTCCGGCAACTTACTTACTTGTCACTCCACGGTCCGCACCACTCTGTTGAGCCTTTCGGGTTCCTCAGTCTGGTCATACGTATCTTGTCGCTCCTTCAAAATAAGAAAAAAAGTTTGTTGAGTTTCTTTTGCGCGAAATTGGACGAGTTAGCGGCTGGTGCTCAGGTTAAAAGTTCGAATCCTGATCGTATCACGTTCAGGAGCACATTCAATGCAAGCACTTAGCGACAGAGAAATCCTCGATTGTTACACAGCAAAGGACTGAACAACCGAATTGCATCGTGAGAAACTCTAAACGAAAATGCAACCTTTTTTAAGATTACTCGCTCACACTTGGCTTTGTCAGGGACATGACGACTTCACTGTTTCCAGTTTTTTCGTAAGGAAAATGTTAGGTACCCAGTATGGACCTGCAGGGAGGGACACGATTTCTCGGATTTTAGGGACCCGATTTTCAAGCCTACGGAACCCGCATCGAGTCACTAAACGCCTTAAAAAACCTGCTGTTTCCAAAAAAAGCATTGATTAGAGCCAGTGGCTTTCAACCTTTTTAGTACCGCAACCTATTACAGCAATCCACTATAACCCAACAACCCCATTTAAAACTCAAATAAAGCAAATGTAATACAGCTGTGTACCTAAAATATCTACTCGCGACCCCCTCAAATGGCTCACGAACCCTCTGGGGTCGCGTCCCCCAGTTGAAGTTGAGTTTATTTGGCGAAAGTTAAGAATTTCAAAGACGAGAAAGAAACCATAGCAATTGCAAAAACGCCAGGGCACCGAAAAAAACGCAAGGTTATCGAGTCGTTGCCTCTTGACTGGTCGATTAAGGTGCACAGCAAGCCAAATTTACATCGAATCGCATAGCCTATGTGGGAAAGAGCTGCCAGATGATCAACACAGTTGCGCAGGGAGTGCCCAGGTTGAAAGCCACTGGATTAGACTTCTTTCTAACTCCGTTGCACAGTTCAAAGTTCTTTTTAAGTAAGAAAGTACAGTGGGAAGGTGTGTCCCGTTATCAGTAAACGATGGGAATTCATCACCAGCTTGTAGGTTGGCAACGAGCAACAAACAATGTTGCAGGTAATAAGCAGCTACGCTTGGCGCATGAGAGGCAGAGATCAATGCTTGGTACTTTCCGCTCGAAATTTTACGAGAAAATGATGGATCGTTAGGTTAATTTTTCTTCGGAGATAGACCGATATATTGGCCTGGCCGATATTTGGGTTTGGCCGATATATCGGTATCGGCCAAATCGGCCGATTTTATCGGCCTCAGTACATGTTGACAAAACGCTGTTATTTTTGTAACGCATCCAGACAACTTGCGCAAGGAAGCACAACGAACTAAGTCAAGACAGTTATCTTGCAGCAACGCTGGCAGGTGCGTTTCATGAACAAACATGAAGCACGCGTCGGCCGTCGCAGCCGAAACAAAGGCATCATCATTAATCAGATTGATTAAAAATCATAGCAAAATATTGAAATTGTTACAATTTGAAAATTTTTAACTCATAAATCTGATTTTTGAAGTTTTTGAAAAAAAGGTACGATACACAATACATAATATTTTTGATAATGAAGCAGAAAACAAGATTTAAAAATTTTGGAAATATCGGTTATCGATCCATGAATGGCCGATATATCGGTATCGACCCCAGAAAAACTCACATCGGTTGATCTCTATTTTTCTTAACGCTAAAATCATGTGAAATGTTACGAGAAAGCAAAAAACAATGAGTTTATTTCTTGACAATGGCGTGAAGTGGAGTCACTACGCGGGCCAGCAATTGAAAACAACTAAATGAGCGAGATCAAAACGATAACAAGCGATTACGCGTGGAACAATATCGCCGATTTCATAAAGGACGTTGCAACAAGTGCCAGACGCCTAACGTGTGCAAATTGTTTGCTTCAATTGGAAACATTATAAAAACATTTTGAGTCAAAATCAGACCACAAAATACGCACTTAAAAAAGGACAAAACTCCAGTTCCGATCTTTATTTCTTTCAGAGCGTTGACGGCGTACACTTGACCGTAAACCAGACCTTCCGGCGTTTCCGTTCCCAGTTCTTCTTTGGTTTCAGGCTTAAAGCATAACAGCGGCGGTGAAGTGTTTAGTCAGTTTCACTGGGGGGAATTCCCCTTCGGCAAAACACGCGAAGCGACACGATGACGTAAGCTCTCGGTCGCACATGCGCAGGCGGCAGCGTTGTGAGAGCGGGTAGAAGTTGTGTTTACGGATTCATCGCAAATGACGCGGTAGTTAATTATTTCCTTCCTTGGCTCCGACACTTCTTTGTGTGGGGCTTGCGATCAAACCTCGAGGAAATAGGAAGCTCGATTGCGCGAGGAACTGCCCGTAGAAGAGGCGTCTGGCATCGGACTAGAACGCTATCTGCGTCTCCCCCGTTCACCGAATCAAACCAAGCCAAGTTCAAAAATAAACAAAAAGGATCGGTGGTGTTATTCGTAAGATTACTAACAACTTGTTTTTTCGTCCCGTTGATTCCATTCGAAAAAAAACAAAACTATTTGGATCGCAGACAGTCAGACCACATGAACGACAGTAGAGAGCTCGTGAAGCTTTCACGCGGAAAATCTAATATCTCCCCTCTAGTAACTGGGAATGATGCTGTATTGTAGGATCAGATGTTTAGAGTTAGAAAATATAATTTTACAAATGCATATCGCTGACGTTGTACCATTACAACGATAAGCTTCGTAACTGTTTGGATTTTGTGGTCGGATGTGGCTTTACGTTCACACAGCGACATTTCAAAAGAATAACGCGATCGAACTTCGAATGAAGCAACTTTTCTTAAAGCAATCGTAAAAATCCGAAATGTGTCTAAAAAGTAAATTTCTTGATCTCACGTATCCCGCCAAGCATCCTTATATTTTATTGCTGCATTACCTGCTGCCAGGAAGTGCAGTTCAACCTAAAACTCACCGTCATCCAACAAGTCAGCATCGACATGCCGCTGGAACGGGCGTCGGTCAAGTTGGCGAACAACTGATTCTTGAAATTCACGTCACCAGCGATGTGACGTATGTCGACCGGCTCGATGATGCCGCCGGTCAGGTCTTGCAGGATAGCTCCGGCGTCGAGAAAATGCAGGACTTCGTAACAGCCGACCATCCTGGAACAGATCACGGTTACATTATATAATATTTATATAACAGTGAACCATCCTGGAACAGACCACGGTTACATTATATAAATATTTGTATAACAACCCACCATCCTGTAACAGATCACGGGTGTGTCCAGTACAGTTATTTCCAAGAACTTTTCACAATATAGTGGACGGTTGTTGTTCGAACACATTTCAGATGGACAAACTAGAGCTTGACAACACGTGACATGACGTCAAGGCCGTTCGGTGTCACGTGCTTATCGGCGCGGGTGAGCTGCTGGCTTTTCGACGGCTTCAGTGTTCACTTCGCTTCAGTGGTGCCACTCCTAGTGTTTTTCCACTAGATCTAGTGTTTTTTCATTTCATCTAGAGTTCTAGTGTTTTTTTATGGCTATCTAGTGTTTTTTGTTGAGTGAGCTGAATGTACTTAATTGCACAATTTTGTGTGATTGTAACTGTAATTGAGACATTTTGATTTAGTGCAATTGTAATTTTCTAAAAATTCTACCTCATTAAATATTAAAGCGCACAAGACAATATAATTTGTTTTAAGTTAAACCGCTCCGAAGTCACTTGGTCATCTGTTAAAAGTTTCAGTGACCTGTAAAAAGAAGCACAAGCGTTGCTCCCATCTCCCGTTTTCTTTGTCTCTGGCTTACAAAAAGAGTTGAACAACGTCTATGGTTGGCATTGGAACGCATTATCTGCGCATTTTCACTGTGTGTAAGTTTGCTTTTGTAATCTAGTGTTTTTTTTATCATGAAATCTACTACTTTTCCGTAACCACAGAGTGGCAACACTGCTTCGCTTGCAGAAACGAACTCATGGTGCTGCAAAGTACATAGTCAATGTTTAGGAACCCACAGGTTTCTTGCGAACACTCCGCATAACTTGAAGCGCTCTTGCTTTAACGAAAGCAAGCTCTGGATTAGCAGATGTGAAACAGAAGCAACCGATCAGCTGATAGTACCTAAACCACGGCCTTAAAAAAAGTTGAGAAAACCACCAAAAATAAAAGTCTTGGTGGGATGAAGAGCACCGCGAGCAAGGTAAAGCAAGACTTTGCAACAAACAGTTTTTTGACTTTGCAACAAACATTTTTTGACTTTGCAACAAACATTTTTTGACTTTGCAACAAACAGTTTCAAGACGTTGAAACAAACAGTTTTTCAACATGTTTTCTGGATAATCTCCCTTTACTTGTCTGTATTCCACTGTGTAGCACCAAACTCTTTTTGTAATCAATCTAGGCACACACCATAAAGCAGCGCACTGCTCTTGCAAACCCGCATGATTTGCATTCGTCAACGATTGTTAAGCAGTTGTGTTGGATTTGCTTTCGTCAAAAAAGCCTCAACAGACAGTAAAACGCTAGATGTCTGTGTGGTGATCATGTCCATGTCCACAGCAGCCAGGAGTTCAGCGCACGAGAGTGACAACCGCTGAATACCCAACAAACAGCATATTGGCGTCTGATGCTTCAAAGTTCAAGTTTCTCAGAATGTGTTTCGCTTCATAAACATTTGCATGCAAGGTACGGTCCTATCCTGGTTGCAAATACCAGCAACCGTGGCTTATGCCACACACAACCAATACGCCGAACCACACACTACCTACACGCCGTACCACACGCAACTTATACGCCAAGCGGAAACTTACTTCGCGTAAGCCTTTTCCAACAGAGCGCTCCAGAACTCGTTCTTCTCAGTCGATCGAATGCCGAACAAGTCGCCGTTCCTCACCGGAAGTCTGTCGTCAACCACAACCTCATACCAGGAACCGAACCTCCAGAACCTTTATCATAAAGTCAATACAATTTAATGTACATCATTCAAGAATTTCTGTACAAATTCTGAGACGGCCACTTGTTCATCAATCGAGAGCTGCGATGAGTTGCACGCGAAATACGTAAAACTTTTATGATAAGAAGCAATTGTTCCAAAAACACAAGCAAACAAACAATGAAACTTGTGTTTCTGCAGACAAAATTAGTTCCTTTTTTTCTGTTGAATTTTCCAGAACGAGTTTCTGCAAAGGCTTAAACGGATAAAAAGATACAAAAAAGCCTAGCGCAATACTTGCAAATCATACAACTTCACAAAGAAACACGAACTTTAATAACGAGTAACAAGACTTAGGTCTGTGATTATCAATACCAAAAACAAGCTTAAATTCTTCCAACAGTGACCCGGATTTATTTCGTTTTTATTTTAAAAAATGTTTCCATGACTACCCAAAGTAAGACTGTTTTACCCTTAACTCGAAACCAAAGTGAAACACAAGGAAAAACTAATTCACCTGAACCTGAACATTCCCACATAATCAGCTGGTTTAGATGGATTCCACTCCTGATTTGCAAGGTCAGGGACAACCTGAAAACACCGCAAGGTTTGAAACAGCAACACATTTTTGTGAACATAACTTGGCTAGCGGTGCAAAGCAGATTACCAACACTTAGCTACAGAAACATGCCTTTTAAAAAGTGATTGCAAAAATGTAACTGTCAAGAAGAGTAGATGATGGCAGAGACAAATGTAATTTGGTTGGAGTGCTCCCGACGAGGAGGAACAAACAACTTATAGAGGAGCAAACACAACTTATATTTTCCCGACGAGGAGCAAACACAACTAATTTTCTGGCCCGGACCGACCTGTAATATACCGAAACCTCAAAAACAAAGTAAGACCACTTAAGTTTTCAGTTCATTGTCTGTTGGATAACAAACCGTGTAGTCTTAATGGCTATAGGTCTGCCAGAGCACTTTTGAAAACTTATTCGTCCGCCGCCTGTAACGTGGCACTAACACACAAGTGTAGGCTGCACTACACTTGCTAGTAACATACTTAACTTAAAACCGTAACTAAACCTAACACCTTAAACCCTAACCTAAACCTAAGACCTAAACCTAAACTAGGGGTTCCCAAACTGGGGTACATGCACCCCTATGCTAGTAGGGGTGCATTTGCCTATCTGAAGGGGTACATTTGAGGTTAGCAATGGAAGGGAAAAAAAGTTTACATATTATTCATTTCGAAATGTTTATACCTACATCAGTGAAAATTATTTTAAAAATCATTATGTGCTTATTGATAAATACATTCTTGTTATTTTCCACAGCATTTTTGTAATAAGGTATTAGGGGTACATGCTCAACTTTCGAAATGCTGAAGGGGTACATGGCCAAATAAAATTTGATAACACCTGTCCTAAACCTAAAGCCAGTCTCGTTGCCACAGGGGAGCTTTGGTGGGCTTAATCCTCCAAACAAAGCTCCAAGCCCCCCAAATTGAAACATGAAACACTATAAATCAGTGGGGTTTTTGTCAATTTTTAGAATGTCAAGCCACCCCGCACAAATGCAAAGCCCCCCTATTGAAAACTTTCTGGCGACGGTTATACCTAAACCTCGGCGACAGTGACAGACTACAAATGAAAGTGTTTGTTGCTTTTAATTGCAGATTCATAACATGGTTCACTGGTTTGCATGGAAACAAGTGAAATAGAACATTAGCAGAACGGTCAAATGGAGAGAACAGCAGAAAAAAATTTCCTTGTTAGATTTTGAAACTTTGCACAAACAAAAATTTTCGCCTAATTGGCGAGCAGACCGCAGTGGCCCGGAATGACATCATCGCTAAAAAAATTGTTAGAGGACTGTTTCAAAACCTTTAGCGGACTGCCCGAAGACTGGACTGTTAGCGGACCATGCCATCTCTATTCTGTAGTATATGCATAGTTCTGAATGTTCAAGAAAAAAAGATGCTGAGTTACATACAAAGCTACATAACTCCAATCTTTCAATTAAGCTTCAACAAAAATAACCCACCAAAAATTCAAAAACCAAAATAAACAAACAAACAAATTATTAGAAGTAATCATGTCCATCAAAAACCAACCCGTTTCCACAAATCTTCATGATTAGCTAGGATAGAGCAGGCTGCAATAAATGATGGGCTGCCGAAGTCACCAGCAGTTAAGTCCATTGATGATGTTCCACCAATGGTAAGATGAGGATCATTGCATAACTCCTACAGGCATTCAAACACAATGTTATGAACATGATGTGTACCCCAAGTAGTCATCATTATCAAAATTCAACTTTCAGAATAAAACACCATTTGGGCTGCAGAGCAGAAACATAGAAGCATAACTGAATCTGTTCATGTAATTGTTTAAAAGGCGGCAAGTACAACAACAGCAATTTGCTATCCAATTGAAGCAATTAGTTTCCTCAAATTTGATAGGATCAGCGGATTTTTTTGATAGGATCAGCAAGCTTTTCAACTTTTTTGATAGGGTCAGCAAATTTTTTAATTCTTATCTAAAAATTTGTTGATTAGTTTGACTGCTTACAAACCTTACCAGTGACTAAGAGACAGGAGGAAGTCCAACACAAAGTTACAAAAGTGGAGCCTAGTCAGCTGATTCCTCAAAAGCCTGCAGCACACCTAGAGCTTTTTCCATCAGTTCAGCTCAGTTTCCGTTCACTCGCTTTTGCACTCTATAAAGCAGTGTTGCATGTATTCACAAGTTCCAGATGCTTGCACCAGTACCACTTGGTTACTTTTGTAGTGAATACTACATTGATACTTGATAGAGAGACAATAACAGCACCAAATGCAATTTTCCATCACTAAATTATTCGTTCGGCTCCTATCTCTGTTGTGTGATCACAAGGCTACAAAATTGAAACAGGTTCTTCCAGACACACTCCCAAGATGGTGATCATGGAGGCTGAACATGGATCAGGCATGGTTGTTATTTCTGACCAGGTTTGCTCAGGTCTTAGCGGGGAACAACCAGATGTTGCTGAAAACTATGGAGTGTTTTTTAACTCCTTTCAGGGTTGAGGCTGACATAAGTGTTAAATGATTCTCCTACGAGTTATACAGACTTAAAAATAAATGAATGTCACAAAATGTATATTCCTTAATTTTCATTTTGTTTAACATGTACAACAGCTTTACACCACACACCAACATCATTTTAACTAAACACTTGGCAATTTCTGGAAGTGCAGCCATAGTTTTGCCATGTAATTTTCACAAACATTTTATGCCTTATTATTTTGACATGGAAACTAAGCAACAGCATAAAAAAATTTTTATGCATATTTGACTTGAGGATTGTTAAGTGCTTTTCAGGCCTACATTTGCTATTTAACACAGGAATGAAGCTAAGTTGAATTGAGTGAGGTTAAAACAGGTGTCCTACATATTATAGTCACTGGCTAGTGTTTTCAAATAGTTAATGTAGTGTCGTAACCCATCATTCTAAGCAACAGCAAAACTAAGCAAGTTTCACCTATCATTTATGGTAACTTCTAAAGCAGTGGTTCTTACCCAGGGGGGCATCAATAAATTTTCAGGGTGGTGTGAGCTCTTCCATGCCCAACAACATGGATAGTTTGATCATTAAATTTACCAATGAATACATTTGCTTTCATAGCTTATTTAAAGTTAAGGGAGCTTAAAACAAAGGACAATTACTTAATGGAGGCGTGGTAGAAAAAAGGTTAAGGACCACTGTTCTAAAGCATAGAGTTGAGCTGCATAACATTCCATTGGTGATTACACAGCAACAACTATAAACTTATTTGCACAAAAAAATCATGATTGTGCCCCGCTCAAGTGAAGTGTTTGTTGCTTTGTTTCCATCCACGTTACATTGCTGCAAGTCTAAGCAGCTGATGGTCAATGCTGAATCAAGACATTGATATGTTTAATGCGATTCAGAAACAATGCAAAAATAAAAAAACTTTTAAGTACCTGTGGACGTTTCCAACTGACTGATGAAGAATCATGTTGGTTTAAAAACAAGCTGTCTGATTCTGGCTTGAAAAACTGATCTTCAAATAGTTTAGTTTGAGCAACACATGTTTTTCTTTCTGTTTGATAGTGCTGGTTCATAAAATACTCAATATTCTTTTGATAGTAATCCATGAGCTTCTTTTAATGATTTACTTCATCGGTCAATATATTTACCCACACCAACAAATATCTTCTTTTTAAAATACTTTTCCAAATACCTTATTCACAGAAACCTTTTCAAGATAATTTTCAATCAATTATATATACTTATAAACAATCAAATTTCAATTCAACGTCATTCTACTGCAATACTTAGGAGTTTGTAATGTCATTCTACTGTAATGTAATTCTACTGCATTGTAATGTCATTCTACTGCAATACTTAAGAGTTTTCCCAATAAACACCCAGCCAATATAAGTATGGTTGAAGGTAGTAGTTGTATCAGAAGATGTATATAATAGTCGAACAAAACAGTGATGCTGTTGTGAACAGTAATAAAACCATGCAGTAGATGGAGGGGCAGACAATCTTGAGTGACAAAAATTCAGACAGATATCACATCTGGGACATCTCACTTTGGGTACACATTGTGAGGTAAATATTGTAAGCTTTTGATTTAGCATTTCTGCAATATAATCAATCACAGTTTCAGTAAATTCTGTTCATATCTCCTATAAATTGATTCACATTTTACAGTAAAATGCAAACACATGATTAATTCAAACATGTTTAAACACCAAAAATTGTGCATAAATGTTGTTTTAACACAACAATCACTGATCATGTCACAAAAATTTTTATCACATTGAACGTCAAAATAGCTAATACTACAGATTTTGAATCCTTTAAAATTTTTATGATTGAAAACTCAATTTATTTCAAATTAACAAATGATATAAAATGACCTCAATTTTTGAAATTACCAAACATATACTTTTCCTAAGCAGTGAGATGTATTTAGACACATGAAATTTAACATGTAATACCAGTCATGCAGAAACCATAAATATATTTTTCAAAATTGCATTTGATATCAAGAAAAACAACTGGTTCCAAAGTTACTATACACTACAATAATAAGCAAAAGTACTAAAAAACATAAAACTGTTATCTTTATGCTTGTTGATCACTTTAACTCAGCAAAACCAACTCTTTTAATTGTGAGCTACAAGCTTAAACCTCTTACGTTTAAGCTAATAAGGTATGAGCAAAACTTTACTAAAAAGTTTCTCATAACCAATTTTTGACATAGAAGTATGTAGTTATGAAGGTTTAATACCTTTTCAAAACATAATATTGATGCTATGGAAAAGACTAGCAACTGTTCTGATCAAGGAGTGTTAGGCAGCATCTGATCAGTGTATCACATAAATGGCTAAGGCCTTTTAAGATTGGTAGTGGCTACGGATCCGCCTCACATGACACGATTCTAATAAAATGCTGAGTTTGTCACTCAAGCAGCACCGTCCTGGCAGCATGTAGCTGTAGTGTTTACGTCTGCTGTGCTACTGGTTTTCGGTTCGGATTTCACCTTGGTGACTTTCGTTTTGGTAGTAGTGGTTATACGTTTCAATTCATTAGACCACTTTTTCAAAAGTTTCCTAACTTTTCTTTTCAAATTTACAGTTTAGGTTTATGTTTGGACTTTAGATTCAGCAGTTAGGTTTAGGACACTGTGGCCCGCCACACTGTTTGTTGCAGCCCGTGTGGTATTGTTCATGATCCTGAATGGCATTTCGAATGAATTATATTCCTCAATTTTTCGTGCTACTCATTTCACAATCATTTGCCACAAGCTTTTGTATTTGATCAGAGGTTTGCAGTTCTTCAAGCTTATGAAAAAAGACCTGTAACATTTTTTCAATTACTTGAGAACCATGAAGTGAATAATTACTTCAATTACTTGAAGAACATGAAGTGAATATGAATTTTCACAGCATTTGTAATTGTTATGCTACAGCCCAGATTAGCTCCCTATGATATGAAATTTTTTCTTTGTGATTTATATGCAAGGCTTGCAGAAGCTTTGCTATGTAAAATTGTTCGAACAAATTGTCAGCACATGGCAGGCAGATGCTCGTGTGAACTGAGTACTATTTGTTTTGATTTAAGCTTGAGTGGTGTTGTTAGCAAGGATTTCAGTTGATTCACCTGATATCATTAACTTGATTCATGACGCTGATGTTTTTACTGGCTTTGCAAGTGTTGGGGTTGGGAAGGAAGGCCGAGTGATAAAAGTTCGCAGTCAGGACCTGGGAAGGACAATGTTGAAAAGTTTGGCAATCAATGATAATGATAGTACTTGTCTTGCTGTTCATAGAAGTTGCAATTTTTATGTAATTTAGTCTTAAAGATTGGCAATTTCATACGAAGCATGTCGTATTTGAAAAATGAAAAATTCTTGAAGGGCGGATGTATAACCACAAATGGTTTGTGAAGTATTTTGTTGTTCAACAAAATGAAAGGGCTCTTTGCTTGGTTTGCCTAAATAACATTGTTTGTCTGAGAGATTTGATATCAAGCGGCACTACAACTTCAGACATCAGAACAAAACAAGGGAATTTTAGGTCAGTGGCAGGTGGACAAAGCACATCAGTTGAAGAAGTCATTGTAGGGACAACAGAAAATGATACCCTTTTGTACAAATGATACTAAGCTTGGGACTGAATTGAGCTTGAAGTTTAGTGAAGCAATAACAAAGCAAAAGTCAGCAGCAGATCTTGGTTGCGGATATAAAATGACGTAAGCGGAGTCGCAAAAACTTACATTTTATGGAGAGCAATAACACCAAAAAAGTAGCGAAAATATTGTTTGTTGTTAGCCGAAGCCTAAAGTTAGCAAACATCACTCTCACACCAAGATGATCCCATGCTTCATAACAAGCCCCATGGGGACCCAAATTTACATTTGAACAGTTGGTGAAAATATGAAAAATTGTAACATAGCAAATTTTCAGAATTACGTGTTTGGGGAAAGGTTATATGTAATTGCACTAACAATTTATTTTTTCTGCTGCATCTTTACCTTTATTTATAATGTAACAGCATATTTTTCTACTCCAGTTACATCATCATACAACCTTTAAGGTTATCCGTGCTGATGGACATCTGTTTTTTTACATTTTAACCAAATATCAACTGATTTAAGGCTAAGCCCTCAGGTAAAGACATTATTCAAGACCTAAATAAAAATTATATTTAATCATCATTCATTCCCTGTTTGAAAATTGTTACATGCCAACGTTTTTTAATTATTCACATCTTCCTGGAGGCCTACACTGTACTGATTTCATGGCAAACACTAAGTTCTGTGTAAAATTATTTGTCACTATTGGATATCACTTATTTTATTTTAAGGTAGTGTCTATTTTACCGCCACGATGCTGGCGGCAACAGATCAGCTGAAGCTATTCTGCCACCAGTCGAACATTCGGTCTCGTGGCATGACGCAATACGAACAAAAAGGTCACTTTATCAGGAACACACTGTCCTGCTCGTGGTGTAATGGTTAGGTGTTACGGCTGCTATGCTAATGGTTGGCGGTTTGACTCTCGCCTTACAGACCTTCATTTTTTTCTTTGCTTTTTCCCAGGCTCCGTGTACAGTGTAGGTGTTACCTCTAGGGGTTAGTGTTGTTAGGTTAGGATTAAGGTCAGGTTAAGATATTATTACGGTTAGGTTAGCGTTACCTTAGTGTTAGGTTAGGGTTAGATCAGTGTTAGCTTAGCTTAGTGTTAGGTTAGCTTATCGTTAGGTTAGGGATACATTAAGGTTAGGTTAGATTAGAATTTGGGTTATCTTAGTGTTAGGTTATGGATAGGTTAGCTTAGCTTTAGGTTAGGATTAGCTTAGGTCTACGATTAGGTTGTAGGTTTATCTTTTACTTAATTTGATTCCTTTCTACCAAGCCTTTTGCTGCTGCCATCCTAGCGGCAAAATAGACACTGCCTTATTTCAATTCTAGCAGTAAACTCAAATCTACTGAATTTTGCAGTACATATTTAGCGGAACTGTCTTGGAGTTTCTGTCAGTATACTGTAGAATCGGAAAAAAAATTGTTTTGGATTTCAAAGTTCTTTGATTGACGTTAAACTACGGAATTAGTATCCTACAGAGTAGATTACAGCAATATAAGACAATTGGTTTCACTGATTATTCTGTAGGAATTTACTTCGCGCATTCAATAACATGATGCGAAGCAAATGGCAAAGACTCAGGGCTGTTGGACAGTTGAACACAACCGCTGTTTCTCCACCTCAAGTAGAGATGGCGACTAGTGTTGCCACTCTATTGTTACAAAAAAGCACTAGATTTCATTCATGATAAAAAGCACTAGATTAAAAAAAACACTAGATTATAAAAGCAAACTTACACACAGTGAAAATGCCCAAAAAATGCATTGCGATGCCAACCACTGAGACATTGATTGTGCAACCCATTGTAAACCATAGACAAAGAAAATGGAAGACAGCAACAACGCTTTTGTTTGTTTGTACAGGTCACTGAAACTTTTCACAGATGACCAAGTGACTTTGCAGCAGTTTAACTCAAAACATATTATACTGTGTTGTGTAATTTAAGATTTACTTGGGTAGAATTTTCAGCAAATTGCAGTTGCACTAAAATCAAGCGATCTCAATTACAGTTACACCAAATTGTGCAATTAATTACATTTACCTGACTCATACAAAACGCTAGATAACCATAAAATCACTAGAAAACTAGATAAAATGAAAAAACACTAGATCTAGTGGAAAAACACTATAAGAGGCACCACTGATAGCTTAGCTACTGCACCAGAGTACTAAGCAGTGTTGCCACTCTGTTATAAAGAAAAACTCCAGAATTTACCTTGAAAAAAAATCCAGAAAATAATAAAAAACCCCAGACATACAAAATGTTTGAAAAAAGTCAAAACCAAACTTGAAACGCACGTTGCCAGTACTTGCACACAAAAATTAAGGTAATATGCATGATTTGCATCATATTTTTAATAAGTTCAAGTCTATTTTTAAACATACTGACAATATGTACGAGTAGACTAGCAGCAAATCAAATGTAGGAAGTAACGTAAAAAAGCTAGTTAGATCTTTTCTAAAAAAACGTTTAATGTTTTCTTTTACTTTCACTTAAATGCACAAATTGATACAGGTACATGATACTTTCAAGATCTTACAGTTTTCTTTTCATCCTAACCATTGCATTAATTGGAATACTTGACTACTAATTTAACATTCAAAATTTTACATTACATTTAAAATATATGCGCCGATAAAACAATGAAGATATTCTCAACCACAGGAGAGGATCTTCAAAACCAAAAAAAGCCTTTTAGAAATCATGCATAAGCAGCCCGTGACATATCAGCGATAGATTAGAGTGCTGACCTATGCCTAGTTACTGCTTAATCTGTAAACCATTGATTATATTTTAAACAATTTGGTTAATTAAGCCTATCCCTACTCATCTGTAGGCTACAGGCTGCATCTACACATAGCCTACATATTACGCCTGTGAAATTACTGTATTCTTGGATGGAAAATACAGTAATACAAATACATTTCTAAAATTTGACCAGAGTCAAAAAAACCCAGATTTTTAATAAAACCCCAGAACCCCAGGTGAAACAAAAAAAAAACAGATCTAGTGAAAAAAAACCAGCAGTGGGAACACTTGCAGTAAGAGCAGTCTGAGGCGCCCCACGCAAGACTATTGCAGTATTTACGTTCTGCTGCCTTTGCATGTTCTGTCATGAATTTTTCGAGAAGTACGTACCATCTAGCAGTGCCCGAGTCATCACTGTTGAGTCAGAGTCACGAGCCCTTCGAGTCAGAGTCACCTAAAATTTTTTGGAGGCGGATCAAAGTCAAGCCAAGTCAAGTCATGTTTGTGCTGCAAGTACTCAGCAGTAAAACACATTTCAATCGACATAGCTTCAAACAAACAGCACAGGTTGGGCGAAAGACCGCTAAAGCAGTCACTTAATCAAGCCCAGCCTACATTCCATGACTGTCAAGTTTCAGTATAACAAGTGAAGCACAAAACATGAGTTCAAATGGAAACAAAAACAAAACAAAAACCAAAAGTCGAGTCACTTCGAGTCGAGTCGTTGGTTTGCAAGGTCGACTCCATGTCAAGTCAAATAAAATTGAACACTTTCCTATGTCTTTCCTACAAAATGGCGCATAAAGTGCTGAAAAATGGAACCCAATGTGTATCAGTTTTATTGCAAGGTTATTTAGGTCTAAATTTTTGGTGAATACAATTTCTTTTTTGTTTCTCTCCTTCAATGTCAGCTATTTCGACAAGTAGAGCCCAACCTCCCTGCAAGGAAATTATCACCTTGTCCTTCAGATGCCAAAACAAATCACCAGAACTGAACATGGATTTGAAATTAAACCTTGTAACATTGCAATATTTTGATGGCTGTGGATTTTATAATTTATGCTTCTTAACCAGATTTAGATTGGATTTGGCAATATTGTTTTAAACTTCTTCGTAACTTTTGATTCAGTTTCGGGACTGCAGATTACTGCATTGAAATGTTTGGTTCGATGGAGTTTCTCAAATCCGTAAGGATTGCACCTTATTGTGTATGATGAACCTTGACAATGACCAGTGAAACAAGTCTGCTTTTTTGTGTATCACATCATCAAAGTTACAGAATCAGTCTGAATTTTATTCATCCAGTCTCTTTTCTTCACTCATCATTGTTATACTGCAATATCTATATCTCATAACTACGGCAACCAAAAGTTAATAAAGTCAAAATGTTTCTGCCTATTATGATATTAAAGCTGATGAAACGTCCACAAACCAAACTGCACGCTCATACCATGAGGGAATCCCAAGTTATTAGGTCAAAAAACGTCAAAATTTATTATTAGGTCAAAAATTATCGTTGGGTCAAACTTTTCTTAGCACAGTTTTTTTTCATTATCGATATTTTGTTGAAACTACAACAACATATATTTATATGCTTTTGCACGTTTTGTTACAACTCTATAATAATAATGGGTTTGTTGCGATTTTTGACATTATAATGTTATTTTGCCCACTACTGGAGAATTGAATATTATGAAGGTTAGTCATGGTAAGGCAAGAAACATGGTCTTGCAGTGCTTGGTTTTGTAAATGCTCAATCCATTATACATACAGCGTTTCAACTTTATGATGTTCTCAGGTTTGGCTCTACTGCAGTCATTAATGTGCTTATTAATATATAATTCCTCGAAGCCGTCACTGTCATACACACAAGACGTGTTTGGTACAGCACTACTAACTAGAGATGATCACTATCCAGTTTGCCGGTTGGATATCTGGCAAGATAGTCAGTTTGCAACCGGATACGGATATCCAAACTGCTTTCAAACGTGATACGGATACGGATCCGGATATCCGAAAAGCTTTTATCCATATTTCGAGGATTCAGACTTTTGGAAAATTTGCTCATTGCACAATCATTCATTTATTATTTTCAGAAGCGTCTTTTCAGCCTTCTGTGCCATGACTCCGAGTCTGTCTATGGTATAATCTCTGTACCGTAGAGTGCAGCCTAATCTCATTCCCCCTCTTAATCTGCTTATTGGACAAACCAAATTTGTTAGCATGACTCTGTTCTTGGTGTGGCAAGGTAGGGCTCTTTCAGTACACATTAAGGACGTTGTTTAATGTGTACCTGCACTAAGGCTAGTTAGTGTAGGCCCACTGTGATCTAGTCTAGACTAGCTAGAGCACTCTCTCTTTTAATGTGGTCTGTAGTCTACACCAGGCTTTGCAGTCTTCACGCCTATTCTACGTGAGCCTGCATTGACTGATTGTTGGTTGATACCAAGCCAGGCAGCTTTTTCCTTTCTTAAACATGATATGCAAAATTGTTGTTTAATGTTTTGTGACATTGACTTGTTAGTCTGAAGTTTTAGTCCGTCATTTCAATACGAATGACATATTTTAAGCCAGTCTATTGGTTTGAATGCTGTTTTGGTTTGTAGACTAGCATGGCTATGTAGTTACAGGTAGGTTTGGTTAAACTGCAACAATAGGATTTATAAATGAATTAGGATTAATAAATGAATTATGAACGTGAACTCATGAATGGTGTTAAAATCTAACCATTGTTACCAAAGAAACGGCTAATGAAAAGCTTGGTGTGGCAACAGAACCGTCACCAGAAAGTCTTCAATTGAGGGGCTTTACAATTATGCAGTGGGGCTTGACATTCTGAAATTTGAGCAAACATCACTGTTTTATAGTGCTTGATATTTCAATTGGGGGGGCTTGGAGCTTTGTTTCGGAGGAGATAAGCCCACCAAAGCCCCTGTCGGGATTGTGTGGCAAAACTTCAGCTTGCTTTTTAATGCAATCGACTCGGAAAAGTACTTAGGTTGCGCCATATGTCAAGCTTGCAAGGTATGTCAAACTTTCTGTTTATAAGCATGACAGGGCCCAAAATGATGTTGCAACCTGTTGGTTGGCGTTGCGTTGAATGTGCGATTCATTACGAACGTGATGTGCGCGAAGAATGACACCCATATACAGTTTTTTTAAGGAAAATGTTAGGTAGGCTACCCGGTATGGACCTGTGGGGACCCGATTTCTCTTTCAGCAGCTAATTCTAGAAACCCGATTTTTTATGATTCTAGGAATCCGATGATAATTTTCTCTGATTCTAGCGACCCGATTTTCAATTCTAGGGACCCGATTCGGGTCCCTAAAACACCTTAAAAACCCTGCCCATATATATGTGGCCCGAACAAGCAATAATAGAGTGATCCCAGTGGAATGATCTTGGTGAGTGACATCTATAATGTTTGTGAAGCTAGTGAACAATTGATAGTACTTACTAATGGTGACGACAAGAGTGATCTCGTGATCTCTGTTGTTGCTTGCTGACACAGAGTGAAGCTTTGCGCACATGCCGCTCAGGCTTTTCGACCGCAACAGTGGTTTCAACGCATTCAGGTAGCGTCTATTCTGCTTCATGAGGCAAAACCTGTGTAGGGACTATTTTGCCTTCATTTGAACACAGTTGATTGAAGTGGTCATGTGACAAGTACAATACACAGAAACAATTGGTTGGGTTTAAGAGTTTATGGTTAGGGTTTTGGATCAGTGCTTATGTTCGAGGTTTTGGGCCAAGTTTTAGGTTTAGTGGTTCAGTGTTTAGAGTTAGGGTTTAGTCTGCAGTTCATATAATGCAAACAAGAAGCTGCTAACTGCTTGTCAGCCCTGAAGCCATTACGACACTTGTCCATGCATGCGGGACTGAGCTGTTACAGATGTCACGGTCAACTAAGCAGGACATGCATTCCAAACTTGTCATGTGACTACTTAAGCCAATCGTGTCCAGCTAAATGCAAAATAACTTCAGTTATTTTGCCTCGTGAGGCAAAATAGACCTACACAAAAATGTAGGCTATGTTTTCCACCATAATACACTTTCGGATAGTTTTCGGATACGGTTAGTATGATTTGAACCAAAACAGGCTTCGGATCGGATACGGATATTATTTTTCAAAAACAGGATATGATCGGATAGTAAAAATCTACTATCCGATCATCTCTGCTACTAACCACCAATTTTTTTTTATTTGGAAGCACAGAGTAGAACAATATGCTTCTGGGTTAACCTCAACACCTAAGGCTGAACTATTTTGCAATTGCAAACACAGAAAATATATACCGTATATTTTTGAATATAAGTCGATTCTGAATATAAAACGAGGATGGTATTCTCGCCAAAAACTAGGTATTATCTATGACTCGAATATAAGTCCAGTCTACAGACGTCTGTTAAGCCTCGGCTGATATACGATGTAAATAAAAACTTCAACCGAAACCGGAAGTAATTAATGGAAGCATGTTAAAGGGTAAAAAATCAGAATTTATTCGTTTCGGACAAGGCAAGAATTATATGGGTTGAAACAACCGACTGTGAAACGAAAGTGAAATGGCAACACTTACGGCCTTGTTAATGTAGAATATAGATCTATTTCCGCTCGCTCGGATACTAGCGCTGAACATAAATATTATGAATGACTCGAGTATAAGTCCATATGCTGAAATATAGATTGTTTCCCTTGCAAAAAAACTCAACTTATATTCGAAAATATACGGTAGGTCAAAATAAAGTCAAAATTAGTAAATTGTAAAGTCAAAATTTTAAGTTTTCTGGTCAACAAATTGTTTGCCCTATTCATAACATTTAGCACAGTTCATCATTGTTTGTATATATGAAGCCCAATTCTAATGAGTGGTTCGTGTTAGTCTTCTGTTTTGATAACTTTCACGTTATTGCTGAGCTTAAACAAAACTTCTAATTGGATTGCTGCTTGCAGTGATTACTTTGACGTTTTTGCAGTGTGAATTGTTATAAGCTAATGTTTAAATGTTGTGAGTCACCGCAGAGCATAAGTTAACCTGGATTGGTTTCCAACCTATTTATTTGATTTTGAGTCTTTGAGTTGGATTACATATGGGCTAGGCCTAGCCAAATGACACTGATAGGAAATTGGATTTACAAAGATTTGGTGTTTGGATGTGGATTGGATTTTGAACTAAATTTTTTGTTTTGGATTTGGATTTGAAAAACACATATCTGTTCATCTCTGGAAAGACCCAACGTAAAGGTATGAAGCGGATTGCCTTGATCACCATATGCACATACAACATATTAAACCAGGACAATGTGTCTAATATATTGTGTTCTGCAGTCTCCTCAGTGAAAAGCAGAATCTCAGCTTCACCTCCGTGTGGTGTGGAACACTTGATTCTTAACATATAGCATAAAACCGCTATTAGCCACAATTAAAACAGAAAATTGCGTTACTATTAATCATCACTGAAACAAAAAATACTCATTTCTTTTTGTGCAACCAATATGGATATTTTGTGAAAATGACTCTGACTCGTGTCTCGAGTTATTGATTGTGACTCTACTCGAGCCATTCGGTAAAAAACGTGACTCGTGTCGAGTCTTCACGACATCATTTCTCAACGTGACTTGAGTTGATTCAGCAAAAATTGTGACTCGCGTCAAGTCGGGTGATACTATCACAGCTATCAAGTAGCCTACTTCAGCTATCAAGTGTCTCACAGTTACTGTTACAGTTGACTGCATTGCCTTGAACTACTGAGGCAAGCACAAGAGAAAGATTGCCATATTTCGGGGTATCAAACTAATGGGACATTTAACTTACGGGAAAGCAAACAGCAACCATTCGGGGCAATAAATTAACGGGAAAGCAACCAGTAGCAATAGAGCTCACTCGTCGAGATCACTCTGCTGATCCTAGGTTGCGCTATCATTGTATAGGGATAATTGAATTACGATACTTCGCTTCTGATGACTGTCACAGTGACTTGTTACTTATGTGCGCCATCCATCGGTGACCATTTATTTGCATGTGGCACCATCTCCAGGCCCCCACAATACTATTCTGTTGAAAAGTAAAATACAATTCATGAACCAAAGTCACATAGTTTTTAAATGCCGGTAGTTACCGCATAGTTTATGCGTTCAATTGTCTGCATTCACATTATCTCAAAAATGATGTAGGCCTAAACATTGATTGATTAATTGATTGATTTGCTCTTGTGACTCAACTAATAGACAGAAACAATACAAGGAGCCATCATGCGCTACAAAAACCAATGAACATTAGAATAAATAAAACACAGTTGCAAAATAACCGACACATGCTAACAAAGAGCAAAGAGTGTTGCTGTGTCACAGAGGATTGGTGGAAGTCTGGGGTCAGATGTTACCTTACTTCGTTCATAAATTGTGGTTGGACCCTCGAGCAATCTCGCCTGTTTGCCTGATTGCCACCGAAACTGTGACCGGTTGTTCTGAGCATCATAATTTTCGACTTGCCCGCTGACGGGATCCGCCCCGTTTCTTGATCGCTGCCGTTGTGTACATGCTGCCTGCTTTATTATGTTTCGCATTCTGATTTAAGTGTAATTTCTTGAAACGCTAAACAAATCTGTCATCACGAGAGCAACCACTGCTACTCGTGCTGGATGTGTTTAGCGTAGGATGTGGTCATTTAAAGCCCTTCTCAGGGCGCAGCAGCAGAAATGCTGCAAAAGATGACCCACGACACAACATACTCCAGCTGAACACCGAGGGGCTCACTGAAAACAAGATCCCGACCATTGAGTAGCTAGATTACAAGAACAAGGCTTTCATCATCGTCCTACAGGAGACCCACTGCATAAGTGCAGACAAGCTAGTGATTCCCAAATTCGCACTAGCTGAGTCAATCCTGATCAGGAAGCACAGCTTTGCAAATGTTTGTCCACGAGCGGCTGGAATGGTCACTGGTCGATCAGTCTCCGTAGCAATAGAGACTGAATGGTTGTGCGTAGACGTTGCAGGATAGGCCTATAAGCTAAGATCATCAACGTCTACAAACCTCTAAGCTCGCGACCAGTGCCGTGGCAAGGCAGCCCTGTACCCCCCGGTCGGGGGGGCCGACCATTCATAGGGGCCCCACAATATATATTGTATTAGTAAGTTAGACTCGTCACTCTACCCTTGACTTTTACTCTTCTGGTTTTTGCCCGCAATGCAGAGCCGGTAGATTAAGCATGAATATCATGATTCGTTAATTTCGAAAAAGAATTGCGGACGTTCGGACACTATAGCAGTTTTTGTAAAGCTGTGGTTACGTCAGAACAAAGGCAACTGGTTGTTGTTAATAAAGTCTTGACCTTCACCAGTCAACTTCGCTGGCATCGGCCTTGTGCGTTGAAATTCTCGGGGAAATTTACGTCATAATGAATGTGCTGTGGAATGTTGTGCAATCGCTTTGTAGTTGCGTACCGATAGAGAGACTAGGTTTCTCGTTCAACGTTAAAAACGTTTTCGTGAAAGCTGCTTAAGAGCAGTGGCGTACGCAGAAAATTTTCATGGGGGTGTTAGTTCAGGGTCATATGGTGATCATTTGTATTTGGGGTGCGCTGTTTCTGACGTCAGAATTTGACGTCGTTTCCATGTTTCCAAACCAACGTTTTGGCGAAGTTTGTTGACATATATGCATATTTTTCCACATCCACTCCCCTTATTTTATTTGTCATTGCACTGAATATAAACTATCAGCGCTCCAAGTTAAGCTATCGGAGAAAAACAAATTCAACACTACGACACAGCAGTTCATAAGTGCAAAAATATCAGGCTGCGGGTTAAAACAGGGGAGTGAAACACACTCATCACTACGTCAGAGCAATTTACAACTGCAAAATCAGGCTGCGCTAAGGTCTCGTCAGATACGAGTATAGTAGTCCCGGTCTGATGAACCAATGTAGGGTTTTCCTTTTGGTGTAGGAACCCAATGTTGAGGTTTGGGGTGTTGCCCAGCGTAGACGTTGCTTGCGAGGAATGCTGTCGTTGCATGCAGAGATGCTGGTTTCCCCAAACGCTACCAACGAGGCAGTCTAGTCGTTGTATGAGTACTGTTCTAACTCACGACTAAAACTGCCTGACATTTAAGTTGCCAAGCCGAAGCAAGG